>JAABUV010005114.1_pt1 | contig 15162 bp, 15 predicted proteins | sample 5559971 | NCBI WGS metagenome assembly JAABUV01 (sample SAMN10711881, study PRJNA513362) | rock metagenome | isolation source: Antarctica rocks | place: Antarctica: Victoria Land, Knobhead nord | collected 2015-12-19
ATATCAAGCAGGGCGAAAAATATGAAACAGCACTACAAGAACACCATACTAGGTCGTCACCGGCTGTCTACAGATCGCGTTGAGCTTGGCAACACCCCGGTTTGTTCGTGTTCCCAACTCAGACTATCGTTGTATGCAAAAGTCTGGTTCAGTTTTCGGGTTTTAGCGAATTTGGCGGGGAAAACACACAAATCAGCCCCGAATTTGGTGCAAATAGAGCAAATACCTAGATATCATCCCCACACTCCCAAAACACCCCAAAGCTTCATTTTTGAAGCTATACAAACCTCAGCCTCACACGGGGGCAATCCTATCTACCATGCCCCAAGCTCTTACCCAGAACCTTAGAGACGAGATTCAATTTCACCTAGCTCGTGGCGATAGCACAACGTTCATACACAAAGTCACTCATGTTACCAGACAGCAGATCAATCGTATGCGTAAAAAACATCTTCATTTCAGCGATGTGACGTCTGCGCTTGATACGATTGATAGATCGAAGATTCTGAGTGAATATCATGCTCAGAAGCTTCTTGACTTTCTCAGTCAACAATTCATCGTTTATCAGAATGACATGATCTGATTTCTGTACAATGAGTTTGACATTGTCATCAGTCAGCACGATCAGCAGAATGCTCTAGACTGACCGTCGAGTCGGGTTTCGGGTTGACATTTTGGACCCGAACCGAGATCGGGTCGGGTTGCTCACATTTTCAACCCGATCCGAGTCGAGTTGCTCATATTTTCAACCCGACGCGACTCGATCCGACTGGGAATTGGGTCAACCCGACCCGACTCGCCAAGGACCCGAGCTTGGCGTCAAGAGGGCTAAATATAGAAAATTTTCCGGTTTTTGGCTTTTGCATTACCTTTTTGCATTACCTTTTAATAGGGAGCCATGAAGGGGAACATGAAGGCCGTTTGGTAGGGAGCCATAAAGGGGAACATGAAGGCCGTTTGGTAGAGAGTCATGACGGGGAACATGAAGAGGAACATGAAGGGGAACATGAAGAGAAACATGAAGGGAGTCATGACGAGGAACATGAAGGGGAACATGAAGGGGAACATGAAGGGAAAACATGAAGACCGTTTGACTTTGGTAGGGAGTCATGACGGGGAAACATGGTAGAAAGTCATGAAGGGGACCATGAAGGCTGTTCGACCAAGCTATTTACACCTATCTAATATCTTGTCGAATCGAGTCGAGTTTTCGGGTCGAATTATCGGATCAAGCTTCTCAACCCGACCCGAGTGCTCGAATTCAACTTCTCAACTCGACTCGACACTTTTTCAAAAAAATTCCAACTCGACTCGACACTTTTCGAGTCGAATACTCGACCCGACGCGATCAGTCTAGAATGCTCACTGCAAACAAGCTAGATATAGCAGAAAGATCACTCAAAGAGTCGCTGCTGAGCGTGATGAAAAGCTTCACAGTGAATGAAAATGACAACTTATGAGCTGAACTTCTGATCAGCTAGTTTTTCTTGATGAAAGCGTTGCTTGTGAGTGAACAGATAAACTCAACTTTCTTCTCTACTTTTTAATCATGTTAATGCTTGTTCATTAACTGATTGAAAGTATGATTGAGTCTTGATTGACTTATCTTTGCACATCATTTAAAGTTTAAAATGATTGAAGAAATGAAGCATTTTATCAGCGTTTTTTATTGATAAATACATTGCATGAAAGATGCATCATGTTACGAGCGTATCAAGACTGAACAAGACTGAAGCTTTAATCAATTCACAGTGAATGCTAGCGAGTTCTCTGCGTAATGATTAGAGCTAATCAGCGAGCTAGTCAGGTTTGACTCAGATATGACTTAGATATGACTCAACACTCTTTTTCTTTCTCAACACTCTTTTCTTTCATCAACATCTTGTTCATCTACATTACATTCTTTTCATGTCACAAACACATTTCTTTCAAGTCTAGCACAGTCTTTGAACATTATATAAATAGAAGCTTTTGTATCAATCTTTTCTGTATTCTTAATATTCAGTTATAGCTATTTCTAAAGATCAAGCACTATCAATTCTGATCTTCATTGATTGTATCATTTAAACACGATTCTGACATTATATTAAAAATTCGTTAATCACATGATACTGATCTCATTACTCATTCAACATACTCGTCTAGACAGAATGAGTTTAAAGAAATTCATTTATCTGATGATCAACGATAATCAAAAGATAGAACAACACTAGAAAATTGAATAAAATCAATGACAAAGCTGTTTGAATTGCTAAACTACTTATTGCTCATTAAGTATGCAAAGTTCACTCGATTATGAGAATCACGATAAAGAATCTTCGTGAATTGCTCAAGAATCAAATCAATCAATAGATTCAACGATAAAGAATCTTCATTGTTTGCTAAAGAATCAATCAAATCAATCAACAAACAAATCTCATCTTCTTTGTTGAAGATTGAATCTCACTTCATATGACTTTCTTCTTCAATCATCGAGCATCGTCATTCGTTCAATTCTCTTTTCAAACAAATCTCATCATGTCTAGTCATTCATTTACTGAAAAGTGTTTCAAAGAATTTCAAAATCGTTTCTCTCAAATCTCTGATGCTGATTCATTAAAATCATGAATGAAATCATCAAGTGCTGCATCATTCATGAAGATAATGAATCATTTGCTGAAATGATAATATTTCTCATGTTCTACGAAATCTGAAAGACTTGAAGTCTAACTCTTGATGAAGAAACAGATTAACTCTATGAGTTAAATAAACAACAAGAAGATGAAATCAAAGAGTTGAAGACTAAACTTCAAGCTAAAGAAAACACTTCTTCTGATTTCATCTACTCTGAGCATTCTAGATCTCAAAAAATATCTGATTCTTCGTTATTTACTGATGAAAAGAACTCTACTTGAAAGAACTGATATGAAAAAATTCAGAATAAACTAGAGATTAACGCTGATCTCTTTTCTAATAATTGATTCAAATTGAGCTATGTACATTCTAGATTATTTGATGACGCAGCTGAAATCACTCAGACTAGATGTGAACGTGACTGTATCAATCTTTATAAAATCATCGATGATCTTTTGAAAGAGCTAGCTCAGTTGTTCAATGATTCAAATAAGAAAGTCAACTTTTGTAGAGAATACTACAACTTGATTCAAGAATTCAAGAAATTCAGTGAATTCTATACTTAGTTTCAACGTTTATCTTTCTATTTAGACTATCATGAGAAGCAACTGATCACTAATTTGAAAGATAAAATACATTCTTGTCTTTGATTCATTTGAGTAAATCAACTAGTTCAATCTGATTCTCTAAAAGAAATTCATTTCTATTTGATTCATTTGAATAATGATCAGCGAGTCATTCAAGAGATCAAGAACAAGATCAAATGTATTGATAATCTTTTTAAAACTATCTTTCATAAAGTGACTGTTATCACTCAATCAATCGATCACTTGAAGTCTGATCAGCTAAAGTTGCATGACGCGATTTTAACTAGTGTCAAAGAAGCAGATATTCTAGTCGAAAGCTGTTTCATATGTCATAAATCAGATCATAGCTTTAAAGAATGCTTTGATCGATCTATCAGAATCAATGCAGTGAACAATGAATATGATTGCTTCGATTTCAATTTGAATTTCGATTTAAAAAACTAGTCATCTTTTTAAAAGTCATCAAAAAGATAAAGATTATATCTTTGTGCAAACTAGATGAAATTCTATTGAAAGAAAATTACTTTGAAAAGTCATTTCTAATTAATGCTTATCTCATCTTTCAGAATCAATCTTTCAATCTTTGTTCTTTAATAGACAGTGATTCAGTCATCTACATGATCATACATTCTAATCTAGTCAATAAAGTATGCAAGAAACTGAGAATTCAATCTATATCATTGACAAAAGAGAAGCTAATAAGAGATTATGACAAGAAGATATTTAAGAAGATCATCACTTATAAAATTCTACTCAATCTCATCATCGAAAGTCATAAGAAATTGACTGTATCAATGTTGATAGTTGATATCAATCATCATGAAGTCATATTGAGTAAGCTCTGAATGAACAAAAACGAAATATTATTGAATATGCAAAACGACGTCATTGTTTTCTTGAATCAATTGAATACTTCTATTTCGATTTTTTCAATCTCTCTCAATTCATAGCACTCAAGTTGATCATGATCATCTTCGCTCTCTTCAATCATTCAGACTAAAATCTCTATGATGCTCAAATGATTCATTCAAGAAGAGTCATTCTTGATTTGAAGCATAAACGCAGCTTCGTTCAAGACATTGTTGAATCATTTAAAGAGAGACAAGATCGAGATCTTTGCTCTATTCATGATGAACATCAATAGAAAAATTGCGTACAATACTCAGTGCAATTTGAACGCTCTAAACGTCTCTTCAATTAATGAAACGACTCAGAATTTGAAAGATATTAAAGCGAAGCTGTCATCAAAATATCATGAGTTTCTAAATGTTTTTAATCAAGTTCAATTGAATAAATTATCTTCTCATCGCTTCTATGATCATAAAATTGAACTCATCAGTGATTCAATGCTTTTTCACTGTTGAGTCTATCAAATGTCTTCTGTCAAACTTCTGAAAGTAAAAAAGTACTTAAACGAGAATCTGTTGAAGAGATTCATCACTTCTAGTCAGACTCTCTATTTCTTTCTCATTCTATTCATTCTCAAAGCAAATGAAGATCTTCAATTCTGCGTGAACTATCAAAAGTTAAATGTCATTTTCAAAAGAAATAGATATTCTTTATCGCTGATAAATGAGATCATTGATAAAATAGTGAGTTGCAAGCATCTGACTAGATTGAACATCATATTGTCAAAATCATGTCTAAATGATACAATCAATGAAGATCAGAGTTGATAGTGCTTGATCTTTAGAAATAGCTATAACTGAATATTAAGAATACAGAAAAAGAGTGATACAAAAGCTTCTATTTATGTAATGTTCAAAGACTGCGCTAGACTTGAAAGAAATGTGTTTGTGACATGAAAAGAATGTGATGTAGATGAACAGAATGTTGATGAAAGAAAAGAGTGTTGAGAAAGAAAAAAGAGATTGAGTCATATCTGAGTCAAACCTGAGTCAGATCTTGACTAGATTGTTGACTAGCTCTAATTAATACGCAGTGAACTCGCTAGCGTTCACTGTGAATTGATTAGAGCTTCAGTCTTGATACACTCGTAACATTACTTTTCTCTTCGAAAATTTATGTTTGCATGAATGTAGTTCATTTGCTCACTTTTGTTAATAGTTATTTCGATATTTAGCGCGATTTGTTTGAATATAGCTTATGAAATTCGTTCAAAACTTCTTCTGAGTCATTGAATTTTTCTTTATCGACATAGTATCATTCGTTGTTTCTATTTAGATCTGTTCATTTGACTTTGTATTGTATTCGATCTTGATAGCATCTGAAGTTCAATATATCATCTATTTTTCAATGTTCATCGTCTTCGATAGTGATTAATCTGAGTGATTCTGAATGCTGTTTTGATAGAGAGTCTTCTGAATACAATCGCAGTAGTTTTGAGCTGAACATCGAATGCAGATGCTTCATGCTGACTGATAGATGAAGATGATAGAAGATACTCACTTTAACAGTGATTTGATAAAGATCTAGCTGTTTGTCTTTCAAATCTTTGCAGAGTCTCGTTGTCTTGATGTTTCTGAAAGATAGTCAAACTCAGTCATTTACTTCATATGTGACGTTTCATCTATGTTTATTGATCTGAACTTTGATGATCAGCTTCGTCTTTTTCAATTGTTGATGATCGAAATTCAGTAACTCTTTCATTCAAATGACAATATCGTCAACTTTTCTAGCTTCAAGACGTTCACGAGTTGTTTTGTAATCAGTTGTATCTGAATCGAAACTCATTCAAGAGTGAAATCTCTTATTGAAGTAGAAAAAGATCATTGAAGTGATTGAGAAGATATTTGAATTGTCACTGAATTTCATCATAGATATTTATTTGACTCAGTCATCTTGCATGTAATTGCAGTAGATTCTAAGTTCGCGTTCAAAGTCTTGATTGACTCGTTTCGATTGATCATCGATCTCAGAATGATAAACTGTGAATAGACTAGCTGTGATTCTCAGTCGCTTGCAAAGACTTTTTCACATAGTCGATATGAATTGAAAGTCTCTGTTCAAAACAATAGAACTGAGTAGATCATGCAGTCGATAGACGTTTCATAGCATGATTCAAATCATTTCTTCAACTGAGATGTCATCGTCTTTTCAATGACAGAAAACATAGTGATGTTCTTTGATGAGATGACATATGATTGTGCAAATGACGTTATAGTCTTCTGACAGAGATAGTTCAGTGATGAAGTTCATAGCTATATTTTTTCAGCGTTTCTGTGAAATCGAAAGAGAATGATGAAGTTCATTGATGCTATTTCTAAAGACTTTGCTTCGCTGACAAGCATGACAGTTTTGAATGTATCATCGAATAGTAGCTCAATGATCTGATCAATAGTAGAAACGCTGAACTAGATCAATGATTCGTTTATTGTCAAGATGAAAGATTGAAGATTGATCATGCACTTCTTGTAGTAATTTCGTGTGCATGTTCTCAGAGACTCACAGTAAATCTTTTCTAAATAGAACGTCGTCAATGATTTCGCAGTTCTTCAGTTTAGTGATATGAAATTTGAGCTTGTTTTCATTTATAGCTTGTCTATATTCGCTGCAGAGCTCATCTGTTTGATTAATCATTCATACTCATTGATAGAGATTTGCTTTCAATTCAATAAATAGAACATTGATTCTACTGAGAGTCAGAATAGTTTGAAAATGATCTTCAAGACGCTGAGCTGATTCAGAGACGTTTGTTAAAGACATTCTGATTAAAGCATTGACTTTAGTGTTCATTTTGTCTGATCTAAAGATGATCTGAAAGTTGAACTTCAATAGAATGTTCAGATAGTTAACTTGTTGTCGACTCAACTGTTTATTTTTCATGAAAATCTTTGAAGTCTGATGATTGATGAACATCTGAATGAGTAGTTCAGTGCATTTCAGCTCAAGTCATCAGTGTTCAAAGCATTGAATAATGACTAGCAATTTCTTGTCATAAATGTGATAATTGATTTCAGCGAGAATCATGCTTTTGCTGTAGAAAATCATCGAATGAAGAACTTTCTCATCATCATACTGAGATAGTATTTCATCTTTTACATAGTTTGAAGCATCGATCTTCAGAATAGCTTGTTGTTTGAGATCAAAGTGACGAAGTACTGAGATTAAGCTGACTTGTTTCTTTAGATTGTCAAAGACTTGAACACAGATCTCGTTTCAAACAAAAGACATGTTCTTTTTAATCAGCTGAATGAATGATTTGACTAGCTTTGAGAAGTTCTTAATGAAACAACGATAGAAGTTAACAAATTTCACGAAGCTCTGAATTTCTTTTAGATTGATTGAAGTGATTCAGCTGACTATGACTGTCACTTTACTAAAGTTCATATGAAGATCTAGTTCTGATACGATGACTTCTAGAAAGACAGTCTCTTCTACATTGAATTCATACTTTCAAATATTCATATGCAGTTCAGCTTCACGTAGTCAATTCAATACTAGTTTGACGTGATCTCTATGTTTCTTTCTCATTTTGCTATAGATGAGAATGTCATCTAGATAAACTTAACAAAAGTCGTTCAGAAAGATTCATAGAATGTCATTCATATATTGCTGAAAGAAGATCGATTCATTAGTCAGTTCAAATGATAGCATCTTGTATTTATATGCTTCTAAAGCAGTGATAAATGTGATGTAATTCTCGTTATCAAGATGCATTTGAAGTTTGTTGAATGCTGATATGATGTTCAATCTAGTCAGATGCTTGCAATCAACTATTTTATCAATGATCTCGTCTATCAACGATAGAGAATATCTATTTCTTTTGAAAATGACATTTAACTTTTAATAGTTCATGCAGAATCGAAGATCTTTATTTGCTTTGAGAGCGAATAGAACGAGAAAGAAATAGAGAGTTTGACTAGAAGTGATAAATCTCTTCGACAGATTCTCATTTAAGTACTTCTTTACTTTCAGAAGTTTGATAGAAAACATTCAATAGACTCGACAGCGAGAGAGCGTTGAATCATTGATGAGCTTGATTTTATGATTATAGAAGCGATGAGAAGATAGTTTATTCAATTGAGCTCGATCAAAAACATTTAGAAACTCATGATATTTCGATGACAGCTTCGCTTTAATATCTTTCAAATTCTGAGTTGTTTCATTGATTGAAGAGACGTTTAAAGCGTTCAAATCGCATTAAGTATTGTACGCGATTTTTCTATTGATGTTTGTTATGAATAAAGCAAAGACTTCGATCTTGTTCTTCTTTGAACAATTCAACAGTGTTTTGAATGAAGCTGTGTTTATGCTTTGAATCAAGAATGACTTTTCTCGAATAAATCGTTTGAACATCATAGAGATTTTAGTCTGAGTGATTGAAGAAGACGAAGTTGATCGCGATCAACTTGAGTACTTTGAATTGAGAGAGTTCAAAAAAATCGAAATAAAAGTACTTAATTGATTTGAAAAAACAATGACGTTGTTTCACATATTCAATAATATTTCGTTTTTGTTCATTCAGAGCTTACTCAATATGACTTCATGATGATCGATATCAGTTATCAGCATTGATACAGTTAATTTCTTATGACTTTCGATGATGAGATTGAGTAGAATTTTATGAGTGATCATCTTCTTAGATATCTTCTCATTATAATCTCTTATTAACTTCTCTTTTGTCAGTGATATAGATTGAATTCTCAGTTTCTCGCATACTTTATCGACTAGATTAGAATGTATGATCATGTAGATGACTGAATCACTGTCTATCAGAGAACAAAGATTGAAAGATCAATTCTGAAAGATGAGATGAGTGTCAATTAGAAACAACTTTTCAAAGTAATTTTCTTTCAATAGAATTTCATCTAGTTTGCACAAAGATATAATCTTTATCTCTTCAATGATTTTTGAAGAGATGACTAGTTTTTTGAATCGAAATTCAAATTGAAATCGAAGCGATCATATTCATTGTTCACTGCATTGATTCTAGTAAATTGATTGAGACATTCTTTAAAGTTATGATCTGATTTATGACATATGAAACAGCTTTCGACTAGAATATTTGCTTCTTTGACGTTAGTTAAAATCGCGTCGCGCGACTTTAGCTGATCAGACTTCACGTGATTGACTGATTGAATGACAACAGTCGCTTTATGAAAGATAGTCTTAGAAAAATCATTGACACGTTTGATCTTGTTCTTGATCTTTCAAATGACTCGTTGATCATTATTCAAATGAATCAGATAGAAACGAGTTTTCTTTAGAGAATCAGATTGAACTAGTTGATCTACTCAAATGAATCGAAGATGAGAATGAATTTTATCTTTCAAATCAGCGATCAGTTGCTTCTCGTGATAGTTTAGATAGAAAGATAAACGTTGAAACTGAGTATAGAATTCATTGAATTTCTTGAATTCTTGAATCAAGTTGTAGTATTTTCTACGAAAGTTGACTTTCTTATTCGAGTCATTGAACAACTGAGCTAGCTCTTTCAAAAGATCATCGATGATTCTATAGAGATTGACATAGTCACGTTCACGTCTAGTCTGAGTGATCTCAGCTGCATCATCGAATAATCTAGAATGTACATAACTCAATTTGAATCATTCATTAGAAAAGAGATCAACGTTGATCTTTAGTTTATTCTGAATTTTTTCGTATCAGTTCTCTCAAGTAGAGTTCTTTTCATCAGTAAATAGCAAAGAATCAGATATTTTTTGAGATCTAGAACGCTCAAAGTAGATGAAATCAGAAGAAGTGTTTTTTTTAGCTTGAAGCTTAGTCTTCAACTTTTTGATTTCGTCTTCTTGTTGTTTATTTAACTCGTAAAGTCAATTTATTTCTTCATCAAGAGCTAGATTTTGAGTCTTTCAGATTTCGTAGAACACGAGAGATATTATCATTTCAACGAATGATTCATCATCTTCATGAATGAATGATGCAGCACTTGATGATTTCGTTCATGATTTCAATGAATCAGCATCAGAGATTTGAAAGAAATGATTTTGAAATTCTTCGAAATGCTCTTCAGTAAATGAATGACTAGACATGATGAGATTTGTTTGAAAGAGAGTTGAATGAATAATGATGCTCGACGATTGAAGAAGAAAGTCATATGAGATGAGATTCAATCTTCAACAAAGAAGATGAGATTTGTTTGTTGATTGATTTGATTGATTCTCTAGCAAACAACGAAGATTCTTTATTGTTGAATTTATCAATCGATTTGATTCTTGAGCAATTCACGAAGATTCTTTATCATGATTCTCATAATCGAATGAACTTTGCATACTTAATGAGCGATAAGTAGTTTAGCAATTCAAACAGTCTCGTTATTGATTCTATTCAACTCTCTAATGTTGTTCTATCTTTTGATTATCGTCAATCATCAGATAAATGAATTTCTTTAAACTCATTCTGTTTAAACGAGTATGTTGAATGTTTAATGAGATCAGTATCATGTGATTAACACATTCTTAATATAATGTCAGAATCGTGTCTAAATGATACAATCAATGAAGATCAGAATTGATAGTGCTTGATCTTTAAAAATAGCTATAACTGAATATTAAGAATACAGAAGAAGAGTGATACAAAAGCTTTTATTTATGTAATGTTCAAAGACTGTGCTAGACTTGAAAGAAATGTGTTTGTGACATGAAAAGAATGTGATGTAAATGAACAAGATGTTGATGAAAGAAAAGAGTGTTGAGAAAGCAAAAAGAGATTGAGTCATATCTGAGTTAAACCTGAGTCAGATCTCGACTAGATCATTGACTAGCTCTAATCAATACACAGTGAACTTGCTAGTGTTCACTGTAAATTGATTAAAGCTTTAGTCTTGATACACTCATAACACATATCAGCATTCAACAAACTTTAAATGCATCTTGATAGTGAGAATTACATCACATTTATCACTGCTTTAGAAGAATATAAATACAAGATGTTATCATTTGAACAGACTAATGAATCAATTTTCTTTCAGCAATATATGAATGACATTCTATGAGACTTTCTGAATGACTTTTGTCAAGTCTATCTAGATGACATTCTCATCTATAGCAAAATGAGAAAGAAACATAGAGATCACGTCAAACTAGTATTGAGTCAACTACGTGAAGCTGAACTGCAGATGAATATTTGAAAGTGCGAATTTGATGTAAAAGAGACTGTCTTTCTAGAAGTCATTGTATCAGAACTAAATCTTCGTATGAATTTTAGTAAAGTGACAGTCATAGTCAGCTGAATCACTTCAATCAATCTAAAAGAAATTTAGAGCTTCATGAGATTTGTTAACTTCTATCATCGTTTCATTAGGAACTTCTCGAAGCTAGTTAAATCATTTATTCAGCTGACTAGAAAGAATACGTCTTTTGTTTGAAACGAGATCTGTGTTCAAGTCTTTGACAATCTAAAGAAACAAGTCAGCTCAATCTCAGTACTTCGTCACTTTGATCTTAAATGACAAGCTATTCTGAAGATCGATGCTTCAAACCATGTAAAAGATGAAATACTATCTCAGTATAATGATGAGAAAGTTCTTCATTCAATGATCTTCTACAGCAAAAGCATGATTCTCACTGAAATCAATTATCACATCTATGACAAGAAATTACTAGTCATTATTCGATGCTTCGAACATTGACGACTCGAGCTGAAATGCATTGAACTACTCATTCAGATATTCATCAATCATCAGACTTTGAAGATTTTCATGAAAAACAAACAGTTGAGTCAATGACAAGTCAACTATCTGAACATTTTATTGAAGTTCAACTTTCAAATCATCTTTAAATCAGGCAAAATGAACATTAAAATCAATGCTTTAATCAGAATGTCTTTAGCAAACGTCTCTGAATCAGCTCAGCTGTGAGTAGCTTGAGAAATGCGCAGTCACACTAAAGAATATGCGCGTAGATAATACGATCAAATTTGATAGTAGCTTAGTAATATTTATTTGTATAGAAAGTTAATACTAAACTACAAAATACAGAAGTGAATTCTTCTCTATATACTCAGAAAACTAAGCTCAAGCATCGTCAATGAGACAAGCGAGATTACATGCAACTCATGTGAGATTTCTCGAAGATTGTATGTGACTTGAACTTTTATCATTGATGAAATGTTGAAGATTGTAATGAGCTTAAATTCTTGATAGACTCAGAAACTCTAAGAATTGACGATAGAAGTTCTCATAGACTCAGATTCTCATTTGAGAAATTGATTCTTGTATCTGTTCTCTATTCTTTGAAGAGCTCTGACTTTCATAGATCTGAGTTCTGACAATTATTCTTTCTTTTAATAACAACGTTCTCGTTGTTGAATTGTGAACGATCGCAAGCAGAAAAACAGTGATGTCATGCAACGCATGACATCAGAATTCGCTGTGTGTAATTGTGTTCTTGAGAATCTCTTTCAATAATGCGTGTGCATTGTCTTATTCTTTGAGTCGCAAGCATCAAGTTTCTAAAGAGTCAACAGTAGCATTTGTGTTTATTCTCTTGATTTTCATAAATCTAGATTCTGATGATAGCATATTCTTTAACTTCTGATTCTCATAAACGTAGACTGAGCATTCTCTGCGACTCATGTAGAATCTTTAGATGATCAGCAGTAACATTCATGTTTATTCTCTGATTCTCGTAGATCTGAATTCTGACAATTATCTTGTTGTTTCATTACACTTCAACTGTTGCTTTGCAGACGTTTTATGTAGTTATGCAGTGTGTTGTCACGATCTCGATGCTCTCTTTTGTTAACACATGCACGTCGACTAGACTTGAATTCTCATGATGACAATTGTAGCAAAAGTCAAGATTTGCTCAATTTGAAGTTTTTCTTCTATAGATAATACTTAATAGTAGAAGCAGACAATGAGCAGAAGATAGTATCAAATAATAGAAGTAAACAGTGAACAGAAAAGCGATGCTTCTGTTGTTTGTTGTGACTAGCGCGAGAATGATGATCATCAATGTTTATGTTTATTTGTTGTGAAGTAGTGAATTTTTGTTGACTCATCTCTTTTATCTTCTGCATGATTTTCAGCTTTCTTTCTTCTTCAACTTTCGTTCTTGCATTCAGTCTTCATCTCATTATTTTACTCGATCTTTTATTCATTCTGTAGAGTAGTTCTGTATGATTTCTTCAAGTATCATGATCATAATGAGTATGAATCAGCTTCTTGATTTGATGACGATGAGCTGATGATATCTTGAATGAAGATGAAGAAAAGAACTCGATTCTTTATATGTGTGTTTCTCAGCTTTGTGCTAGGCTCGAAAGAGTTGACGTCTTACACATATGATGCAGAGTCTCAATGACATCACTACTAGCTCAAATGCTCACTAGATTCGATTAGAATGAAACTCAGATCAGAGCTAGAAAGAATAGACGAAGACTAAAATCATAACAGATTAATTAATGCTTTTTAGAGCATTCAAGAGCGATTCAACGCTTATTTCTGTCAGCTTTGCTCTCTTTTCGCTCGACTTAAGCACTTCTCTGTTTCACTCAAACTCTTTTCATGTCAAGATTACATCTGATTTTGAGTTTGATCTCATCAGTTTTGTCTCTTCATCACTTCGCTTAAGCTCTCTTTCTTCTCAATCTTGCACAAGCTTCTCTTCGTTCTTTGTTGCATCTGATTCTGAGTCTATGATCAAAAAGATGATGATTATTTCTTGCGATCTTTCTTTTGACTCAGCTCAGAATCAGATGTTTCTTGAATTTAAAGAGTATATTGAGAAGAAGCTGCGTTTTCTCGTTCTTAATATCGAGATAAACAGAAATGACATCAGCGAAATGAAGAAGAATGTTGAAGACGCGACTATCAATTGCAGAGAGATGCAAGAGCAAATGACAACACAAGAGACTTGAATCAATGATCTGCTGTGTTGAATTGCAAGACAGAACAAGATCATTGAAGATTTGTGAAAGCAAATTGAAAAGTATGACAATTTTCAACTCATCTTGATCACTCAGACTCAGAATGCTCTGACTCTTCTTGCGATGCATTCGAAAGATCAGAATGTCTCTGTTGCAATCAAAACATGCTCTTCTGTGATGTCATCTTCGTTCTTGTTTTCTTTGCTCTCTCATGTCTCTCTGTCTTCGTTCTCATTTGATTCATTTCTGTCAATGACTTCTTCTCTTCTCTTATCTTCGACGTCAATCACGCAGTCTATCATCGAAGAGATGAAGAATGTCTCGCTCTCATCTGATTCATTCTCGTCGATAACTTCTTCTCTCTTTTTGTTAGGGGCCTGCCTAGAGCAAGTCAGATAGGGGTGTCATTTAACTAGAAGATAAATGCTAAGAAAGAAAGATAGCTACGGGAAAGAAGCTGACTACATATGTGTGTTCCTCAGCCGACGCTAGGCCCAATAGGGACTAGTCAAGGTGACGGAGCGAGAATAGGCCTGGTAAGGCTAGAAGGCTGAGCCTGGCAAGGCTAGAATCGTGACATTACCCCCCCCCTTCGACGATTCATGTCCGCATGAATGTATTTTCTGTTCGGCTCGATTGATTGCCCAATCATGATTTCACAGGCTCAGGCCTGTTAAATCGTGATTGATTGAATTGTCGATTAGCGCGATTTGTTCAGATATCGAATATGAAAATCATCAACGACCTTCTGAGCGTTCATAAATTCGTCGCCATCAGCGTTGTATCAATTGAGATCATTGTCATAGTCATTCCATTTGACCCTATACTGAAGTCGTCTTCGATATCGACGAAAATTCAATATATCATTGATTTCTCACTCGTCTTCGTCGTTTACCACTATTGAACCTGAGAGTTCGTTCTTTTGACCAGGCAAGAGATCGTCGACGGCAGAGCGAAGCAGATCAGAATGAAATACATCATGAACACGCATAGACTCTGATAATTCCAGTTTATATGAAGAGTCGACGAGATCTAGATTGGTGAAAGAATCGAGCATTTTGTCATCTAGCTTCTTGAAAGATCTCGCTGTAACGATGTTTCTTTCATTCAGAAACATCTTTGATTCGATCTCGTAATCAACTTCTTTTCTATGCTTATTGACTTGTTT
>JAABUV010005115.1_pt1 | contig 15160 bp, 22 predicted proteins | sample 5559971 | NCBI WGS metagenome assembly JAABUV01 (sample SAMN10711881, study PRJNA513362) | rock metagenome | isolation source: Antarctica rocks | place: Antarctica: Victoria Land, Knobhead nord | collected 2015-12-19
TGCCTCACCTGCAAGCCGGGCGTCCCCAATGAGATCCGCTTTGTGAACCAGCTCTTCCAAGTTGCCGCGTGATCGCTCGCCCGGATGCAGGCGAACTGCGCTCCAGCTAGTTAATGCAACAGAGCCCCAGCTTTTCATCTTTAGAGTACCGGGCCCAAGCCATGACCTCGTCGTAGAGGAGTCGCGAGACGCCTTGAGCGGCAGCTTGGACCGACGCGACCGCTGCCAGATCCAGCATGATGACGGTGGCGGGGTAATTATTGGCGACAGTGGAGAGCTGCTGGCGCAGCGGGACGCCCGGGAATTGGTTCTGCAACCACTTTAGAAAAGGGTCGCCCTTGAGCTTGCGCAACGGGTCGAAGGCGAAACCCAGATACTTGGTGAAGGAGCTTTTACCTGAGCCATAAAAGCCGGACACCCAAACCCCGATTTCGTGCCCAGAGCCTGCGGAGAAGCCGTCTGCCAGGTTGCTAAGAAGGCGCTCGTAATGGCGAGAGAGATTGTCAGTGACCTCATACTCGCGGATTTCGCGTTCGAGCTGGTCCTCGGAGGCACCGGCATAGTTGATGACAGAAGTGATCTGCCGGTCAATCGGGCCGTTTGGTCAAAGATGTCGCGAATGATTTCCATAATTGTTGGTGCGCTCAGTCGATGTGTGGCGAACGGTAATTGCCATCTTCCTTGTGTACGCCGAGAAAGCGCCGGCTGTAGGCGCCCCCCGCCGTGCCCGGATACAAGATGACAGTGGGAAACGAAAAACGGCCTACAAGCTGTTGTTCCACTGCGCCAATCCGAAGGAATGGATGCAGGGCCTCTAGGTCGGTTACGAAGAGGACGGAAGTGGAGTCGTGCTGGTGCATTTCGATTGCGCGAAGGATGGCACCCCCCACGACATTGTCATTCACGAGATGTGTGGTCAGCGATCGCATGATTACCGAAAGGTCGTCCGATTGCAGGCGCGCCGCCTCGATCAACGGCTCGCGCAGGTCATGCGTGCGAAAGTAGTCATTGAGCACCGCGGTCATCGAGACTCGTTGAGGCTGGAAACCATCAACCTTTAACTGCGCTTCCCATTCCGGGCGGCGTTGCTTGACTTCAATGATCTGGCCCGGGGGAAACAGCAGGTAATAAACGGGATCAAACCCGGTGGGACGAATGGAGCCCATCCCGTTCTTGAGCTGTCCGCGCAACTCGTTGAATTTTTCAGCGAGTGAGCGCATCGAGCATTTCCTCCATGGTTTGATATTTCCACTCCACCCTTACCAACGGACCGGAGTGCTGAATGAAAAGGTGACCCTGCGTGGCCGCCTTTTCCAAGGAGGCAATCACGTCGGCGGGCAAGAGGCCGAACAATGACCAGTCCCGGTGCCGCACGATTTCCTGGTCGTCGTTGCCTGCGAAGTGAAGTTCGTAAGCTAGGAACACGATCGTAGCGGGCATGATGAACAGAGGCCGAATCTGCCGCTGACCGAATTGGTTCGAAGCGATCAGTTCAAAATCCGCCAAGGTTCCAAGGAGATAACGCGTTACCCGTTCCACCATACTTTCCGACCAGCGCTTTTCCAGAGCGCCGCGGCTCACCGCTCGGTCGATAAAATCGCGCGCATCCTGCTTGGTCACTTCACCGGCGCGGGAGGAGTATTTGCGCCAGAACACCTCGCTAATGAAGTCGTGGAGGATGAGGTTCGCGCGAGCGGTGTAAATCAGGGTCAACTGACGAAGCAGCCCACGAGGCACCCGGCTCAAAAGCAGATGGCGCAACCACTGCGCCGGCTTACCCCGCTCGATGAGATACCTCTGAGCGAACGCCCGCCCCACCAAATCGTCAACCCGCACTTGGGTAGCTTTTCCGAGGGCACCCATGGCGCGCACCCGGGCCTTCAGTTCGCCCACCGTCATGCCCGGCTCCCAAAACTCCAAGAGCTCGAGCGTCTCAGTAACCATGCCCTGACCTTTCGAGAGGTTAGTGGTGTAATGCTGGGCCGTCGTCATTTTCTTACGTTCGCAAAATAGGGCAGGCACTGGATTTCCTGCCGGAAGGCCGCGAAATAGTGTTTGGCTAGTTCGCTGAGGCCCGTTTCGGTGAAGGCGTCCGTGAGGGTCCCGATGTGCACGGGACCGGCTTCGACCGAGATAAGCTCTCGACCCTCGGCTTCGAGCACCTTCAAGGCGTCATCGCGGCGGCTGTGCACGGGGTCGAGCAACGCACGTCCGTTGTGCTGGATAGTCCGTTGGATCAGCACCTCGTCCGCCAGAGCGAGGCGGAAGAGATGAATGCACCGTCGTTTGCCGATGCGCTCGTCGTGCAGGCGTTTGGTGGTGGCGTTCAGGGCCACATAACCAGCCGCCCGGGGGAAATTGTATTGAGCGACGGCGAGACCGTTGGGCGAAAGAAAGGAACTCGACCACCAACCGGACGATGTGGCTTGCCCCAAATACCCGACGGCCATCCGGACCGTAGCGAAGCGGTGTGGCAGCTTGCCTTTCGCCATTTCTCCGAAGAGCGATGCTGCACTTTCGACGGTTAGACTCATTCGGCCTGTCCGTTTGCTTGCTCTTTACTTGTCATCCGGCAGCTTATACTCAACGCTTGCAATTTGGCCGTCCTCAATTCCTACTTCAATAACTGTGTTGATCAACCCACGTTCGCCAACGGCATCTAAAACTGCCGACAGCAACTCTCTCTGGAGGGCTGGTACAACATTGGGAATCACAATTACTAATCCGGCATGGATGGGAACACGTGCATACAAGCGACGAAAGTCAACGGCGTTGTTCGTTACAAGGGTATAGTCCCGCTCCTCTACGCGGCGAAGCACATCAAGATCTTTCCAACCCTGCATCCCGAGATACACCACATGGTGAGCCTCGTGGTTCCATTGCTGAGCTACGGTCACCAAGGATGTGTGCAGGCATTCATCGATTAAAAACGTCACCGAGGCTCCGTAGCCGCGAATGGTCGCAAGGTTTTTCTAGCCTGTACACCTCCTTCGGGTTGAGCCCAAGGCCGGACAGCCGGCCGGCCTCGGCGGGGATGAGCTGAGGCGTAAACCCGTGCTAGGCGCACCTGTTCAGCGCTCAGCGACGGATAGCCTTCAACGATCTCCTCCGGCGTCGCCCCTTGGGTGAGCATGTCCGAAAGAGCAGAGACGGGTATACGCGTGCCAGCAATAACGGGAACGCCGCCCATGACCGCAGCATCAGCCGTCACCATTTGCTCGGCATGTTTGAGGTCGTCGAGGCTTTCGAGGACTTCGCGACGGGCTTGATCCACGTCGATTTGAACGGCTTCGACGGGCCGCACTGTCCCCATCTCTGGATGGGTGAGCACAAGATCGAAGATTCTCTTCCGAAAACTAAGAGGCAGCTCTCCCAAGCCCTTCGCTTCCAGCTTCAGACACACCAAAGCAGGCTCGGAGACGTAGCGCTTCCGAACTCCGTTCTTTGCCTTCGCGGTGCTAGGAATTGTCCGCAGGTCGATGGCCTTGTTGATCGCCTTCAACGAAAGACCTGTTACCGCCGACGCTTGGGCCGCAGTCAGTTGAATGGGCATCTCTTCACCTTGCAGTAATTCTACCCTACCTAGGGATGGATTACAGCTCGGGGTTTACAGGGCCCGCACCTTCGGCAGCTCGTCCCACCGCGTGGTCCAGCGCGGAGAGCGATGCTCTGCCCTGAGCTTCCAGGCGGCATCCTTCGGCCCCGCCACTAGGATGCGGACGGTATCGCGCCCAAGTGTCGCGTTGAGCCTGTCCATCACCTTCCAGGCCCGTTCCCTTCTCTCACGATCCAGCTCGCCCCAAAAAGTCGGCTGCCGGACGGTTTCCGGCGGCAGCTCCGTAATCATGACGCCAGTTTTTGAGTAGCGGAAGCCCTCACGCCAGAGCCGTTCGCCCAGGCGCACCGCCAGGGCGACGACCTCCCCGGTGTCGTTGGTTGTTTCCGTGAACCGTGCCGACGCCCCGTTCGAATAGAACGCATCGTTGTTGAAGGTATTGGTGTGCATGAAGACGAAGATGTTCTCTGCGGCCACCTTGTAGCGCCGCATCTTCTCTGCTGCTCGGGTGGCGTAGCTTGCGATGGCCTCCCGCATCTGCTGCCAAGAGGTAACCGGAGCGCCGAAGCTGCGAGTGACGGCGATTCCCTTCCGGGTCGATTCCATCAACTCCAGCGGCAGACACGAAATTCCACGCAGCTCGTAGACCGTGCGGGCACCCGTCACGGTCATCAGCGCCCGCGCATCGTCGGGATTGAGCGCCGCGAGATCGCAGGCCGTGTGGACACCCAGCCTGGCGAGCTTCGCCGCCGAGGCTCCACCGATGCGCCAGACTTCATCTACGGGCACTATGGGCAGCAGCTCCACGCGGATAAAAGCGGAGCGCAGATCGCGGACGCCGCGATACTGCGGACGTTGCTTCGCGATGAAATTGGCCACCTTGGCGAGCGTCTTCGTGGGGGCGATGCCGACGCACGTCGGGATACCAACCCAGCGGTGCACACGTTCACGCAGCTCACGCGCGAGAGGTTCCACTTCCCTTTCGCGGAACTCGCCCAGGTTCAGAAAGCTTTCATCGATCGAGTAGTTCTCAATGGTCGGCACCATCGAGAGAAGAGTTGATGAGACTTTCTCCGAAAGGCTCCCGTGAAGTGCATAATTGCTCGAGAAGATTGTGATGTTCTCGCGCTTGATGAGGTCACGAATTTTAAAAACGGGGTCACCCATCCTCACCCCAAGATTTTTTACTTCTTAGTTTATGTGGAATAGCTCAAGCGACGTTGTTGTCCACGCTCCTAACCACAGCACACACGAAGCGTGACCCAGAGGTCCGAATGGACTCTCTTCGCAGTGCTTTATCCTCCGCATCGGTAAGGGACCCTGGCGCTGAACGCAGAAGACGACTGACCCCGAGTGTCACTAAACGGGGGCCGCTGGCTAATCAGCTGCAAGAGCCAGTCCTTCCCCTTCTTCAGCCTCTTCGCCTTCTTCAGCGGATGTCCCGGAGTACGCCGCCTTTCCCAGCGCTTCCTCGGTCAAGGCGAGTAACCGATTCTGCCGATCGACCATGAAAGCTTCGAACTTGTCCGCCCTTAGCAGGGCTGGTTCGATTAGATGAGTTTCGACAAAAGAGTTCAGACGTTCTGGGGAGATCGGGGGCGTGCTCTCGTTTCCCTTTTCCAGCCTCGCAAGGTACTCCGAAGGCGTCACTCCCCCGATGATCCGGTTCGTCTTATACGAGAGGGGTGTCTTATTGATGATGGAGTCAAAAACGGCAGCCTTGATGCCTTGGCCCTTGCACCAGTTCTGCGGAAAGATGTGGTGGATGTCCACGTTCTCTCCGAAAAACACCGTTTGTTCGAACTTCTGTCCCGAACGGAAGTCCTGAGCGCCTTCCTGCATTAGGAGGGCGTTCATGCCTTTGTACGCCGCGGACAAACGCATGCGCATCGTTTTGAGCCGGTCGGAGCGGAACAGGGTCTCGCTAACCGTTGTCGGCTCTGACCGCCCTTCAGCCAAGCCGGAACTTCCATAAAGTCCTTTGCGATTCGCGTTTCGACCGCCGATCCATAGAGTTCCCCAAAGACGCCGTTCCAGTACCAACGAACTAGCTTTGCCCGATTCCCTTCATGCTCCCACGCATCCCCTACATCGGCCAGAATGGCTGCGAGGGGAACAATCTGCGATTGGTAAGGTAGGTCACCGATCTTGTAGATGTGCAACAGGTGGAGGAATTGTGCCGCCTTCTTGAACCCTGCCTCTACAAGCTCCTCGAATTTCTTGTAAGCCGCGAGTGGCAGTGCAAGCAACGCTTCACGATTGCCTGTGACGGCTGGCAGCTCCTTTCCGGTCTTTCCCGCGAGTGCGGCTTCTCTGCGTCTCTCACGTGTGTAAAACAGCGAGACGGCCTGTAGAAAGTCCGTGTTTGAGACCTCCGCTATGATTCCGGAGTCGGAGCCTGCCGGACGGAGGGTTTCAATGAAGCGCTTCTGCCGTCCAGTATGTACGCCATCGCCCAGCCAATCCTTGCGCAGCTCATGACCCTCCGCCGCGTACATAGCCGTAACAAGTTCGAACGCATCCAGAGGCTTACCGCCTGTGTTCACCTTTCCAAACACAACACAAACCGCTTCCTTGGATGTAGACGCATCAAGGGCTATCACCGGCACTTGATAAGTGTTGAAGTTCTCTAAAACCTGACGCTTGAAAGCACGGAACTCCTGTTTGACAGCGTGATTGTGGTCGCCAGGCCAAGCATCATTAAAGCCGTCCTGCCAGTTGTCACAGTCAAAGATCTGCGTTACTGGGTACATGAAATTCTTGTATCCAGTTCAGGCGTAGAAAGGTCCAGGACAACCTCTCGCCCGAAGTCTGTGCGGATGACCCTGTCTTCAGGAACGCCGATGATTGCTTCTTCCCGATCAACGGCAGGGTCCATAGCCTTCCGAACGTCAATGTAGAACCAACGCCGCACCTTCTTGTTTTTTGGGTTTACGGTATGAACGACTTCGGCCCGGACTGTCACTTGATAAAGAGAGGTCATGCGCTGCTGTCCATCCAGCAGCAATGAACGGGGAACAGTCTTCTTCGACGCTTCCGGAGCACCCTCTACTGGACGGGGCTTGAAGTTAACAGGACCGCCGGTATTCAAGGTCATCAACGCACCTACTGGAAAAGCTCTTGAAATGGAAGCAATGAGGCTCTTGATGCGATCCTCGTCCCAAACCCAGCTCCGCTGGAAATCCGGTAGCTGAAGTTCGCCAGTGCTACACCACTCGAGCAGTTTGCTCAATTCGTAAGGATTGGTCTGAAAGGTTGAACCCGCCAAGATGAGGACTCCTTGTATATACATCAAGCATAGCTTCGTGCGAGCTGATGGTGACACACATTCAACAGTCGATCCGAACAGGGCGTGGCTCCAGACAAAGGAGGGAGATTCCGCTTCCAGCTTCCCGTCATTTGGTTGCGACCAGCACTCCCATTGCAGACCGGCCCAGACAAGTTAAGACGCTGCTCGCAGTCCGCTAGGGGAATCCGGGAGTCTCGCTGATCGCCACCTCAGTGCGACTGATTGTGGCGTGCGTGAGCCCGCATTTGGGACATGCCCGGCCCTTGCGATGCAGAATCTGCGAGACAAAGAAGGCTTTGCCGCACGAGGAGCAGCAGATCGCAGCATTGTTGCCGTACCAATCTTCTTTGAGTGAGAGGTTGTTCTTGTCGAGAAAACGCATCGACCGATAGTACGGTAGCGCCCTGGATCGCCTACGACAAACCGCGTCAGCCTTTGCAAGTGGGGCGGCGGCACCGCTCATGCGCTGTTCAGCATCTCCGGCCCATTGTTCCGGACGTTGCCGACCAGGGGATTGCAGGTGGAAGCCTTCATCTCGTCCGACTCGAAAGGCCGCAGCAGATCGATGGGCGGCATTTCAGACACTTCCCTGCTCAACGATCGCGTGTAGTCCTTCGGGTGCAGGATGACGGCATGCGGATGTGGACCGAGGACATCAGCTCATTCGCTTCCGTGGTCACGATGCTGAAGGACTGAAGCCACCCACCGTCCGGCTCCTTCCACGCGTCCCAGAGCCCTGCGAACGCGAAGGGCGCTTCGTCCCGCATCGTGAACGAGTACGGCCGCTTCGTCTTCGGATCGAGCCGCTTCCATTCATAAAAGCCGTCCGTGGGCACGAGACAGCGTCTGCGCTGAAACGGTGTGCGCCATGTCGGACTCTTCTCGATGGATTCCGCCCTCGCGTTGATGGTCGAGATGCCTTTGAAGTCAGCGAGTGACTTTGCGAAGTACGGTATCAGACCCCAGCGCATGAGGACCATCTCGCGGTCGCTCGATTCCCTGCTCTCCCGAATCACTGGCTGGAAGGTCGTCGGTGCGATCTTGTAGTCCGGTGGAAGGGGAAAGTCCTCGGGCAGCTCGCCCACACGGAAGGCTTCAGCGATGCGCTGTTTATCGGACCGGCGAAGATAGCGGCCGCACATAGAGGCTCAGGTATCACCAGAACGCCAGGGCTGATGCCGTGCGATCGAGCAGTTCGACTTTCCGTCACTTTGCTGCGGGAGCCTTCGCCTCGACAAAGAGCGCAACCGGCTTCACCAGTTGCGGCCCTCTAGGGCGCAGATCAGATTCATCGACAGTGAAACGCACCTCGCCCCTGGTTCCTGAGGCATCGGTTTTCACGTCGGGGATGAGCGGGCGGCCAATGACGAGAGTTACGCCGTTCTTCTCTACTCTGCCGATGAGAGCGATCTGCTTGAGATCCTGAAACGTCAGATCAAGGATCATGGGTTCTCCTAAGCGCCGGGGTAGCGGCGCAACACTTCCTTGAGGATGGTTCGAGCCAAGCTGATGCTGTGTCCGACCGAAGAGATGAGCCGCGGTGTGGGCAGGGCGATGTCTTCCCGGGCGAGCCGAACGGCTACGATGATCGCGGCCGCAATGACCATGGTGGACGCGAACTTCGCATTGATGCGCGCCTGCTCTTCCCCTTGCCTCCGCCCGTGCCATGTGGCCCATGAGCAGCAGTATAGAAGAAGAAAAGGCGAATCTACAAACGCATTCTGTGGATCGCTACCCGGCTCTCTGCCGGACGAGAGCCGGCACGAAATTGCCAGGCCTGTCCCACATCTCGGCGAAGCGAGCCTCGAACTGCCGCGCGAGTGCCGGATCCACCTCGTATCGCAGATCGTTGTCCTGCCGCTTCAGCCCTGTCGGGGAGCAGTTTGCGGATCCCGTCCGTAGAACAGCGCTATCAATCGCGTAGCTCTTGAGGTGCATCAGGTCTCTGGACGCTTTCACCTTAACCTCGACCCCGCACGCGAGAAGGATCTCGGTCGTCGAAAGCCCGTGCTGGCTTTCCTGCTGGTATTGAATGCTGTCGCGGTAGACACGCACCCGAACCCCGCTGCGGGCGAGCCGACCCAGCTCTTCGGCCAGCTCCCTGTCGGTAAAGCTGTACATGGCGACGTCGATCGAGACCTTGGCCCGCTCCAACATCTCCATCTCGCTTCGTTCGAGGTTCGACGCAGGCGAGTACAGAAGCACCGGCCCTGTGTCAGCTCCACGTGGCGACGTGAGGGTCTGAGCGCTTCCTGAGTTAGCGTGTCCAGCCAGAGCAAGCAGCCATAGGCTCAACACACAGGAGCGTGCGTAAGCGCCGGAGCTCCGATTGCCTCTAATGTGCGCCGCCCTGTCGCATGCGGATGATGAACTCCAAAGCCTCCTGGTAGTCCATGCCGTGCTGGTTTGCGATCTGCATATGGTCGTTATAGAACGGTACTTCGCTGTCTGCTGGGCACGCGAGTGTCTCCAGCTTCTTTCTCCGAACCATGAACTCAGCAACAGTCTCATCCCGACGCACTGAAGCAGCATAAGGCCTGGTTGAGCGATCTCAAATGACCCACCAGAGGGAGGACGTCTCCTCCCTGCTGCGGCCGGCTGCCCCGTCCTTCGACACCCACCTCCGCGGGCCAGTTTCCCGCCCGCGACGCCCACCCAAAAGCAAAAGCCAACACATCTCCTGCGCTTCCGCGCCCGACAAGGTCACCAGACCTCCTGATGGACTCCGTCCCTGGCGCGCTGCAAGAGGCACCCCAATCTTCCGCGCTGCGCTTGTGCAGACCTCCGCTTCGCTACGCCCCCTCCATTTCGCTTCCGCTTCATTGCGCGGGTGGGGAACCCCTCCTCTTGCACTTGCCGCCCCTGCTGGCGTGGGCCAGGGCCAAGGCGTGTTTGTGAGCAAACACAGCACAGCCATTCCAAAGCGAGGACAACACCATGAACAGCAACAACACCGCGACCAACGTCTCCACCCTCCTCACCGCAGCCAAGGCGCAGACCGCTAAAGAGGTCATCGCCGAGAACGTCAAGCTCCTCATCGAGCAACTTGAGGCAGGACACTCCGAAGGTCTCACCGCCTACCTCACAGCGATGGGCAGGTTTCATATCTACAGCTTCGGAAACATCCCCGAGATCGCACGGCAGAAGCCCGACGCTACCCGCGTTGCTGGCCTCTACGCGTGGAATCAGCTTGGCCGCAAGGTGATGAAGGGGCAGAAGGGTATCCGCATCCTCGCTCCCGTGATCGGCATTCGGAAGAAGAAGGACAGCGAGCGGAAAAGGACATTACGAAGCAGAACCAGCCTGTTCTAGTTGGCTTCCGTTCGGCGTACGTCTTCGATGTGTCGCAGACCGAAGGTGCAGAGCTTCCCGAGCTTTCGGAACGTGTGAGCGGCAGCGTGGGAGAGAACCGGGAACGGCTGATTGAGTTCATCGCCGCCCAAGGCATCGAGCTTGAGTTCAAGGAGTCTATCGCGCCAGCGTTGGGCTTGAGCTACGGCGGACGTATCGCCGTACTTCCCGGTCAAGCAGCAGCCGAAGAGTTCAGCACCCTGGTTCACGAGCTCGCGCACGAGATGTTGCACAAGGCCGAGCGCAGGACTGCAACCACCAGGACGGTACGCGAGACCGAGGCCGAGGCGATTGCGTTCGTGGTAGGAACCAGCATCGGGCTTGAGACGGGACACGCGTCAGCCGACTACATCCAGCTCTACCACGGCAATGCCGCACTTCTGGCCGAGAGCCTTGAAGTGATCCAGCGCACCTCAGCCCTGATCCTCGCCGCCATCGAGCCACCCGCAGCCGAACAGACCGAAGCCACACCCATGATGGCCGAAGCCATCTAGCCGTTCTTTTCTCCCCCGAAGGGGGGCGCGGGGTTCACGCCTTCGCTCCCTTATCTCAAAGACGTTCCACCACCTCGCCCAAGGAGAACCGCAATGCAGAACAGCAGCGCATTCCAGTACCTCGCCATCGACACCATCCACGAATCCGCCACCAACCCCCGCCGCACCTTCGAGGAGAGCAAGCTGCAGGAGCTTGCCGAGAGCATCCGGCACCACGTCCTCATCCAGCCCGTCACCGTTCGCCCCAACGCGCATGGCTTCGAGTTGATCGCAGGAGCGAGACGCTACCGTGCGGCACAGCTTGCCGAACTCGTCTCCATTCCGGCCCGCATCGTCGAGATCGACGACGCTCAGGCGCTCGAATGGCAGTTGGTCGAGAATAGTCAGCGGGTCGACGTCCACCCGTACGAGGAGGCGCAGGTCTTCCAGCGTTTGCTCGACATGCCCGGTTACGACGTGGCAACGCTGGTTGAGAAGTCGAGCAAGAGCGCAAGCCACATCTACGCCCGTCTGTCTCTGTTACAAGCCATCCCTGCAGTTGCCGAGGCGTTCAGCCAGGAGCGCATTACAGCCAGTCACGCTAACCTGATCGCCCGTCTCCGGCAGGAGTCTCAGGCGGAAGCGTACGAGCAGTGCTGGCGCAAGGACTGTCAGGCGCAGGAGGCCCACCTGCTACCCGCGAAGAACCTGTCCGCCTGGATACAGGCGAACCTCTATCTCTCGCTTGCAGATGCTCCCTTCGACCGCGAAGACCCGACCCTCAACCCCGCCGCTGGGGCCTGCCTTACCTGCCCACGCCGCAGCGGATACAACACCTCACTTTTTGCAGACGTGCAAGTCGATCAGTGCCTTGACGGACCCTGCTACCAATCCAAGATCAGCGCCCACATCGACCGCGAACTCGCAGCCCGGCCCGAGCTTATCCAAAACCGGCTTCTTCGAGCAAAGTGAGATCGTTGAACGAGGTCTAGCCGAATTCAGGTAAAGTTGCGTCAAAGCACTTCGTGACCCCCACGTGCAAATATTTTGGAACCAGCCTCTGACTGACGAGATTCAGGGCCTCGACATCTTGGGCGTCCGCGCCAGAGATCAGGCTATCGAAGAGCAACTCGTCAACGGGATAACAACTGTCTCGCTCCGAGCCCGTTACTTTTCGATCCTACCTTGGGCGATCGGTGCCTTTCTAAAGGCGCAACTCGACGAACAAGATAAGGGAAAGTACGTCGAAGCTAAGTTTCGCCGCTTTCTCCGGCGAGTCGAATTCCTTACACTCGCATGCACTGCCGAGGACGAACGACAGCAGCCACCGATAAATGGTGCACTTGGAAGGGATCTGTTCTCAGGCAATCTCCAGGAGCTGCGATCCACCGGCCACGCCTTGATGACGGAAGTGCGCTCCGCGATGTTCCTCACCTACTACGGACCGTGTCGAGCCGCGGGGCTCGTTCGAGACACCCAAGGGAGTGCCCCACCGTACACGCTGACGGACTTCGGCAAGCGACTTCTTGTGATTAGAGAAGCGGGTATCAAGCCCCAAATCCTAGATTACCTGTCCGGCGAGGGAGCACTCTCGCAGGGAATCGTGGAGGTTGCCAAGCCATGGTTTTCTCTTCACTCCGTGTCGTTCGACGCAGCAGAGAGACAGACATTACTTGAAGCGTTCGCGACGCCGCGGACAACCGAGAACACTGCGAACCACGGAAAGTTTCTGGCGACGATCAGCTGGGTTCAAAGAAGACTGACAGCAAAAGCGAGCTCCGCAGAATGGCTCTTGATCGAGAACTATGCCGAGAAGGTTCGTGCAGGCGCTTCAGGAGATGTCTCTGACGAATGGGCTGAATACGAGTGGCAGAGACGCTGCCATTTCAGCTTCGAGTGGCTGCTGGCTGTCTTGGGAAGTGAGTTGAATGAAGTCGGGGACATGAAGATTTCCAACGCCGTCGAGCACCTCACTGCAACCGGTCAGTTCGACCATCGGTACTTCCCTGGACTCCGGCAAGCCGGCCTCAACGCGTCAAGTTCGGTGCGAGAGCTGAAAGATGCTCTGAGTGGGGGGCTTCTTCTCTCGGCTCCCTTGCCAACGCGAGAGATGGCTGAGGCTGAGCGTGGAGACGCAGCTCTCTCCGCTGTTGCTTTTCTGATAAGCCTCTCGATGCGATCAATGAGTCTGAGGAGGGCGGGTATATTCGGTGGCACAGATTCGGTGATCAGTCGCGCTATGACCATCCTCGATAACGCCGATGCTATGAAAATCTCCGCCATCTTGGAAGCTCTCATGTCCCAATGCGTGATCATCCCTCACCTGACAACGACCCTGCGCAAGATGGGAGCCAGCCAGCAGTGCTCGCTGCGCTTCTTTCCGGATGGCTCGGTGTTGAGGCCAACTGGCATACAAACAACTCCGAACCGCAGTGGAACTCGTCTAGCCAATGTTCTTGGTATCTTCTCGGACCTCTCTGTTCTTGAACAGGAACACGGACAGTACATTCCTGGCACAGAGGTGTTCCCGTGAGGAAGAACATCTTGCAGTGGCTCGATGCGCTGAAAGGTCCTGTCGAGCATCTCGTCATTCTGACTCACAACGTTGACCTCCTCTACGTAGAGAATGTCCTTTTGCCTCGTTTACGCGATCTGGGCGAGCCAGCCCTCATGATCATCGCCGACGCCGCGTGCGCTGCAATGACATTTGCCAATCAGGCAGGACTCACCTCTTCTCTCGGGCGCCGCTACCGTGTGATTGGAGTCGATCTCGGGGGCATGCGCCGCTTCCATCCTAAGGCCATCTTTGTGCTGAAAAAGGAGCAAGCTCATCTTGCGATTGGCAGTGGGAACCTGACAGCAGGAGGATACGGCGGAAACTTCGAAGCCTGGATGACATGGGACACGATCGAGGAAGAAAGGCCGGTCATTGCGGCGTTCTTGCGGGTACTGCAGCAGCTGCCGAGCCTGATCTCCATGCCAGAACGGCTCGACAATCTGACGAAGGCGATTGCAGATGCTTCATTTCTGCAGCACTTGCCCGAATCGCAAGGATTGCTGAGTTCATTTTCGGCGTCAATCCTGGGACAGATGGAGCGGTTAGCGCCGAAGCCCGTTCAAGAGATCATCATCATCTCCCCGTACTTCGATTCGGAGCTCGTTGCGTTGCGACGGCTCGGCACTACGTTCGGTTCGAAGCTTACGATCTTGGCCCAGCCAAAGCGGTCCGGTCTAAGCCGGGAGCAGTTTCAGTCACTTCCACCAGAGATTCGTGTCTGTGCACTCAAGCCAGCCTCGGACGACGAGAAGCGTTTCATTCACGCGAAGGTGTACGCGATTCGAACGGGGGACCGTTACTACGTATTCTTGGGTAGTGCCAATTGCTCGATGGCGGCGCTCATTCTGCCACCATCCCAGGCAAATGCCGAACTGATGGCTTACACCTCCTTAAACGAGACCCAGTGGGCCGGCTTTATGGCGGAGCTTGAAATAGACCCCCATCCACCGGAACTAAAACTCACTTCCACAGATGAGGACGACGAACGATTCACCGGAAGACTCCGGATTGCGGCAGCGAGATTTGATTCTGACGTGTTAATGGTTGACCTGGTGAACGCCGACGGATTTGTGGCCTTTTCACTGGGCGAGCATGAAAGCCGTTTCAGCTCGATTCTTCATAAGGAGGATGGTTGTTCTCGTGTGAGATTCCCCGCAGATGCGGCGCCGAAGTCTCTTGTGGTTCGTGGATTCAGAACGGATGACACGTTTGTGGACACGCCGGCTTCTTGGGTTGACGACGAAACCGCCTTGGGGCTGTCTTCTCCGGGGCGCAGGCTTCAACGTAAGTTCGGGGAGCTGGGTGAAAACCTCGAGTGGTCGGCCGCTGACTATGCAGAGATACTCGAGATATTTGGCGATCACCTGGTACGAGAAATGGCTCGTTCAACATCGAAAGCCCGCGTTAATTTTGCGCCAAAGGGAGAGGGGGAGTACTCCCTTTTAGACATCTTCTCCGACGGTCTGGATAAAACGGCTGGAACGTTCGGCCTAACAAACGATGAGCCTTTAACAAACGAAAATGTCTTGAACACAATCTTGGCGATGCTTGGGATCGAGACCGAGCCAGCCGAAGAGAATTTGTCAGGAGAGATTCCAGTTTCACTCGAAGACCTGACTGAGCAAGAGCTCCGAAAGAAGGAGTTGCCAAAGGCACCTCCCGTCGATCAAGGACAGCTCGACTCTCATGCCAAAGAGCGCTTGCGTCGACGGATGATCCGCGCCTTGCAGATGATCGAAAGGACGATGCTCGCAGCGGGCTACGTTGAGCGCCGCACTGTTCCACGGCTGATCAGGGGTCTGGGAGCTCTAGGAGTTTGTTGAAATAGGTACGGATTCAGAGGCTCAGCGGGCATGGTGATCGTCTTACGAGTATGCGTGGAGATGAGCGGTTTCAGGATGGGATGTTCAGCTATGTATCTCTGGAACAGCGGG
>JAABUV010005116.1_pt1 | contig 15151 bp, 18 predicted proteins | sample 5559971 | NCBI WGS metagenome assembly JAABUV01 (sample SAMN10711881, study PRJNA513362) | rock metagenome | isolation source: Antarctica rocks | place: Antarctica: Victoria Land, Knobhead nord | collected 2015-12-19
AGCTCGGTGCAGGGCGCTGAGCCTCTGCTGCATCGCCGGCCCACAGTGACCCGCGTCCGAGGCAGCGGCGGCTGCACAGCGCCCGCATGCCTGTGCGGCAGCGCAGCCGCCTGCGCTGTTGGACACTACTGTGAGATTATTCAGGTTGGGTCCAGCCCTGACCATAGCGGAGAGCGCCTGAAGCTGCTTCAGCAACCTGCACCAGTTGAGCCCAGCTTTAGAGTAGGGCCCCCCAACGGGCACGGCCGCCGTGCCAGCCTTACTGCCCAGCGCCGGCATGCGCCCCGCCGCCCGGGACCGCGCCGCCCATGCGCAGGTGTGCGGCGGAGGGCCGCGTGTACGAGGTCGGCGCCGCGCGCGACGCGGACGCCGAGCCGGACGATCCCCAGGCCGTGCAGGTGCTGCACTCGCGCTCCGAGCCTGCATGTGTCGCGGCGTTGCGTTGCTCGCCGTGCTGGCGGGGCGGGTTGGGCGCAGGGCTTGGGGCGCGGCAGGGTGTTGGCATGCATGCGCGCTCGCACCCCGTTCTCTGGCAGGCGGGCATGTCATGTCGAGGCAGCGGGGTGCCCTCCAAACTGGATACAGCCTGTTGCTTACCAAAATGGCGCTCTGGTGGCGCAGCTGAGGCGTGTGCCGCCCAGGGCTGGCCCAGGCCCTCTGCGACAGCTGCCCCGCGACTTGCGACACTGAGCCCGACCAGCAGACGACAGGCTGGCTCGCTGTGAGCGTGTGCGAGGCAGGGTGCGCCGGCACAGGGACCGAGGGGTCACTGCTGTGATGGGCGCAGCGGGCCGCCGCGCGCGCAGGTGCAGTGTGGCCTGTGCCAGATGTGCGGCCACCGGTCGACGCACTGCCCCCTGGCCGTGCTGGCGCACGATCGCCCGGCGGCCGCAGCTGCGGCGCAGGCGGGCGCGCGCGCGGGCAAGGGGCCGCCGCCGCCGCCGCCGCCGCCGTGGCTGCAGCGTGTCACGCCGGAGCTGCAGCGCCTGCTGGCGGCGCTGCGCGCGCTCGGCGGCGCGGCCGCGGCCGCCGCGCCCGATGCGCAGGCGAGCCCGCCCGCAGCCCGGCCCCTCCGCTTCCCTACCCTAACTTCCAGTCGGGAGGGCATGCTGCTATGATGTTGATGTGACGGCTCTGACATGTGCTTGCATGGGTCCCCTGCCGATCGACTCTGGCTTGCTGACCGCTCAGGGATGCGCCGCATGCGACCTTGCGGGACTCCCGCCGGAGGCAAGCCTCCTGAGCTGCGCCTGCTTCAACAGAAACCCTGCAGGCAGCACCCGCAGGCTCTCACAGATGCGGGCAGCAAGGTCACTGCTGAATGGTGAGAGCGCCCGCAGGTGGGCGAGCTGAGCGGTGAATGCGTGCCTAGGTTGGCGAGCTGAAGGGTGACTGTGCCCGCAAGTAGGCGAGCTGAAGGGTGAGTGCGCCCGCAGGTGGGTGAGCTGGGGGGTGAGTGTGCCCGCAAATGGACGAGCTGAGCGGTGAATGCGCCCACAGGTGGGCGAGCTGAAGGGTGAGTGTGCATGCGCAGGTGGCCGAAATGATGGACCCGGCGGGCCTGCTGGCGCTGGGCGTCATCATCGAGGAGGCGCTGCGCGCGCAGCTCGGCGCGGCCGGGTGCGCTGGGCCGGGGGCGGTGCTCGGGGCCGGCGCGCCGCGCGCGGCCGCTCCTGCGACGCACCGGCCAAGCGTGGACCAGGATGCGGGGCTGCCCTGACCCAACGCGAGCTTAGCCGCTGGCTCACCCTGCGACTGTGAGCTGCGCGGCGTTCACGCCAGCTAACTTCAGCCCTGGCCTCGGCGTGTCAGGGAGCACGGCTGCGGGCTGGAGTGGGGCAGGCTTGCAGCTGCCTGCATGCATGCACCGAGTGGCGAGAGGTTGAAACAGCTTGTGCTCAGTACCTGCCATGTCTGCACCAGAAACAGCGTGTGCTACTTACATGTGTGTTTGATACGCCTTGCCAACTGGCCCTTCAGTTCCCCTTTCCTGTGTGTCAAACGCTTTTTAGGAGAACCCGCCCATGCGCTTTTGCTGTGCTTTTGCTGCTGCTTCTGTGCTTCTATGATATAAGACACCACTGGCTGTATGGTATGCTCACACATTCCAGCATTGCTGACTCGTGCCTTAACACCTTCATGCATGGACCTCTGCTCATGCAACATGATGGCATGCAGAAACTGGCCAGCAGGGCAGAGCATTGAGCGCTCTGGCTGCACCGCACTTGCCTCAGTCGTTTAGCAAGCAGGAGTGTCATCACACTCAAGGCATGCCTGCCGCACATGATGCATTTGTGCCACCAAACTTCCACACGACCACAAAATCCTCACAAATGGTGCAGGCGCGTAGACACCATGCGCGCGTGCGGCTCTACATGACCGCGCACCGCGCCTGCGCAGCGCGCCCATCCTCGCGAGGGATCAGGGGCGGCGGCGGCGGCGCGCCCGCCTCAGCCGCCGCCGGGTCGTACCCAAACTGGGTTGTGTCCAGGCCGTACCTGCGCGCGCCCGGCACGTCGTGGGCCGCACGCCCGCCTCTCGAACGTGGGCCAGGCGTGCAGGTTTGTGCTGCGAGCGAGAGGCGACACACGCGCCATGCTGCAGCACACCCTCCACAGCAACACGCAAGCTCGCAGCCCTCGCCCGGAGCAGCTGATGCACCCGACCACCCCGCCTGCTAGCAAATGTGCGTTCGTACTCTTAGCGCTGCCAGCAACGATGCTCCACGCGCTCATTCTCTTGACCGCACAGCCTTGTATTGCAAATGCATGTCCCAGCACCATCCACGCCGGAGCACTTGCCGGCACAAGGCCTGCCGAGCCCACTGCGCCAGACGACACTGGACACGCCCCGGCTGGGCTAGCAGGCCGCGTCTGGTGGGCAGCCGCGCGCTGGCACGCACTTGTCGCGCATGCGCGCCGACCACGCGTCTGTCCGCGTCGGCGCAGCGCCCGCAGGCAGCTGCGGCGTCCGCCCGACCGACGCCGGCGCAGCCCCGCCCGCACTGCGCGCCGCAGGCGCAGGGGGGCTGGATGCAGCGCTGTATGAGGTGCGGTGTCACTGTCCTCGCACAGATTCAGCAATCCGACATGGACCATGTGCGTGTTCCTCTCACACCATGCACAGCCTGCCACCCGCCCTGCACAATCTGCGTGATGCGCCTGGTCATGTGTGGCGACACTTAGCATGCCAAAATACCCAGAATGGTATCTACTCTTGTTGACGTCTGCCCAGGCCATGCTGCCTTCGTACGCCTGCCTCCTCGGTGGCCACAGGGAGGCCGCACCTCTGCTGCAAGAGCGGCCGCTGCCTTCCCCAGACCTCGTCCTCCTCCTCCCTGCGCGCGCATGCAGAGCCGCACGGTGGGCACCCTCGAGAGTCGTGCTGCACGGCAGCTGCTCGCAGCGACGAGATGCGCCTGGCTGTGCACTGCCTGGCTGCATGCAGGCCGCATGTGGCTCCGGCATGACCGCAGCAGCGGTCATCCTCAGCAGCTCGCCGCGCCGCCAGACCCGTGCCTCGGCGTCCGGATGGGCAACCTCAGCGCGGCGCGCGAGCCCAGCCAGCCGCAGCCCGTCACGTGCAGCTCTATGCATGGCCCATGCTCATGCTCGCCACGCACGCCGGCGGCGCCGCAGGGGCGCCCGGCGCTGCGCTGCACGCAGCCCCTTTATGGACACGAAGCTGCCGGTCCCGGGCGCCGGCACGGGTGGGGAGGGGGAGGGGGGCGGCGGGCGCGCACATGCTCGCGTCCAGCAGCAGGCGCTGCTGCGCGGAGCTCAGCGCGTAGGCCAGGCCCATGCACGCCACCTGCACCAGCAGCACCGCCAGGCCCACCCAGCGGCAGACGACCACGTTGCGCTCAATCGCGCGCGCGATCTGCACGCCGGTTGCCCGCGCGACTGCTCACGCGAGCGCCACCCCGGACAGGGACAGCCCCGCCGCTCCTGGGCCCGCGTGGCTGTCACGCCGCTCTCTCAGTTTGTCTCCACTGCTCCAGCTGGGCCAGCCTGCCTGCCCAGCGGACGATCTGCCCACTGTGCTTTGCAAGACTTGGCTGCCGCAGTCCTGCCCTCTGGCTCCTGGCAGGCCCTACCTCTCCACGACCCAGCCAGCCCGTCACGTCAGACCATGTTTACACCTGCTGGGTGTGTAGGGCACAGCGAGACCAGGCTTGCACGCAAGCAGAGAAAGGCGCGCCGACACGCAGGAGCGCCACCACAGTCGCGCACAAGCAGAGGAAGGCTCGCCGACAGGCGGGAGCGCCAGGCCGGGCGCGCACCCACTTCGCCTCGCCAGTGTCGTCGTGCGGCAGGTGGCGCCGCCAGGACCCGTCCGCGAAGAAAGCGACCGCCACCGCCGCCTGCGCCGCGGCCAGCCAGGTCGGTGGCCAGCTTGTGACCCTGTGGCCAACTGTGCGCCCTCGTGCAAGCGACTGCAAGCCTGGAGCCTGGAGGCCTTCCGCAGGCACTTGTACACATAGCACAGGCTCTACCATGGGTGGTGCTAGGCACGCTCATGCCAACAATTAGCAGCAGTTACGGCGGCAGGGCGGGGCGCCGCGCCTGCGCGAGCAGCAGCAGCACCATGAGCACCGAGTACAGCCCCAGCAGCGCGCGGCTGTTGCACGCCACGCCCGCCAGCCCCGTCGCCGCCACCAGGAATGTCACCGCGCCCGCGCCGCCGAACGCGAACACAAACCTGCGCGCGCGCACGGCCGCCCCGCTGCGGTGAGCGCTCGCTGCGTGGCACCAAGACGGCGAGCCGGCGTCGGCCGCGGTGCGCCTAAGCTACACCCGGTGCGCCCTAACCCTGCACCTGGTGCGCCGCGGGGCGCACCAGGGAAAGCCCAGCTTCTCGTGCGGCGGCGTGTTGCCCTCCGGGAACTGGTTGTTGGCGAAGAGCCAGTACATGTAGCACGCGTAGCACACCATTGCTAGGCCGGCGACGGCCAGCAGCAGGTTGATAAAACGCAGCAGCAGCCTGCGTGCATGTCGCCGCAAGCTGTTCGCAGGACTGCTCATAGGACAGAAAGCAGCAGCGGTCGATTTTCACTATATGTTTTCGCTCGCAAACTTGGTCCAGCCTTGGTCCACCATGTGTGCACAAAGAGCGTTTCTGACTGCCAACCAAGGCTCACCTCAGTGTGGCAATGTATGCGCCCGGCCGCCTCCGCTCAGCGCTGAGGGAGTTCAGCGCGCGTGGCGGCATGGCTCTTCCTTTACGCGTGACAGCAGATGTCTGTTTGCGCCGTACGCACCAACACACTCCCCCTCGAAAGACAGCCGCGCTCCGCTGTAGCACGCTGGCAACCTCTGCTTGGCGATCTTCGGTCTCACAGGAGCACTAGGGCATCCTACCGCCACCTCTCGAGGCAGGCAAGGAAGCAGGGTCAGCAGGTTTCTGGAACCAGCAAAGCTTTCTTCTGCAGGTAGTGTAGTGGAGGAGGCGGTAAGCGCTGACGATACAAGGCCAGCGCAGAAGAGGGTATGCTGGCCAGGCTGGTCCTGGGCCCCGCTGTCCTTCGCCCAATGCAGCCGTGTTTCACGCGCAGCGCCGCGCTGAGCGCGCGGCCGCTCTGCCTCGCCTGCTTCCTGCACGAGCACGGCTTTGCGACAGCTGCGGCGCGCAAGCTCGCGCTCCGCAGCTGGCCCAGCCACCTGTTTGCGGACTGGGGCGGCCGCGGCTCGGTCGCCGCCGGCGCCGGCCGCACGCGCCGCGGCCCTGCCGGGGAGCCGGCCTCGCCGCCAGGCCGGACAGACATCCCGCCGGACGTCATAGTCCTGGAGCGGCCTGCGTCTGATGCGCCGCCGGGACAAGCAGCTCCCGAGAGCGGCGGCGCGGCGCGGATTGGCTGTACGCGGCGCGCGCAGCCGCGGCGCACCAGGGCGGCCGGCGAGGAGGCGGACGGCGCGCCGCAGGCGGAGACGCGGCGGCGCGAGGCGCCCGGCGCGGCGGCGACGGCTGTCTTGGCAGCCGAGGAGCGGGCCGATGAGGCGGCGCAGGGGAGTGTGCCGCGCAGCGAGGCCGCAGCCGAGCCTGGGGCGGGTCGCGAGGGCGGCGGGGCGCCGCGCGGCCGCCCCGCCCGGCGCGCCTCGGGCCCGTTCATGAGCCTGGGCGTGGACGACCGCGTGACGGTGCTCGCCTTGCCCCATGGGGTCCCCATGGGGCAGGGTTTGTTTGCGCTGGCCCAGCCTGTGCACGTCCTGTGCCGCCCCTGTTGTGCGGCCGCAGCGTCCCGGGGGACGCCGGGGCGCTGGCCCAGCCCCCTGTGCACTGGGACGGGGGCGAGTTGGGGCAGGGCGGTGCTGGCGACGGCCTGAGGAAGGTCAACTCTCTGCAGCAGCGTGCGCTGCGCGAAGCGACCTGCGGCAACTCTGGAGAGGTAGTGCTTTGGAGCAAGCAGCAGGAGCCCATGTTGTCTTGTCTCTGCAGCGTTACATGACCGAGGCTGCAGGTGCAAGCCGCGACCTGGCGTTGGCAGCGTGGCAGGGGGCGCGACGACGCGCCTCTGGCTGTTACGTGCGTATGTTTTGGGCCGGTAGCTGACGGGGTTCGCCGCCCTGAGCGCGCGTGCGCCCGCCCTGCAGGCGCGGCTGCCGGAGATGGACGTGCAGGGGCCGACGCCGGTGCAGGAGGCCGCGATCCCGCATGTCCTGCGCGGCGAGAACGTCGCCATCCAGTCCTACACCGGCTCTGGCAAGGCGCGCCAGGGCGCTCCACCGCTTTAGAGGGAGGAGCAAGCTCAGGCGTGCCTCTTAGAGAGCCGTCTGGCAGCCTTTGTCACTGCTGGTGAATGCGAGGCTTTTGGCGTGGGTGTAAACGTGCAGCCGAGGTTCGGTATGCTGCAGAGACACCCCGACCATGAGCAAAGGCATGCGAGAGGACCAGTGCCGCGTGCGCGGCAGACGCTGGCGTATATGCTGCCGGTGCTGTCGCTGGCGATCCAGCGCGCGGAGGCGGAGGCGCTCGCGCTCGCCGCGGACGGCCGGCCGCACGAGGCGGGCAGCCTGCAGGCGGTCGTCTGCGCGCCCAGCCGCGAGCTGGCAATGCAGATCGTGCGCGTCGCGCACGGCCTGCTGCCGCCCGACGCGCGCGGCTGCGTGCAGCAGTGCATCGGCGGCGCCAACCCGCACCGCCAGGCGCGGCGCCCTGAGGCTGGGGCTGGTCCCAGGGGCGCGGCGCCGCGGGGCCGCGCTCATTCTGGTGTGTGGCGGGCGCTGGGTAGGGACGCGCGAGGGCGGGCGGCCTCCTTGTTGTGGGCATGCGGTAGTGCGTGTACTCAGTTGACAGCGACGACAGCGATAGGCGCTGGGGCCACCCAGCACTCCGGGGCATGCCCGTCGCAGCTGCCGCATGCGATGCTGGCCACCCCGTGCCATCCGACCTGCTCGGTGGGCGGTGGCCGGGGCGCTGGCACGCGCGCCCGCCCTGCACAGCGGCGCGCTGATGCGGGCGCCCGCAGCAACCCTATACCCTATGCTGCCGCGCAGGCGGAGGCTGTGAAGCTGAACCGGCCGCTGCTGGTGGTGGGCACGCCGGGGCGCCTGGCGGAGATGAGCCGCATGGGCGTGCTGCAGACGCACCCCACGCGCATCCTGGTGCTGGACGAGGCGCGCCCCGCCCGCGGCCGACCCCTGGGAGCCTTGCAAGAGCCCTGGCGCTGGCGGGCGTGTCTGCCGCTCGGCAGCCAGGATAGGGTCAGGGTAGGGCAAGGTGTGAAGGGGAGAGGGCGCGCGCGCAGGTGGACCAGCTGCTGGCGGTGCAGTTCCAGGAGGACATGACGCGGCTGGTGCAGCACTGCGGGCGGCGCGCGGACGGCGGCCGCCAGACCGTGCTCGTGTCCGCCACGCTCACGCCCAAGGTGCCGCGCATGGGCCCTTCCGCTCGCCCGCCTCGCGCCGGCCTGGCACCTATGATGCCTTGAGCGTGGTCCTGGACGCGAGCTGGGTCTGCCTTGAGTCTGGTCCTGAGCACGAGCTGGGTCCGCCATCTGCCTGCTCCTTGCATGGTGCCCGGCTGGGGAGCATGTTGAGCCGGCGCCTTGGAGTATGCAGGCCTCATATGCGTCAAGCCCATGAGCGCAGGAGGACGCTCTTCTTCGTGCCGGCCGGCACAAATTGAGTGCGGTCCTGGTGCAGGTGGTGGCCGCGGCATCCGCGTGGTGCCCCGACGCACGGCTGGTGCGGGCGGCGCCGGCGGCGCCCGCTCAGCCGGCGGCGCCGGCGCCGGCGGGCGAGGGCGGCGCGCCGCTCAGCGCGCCGCCCACGCTGCTGGGCTGGGGGGAGATGTTCCGCGGCGACGGCGCGCGCGCGCTCGGTGCGCCGCGCGTGGCCGGCGAGACCGTGTGTGGCAACCGGAGCGGGGGAGTGTGTGCGGGTCGTGCGAGCTGTGCGCGGCGCTGGCGGCGCTGTGCTGCAGCTGGCGCCCTGAATTCACTGCCACGGCATGTTGTATGTGTGGGGAGCTCATGTCGACTCAAGGCAGGGGTTGCTCGTGCACACTCCGTCCTTGTTACAGACGTTACCTGTCAGCGATACATGCAGTGACCTGAACACACGGAGGCTGACTGCGGTCGCGCCGGCGCGCAGCGACGACCAGCAGCGCGGGCGGCGTCGGCACGGCCGGCAGCGCGCCGGAGATGCCGCCGACGCTGGAGCACGCATGGCTGGCGGTGGACCGGCGGCACCGCACCGACGCGGTGCGGCGCGCGATCCACGCGCTGGGCGCGCAGCGCGCGCTCGTCTTCATGAACTTCCATCAGCGCTTGAAGGTGCGGCGAGGGCCGTGCTCGGCATGCGGGGGCATTCCCGGGGGCGTGTGGGGACTGTTAGGCCTGCACACCAGACGGGTCACACACGTGCTTGCGGGAGCAAAGCGCACCCGCGCCGGGTGCGGTCATGGGGTCATCTCAGCGCCACCTGTAATACGCGCGTGGGAGTGCAGCGATTTGTATTTGCATTTTGTGTGTGCTGGCCATCGCCACTGGCCTGAATGTGGCAAACCCTCTTGCCCGGTGAGGGCGCACACAAAGGAACAGCCTGTCGGTGCGGTGACAGTGGGTGGGTGCTGTGATTCAGCGCTGACATGCTGTATTGCACGCCCGCTGTGCGCTTGACACGTCAAGCTGGGCGGCCTTGCGCGCAGGACACAGAGTACAAGCTGATGGCCAACGGCCTGGCGGCGGGCTGCCTGAGCGGCGACATGGGGAAGCAGGCGCGCGGCGGCCCGGGGGGTTGGGGCAAGGTTTGCTGCATTCGAAAAGACGTGTGCGTGCTCGTGGCGGGGACCCATGCGAGCTCACCTGGAGGCCGCGCCAGGGCTGCGCACGCCACGTGCCGCCGCGCCCGGCACCTAGTGATGCATGGTCAGCGCCCCGCCCCCACGGACTCACCTGAGCAGCTGTGCGCATCGCTCAGCAAGTGAAGCACTTCAAGGAGAGCTGCAGCGTCTGCATGCGGGCCGCGGGCGGAGGTGACCCGCTGCGCGTGCCGCGGCCAGGGGCGCCAGGCGGTGCTGCGAGAGTTTGCGGCCGGGCGCATCCGCGCGCTGGTGGTCAGCGACGTGGCCGCGCGCGGCCTGGATCTGCCCGGCTGCGACGCGGTCATCAACCTGGAGCTGCCCAGCGACGCGGCGCACTATGCGCATCGCGCCGGCCGCACCGGCCGCGCCGGCCGGTGCGCGCCGGCCGCCCCTCGCCCTGCGGCATACTCGCGCCGCAAATATAGATGAACGTGTCTTAGCGGCGACGCCTGTGCCGTCGTGGAGCGCGCAATGGTCCGATAATCATTGGAGCGCATCTCGGGCCTGGCCAGCTGCGAGGCAGCAGTGGCTTGGGAGGGGGCAGCAAGAGTGTGCTGCGCGCGCCGAGCTGGCGCCGCCGCGCTAAGGGTGTGTTTGAAGTGCAGACGGCTGTGCACTCACGCTGAATTGCTTCACGTGTCAGGCTTTTTGCGCATAGGGTTAGGGTTCAGGGGGCCTTGGCGCCCCGCGCGCAGGCCGGGGTCGGTGCTGTCGCTGGTGGAGCCGCAGGAGCGCTTTGTTATCCAGCGCCTGGCCAGGCGCCTGGGCGTCGCCATCCCGGAGCTGCAGCTGTCGGCCGGCGCGTTCACGGCCGCCGGCGCGGGGGCAGCCGACGCCGTGCCGGCGCCGGCAGGCGCGTTCACAGCCGCGGGCATGGCTGCGGCCGAGCGCGGCGGCTAGGAGGGCCGGCAGGGCTGAGCCCTGCGGATTGCTTGGACTGCTGGAGCAAGGTCGCTCGGGCTGTGACGGCCTAGCGGCGTCACTCCCGAGCGTCGTATGCATGCAAACAGCTTACCTGAATGAGTACTGGGGGTGAATGAGGGGTAGCCACGACATGCAACTGGCGCCAGAATAGGGTTGAATGAACAAACGGATGACAACTGTTGTGTTTTGACATTTCGAGGGCGCGGGCCTACACAGGGCTGGTGCATTCCAATGAGCATGTAGCTAGGCACGATACATTCATGCTCTTTCGAAATAAATTCAGCCAGCTGGGGGGTCCAGTGCTATAGGGCTGCAACAGGTCTTTTACGAGACGTGCCTACAGCTCTAAGCGAAAGAGCGCATCTCTGGTGCCTCCTCTACATCTGTACGAGCTGGCACCATGCGGAAGGCGGAAGAAAAGCAAGCGTTGAGCGACGATGGCTCCGAGGAGGCTATGCTCAGCTGGCGCCAGATGAGCTGCATCTGGTGGGTCAGGGCTGCTCTTACGGGAGGGGTGCTCAGTGCTGGAAGTGACGGCCGCCTGCACGCAAAGCCAGACAATGCAAGTTGGGTGAGTCATGCAGCGGGTATTTACACAGCTTTCGCGCGGACGCCGCAGGCTAACACAGACATTCCAGGCGATAGCTACAACCATGCCGTACACGCTGAGCATCTACATGGTGTGTCCACCGCTGTACGCGCTGTGCATCACCCAGCACATTGCTTTGCGCGTATGTCGACCGCACAGAGTGCAGCCTCGTGCCGCCGTGCTGGCACGCAGCCCGCGGCAGCCTACAGATGCCCGGCGCGCGGCAGGTGCGGAGCTTTGCGCGCGGGCAGGGCAAGTCGGAGCAGACAATCGGCGCGCTCGCCGGGCTGTTGGCCGCCGCCGGGCCCTTCCCGCGCTCCATCTCCTCATTCCCATGGGGCGTCGTGTCTGACCGGATAGGCCGCAAGGTACTCAGCCCGCCCCCCCTGGCGCAGCGGGGGCGGCCGGGGAGCGGTGTGCGGTGCAAGAGGTGTGCGGGCGTGGGTCCACTGGTGCCGGCTCGTCTGTTATGTTCCACGGAGGGCCCGGGAGCAGAGCGGGCAGCATGCTGTACGGCTGGCCTGCAGGCAGCTGGTTGGCGTGAGTGCTGCGGCTTCGCCTGCCTTGCCAGTTGGCGGCCAGCCAGCGGAAACAGCAGTGTAGTTCCAGGCCTGTGTGCTTGCTCCTGGCCTGCTCAGCCAAGGGGTGAGGGGTTTGGTCCTCATTGCCCTTGCACACACCTTCACAGTCAGCAGGACCCTTGTTATGGCTACGCGGCTGTGCGCACTGGGGTTGAGGCCAAGCGCCATTGTCGCGGCGCGGACCTTTGCTTGGGAATCGTTGGCCGTCCGCTCTGAACGTCACGTTGTGCAGCGCGCTTTCTCCTGTGCTGTGGCCTGCCGTGCGGCGCACCGGCGTGCCAGGGTGCTCGCCGCGTGCGTGGCGGCTGCGGCCGACGACTGGGACGATCGGGCGGCAGGTGGTGGTGCTCGTCGGGTGCGTGTTCGCGTCGGGCGGCATCGTGCTGTACGGCGCCAGCACGTCCTTCACTGCAGCCTTCCTGGCGCGCCTGATCCCCGGTGCGCCGCGGGGATTGCCCCTGCAGCGCCCCTGGCGCCGGCGCAGCGCGCTGCTGGGCCGCTCCCTGCAGCACCGCTCGCAAGTGCAGTGCAGCTCAGCTATGGGGAGCGTGGCTAATGGAGTACTGCCCTGCTGCAGCCGCGGGCGTCCCCGCTGGCCCCTTGCTCCTGCCGCCCCTGCCGCAGACTTTGCTTGTGAGTGGCGCATTGCAGCGACTGCTGTGCAAGAGCGAGTTTGGCGCCTGCGGCGCTGTCGGCGCCTGCCAATGCGCATGCGTGTAGTGAGCATGAGCTGAGACGCGGGGCGTGTGCGTGCAGGCATTTTCAACGGGACCGCGGTTGCGCTGAAGTCGATGATTGGCGAGAGCTGCGACGCCAGCAACCAGGCGCGCGCCGGCGTGGGCCGCTCGGTGGCGGGGGCCGGCGTGTACCTGGCGGCTGCGTAATGTGCTGGGTGGGCTGCTGGCAGCCGGAGGAGGCTGGCAGCGACGAATCTGTGCCCGCGCACTTGTCCATTGGGCGCTTGCAGGGATCGCTCCAGGGCGCTTGCGGGGAGCGCGCCAGGGCGCCTGCAGGGAGTGCTCTGACCTGCTGATTAAAACCCGAGCCCCAGACGAAGGTATCCACGCCGGCGCGCTCGCGCACGGCGCGCAGGCCCGCGCGATGGCGGTCCTGACGCTGGGCTTCAGCATGGGCACGGTGATTGGGCCCGCGCTGGGCGGGCTGCTGGCGGAGCCGTGCGACGTCTTCGGCGACCGCTTCCCCTTCTGCGGCGCAAACGGCCTGTTCGCCGCGCGGTGCGCCCGCGCGCCCGCGTCAGCCTGCCTGCTCGGGCAATGGCGGCTGCGCGCACCAGCACAGGCAGCCGCCGGCGCGCCTGGGAGTCTGTCCATGCAAGGCGGCGGCTCGGGCGAGGCTTGGCCCGATCTGTCCTGGTCTGGCGGTGCTCACAAGCGCCTGCGCTGCGCTTGCATTGGAAGTGAGCTTGATTGGCAGCCACTGCAGGTTTGTGATTGGCACATGATGCGCGCTTTGCCTGCGGAGCGCAGCAAGTTCTGTGCGTGGCGCGCGCCCGAGCGCGCGCCCGGCGCGCCGCCAGGCCGTTCCTGCTGCCGACGCTGGTGGCGGGCGCGGTGGGCATCCTGGCGGTCGTGTGCGACGTGCTGTTCATGGACGAGACGCTGCCGCAGCTGGAGGGGCAGTCCGCGCTGGTCGGCGTGTATGAGCGCCTGGGCGGCAGCGCCGCGGACGTCACCGGCGGCGGCGCGCACGCGACCAACGGCGGTGCGGGCCGCGGCGGCCTGCCTTTGGGCACTCCTGCAGCTCTCCTGCGTGGCCTGCCCTGGGCGCTCCTGCTGGCACCGCGCTGCAGGGTTCCCCGTGTCCGAGGTGCGCAAAGATGCGACCCGAGTGGCGGCAGGCCGCAAGGGCACCATGCTCTGCAAGCCAGAAGGTGTAAGTATAAAGGGCAAGCAGGGTGTGCTGCAGGCAGGGTGTCATGCTTGGTTTGCTAGGCAGGCGCCCACGCGGCGGGCGCGGCCGCGCAGAGCGCGACGTGGAGGCGAACGCCACGGAGCCGCTCCTCGCGCAGCCGTCCGCGACGCAGGCGATGGCGGCCAACTACGCGCCGGACATCGCCCCGCCCGTCAGCAGCGCTGCCGAGGGCCTCGCCTCGGCCGCTGACGGCGTCGCGTCGGCCGTCGGCCTGAACGGCGATGACGGCGCCGCCGGCGCGCGCGAGGACGGCCGGCAGGGGCGCGTGGACGGCGCGCCTGCGGACGCGGCGCGGCCCGCAGACGGCGGCGATGCCGCCGTGCGGAGCCCGTTCGCGGGCGCGGCGCCGGACCGCGCGGCGGCCGGCGAGGCGGCGCCGCGCCGCGACGGCGAGGCCTACGGTGCGTGGGCCGCGGGGCCGCCCGGCTCGTCGCCGCCGCCCGCATGGGGCAGCGCCGGCGGGCGGCGCGAGAGCTTCGGCGGGCGGCGGGAGAGCCTGGGCGGGCGGTCGCCGTCGGGCGCCGCCGGCCACGCATTCCACTTCGGGCGGCTGGGCGGCAGCCCGCGCGACGCGCCGGGCGCGGGGGCGGGCGTCGGGCTGGGCGCCGTCGGCCGGCGCAGCAGCATCGGCGGCGGGGAGACCGTCATGCAGCGCAGCCTGAGCGTGACGTCTGACACCGCGACCCTGCTGGGGCCCTCCTTTGACCGCGAGGCGTTCCGCAATGCCGACCGGCAGCTCGGCGCGCACGGCGCTGGCCAGGGGCCCGCGCAGAACGGCGAGCGGCCCGGCGGCAACGAGGAAGCCGTCGCAGAGGACGACGGCGAGGGCAGCGAGGGCTCCGCCCCGATCGCCAAGTGGCACCAGATCCCCAACGTGCGCCCCTGCGTCTCCGGAAGCATGTGTACAAGGTTTATATTGTTTGCCTGCTCTAAGATGGTTAAAAAGTTAGGGCCAGTGTTTGTTATGACGTTGTGAGAATTGATGTCACACTGTGAAGCTGAGGATGCATGTGCAGTGTAGGGACTCCTTGCGGGCCTGCTGAACGCAATAGTACGATAGTGCAGGATGGGCTCGGGCGTGCTGGTGTTGAATGCAGGGCATTTCACAGGGCTTGGGCCTGACGGGGGCTCCGCGCGCAGGTGCGCCTGGCGCTGATGGGCTCGGGCGTGGTGGCGTTCCTGTGGAACTACCTGGAGGAGCTGACGCCCATCTACATCTCCGCGCCCGTCGAGCGGGCGCGCCCCCTCTTGGTTGATGCATAAATGACGGATGGCACGTCCTGTGCGACATTGCAGCGACCACGCTCTGTTTTCTCGTGAAGGCAGTTTGACCCACATTTTTACACCCAAGTACGCGAATGTCCATGCACTTGCGTGTTTACCAATGCCACGTAGAGTCCAGCGCTCTCTGCCCAAGCAAGCTGTCCCGGCATTCTTGCAGCGCCTGTGGCGGTCGCCCTGGCAGATGCCCTCGCGTCACATGCCCTCGCCAACCTGCGGTGCACTGGCGGGGCGGCAGGGAGGCCTGGGGCTGTCGCTCAGCTCGTTCACACCGTCGATCATCTTCGGCGGCGTGGTCATGGCCATTTTCAGCCTCACCTACTACCCGGCCTACCAGCGGCGCGTGGGGCCGCTGAACGCCTGCAAGGCGCGCCCCGCGCATGGCCTGCAGCGCTCCCCGCGCTGGCGAGCGCGGCGGCTGTGCTCTGCTCAGGCGGGTCGCAGTGTGCCCGCTCAGGCATGCCTGCAGGGTGCAGCCTCTCTCAGCTGTCGCTCCTGCAAGAAATCGCTGGCTCAACAGCTTTTGCCTCTTTTTGAAGGT
>JAABUV010005119.1_pt1 | contig 15139 bp, 16 predicted proteins | sample 5559971 | NCBI WGS metagenome assembly JAABUV01 (sample SAMN10711881, study PRJNA513362) | rock metagenome | isolation source: Antarctica rocks | place: Antarctica: Victoria Land, Knobhead nord | collected 2015-12-19
TTCGGAATAACTGCATCCGTTTATGCCCGGCCCGTACAATAACCCGGGTGGTGGATGACTTAAAGGCATCATGGGAAAAAGCATCGGATGAAGACCCGGATTTCACCCGAATCGTTGAAGCAGTTAGAAACCAGGATCGCGTGTTTCCTAAGGACCTTAAAACACCTGTCAAGTTATCAATATCTGATTGTTCATTGAACGAAGAAGTTCTGTTATACAGGGAAAGACGTTGGGTGCCCAATTCAGAAGCTCTGAGGACAAGACTAATTCAGGAGATTCACGATTCCACGATAACAGCGCATCCAGGAAGGGACGCCACGGTTGCATTAGTAGCAAGACGTTGTTTTGGCCGGATATGTTGAACGACATTCGGCGTTTCGTCCGATATTGCACTGAATGTGGACGCACTAAGCCGTGGAGGGATCGGAAAAATGGACTGTTAAGACCGTTACCTGTACCATGTCAGCAATGGAAGGAAATATCGATAGATTTCGTGGGACCACTGCCTATCAGCAAGGATTGCACCATGCTAATGGTGATAACCGACCGCTTATCGAAAGGGGTTATTTTGGAAGCCTGCTCATCGATCGAGGCTGACTATATCGCTAAGCTGTTTCTTTGTACCTTTTATCGAAGACATGGAATTCCGAAGGCCATAGTGACTGATCGAGGTACTCAATTTACGAGTAAGCTATGGAAACGGGTATGCCAGTTACTAAAGATAGAAAGAAGAATATCTACGTCATTCCACCCGGAAACCGATGGCGCCACAGAGAGGGCTAATACCGAGGTTGAAAAGATATTACGTCTATGGGTAAATCAGGAACATAACCCATAACAGTAGTCTTTGCACGGGAACATTAATTTCGCGCGCAATCTCTGCTCGATTAGAATTTTCACGCGTGTTTATGGCGTCAATAGCCTTCTGAATGCGACCCTCAATGATAGCGTAAGTAGCAGCCATGTGGTTGAAATTTGGTGGATTTTTGAAGGTGGTAGGTCAAAAATATGAAAATTCGGGTTGTATGGCTGGTCGGGTTACATGGCTGACTAGTACTAAGCGAAGGATGAGCGAAAGTGCGGGGTAGGAATAAGGGCGGGTTACGAGGTCAGAAAACTAATTATTCGGAATCCGCAATTGGCCTCCGTAGGGCTAACGTAGTTGATTAGATAAGCTTTCACACCCACAAAAATTAAAAAATTCGAACCTTACTACTCGTAGAAAAGAATATTAATCCTTTAATTATGGATCAGAAGCATCGGGTGAATCAGATTATTCTTAAAAGGGGTGACAATCACTTTCATGAATAGATATATATTATAATCCATATCATCTAAAATTTCTACGTATAAATGGTGCTATTGTCATTACATTTGGCTATTTGCGTATTCGTTTGATTTTCGTGGTAGTGCAGTTGCGGTACGGAGGCGATTCCGAAAAGTTGAGCCGGGGTCGGAAAAAATTCTTGGCGTCGGGTTGAACTTTTAAAATCGCATATGCCCCTAGCATATGCAGAAAGTTAAGCCGGGGCCGGCATCAAAAAAAAAGTTCCGGCCCTGGCTCAACTTTTCCAACCCCCCAACCCGAATAAGGGAAACAGAGATTACAAAGAAGTGCTTACACGCATCGGAGCTTTCAATTAAATGGACCCGTCTAATGCCAGGCCATTCGCATCTCAACCATACACGAGCCATCACACTTTCTTCGATATATTCTGCATTCAAAGATCTTCATCAAAGTCGTGATGATCATAAAATATACTGTGTCGAAGAGAGAGATGCGAATGAAAGAACGAGCCTTGAGAATAAAGCTGATTACGAGCATGTGTAAATTATTGTCATGACCGTCAACTTTGATTATAGCCGATTATTCTGAAGATCATCCGCATGTATGCTTGAAGGGAAGTGGTTAGAAGCCCTGAGAACCTTTGAGATTGTGTTAGATTTTCGGATCCTTATCTCTGATCTAGAGTTACATCATTGAAGGAGAAAGACGTTCTAATGCATTGATGGAGTTGTTCAAAACTATCAAGAACTCTCGGGGAAAGGCACTTCAATCTATGCTCTCTGCTACTTCTTTGTGAAGCGGTGTCTTCTCCGCTTGCCATCAGGACAATCACGAAGCTTCTTGCAATGTTCAATATTCCTGATTGTACGGTCCCACGATTGGATCCCAGACTCGTCTCTGATCGCTCGGAATCTGTGCATGTCTTCCCGTAGGAGGTAAACAGTATTCCGCACACTTCCCACCTCGAAGAGATAATGGGGTACCGTTATAGCAATGCTCATATCTACGAGAAGGCCTCCTCTGTAGTTCCGCAGTCTTATATCCCTCGGGAAGACACTCAACCTTCGCATCCTTACGAGGTCTCTTTGCATCTTGTTGAGCAGCTTTTTACTTAACGGGACTGTATCTGGAATCAGATCCTTAAGGATTGCACGGAAAGGCTGTCTCTTGGAGACTGGGAGTGAGGCATCTTTGTGGGACCTATCCCATACGGACACGCCAAATCTCTCACGCAGATGTGCTTCCTGGTCTGCTGAGACAGCCATATGACCATAGCAGCGAGCGGCAACCGTTCCGTTCACCTTAGACTCGATGACACGGCCATAAGCACGACACCCGATAGGTCGCGAAGGACGCTGATAGAAAGGTCGGCTTTTTCATGCTGACTGAGAAGACATAAAGCATCTGTAACATCATAGAACTTGAACTGCGAAACCTGTCAGCGGGGTAACCGGAGTTGGAAACAGCAAGCTCACAATCTTTAGTGCGTAGACCTTCCCTTTGATCGAGACTTCAAAAACATGCGACTGGCCGTCCTGTTCATTGCCGCTGAGCAGCCGTACGAAATCTATGTCGAATTTCCTGTCGTTGAAGGGGGCGAGTCTTGGACCTTCGCATCCTGGGAGAGATAAATGCGCACCATCGTGGATATCCTCTGATTCAGGACCAAGGAAGCCAGACATTGAACATGAGTAACCAAGATACGGAACATTCAATTTTGTCGTAGAAGGACTTTAGCAACTGGTCAGCCTCATAAGGCTATTACGAGTATTCTGAGATTATGCTCCCACTGAGACATCGTAAGGCGTTGACACATTGACACGATGTCTTTCTCTTGCCGCTTTCGCTGCAGGAATTTACTGATCTGTGTCTAACCATGTTCCCATACCTCAAATAAGCTACAACTGCTTAGTATACATAAACTGGAAAAGAGCCATTCGTTGTACTCTCCCTGCCCTAGTGGTTGGAGGTGTCTGGATACCTTGAAGATCAAATTGGGAAATTTTGAGTCTACGAAGCACGCAAGCCTAACCACCACCCCACAAACCAAACCAAATATATATATAAGTCTTCATTCCATTTAGTCATGGCTAGACTACAAAAGCCCCCTCCAAAGCCCCTTCCAAAGCCCCTTCCAGAGCAGCTGCCGTCAAAGCAACAGCTGCCACCGACCCAGCCACGGCGACAGCAGGGGTCAGGCCCCCTACTCTCGCCGCTGTTTTTGCAAAGCAGGCAGCAGCAGCAGCAGAAGCACATGAAGCCCCCTCTCCGACTTCAGCTCTACCTCCCTATACTGTTAGTTGGAACGTTTTTTGGAAGGGAAAGGATATCTATCCAGGCACCAAAACATCGGATAAATTCTCGTCAGGAATTCAACGCCATCGTCATCAAAAAGGTGGAACAGAAGGTCAGTGCAAAGGGGTATAACACTGTTCTGCAGAGCTCATTGGCCACTATCAAGTGCGCTGGTACTGCCGCTGATTCTATATCAAATATAGAAGATGACGAAGAATGGGAGGCGATTAACGAAGTAGCCACCTCATGGATACGAGGGAAGCGCAAAAACGTCGCTGTCACCATACAATTAACCTGGAACGCAAGACAGGAAGAAGAGTCTTTCTTCGATGACAGCGAGCTTTTATGCGTCAGCAGAAAACGCCGTCGACACGAGTCTATCACATCTACCACAGAGTCCTCGTTATTCCTTCCTCTGTTATCACTCTGCGCCTCGTATATGGTGTAAAGCTTGATTTTTAGTGACTGCGGTGGATGTTCAACGGTAGCCTCATCTTCCTCGATTGCTTGATTCCATGCGGTGACCATGTCATCGAACAGCTTGTAATGCTTGTTCAGCTCACCGTTTGGTTGCCAGCAATAGTGAGTACGATTGCTACATCCGGTGTAATCACATAACCACCTCTTCATCAAAATCATACCGCTTCTTCCCATTTCGTGGTTCAATAGCTTTCGTTCCCTTGCTCGCTTTCTTTGCTTCGTAGTTGGCGTTTTACGAGAAGTAATTGACGCTTTTTGTTGGATAACGAGGTCATATGGGGCATTTTGGTATATGGAGGTTGAAGCTGTTAGGAGGCTATCTACGAGTAGGAGGTGGAAGGTAATAACTCTACTAGGGGGCCTCAGCCCTACCAGCGCTACGAAGGCGGAGATTACCAACCCAACACTTTCTGGAGTCCTGAACCAGGACTAATTGGAAAAGTGACCTTTTTTAGAGTACTTGTTACTCCCCAATTGCAGTGTATGTTGAAGTCCCCTAACTATCGTTGATTGCGAAATCTGCGTCGTTTCCTACCATCAAACTAATAGTAATTCTCAAATTCGAACAGATCAACATCAACCTCCCTGCCCCCAATGCTGTAATAGTAGATACGTGAGACTATAACCACCTTAAGGGTAGCTCTGCGACTGCTGCTACTACGGTCTCAGTATGCCGCCGCCGCTCCCTTCAGCGATGCAGAAACGGATATGTATCTGTGCCGTTCCACTCATGAACACCTCGATTTCATGAATCAAGCCTGTTCTATTTATGAAGCAGTGCACCTTTTCATGAACGCCACTGTTATTCATGAACAGTATGAATGACCCCCTTCCTTCATGAAAAGAGGCCTTTTTCCATGAACATAGCAACGCCGCTATTACTTCGGATGAATACGTTCTTAATGCACCTTAGTTGCTATCACCCCTGATTAAATTTAAGGAAGATCAGATACGCTTCCAAAGAGTCTTGCCTACTGCCGCCCCAGATCTTCGGGATACCATGTTTTACATCTAAATCTCCAAGAAGGAACGGTACCGATGCAATCCTCCATATCATCCATTTGGCCTACTAGATAGGATGTTGGTGTCACTGCACTTACTTTTCAAGACAACAGGTTTTGTGGCTACAGCGCTAATAATCACAATGTCCACAATACCCACAGTCCTCTGAACTGCATGCGGTGAAGTCCTTGTCAGATTCATCATCCCGATCATCATAGTCCTGGTCACCTTCAAAGTCGTAGTCTTCGCGAAAATCCCTCCCAGGGCTGCCCTGTCCCATTTGCTTCCATCCGTCATTCTCATCCTGGAGGCCCTTATCCTCCCTCAACTTGAGGCACAGGTCGTCAGGTAGGGCGTTTTGATGACTGATATCAAGCTCCCATATCTCCAGTTTTCCGCTGTCGCTTCGCCTGACACAGCATTTCATGGTGATGGTATTCCGGACAATGTCGATAACCCGTCGTATGATTGTATCCAGTTTTCGCAGATTTACCGAATTTTGCTCCTCCCATCCTCCAACGTCTTTGCGCACATCAAGGATTTGCACATCATTGAATCGGCCACCTCTGTGATAAGCAGCAATCAAATTTGGTGTCTGGGATATTCAAAGTCGAGGCAACATGATATCCATGTCCAGAACTTTATGAACAGCACAGGTTTTGATCTCGACTACGGCTGCTTGATCGACCTCGCTACCTCCGGTACGGATGACAAGTCCATGGCCTGTGGTAGGCAGTCTTTCACCGATCGCCATGATCTTACTGGAGCTCAGTAAAGTCGTGGTATCGATGAGATTGGCCTTGCCTCCTTGTCGTGCTGGAGGAGGTTTTTGGACACTCGCAGCCTTCTCCACAAGATAACCGTCGCTCTCGAACCGAAGAAGATACTTTAAACCAGCGAATTCGTATTCGGCGACTCGGTGATGGGAACTGGACCCTTTGACCTCGCTGTCCCATCTTGTATACTCCTCTGGGAAGGTGTGCCCGAATCCTCGAAATCCGTCGATGAACTCCGTGGCTTTCCTTTCCTTCCTGATGAATACGGTTTTGTCTCCGATAATTTCCACATCAATCTCAAAATTATTTGAGTTCATGGTGACGAAATCAAAGAGTTTGGCCATGGTATTTCTGCAAATGACAACATCGACGTCCTCCAAATCGATCTCGGGATGCACCTCGTATATGGCACGAAACATCGGCTCCAACGGGAAGGATCTGTAACGTGCAGCATTTTGATCGATGAACACTTCGCCTTTGTCTGATTCAAGCCTTCGAAGATGAGCTGGAGGAGACCAAATCGCTGGAGAACCTTTGCAGTTTGGAAGGTTAGCAGTCGATTTTCAGTCAGCATCGAGAGTCAACAAGAGACGGACTTGCCTGGGACAAGAATAGTAGGCTCGCTACTGTCAAGCCAATTGTAGGACGCGATGCATTGAAATTTTGATATTTGAGGAGCGCTATCTGACGGCGAGATATCGGCAGCATTGAGTTCAATGAGCAGGTCACCTGGTGGCAGCTCATCACCATCAGGAGAAGCCGAAGCACCCCTCCATTTGCTGTGAGAGACGCTCGAGACGTTCCACCGCGTCCATAGTTAGACCGATAATAAGCAGAGCCTCGGGTAGACATCGATTCAGGACGTACACATAGAACAACTTTTGACCTCTGTAACAACAAGTACAAACGAGCGCCGTCCAAATTTAGGAACAAGGATGAAGTTTGAACAACAGATCCTTCCGTCGATATGTTGCGAAGGTTTCAAACGGGTCGAGGGATGGTGGTGGGGGGAACCCAGTGGTGCCACGACAAGCCCGCAAATCTTGGCCAAGGATCGCCGCAGGCTGATCCGCCCACTTGCGTCCACGAGATAATATCTAGTCACAATGGTCTGCCGTCTGTGCAAGCTTGTATGCGCTTTAACATCTCCCCAATTTTCATCAATGGTGGTGCTACGGAACTTCTCCGGTATCTCCAAGCTCCAGCTCTGAAGACCATCTGCGGAGGAGACCTTCTGCGTGAGGTCGTCCTGTGTATCGTGAAACCACCGATGTTTTGGAATGTGTTCGTCAAGGCATACAGAGACGGTAGTTTGCAAGAGGGCGCTACGCAGTCATTTGCTTGGCTTCTTGTGTCATGATCTGGCGCAAGACAGCAGTTCTTGATTGCCAGTAGATGACTCTGATTTAAGGTCAGGTCGAGCAATGAACACACTCTATTCATCAATATTCAAGATTCGTCGCAAGAATGCAGTTGACTCCAAGTACTTCGTTCCCAACCACCAGGTTCGTGAGGTCATGTCCTCACAAAGCATTCAAAAAGTTCTTCTTGACAGTCACATGGAGAAGTATCATGTCAACGAGACCATCAAAACCATCGAAAATGGCGCATGGAACGTTTTTGCCATCCTTGTTCTTATAAAGCAGCCCTCAAGCATTGTCAGCTTCATCAGAGACGATCGCATGCAACGCGGCCCTATCGACCATCACCTCCCCTTTGAGTTCACTAAGCTTGAAAAATTACTAGGTCTCCTAGTGGCAGAGGAGTTCTACGATAAACAGTGGGAGTTCACAGCGCCGTCCTTTTCAGGGAGTGTGATTCCAAGAAAACTTCCAAATGAGTTCGTCTTGCCATTTCTCAGCGACGAGTGGGTGGGGGAGGGAAGCTTCGGAGCAGTTCACCGAATCCAGGTTGAGCGTTCGTATCAGCAATTCGATCGTTCACAAGACATTGAACGAGCCAAAGATTCATGGAAGGCTGCACAAAACCTATGCAATATATTACTACCACAACAAAGCTACTGGTTTAAGCCATATTGTGATTCCATTTACCTGGGATCTAAGGACTGGACTAGCTTGGGAATAGCGTCTTTGCTTGGATTTAGAAAGTTCCCTAGATGAAGGGGATGATGTCAACGCTCAAGGTGGAGATTATGGCAACGCTCTGCAGGCAGCGTCCTTCGAAGATCATGGGGGCGGACGTCAACGCTCAAGGTGGACGCTATGGCAACGCTCTGCAGGTAGCGGCAGCGTCATTCGAAGATCATTATCAAGTGGTGCAGATGCTGCTAGACAAAGGGGTGGGCGTCAACGCTCAAGGTGGACTCTATGGCAACGCTCTGCAGGCAGCGTCATCTTGAGGTTATGATCAAGTGGTGCGGCTGCTACTGGATCATGATGCTGTCATAAACCGGAAGGATATACAAGGCAGAACTCCATTTCATCTGGCCTCTGCTGAAGGGCAGATGGAAACTGTTAAGACGTTGTCAAGCTTTGGATCAGATCCGACTATCATTGACATGCAAGGACGCAATTGTCTCCATCATGCGGCCTCCAAAGGTTCCATTGAAATAGTCAACTGGCTACTGAAGAAAGACTTTGATCCTAATTATGCTGATCGAGATGGCTGGACCTCTTTGCATTGGGCTGCTAAAAACGGATCTGTTAGTATTGTAGAGGTCTTAAAGGCTGCAGGTGCCGGTTCAACTATCGAGGCTATCCAAGGCTGAACACCAGATTCAATTGCAATTTTTCATCACAATCAATCTTCATCAATATTAAACGTCAGTCTTGTTAGGGGCCGGCATAGAGCGAGTCATATGGGTGTCATTTAACTAACAGATAAATGCTAAGGAGGGAAAGTATGTACAGGAAAGAACTCGGTTCTCATACGAGTGATGCAATGAAGTATTGGAAATGGCCACCGTACCGCAATTGCACTATACGCGAACATCAACAAAGATGCAAAAATTTAAATATAAGGGACAACAACGTCAAATATATATAGAAACGTTAGATGATTTAATATATCATATAAATCTATTCAAGAAAGTGATTGTTACTTTTGTTTTCAACGATTGAATTTACTTGACGCTTCTGCCTCAATACAAAAAGATTTGCTGCACGAAGTCCGCGAGGTAAGCGCTAACCCGAAGGGGCTTAGCTCAACTCAATTCCGAGGTACTGAGCCAATTGAAATACATGATACATAGAGAAGCTTATGTAATAAGCTACGTTGGCCCTTAAGACTGTACGGTGGCCATTTCCAATACTTTATTGCATCACCTCGTATGTGTTCTCCTCAGCCCTGTGCTAGGCCCGATTAGGATGGAACCAAGGCGAAGGCTAGGCGAAGAATAGGCGAAGGCTAGGATCGTAACATTACCCCCCCCTTGACTATTCATGTCCGCATGAATGTTAATCCTTAGTGCGCTTTTCTTGAATATTTGAGCGTTTCAAGCTCATTCCATCAGGCGTTTCAAGCCTATTCCTTCTTGACGTATGCCTTTGAAGCAGGCTCACTTCTGGTCCAGGCCTACTACATAGTAGGGCTTGTTCCGTTCGTTGACCGGCTCAATCAAGAGGTCAATCGTTGTCTTTCCGTTCGTGCCTACTACACGCATGTAGCAGGGCTTGTTCTGTTCGTTGACCTGCTCAATCAAGAGGTCAATCGTTGTCTGCCTTTGTAGCAGGCTCACTTCGGGTACCGTTCAAGCAGGCTAACTATTGAGTGACTGGCTCGGTGACGAGGTCAATATCGGACGCGCCTTTGAAGCAGGCTCACTGTCGGTCCGTCTCTACTACACGCATGTAGCAGGCCTTGTTCTGTTCGTTGACCTGCTCAATCAAGAGGTCAATCGTTGTCTGCCTTTGTAGCAGGCTCACTTCGGGTGCCGTTCAAGCAGGCTAACTATTGAGTGACTGGCTCGGTGACGAGGTCAATATCGGACGCGCCTTTGAAGCAGGCTCACTGTCGGTCCGTCTCTACTACACGCATGTAGCAGAGCTTGTTCCGTTCATGCCTTTGTAGCAGGCTCACTATCGGGTGACTGGCTCTGTCGACGAGGTCAATCGTTATCTGCCCTTGTAGCAGGCTCACTATGAGGAGGGAAGGGCGGCCATTGTACAGAATAGTAGAATTGCTTTCCGGAACTGAAGTTTACAGAAAAGTGCGCTTCACCGACTACTCAGCATGCCGTAAGAGCTACATACAAGTAATGGTGTGCTGTTAATGTGCTAATAGATCTTGCTGGTATGACTTGAATTCAATCTATACAAGTATGCGAACTAACATCAAATCTACCCAGTCATGGTCTTATCAATATACATGTTATTAGATTTGCAAATGCGCAAGGGCCAGAAGGCTGGTCTCGCTGGTGTCTTTTGTCTCGATCTCGTGATTGTTGTATTTGACGTTCTCTGCACCGTTGAGTCCCTCGCCTCGAGGACCTTCTCGGGTGTTGCTTTGTGGTCAAGTATGAAGGTTTTCATGGCGGTAATTGTGGCTTCTCTGCCATCATATCGCACATTGCTTGGCAACAAAATTAGAAAGGGCACGGTTCGCTACCTCAGCTGGGACCGATATAAGCAATTCGACAAGAGTAATAGCCAAAAAGCTAGCACGGGCTTCGACAGCGCTCGAAACTACCCGAACGGGGCCTTTACAAGTGTCGACGAGGAAGCGCTTGAGTTACAGAGATCAGCGTTGTCGAGAAAGGGCTTGTTGCCGGCTTCGCTGACTCACTTTGGATGATCAAAATGAAAGTTCATCTTGCGAGTACTGAGAAATCTGCGAGTAGTGTAAAACAGTGTCAGATGAAGCTCAGTGGAAAAAGTAAGGCAAATCTTGTAATTCAGATACTTTCAACATGTATTCTCTACGCTCTTCGCAGCATAGTCTTTTTTCAACCACGTCACAACTGAAAATAAGCAGGTTTTAAGCAGTTCGAACCGAGCGAACGTCAAGATGTTGTGAATGTGTCTCGACCTCACCGTCGAAACGCATCGCGAGTGACCATGACATGATCAAAGGTCATTCTATTTATTTTAATTAGAGGTGAGTTTCTTACTTACCAGAAATCATTACACTGTAGGTTTCTCGTCCATCTCAGTTCTGCAGCTTGTTCCATAAACATGGTTAGTATCAGTCTTCGAGTGAATGACACAGTCACTGATATTCTTTCTCCACTGATATTTGGCCGCATATCTTATTTTGGCCTCTTATCACGCCTCCTCCACTCATTCTTCGATAACCCCCATCGCTGCAACGCACCCAACTCGTCCTCGCTGCTCCCTGAGCCTCTTACCCCCTCTCTTCGCCTCACTTTTCCAAATCTTTAACGTCGCTTCCCCTTCTCTCAATCTTGCCAGCTGCTTTTAACCTCTACGTCAGAGATCTCTTCCCCACCAGAAGGCTTGAGCTCCCTCTTGCGCGCCATGAGCTCTTTCGCACCACGATCTGCCAGTCTCTTCCGTGTCTGCGCACTACCTACTTGTTCTTCGGAATACCCTCTACCGAGTCTCAAACATGGTCATCGCACAAGCCCTCTATGGCCGGCCGCTCAGCAGCCTGGTCCCGTGCCCGTCTCACCAGCACAGATCTTCCAGCCGTCCATCGCGGAAGACACAACATGCAGCCCTGCGATCAACGAGGTAGCGGCTGTGTCTCTGCAACACCAGCCTGCGTCGCGCATTCATTGTTTGCGTGAGTCGAGCACTGATTGGAGCCGGTTTCGGGGCCGGACCGAGCACAAAGAGGTTGGCGACAACACGCGGCTTGGGCAACAAAGAGCTTTGTCCTGAGACATGTGTTTCCGCCAAATGTCATGGTTGAAGATCCTGTCCTACGTTCTCAAGCTGTCTGAGTCCCATCTTGTCAAAGGCGAATATGTTTCACGGGGCATAGTAATAGAGTGTTGAGCGCGATATATAACTTTCAATAGGATCCCTCACTGTGTAATTTCCGCTACTGAATTGCCCTAAGCATTCAACATACGCCATCTACCCTCTTTCTTCCTTCCTTCCACCGGCCAGCTCGAGCCGTACAACCGCTGTGCTGTATCCTACTCACTCAGACGCCATGCCATTCCCCGTCCCCGAAGACACACCCGCAAATAAAAACTGCTGTCTGGATTGTCACTACAACAGCCCATGGTACTCCGAAAGATGTGAACGTTGTAACAAACCCCTGGAGCGAATTACCTCAGGCACGCTATCGATCACCAGCCACCTGTCCTCCATTCCCGGCGCATCATCTTCGGCTGGCCGCTTGGGGACGAAGGCCCCAGACATGGTGGAGCCTGGGATTGGGAATATGAAGAGAGAACGCATCGGGCATGATGCAGAATGGAGTTGGCGAGGAGGTCAGTGGACCAAGACAGGGTAGTCCGTGTGAAGAGTGTGATCACAGTATCTGGATTATGGTAATCGTTGGATATGCAAAGTCAATAAGCGTATTATTATTATTATTATTCGCATAGCTGAGATTGAGCATAATACACCCCGCGAACAGTTACAGATTCAAATCAAGATGAGGATTCAGACTGGTTCCCCAATCTCAAGTTGTTCAATCTGATGCTCTCCTCTCTAACAACCGCCACCCAATCGCGATATTCCTTACCCGCTCGTTCAGATCTCAAGTCTTCGGAGCTAAATCGGTAAGAATCCCACCACGCCCCGACATTCTCAAATCCTAATTGCATAAGTGCCTTCCTAAGAAACTGAGGCCAGCGCACGTCGAGCTTTGATCCGTAGTCTGTGATATCTGTGATAAACGCTCCGTCTGGATTTGGACAAGTGGCCACCCAGTAGCGGGGCCAGTATGCTGTAAAATCCCAGTTTATGATCTCTGCTAGCCGGCCTTTTTCGCCAGGTAATGGAGGATAAACAAAAATATTACGGGTCGTGAGCTTGGAGTTGTAAAGGACGAATTCAGGTCCAGAGTCGGGGATCAATGTCATGTTGGAACTTTCTTTCAGATGTGTCTTGAATCCTTCCTGCGAAAACCGAGGCCATTGGAACTGCTTCCAAGATTCGCTGTGTGGGACGTCTTTGAGCGGGAACCATCCGACAAGTCTAGTTTCTTGAACGCCATGTTGATCAAGCGTTTCCAGCATATTAGAGGTATGCTGTGTCAGTGTTTTAACATGAGCTGCAACCTGATCCGCGACGTCTTTGACCTGGCTGTCATCCATATAGACCAATGCTTCAGCCATCAGCACTCCCCATGCACGTTTCATGATCATAAAAGTTCGGGTCCAGGTGGGATCGATCCACTCATAGATAACCCGGGTTGTGGGAATCTCAGGGTGTTTATCATTGATGAATTTGACGGTACGACCTTCGAGCTGAGCGCCTTCCTGCCAGCTGACGACCTTGACGTACGTTTCAGGGGTGATATGCCAAATGCCGTAAGATGTGGTTGACACAAGTTTACCAGCTTGTGCCCATCCGGCGGTCTCAGAAGTCAAGGCTGGATCTTGTGGTCGAAGGCATAGAATGGCGCCATTATCCGCCCATTGTACCACAGCATCGCTTGGTACCATATCGGGAGAACTGTAGTGCTCACAAAAGAACATCGATCCCATCGCCCATCGCCCAACCAACTTGATAGACTTGCTCGCCGGGACGTTCATCTCCCTGTCGTGCGTTAGCAGATTCTACGATGAAGGTAGTTTGAAAGCACATTCAAACAAGGGTGTAGTCAGACGGTCGACCTACTTGATAGCCATGGTGTCTGACAGGCTGCTTCTTCGTCAAAGGCTTGCGTGTGCTATCAAGTAAACAAGAAAAGAATTTTGTTATCAGGATGGACTGCCAAACTCTTAGAACGTTGACTACTTAAAGATGATGAATCGAACAATTTATCTCAAGTAGATGATGTTAACATATACGGTCTTCGAGATGCAAGTAGACGGTGCAAAAATATACTGTCTTTGAGATGCAAGCAGTCATTCAGCAGCTTGCATGTTCAAATCACTGCAAACATCGCTTGGACCAAGAGATAGTCACGGCATGAAGTAGAAAACAAAGACAAGCACCTTACGATCACAGTCAAGTTCCATTTCCGGTATGATAAATCGAGCCATATATCTCAAGTAGACGGTGCAAAAATATACTGTCTTTGAGATGCAAGCAGCTATTCAGCAGCTTGCATAATCAAAGAGATGGTTGCGGTATGCAGTAGAAGACAAAGACAACCACCTTACTCAAGTTCCATTATTCGGTCGGCTCAATCATTGCAGATGTTACAATACCGTACATTTCCTTTCATCCGATCCCTAAGAAGCGAATAAACAATTTTCTGACAGTTGTTCGCAGGAATGAAAATTGAAAACGGAATGTCGATCGGTCACCCCCCCGAATAGCGCAAAGCCGCCCTCTGACGAAGAACTTTCAATGACGGCAACTGTAGAGTCGGTCAAAACGAGCTCAACGATTCAAAAATCACCGGAAAATATGCAGATTTGATTCGGCAAATGCGATCGGGGATATCGAGGGTTTTGGCTGCTCGATCTTTCGACTGCCATCATCTTCCCCCGTCCGGATTTGATTTCTGCGCGCTGACTACCCCACATACTTTGAATAACATAATTGTAGTTCTGAATCAGCTGAATTGTAATTGTAATTCATACGCTCTTGTGACATCGGTTTAAGTCCGACCCATGGGGGAAACTATGCTATGTGTATCGAACGGACAAAACCCTCTGGGGGAGAAAACCGCTCGCCGACTACACAGCGACTTCGCGCCGCCGAAAAAATGAAATTGAGACAATGTACCCAATAATGAACCTATAGCTCCTATTCAGCGCATGACGCTTGAACCCTTGATGCGTGTCTGTGCTGTTTCCTTGCAATGCATCGTCCTTGCTCTGCTCTTCATTGACGATATCCTATACAACGATGTCCCGGTCCTCGATCTTCGATCGCGAAGATGATTCCTTTGCACCCGTGGTGCTTGTGGTTGTAATGCTGAAAACTGTATTCTTTTGCTCGATGTTTGCCATTCATCGAGCAAAGAAATATGTGATGGAAGAGAGGCGCGCACGATGAGGAGGTAGAGTGTGATTGTATTGAATGACCCTATCCTGCTCTTGACTTGTGTCACGTAGACGTTGAATAAGTTGTTGGTATAGGCGTGTGATCGCAGTCGTTTGATGCTTAGCTCTGATCGATAGTAGAGGATGCGATCTGCCCGGGACCACTACAATCCTGGTCGTCCTCATGTGCTTCCGATCTCAACTTGTCAATATGAGTAAAGAAGTTGAGCCCCTCCAGTATATCAGCGCAGTCGACGGGTC
>JAABUV010005120.1_pt1 | contig 15136 bp, 15 predicted proteins | sample 5559971 | NCBI WGS metagenome assembly JAABUV01 (sample SAMN10711881, study PRJNA513362) | rock metagenome | isolation source: Antarctica rocks | place: Antarctica: Victoria Land, Knobhead nord | collected 2015-12-19
CCCTCGGCGCCGAGACGGTCCTCGGCGGGGACGAGAACCTCGTCGAAGAACATCTCCCTGCACACGATGGCGCGTTGCCCCATCTTGCGCATCGGTTCGCCGAAGCTGAGGCCGGCGGCGTCCCGCTCGAGCAGGAACGCGGTGACCCCGGCCGAGCGCAGCGAGGGGTCGGTCTTGGCGAAGACCACGTAGTACTGCGCCGCGCCCGCGTTGGAGATCCAGGCCTTCTGACCGCTGATCCGGTAGCCGCCGCCGGCGACGCGGCGGGCGCGGGTGACGATCGAGGCGGCGTCCGACCCGGCGGCAGGCTCGGTGGTGGCGAGCGCGGTCATCGGAGGGCGCGGCCCGGTCAACGGCCGGAGCCACCGTTCGCACTGGTCCTCGTCGCCCAGGGTGAGCACGGGATCGGCGAAGAAACCGTTGGAACACATCAGGTTCCCGATACCCGGATCTCCCCAGCACAGCTCTTCCTGCACCAGGCACTGGGTAAAAACGTCGGTGAAGCCACCCCCGCCGTAGCGGGCCGGCAACATGAAGTCGGTGATGCCGACCTGCGCTGCCGCGTGGAAGATGTCGACCGGGGTGACCACGTCGGCCTCGTCGACCTCACGGCCGCGCGGGCGGATCTGCTCGCGGGCGAAGCGCCGGGACAGCGCCACCACGGCGCGCTGCTCCTCGGTGAGCGGCCAGGGCTCGGGCAGGGTGTCGGGCAACGGACGTCCTTTCGCGGTCGGGTCGGGGCGGTCGGCGCACCGGCGGGGCCGTCATCGCACCGCCCGGGCGTCCAGCGCGAGAACGCCGGCGGCGGTGACCAGCACCGGGTTGACCTCGATCTCGGTGAGTTCCGGGTGCTCCTGCGCCAGCCGGCCGAGGCCGACCAGCGCGGCCGCCGCCGCGGCCAGGTCCACCGGGGCGCGGCCGCGGGTGCCCGTCAGCAGCGGGGCGCCGCGCAGCCGCAGCAGCATCTCCGTGGCCGTGCCGACGGTCACCGGGGCCAGTGCCAGCTGGATGTCGGCGAACACTTCCGCGTGCACGCCGCCCAGGCCGACGAGCAGCACCGGGCCGAAGTGGACGTCCCGTCGGACCCCGATGATCAGCTCCACGCCCTCGGTCCGGTCGGCCATCTCCTCCACCGTGCAGGCCGGCGGGGCGAGCCGGGCGACAATCTCCGCGTAGGCCTGCCGCAACCCCTCGACGTCCCGGATGCCCAGCCGTACGCCGCCCACGTCGGACTTGTGGACGACCCCGCAGGCCTTGAGCACGAGCGGGAACCGCAGCTCGGCAGCCGCGTCGAGCCCGGCGGCCTCCGTGACGAGGACAGCACGCGGCAGCCGCAGCCCCGTGCCCGCCACCAACTGACGGCAGGACCAATAGCCGGTGTCGGTTACCGCCGCCGCGACCCGCGGGCCATCGGCCGTACCGGCCACCGGCTCCACGGCGGGGACCACCGCTCGCGCCGCTGCCAACAGGCCCCACCCGGCGGTCACCGATTCCACCGCCCGGAACACCGCCACCCCGCCGGCTCGCAGCGCCGCTGCCGGCTCCCCGTCGGGGAACATCGTGTGCACGGCCACCGGCCGGCCGGTGCGGACCGCTACCGCCGCCAGCTCCGCAGCGACCTCGATCTCCAGTGCGGCCAGTGCCGGCCCGTACTCCCCGTAGCCGCCGAAATAGCCGCTGACCAGCAACGCGTCCGCCTCGCCGGAGGCGAGCACGTCGCCGGCGACCCGGGAGAAACAGCGCAGGTCCTGCTCCCCGCCGCCGGCCACATCGACCGGGTTCCCGGCGCTGGCGTGCGCGGGCAGGCGGGCCGCCACCCGGTCCCGCAGGGCCGCGCTGAAGGTCGGCACCGAGAGCCCCGCCTGCCCGGCCAGGTCGGCCGCGACTGCCGCGTGGCCGCCGCCGTCGGTGAGCACCGCCAGCCGGCGACCCCGGAGCGCGGCCGGGGCGGCCAGCAGCGCCAGCAGGTCGGCGAGCGCCCCCGGGCTGCGCACCCGGTGCACCCCCGCGGCGGCGCAGGCGGCGTCCACCACGGCGGAATCCGACACCATGCTGCCGGTGTGGGACGCCGCCATCCGCACGGCGGCGGCGCTGCTCCCCACGGTCAGCAACACCACGGGCTTGCCGGCGTTCCGGGCCGCCTGGACGAAGCGTCGTCCGTCGGTGAACTCCTCGCAGTACACGGCGATCGCGTCGGTGCCCTCGTGCCGCCCGCACGCCTCGATGAGCCGCGGCACGTCCACGTCGGCCTGGTTGCCCACCGAGGCGAAGCGGGAGAATCCCAGCCCGTGCGCGGCGAGCAGGCCGCCGACGTCGAGCGAGAGATTGCCGCTCTGGGACAGGAACGCCACCCGGCCGCGGGGCAGCGGGTTGGAGGTCAGGCACAGCCCGGTGCCGGCGTCGAACACGCCCAGGCAGTTCGGTCCGAGCAGCGCGCTGCCGGCGGCCCGCACCCGGTCCGCCAGCTCCCGCTCGAGGCTGCGGGCGGCGCCGCCCGTCTCCCCCAGCCCGGCGCTGATCCCCACGATGGCCGGCGCCCCCACCGCCAGGGCGTCGTCCACGGCGGCGGGGAACGCCGGCGCGGGGAGGCAGATCGCCACCAGCCCCACGGGCGCCGGCACCTCCCGCAGCGACCGGTACGCCCGCCGACCGAGCACCGTCGGGCGTCCCGCGTTAACCAGGTGGACCGGCCGAGGGCCGGCGAGCGCGGCGCGGGCCAGCCAGTTCCCCCACTTGCGGCCGTCGTCGCTGGCGCCGACCACCGCGACCGAGACGGGATCGAACAGTTCCGCCAGGTCCGGCTTCCCCGGCCGGCTCAGCACCCTCGCCACACGGGCGGCCGCCGTTCGGCGAAGGCCCGCGGGCCCTCCTGGGCGTCCGTCGAGGACAGCAGGCTTCGGTAGCGGGGTAGCGGACCCGAGCGCAGCTTCTCGTAGCCGGCCGCCACCGCGTCCCCCTCGGTCGCCGCGAGAACCTCCAGCAGCGCCGCGACCGCCAGCGGAGCCGAGCGGCAGATCTGGCTGGCCAGCTCGCATGCGTCCGCGAGCAGGTCGTCCGCCGCCACCACCCGGTTGACCAAGCCGCGGTCGAGCGCCTCCGCCGCTGCCATCCGCCGCCCGGTGAGCAGCAGTTCGACGGCCACCGCCCGCGGCACGCGCTGCGGCAAGCGCAGCACGCCCCCGGAGTCGGGGATCAGCCCGAGGCCCGCCTCAGGGAAGGCGAACTCGGCGTGCTCGGCCGCCACCACGAGGTCGGCGGCCAGGGCCAGTTCGAAGCCGCCGCCGACCGCAAGACCGCCCACCGCCGCGATGACCGGCTTGCTGCGACCGAACAGCTCGGTGAGCCCGGCGAAGCCGCCCGGCCCGTGGTCGGCGTCGACCGCCTCGCCCGCCGCCGCGGCGTGCAGGTCCCACCCTGCGCAGAAGAACCGGGACCCCGCGCCCGTGACGATCCCCACCCGCAGCGCCGGGTCCTGCTCCAGCCGGGCGAAGGCCTGGTGCAGTGCCCGGCTCGTCGGAACGTCCACCGCGTTCGCCGGGGGCCGGTCCAGCGTGACGAGCAGGACCCCCTCCTGCACCGCCGTGTGAACCGCCACTCACTCGCCCCCCGTGCGCAGCAGGGAGCGGGAGATGATGTGCCGCTGCACCTCGCTGGTGCCGTCCCAGATCCGCTCGACCCGCGCGTCCCGCCAGAACCGCTCGATCGGCAGCTCGGCCACAAGGCCCATGCCGCCGAATATCTGCACCGCGCGGTCGGTGAGCCGCCCGAGCATCTCCGAGGCGTACAGCTTGGCCATCGCCGCGTCCCGGTCGCTCATCCGCCCCTCGCGCAGCCGGGCTGCCGCCTGCAACGTGAGCAGCTCCGCGGCCTCGAGCTCCGTGGCCATGTCGGCGAGCTGGAAACTCACGCCCTGGAAATCCCCGATCGGCCGGCCGAACTGGCGTCGCCGCGCGGCCCAGCGCACGGTGTCCGCCAGCACCCGGCGCGCCCGGCCGACGCTGAAGGCGGCGACGCTGAGCCGACTCGCGCCCAGCCACCGGCCGAGCAACTCGAACCCCTTGCCCTCCTCGCCGAGCAGTTGCGCCGCTGGCACCCGGCACTCCTGAAAAGACACTTCGCAGTGGTGGTATCCGCGGTGCGACACCGACGCGGAACCTCGGCGGATGGTCAACCCCGGCGTGCCGTGGTCGACCAGCACGGCGCTGATCGCCGCCCGCCCGGTACTACGCTCTTCCCCGGTGACCGCGAAGAGGATGACGAAGTCGGCGGTGTCGGCGTGGCTGATGAAGTGCTTGGTCCCGGTGATGAGGTAGTCGGTCCCGTCGCGACGCGCCCTGGTGGTCATGGATCTCACGTCCGAGCCTGCCTCGGGCTCGGTCATGGCCAGGCAGTCGTGCCGCTCCCCCCGGATCGTCGGCAGCAGGTACCTATCGACCTGTTCCCCGGCGCACGCCTGCAGGATGTTGCTCGGGCGGCCCACCAAGGCCTGCAGGGCGTAGGACGTCGCCCCGAGTTCGCGCTCTACCAAGGTCACGTCGAAAGGGTCCAGGCCACCGCCGCCGAGCTCGGCCGGCATGTTGGCCGCGTAGATGCCGGCCGCCAGGGCGGTCGCGCGGATGCTTTCCGCGAGCAGCACCGGAACCTCGTCGAGGCGTTCCACCAGATCCTCGTGCGGCTGCAGTTCCCGGTGCACGAAGCTGCAGACCGTGTCGACGATCGCGCGCTGCTCCGGCCCTAGGCTGAAATCCATTACCGTCCTTCGTGTCCGGAAAGAACCACTTTGGTTGCCAAGGCTTCGGGCGGCCTGCCGGGCGGCGGCTCACCGGCCTGGCGGCCGGTGCCTCAGCCCCATGACGTGCCCGATCTCGGCCGGTCGGGGCAGTCCGGCGTGCGCGGCCACGATCAGGTCGAGCCGCTCCGCGAGCAGGTCCGGCAGCGGCGCTGCGTGACCGCCCCGGGTATCGACGTGCAGGAGGAGCTGCTCGGCGGTGCAGACCCGCTCACCGGTGTCCTCCCGGTACGCGGTGTGGAACAGGTGCAGGCGACGGGCATCCACCTCGAGCAGTTGCAGGGTCAGCATCAGCCGGTCCGCCTCCCCCACGCCGCGAAGGTGGTGCAGATGGGTCTCGGCGGTGAACAGGGAGTGTCCGGCGGCGCGGTAGGACTCGTCCATACCGACGAAACGAAAGAACGCGTCAGCCCCGTCCCCGACGAGCCGCAGGTAGCAGGACTCGCTCATGTGACCGTTGTAGTCGACCCATTCCGGTGGCACGGCAGCGCGGTGCAGGGTCAGCGGGGCCGCGATCGGGGCGTCGGAGTTCCATGGCGGGGCCGGGCTGCCCTCGTTCGGCGTCCGCAGCCGGGCCGCACCACCGGGCCCACCACCGGCCGAACTTTCCGCAACGCCTGCCCGCATGGTGCAACGATAGGGACGAGCGGTCACGTGGTCAATGAGGACCACCGCCACCGTGCCGTGCGTCGCGTGCGATCGGCGCTCGGCGCTCGGCGACCCGGGAAGGAAGGACTGCCGTGAGCAGCGAGCCGACGACTGCGGCAGCATCCGGCGACGACGAGCGACCCGGGGCGGGCGAAGGCGGCCGGGTCCGCTCGCTCGAGCGGGCCATCGCGCTGATCAACCGGGTGGCCGACGCCGGGCCGGAGGGAGACACCGCCGCCAACCTGGCCCAGCTCTGCGGCATCAACCGGGCGACGGCCTGGCGGCTGCTGGCCACCATGGAGGCCCACGGTCTGGTAGAGCGGGACCCGGCGAGCAACCGCTACGGGGTCGGCTTCGCGGTGGCCAGGTTGGCCGCCTCGGCCGGGGTGGACGGGCTGGTGCGGCGGGCCCATCACATCGTGGTCCGAGTCTGCGAGCAGACCGGGGAGACCGCGGACCTTGCCGTCGCCCGCCGGCACGGCCTCACCTACGTGGACGAGGTGGCGCCCGCCAGCGTGCTGGCCGCCAACTGGCTCGGGCGCCCCGTCCCGCTGCACGCCACCTCCAGCGGCAAGGCCTTCCTGGCGTGGCTGCCCGAGGGCGAGGTGACGTCGCTGCTCGCCGGGGCCCTGACCCCTTACACCGACACCACGATCGTGGATCGGGGGCGGTTGGCCGAGGAGCTGCGGCGGACGCGGGCCCGCGGGTACGGGGTCTGCACCGGAGAGTTCGAGCCCAATCTGTTCGGCGTGTCGGCGCCGGTGCTGGATCCGGCCGGACGGCCCTACGCCGTCTTCAGCATCTGGGGGCCGAAGGACCGGGTGTTGGAGTCTCGGTTCGCTGCCCTAGGCGCCCTCGCCATGGAGTCGGCGACGGCGGTGGCTCGCACAGCGAGGGACGCCTCGGGGTGAGGCGCCCGGGGGGTTGACAGCGGGGGCACCGTAGGTCACCGTCGTTGCATATGCTGCGTCACGGGTTCGCATGCCGCGACGCCTTACGGAAAGGCAGTACCATGGCCGACGCTCGCAAGGTCATCATCACGTGCGCGGTCACCGGGTCTGGGCACACCCCGACCATGTCCGAGCACCTGCCGTACACGGTCGAGGACGTCGTCGAGCAGTCGATCGCCGCCGCGAACGCCGGGGCGTCGGTGATCCACCTGCACGCCCGCGACCCCCGGGACGCACGCCCGACGGCGGACCCCGCGGTGTTCCTGGACTACCTCAAGGCCATCAAGGACGCCACGGACGCCGTCGTCAGCATCACCACCGGCGGCGGCACGGGCATGTCGGTGCAGGACCGGCTGCAGGTCATCTACGCGATCAAGCCGGAACTGTGCACCCTGAACCTGGGCACCTTCAACTACGGCAGCTTCCCGATGATCCCGAAGTACGAGGGACAGTGGAAGTTCGACTGGGAGAAGCCCTACCTGGAGAGCACCCGGGTCGAGCCGTTCGTGAGCACCTTCGCCGACATCGAGCACATGCTCACCCATGTCGGTCCGCAGACCGGCGCCCGGTTCGAGTACGAGGCCTACGACATCGGCCACCTGTACACGCTAGCCCACTACCTGGACGCGGGGCTGGTGAAGCCGCCGATCTTCCTGCAGACCATCATGGGCGTGATGGGCGGCATCGGCGCCGAGGTCGAACACCTGGCCCACATGAAGTCCACCGCGGACCGGTTGCTCGGCGACGCCTACGAGTGGTCCGTTCTCGGGGCCGGCCGCCACCAGTTCAACATGATCACCGCGTCCGCAGTGATGGGCTCGCACGTGCGGGTCGGGCTCGAGGACGGCCTGTTCCTCGGCAAGGGGCGGCTGGCGCAGTCCAACGCCGAGCAGGTCGCCAAGATCGTGCGCATTCTTGGGGAACTCTCGCTCGACGTCGCCACCCCCGCCGAGACCCGCTCCATCCTCGGCCTCAAGGGCCTGGATCAGGTCGGCTGGTAGGCGCCACGCCGCCCGTCATCGGTACCTCTTGACAGCGGGCTTCTTTGGCCAGAAAGTGTTGCGTATGGTGGCGACTGTCCCAATCTACGCAACGAGCGATGCCGCCAGCCAGCCGAGAGGTAAGACGACGTGACCGCTAGTTCCGTCCTTCCCGCCAGCCTGATCTCCACCCTGCCTGGCCTCTATTACCACGACCCCAGCGTCTTCGCCCTCGAGCAGGAGAAGGTCTTCGAGCAGCTGTGGTTCTGTGCGGTCCGCAGCGACGACGTCGCCGAGCCCGGGCAGTTCCGCACGGTCCGCGTCGGGCGCGAGGAGATCATCCTCGTGCGCGGCCAGGACCGGGCCCTGCGCGTCTTCTTCAACGTGTGCCGGCACCGGGGGGCCCGGCTGTGCGTGGAGGAGGCCGGGCAGGTCAAGCGGGCGCTGCAGTGCTCGTACCACGCCTGGACCTACGCCCTGGACGGCCGGCTGGTCGCGGCGCCCAACCTGACCGCGATGCCCGACATCGACCGCACCGCTTTCGGCCTTGCCCCCGTCCACCTACGGGAATGGCTGGGATACGCCTGGGTGTGCCTGGCCGAGGACCCGCCCTCCTTCGACGAGCAGGTGGTCGGCGCCTGCACGGAGCGGCTCGGGAACCCGGAGGCCATCGGGAACTACCAGGTGGAGAACCTGGCGCTGGGCCGGCGGATCAGCTACGACGTCGCGGCCAACTGGAAGCTGATCATCGAGAACTTCATGGAGTGCTACCACTGCGCCACGATCCATCCCGAGCTGACGGAGGTGCTGCCGGAGTTCGCGGCCGGCCTGGCCGCGCAGTACTACGTGGGGCACGGCGCGCTGTTCGGCGACGACATCGCCGGCTTCACCGTGGACGGCAGCCCGGGGCTCCCCCGCATCGACAGCGTCACCGAGGAGCAGGACCGGCGGTACTACGCCATCACGGTGCGACCGCAGGTGTTCATCAACCTGGTCCCCGACCATGTCATCGTCCACCGGATGTTCCCGCTGGCTGCCGATCGGACGCTCGTGGAATGCGACTGGCTGTTCCGGCCGGACGCCCTGGTCGACGGCGCCGACGTGAGCCGCACGGTGGAACTGTTCGACCGGGTCAACCGGCAGGACTTCGACGCGTGCGAGCGCTGCCAGCCCAACACCTCCTCGCGGCTTTACGCGGGGGGCGGGGTGTTCGTGCCCGCCGAACACCACATCGCCGAGCTCGGCGAGTGGTACCACGCCCTGCTCGGCAGCGCCCTGGTCTGACCGGCGCAGTGCCGGCAGGGCCGACCCAGGAGAGCCCCGGCCGTGGCGATCAGCGTGTTCGACTTGTTCAACGTGGGCATCGGGCCTTCGAGTTCCCACACGGTCGGTCCGATGCGAGCGGCCTAGATGTTCGTGGACGGCCTGACCGCGGAGGGGATGCTGCCCACGACGGTCCGGGTGCGCGCGGAGCTCTTCGGCTCGCTGGGCGCGACCGGCCGCGGTCACGGCAGCGACCGGGCGGTCATCCTCGGGCTCTGCGGGCAGCAGGCCGAGACGGTGGAACCCCTCGCCGGCGCCGAGCTGGTCGCGCACGTCCGCGCCAGCGGCCGGCTGGCGCTGTCCGGTGCGCACGAGATCGCGTTCCACTAGGACACCGACCTCGTTCTGCACCGCCGCCAGAGCTTGCCGCTGCACCCGAACGGCATGCAGTTCTGCGCGTACGACGCGGCCGGCTCACCGACGAGGGCGCGCACCTACTACTCGGTCGGCGGCGGCTTCGTCCTGGATCAGTCCGCGGACGGCGGTGATCCGGTCAAGGCCGACGAGACCCCGCTCCGCTACCCGTTCTGGTCGGCGGCGGATCTCCTCGCGCACTGTTCCAGCACCGGTCTGCCCATCGACCAGGTGATGCTGGGCAACGAGACGTCCTGGCGCCCGGCCGAGGCGGTGCGCGCCGGCCTGCTCGACCTGTGGGCGGTGATGCAGGACTGCGTGGTCCGCGGAACCCGCAACGTGGGGGTGCTGCCGGGCGGCTTGAAGGGGCGCCGCCGGGCACCGGACCTGGCCCGCGCGCTGGCCTGCGAGTATGCCAGCGACGACCCTTGCGGGCGATGGACTGGGTCAGCCTCTACGCCTTGGCCGTGAACGAGGAGAACGCCGCGGGCTGCCGGATCGTGACCGCGCCGACCAACGGCGCCGCCGGGATCATCCCGGCCGTGCTGCACTACTAACGGCGCTTCGTCCCGGGCGCCGGCGTGGTTCGGTTCCTGCTGACCGCCGGCGCCATCGGCTTGATCTACAAGCAGACGGCCTCCATCTCCGGCGCCGAGGTCGGCTGCCAGGGGGGGGTGGGTTCTGCCTGCTCGATGGCCGCGGGCGCCCTCGCGGCGGTGCTGGGCGGCACGCCGGTGCAGGTGGAGAACGCCGCCGAGATCGGGATGGAGCACCATCTCGGATTGACCTGTGACCCCGTCGGTGGCTTGGTGCAGATCCCCGGCATCGAGCGCAACGCGATGGCCTCCGTGACGGCGATCCACGCGGCGCGGATGGCCCTGCGCGGCGACGGCTCGCACATCGTCACCCTGGACAAGGTGATCAAGACGATGCGGGAGACCGGCGCGGACCTGAAGGTCAAGTACAAGGAGACCTCGCGCGGCGGTCTGGCGGTGAACGTCATCGAGTGCTGACCGCCGGGGTGGCCACGGCGGGTGGGGCCCGACGACGGGCGGCGGCCGAGCGACCGGCGGGGGGCGGGGTCAGCCGTTGACCCCGAAGCTGCTGTCGGTGTTGACCGTCCGGTTGCGCGAGAAGAACCCCATGTCCAGGGTCAGCCCGGTATAGGGGCAACGCGGCCTGCAGGGGTTCCCGGTCATGGTCGCGGCCCTTCTCGCAGGCGTCGACGAGCTGGGCCATCACGTGGCCGGCGACCGGGGCGTTCTTGAACTGGTTGCCACTCGAGCCCACGGCCATGTACAAGCCGGGCAGGTCGGAGCTGTCATAGATGGGGGTCCAGTCGTCGGAGACGTCGTAGAGGTCGACGACTCCCCGCATCTCCCCGGAGATCTGCAGGCCGGAAATCCGCCGCGCCAGCCGGTAGACCTGCGCCTCCCAGTGCGAGCGGGTCAGTCGCCGGTCGAACGCGTCGGGGTTCTCCACCCAGTCCCGCGGATCGCACTCGGGGTCCTCGCTGCCGACCAGGAACGTGTTCCCGGTCTCGGGGCGGAAGTAGATGCCCTGGTCCCCGTCGGCCGTGTGGAAGCCGTCCCTGTCCACGTCCACCCCGGGGGGCGCCGCGACCACGTGCACCTCGTGCCGCATCGGCCTGGTCTTGATCTTCATGCCGGACTCGACGCCGGCCATCGTGTTGACCACAGCGGAGTGCGGGCCGGCCACGTTGACCACCACCGGGGCGTCGAGGCGCTCGCCGCCGTCGAGGGTGACCCCTGCACCCGGCTCCCGGAACGGATCTCCACGACGGTGCGACGAAGCAGAAAACGTGCACCGGCTGCCTCCGCGGCCCGCTGCAGGTTGTGGGTGGCCAGGGCCGGGTCGCTGACGTAACCGGAGTCCGGAGTGAAGACGGCGCCGTCCAGCTCGGTGGTGGGGGTCTCCCAGAAGCTGGCGTCAGCCGGCCGGGACGGCGGCCAGAACCGGTGCGCGTCGTAGTAGGGCACCCGGCTGAGCAGGGTCCCGGTGTCCCAGTCCTCGAAGGGGACGCCGAGCGCGCGGTAATGCTCCAGGGACTTGCGGTACTGCTGGTCGTCGCTCTTGAGCAGCACGGTGCCGCAGTTGACGTAACGGGCGAGCCCCCGCTCGTCGGGGGCGCCCAGGTAGTTCTCCCAGTCCTTCCAGAAGGCGAAGCCCTCGTAGGCCACCGCCACGCTGTCCCGGGAGGAGTAATGCGCACGCACGCAGGCCGAGGAACTGCTGGTCGGGCCGTACCCGGCGGCGGGGTTCTTGTCGATGCAGACGGTCTGGTAACCCTTGCGGGCGAGCTCCAGGGCCACCGCCGCCCCGATCACGCCCGCCCCGATGACGATGGCGTCCGCGGATTGCGTCATGACGACACTCCTTGCAGGTAGGGGTTCAGGGAGACCACAGCGCGCCGCTCACAGCCCGGGTAGAGCGGGTAGGCGGCCGTGAGCGCGCGGACCCGCTCCCGCAGCGCTGCCGGGTCGTGGCCCGGCACCAGCGCGGCGGCGACGATGTCGGCGACCTCGGCGAAGTCCGGCGCGGTGAAGCCCCGGGTGGCCAGCGCCGGGGTGCCGATCCGCAGCCCCGAGGAGATGGCCGGCGGCCGGGGGTCGAAGGGCACCGCGTTGCGGTTGACCGTGATCCCGACCTCGTGCAGACGCCGCTCGGCGCCCACGCCGTCGAGCTCGGACTCGCGCAGGTCGACCAGCACCAGATGGACGTCGGTGCCGCCGGTGAGCACCCGCACGCCGGCGCCGGCCCTGGTCAGCCGCTCGGCCAGCCGGGCAGCGCCGTCGAGGGTACGACGCTGGCGTTCGGCGAACTCGGGGCCCGCCGCGATGAGGAAGGTGACCGCCTTGGCCGCGATGACGTGTTTCAGCGGACCGCCCTGCTGCCCGGGGAAGACTGCCGAGTCGATCTTCTTCGCCAGCTCCTGCCGGCACAGGATGAACCCCCCGCGCGGGCCGCCCAGCGTCTTGTGCACGGTGGAGTCACCACGTCGGCGTACGGCACCGGCGAGGGGTGCAGCCCGGCCGCGACCAGCCCGGCGAAGTGGGCCATGTCCACCATCAGGTAGGCGCCGACCTCGTCCGCGATCCGGCGGAACGCTGCGAAGTCGAGCTGCCGCGGGTAGGCGGGCCAGCCGGCGATGATCAGTTTGGGCCGGCGCGCCCGGGCCAGCCGGGCGACCTGATCCATGTCCACCAGGCTGGTTTCCCGGTCCACCTGATAGGCTGCCACGTCGTAGAGCCGGCCGGAGAAGTTGATCCGCATGCCGTGGGTGAGATGGTCGCCGTGCTCCAACTCCAGCGCCCAGGATCGTGTCCCCGGGCTGCAGCAGGGCCGCCATCGCCGCCGCGTTCGCCTGCGCCCCCGAGTGCGGCTGGACGTTCGCGTGCTCGGCGCCGAACAGTTCTCTGGCCCGGTCGATTGCCAGCTGCTCGACCACGTCGACGCACTCGCAACCGCCGTAGTAGCGGCGCCCCGGGTAGCCCTCCGCGTACTTGTTGGTCAGCACCGAGCCCTGGCACTCGAGCACGGCCCGCGGCACGAAGGTCTCCGAAGCGATCATTTCCAGGGTATCCTGCTGCCGCCGCAGCTCGCTCCGCAGCGCGGCCGCCACTTCCGGGTCGAGCTCGGCCAGCGGCTGGTCGAGCAGCCCCGGGGCCGCCGTGGACGTGGACGTGGACGCTGATGCCCGGTTACCTCCAGCACGTCGATTCTTCTTGCAGGTCAGGCACAGGGCCGCGGCGGGAAGCGCAGCGAGCCGGTCGGCACCGATCTCGCCGCCGCACGCGTCGCACCGCCCGTGGCTGCCGGCGGCGAGCTTGGCCGCCGCCCGCTCGACGGCGGCCAGCTGTTCGGCGAGCCGGTCGACGGTAACCACCCGCTCGGTCCGCTCGGTGGCCATAACGGTGAAGTCGCCGGCGCGCTTGCCGAATCCGAGCTGAGCCTGCGGTTCGCCGGTCGGGGCGGTGAGCCGGGCCAGCTGAGCGACCAGCTCGACCCGGTGCGCCTCCAGCTCGGCGGCCAGCGTGGCCGCCCCTGCGCCGGTCATGCCGCCGCCGGGTCCAGGGCCGGCCGCAACTGCCGGCACCAGCGGGTGAACAGCTTGCCCTGGTCCATGCCGAGCACCGCCCCGAGCTCCCCGCCCCGCTCGTAGAGCGCGACGAAGCTCCGGTCGGCCGGGTGCCCTTCGAGCAGACGCACCGAGTCGCCGGGCGCCGCGTGCCCGGCGAACTGGATGCGGTGCCCGTACTGCTCGGACCAGAAGTAGGGAGCCGGGGCCGGGACGGCTGCGGCCGGCCCGCGCAGCAGGGCGGCCACCGCCCGGGCCGGCTGCTCCATGGCATGGGTCCAGTGCTCGACCCGGGCGGATGTGCCGGACCAGCTGCTGAGGGCGCAGGCGACGTCTCCCACCGCGGCCACGCCCGGCACCGAGGTCAGCCCGGCCGCGTCGGTCCGCACGCCGCCGGACAGCCCGAGCCCGGAGCCGATCAGCCAATCTGTGGCCGGCCGGCAGCCCACGCCGAGGAGCACCAGGTCGGCCGGCAGGACCGAGCCGTCTGTCAGCTCGACGGCGGTGACCTGCCGCCGTCCGCGCAGCTGCGCGACGCCCACCCCGACCCTCAGCTCCACTCCGTGCTCGGCGTGCAGGCCCGCGCAGACCGCACCCATCTCCGCGCCGAGCGGACCGGCGAGCGGCACCGGCAGCATCTCCACCACGGTGACGTGGACTCCCAAGGCGACGGCGGTGCTCGCCACCTCGGATCCGATGAAGCCGGCTCCGACCACCACCAGCCGCGCGCCGGGCCGCAATTGCTGGCGCAGCGCCCGGGCGTCCCCCGGGGTGCGCAGCGTCTGCACGCCCGTCGTCGCCGGTACGCCGGGCAGCGTGCGCGGCACCGGTCGGTGGCGATGACCACGTAGTCCGCGGCGACCGCGCGGCCGCCGACCTCTACGGTGCGATCCGCCGGACGCAGCGCGGTGGCCGTCGTACCGGGCCGGAAGTCCACCTCCAGGGCGGCCAGCTCGTCCGCGGTCACGAGCGCGAAGTCCACCGGCTCGACCGTCCCCGCGAGGTACTCCTTCGACAGGGGCGGCCGGTCGTAGGGCAGCTCGGTCTCCGCGCCCAGCGCACCACCCGTCCGTCGAAACCCGCGGACCGGAAGGCGCGGACCGCACTCACGCCGGCGACGGAGGCGCCCACGACGACCGCGGTACGGCGCAAGCCGGGCCCGGGGATCACGCCAGGGTCTCCCGGTCGACCTCGATCGCGAGAAACACGTCGCACTGCGCGACCGTCACGGGATAGGTCCGAACCGGCCGCCTGGCCGGGCGGAGCGGTCGGCAGGCCGGTCCGCAGGTCGAACGCGGAGGCGTGCAGGGGGCACTCGACCTGGCAACCCTCCAGCTAGGCCTCCGACAGCGACGCGTCCTGGTGCGTACAGGTGTCGTCGATCGCGAAGACCCCGTCGTCGGTGTGGAACACCGCCACCGGCGTGCCCCGGACGACGACCCGCAGCGCCTCCCCAGGGGGCAGCTCCAGCAGCCCGCAGACTCGGAACATCCGGCTCCTCCACCGCTCCTCTAGCCCCGGCCGTGCCTGCACCGATGTGTTCTGCCCGTCACCAGTCTGTTTTGTCCACCGCAACAGTCGGAGTGATACGCAACACTAGGGCCGGTTTCCCCGTCGTCGGCAAGCCTCTGGGCCGCCGTCGGCCCCACGCCCCGGTGACTCATGTCAATGTGCGCGGGTAGCTGGCTTGGTTGACTCATGAACGGATGCGCGCGTGAAGCGTTGCTGTGCGGCCTGTCTTGAGACCCCGAGTTGGATGCCGATCTGGGTCCAGCTGGTTCCGTTTTGACGTGCTCTGGTGACCGCCGCGAGCAGGGTCTGCTCGGCCTGCTCGGCGGCCTGCTGGCAGCTGTGGATCCAGGCCAGTAGGTCGATCGTCGGACCGGTTGGGAGTGCCACCGAGGGTTGGCCCCTACCGACGCTCGAGCGGCGGCTGTGACAGGACGAGCACAGCGGGATGGGGCCGATCCCGACGGTGGCTGTGACGGTGCAG
>JAABUV010005121.1_pt1 | contig 15132 bp, 18 predicted proteins | sample 5559971 | NCBI WGS metagenome assembly JAABUV01 (sample SAMN10711881, study PRJNA513362) | rock metagenome | isolation source: Antarctica rocks | place: Antarctica: Victoria Land, Knobhead nord | collected 2015-12-19
CACCTGCGGTCTGCCCGGGCGCGCAGCCGGGCGGGATGCTGAGGTCGCACGCGGTGCCCGCGGGGTCCCCAAAGTCCTGCGCCGGCCAGGCTGTGGCTGTCAGCGGTCGGCGGGCACGGCCAACTTAGTCATAGCGACGCCACCCCGCCGGTCTGCCATGCATCGAAGCCCCGCCCCCAGCTCCCGCAATCAGCCGGCCGAGGCGGCTGCCTCAGCCAGGCACGCACACGCTGGGCCCCTCCGTGCCGGGGCAAACCCCGTGCTTCCCCACTCGCCAGTCAGCCACCAAAAAAAAGCGAGTGCCCACTAATCACACGGGATGCAGCTATGCCGTCGGCCGGCCAGCCGGCAACTGTGCGTGCTCTCCTCAGCAGTGCGGACCTGAGCCGACAAGCTGGCCTGGCCGCTGGCATGAGCGCCTGCGGCACAGCTACCGCAGCCAGGTGCATCTCCCAAGTCCATGCTTGGCTCCAGTCGCCACTGCTGCACACCGCTGGCAGCCTCCAAAGCCGGAACGCCGTGGATGTCGCTGGATGCTGCGAGGCGCTGGAGTTGGCTCCACAAGCTTGCCTGATGTATGTGAACGAATGTCTCTCCCGTGCCGGCTGCGCTCGGGGCCTCGCTTGGCCGCCAACGCTTCTTGCTAGATACAGCCCATGTGTAGGGTATAGGGACACGGGAGACCCCACGTGCGCGTAGGGTATCCCAGCCTCCCCTTGGCATGTTACATGCGTGTGCTAACAATCCTCATGTAGGCAGGCATGCGGGAAGCCTGTCAAAGAGGCCTGCTCTCCACGGCCGGATGTCCTGCCAGTTGGCGCAACAGGCACGCCAGGGCGGCGACCGCGCAGGTGCGGCGAAGCAAGCAGGCCGCCGCCGGAGCTGCCTGCTAGGCAGCGCCGCCTGCAGCCGCAGCAACGGCCGGCGCGCGCTCGCCCGCCGGCACGCCCTTTTCCCTGGGCGCCGCCGCAAGCGGAGCGTACCAGGCCGCCGTGAACCCGGCCGCGTCCCGCGCCGCCTCATTAAAGGGCGGCTGCGGCGCGCGCGCGGTGTCAGCACGCAGCGCTGCTCGCCCGCCCCGCACGGGGAGGACAGGGCAGGGCGCGGAGCGCGCGCGCACGCTCCTGCTCGTGCCTGTCGGCGGCAGCGCTTGCTGCAGGCGCGCAGTGGGCCGGCGCGCCCTGCGGGCCTATCAGAAGCAGCCTCCTCGCAGGTGTGCCGCGGCCAAGCGCGCACGACCCGGCACGTGCACACACGTCAGGCAGCTCCCTGCAGGCAGCAGTCTGCCCGGTGTGGGGCGGCGGCGGCCGGCCGCCGGCCCGCGCGTTGCGCACCTTGAGCGAGCCCTTAAAGTTTGTGCGCACGAGCTCGTGAAACCAGGTCGAGACAACCGCGTGGCCGCGCGCGTCGGCCGCCCAGGCGGGCGCGCCGGCGTCGGCGCTGGCCGCGTGCGCCGCCGCGTGCAGGTGCGACAGCCACCGCACGCCCGCCCGGCAGTGCGTAATCTCCTCCTGCGCCGCCGCCGCGCCAGGCCGGTGAGGCTGAAGCCGCGTTACGCCCAGCAGAGGCCCTGCAGGGCTTTTGCGCTGGTCCAAGGAACGTCCTCGTGCTCACGTCTGCGCCTTCGCCTGGCAGGCCCTGCGCGCTCGACAGCATGCGCAGCCGCGCAGAGGCGCGCGCGCGCTGCCCCGCCGCGCCGCCCCGCCAAGCATCACACTTTGCAGAATAAGAAGCAAATTACGCGCGGCGTGCGGCTGCTGCCCACTGCCAGAGCTGCCACCCTCCTAACAGCCGCCTCGTGCACTCGAGCAAGCCGCGCGGCAGGAGAGGGCGCTCGGTGCGGGGGCGAGCGGGCCGGCAGCGCGCGCCTGGTAGATCACGTTCTCCAGCAGGTCCGCCGTCTCGGCGTCGCCGTTCGTGCGGAACTTGGCGACCGTGGCGGGCATCACATCCAGCCTGCGCGTCAGCATAGGGTTAGGGTAGGGTCCATGCGCATGCATCATGCAGCATTCAACGCACTGCGCCGCTTCAGCCAACCTGGCGGGCATCACGAGCCTGCCCGCCGGTGGCAAGCAAGGCGAGCGCGCGTGCAGCGTTCTGTGCAATACATCGGATCAGGCCGTTCAGCAAGTGCGGCGGCACCGCGCAGCGCGCCCGCGCGCGCCCGCGCACAGCGGCCGCGCGGCCTCTGCGCGCAGCGGGGGGCTGGGCGACCCGAATGCGCTGCATTTTCAAGGGCAGACACGCGACGCGGTCCGCCCCGTGCAACGTAGGGCGCTCGGGCGGCGCACCCGCGCGCCTCATGCACGCAGTGCTCCACGGCCAGGCGCGCGGGCAGCGAGTGCGCGGTGGCCTCCGCGCTGTGCCACAGCGCGTCGTGCGCCGGGTGCGCGCCGTAGTGCGACCCCAACGCCTCCAGCCGCGCCTGCCGGTGAGGTTTTTAATGCTGGTGCGCAGGCTTAGTGTTGTGCAGTGAGAGGGCAATTCCGGTGCGGGAGAGGCAGGTGCAGCACTTGTGCACCCCAAGCGTTGCATGCATGCAGCGCGTCGGCCTTGAACAGACCCGGGACCGGGCGCTGCCCGGGGAGGCGGGGCGCCGGGACCGCGCTCGCGGCGGCCGGCGCCCAGCCGGCGACAGCAGGCGGCACGGCGCGCCCCGCCTCGCTGCGCACCCAGTGGCGCCGCCGGCCGCCAGACGCTCAACCCTACCACAACCTCCAGACCCTGCGGCGGCGCGCGCGCCTTGAGCAGCAGGTGGTGCTTGCACTCCTCCTCCGCGACAGCGACAAAGTCATCGTAGAAGCCGCGTGGCAGCGCTGGCTCGCCGCCGAAGCGCGCAATGATGTCCCACGACAGGTCCACCGCCCAGCCCTCGATGTGCACCAGCGCGTGCACGATTGCCTGCCGGCTGGCCAGCGTACCGCCGGCCTTCAGGCGGCGCATCCGCTGCGGGTGCACAAGCTGGAGCTGCGGCGCCCCACACACGCCGCGCATGCGTCAGCCCCGAGCTGAGGGCTCGAGCTTGGTAGTGCATGCGCTCGCGCTCGCCGCGCGCCGCAGCACAGGCGGTGCGTTCGTCTGCAGCAAGCCTGTGACGACAGGAGCGTGGGGGTCATGGCTGACAGGACTCGCAAGTGCAACTGCCTCTGGCGAGCTTTTAGTAGAGGTGCGGCACTGGCCGAACGCCGTCCGGCACCAGCACCGCCCCACTTGCAGACCCCATGTGCGCCTTTGAGTCGTCGCGGGCGGGCCGGTCCGGCACGGCCGGCCAGCCGGGCTCCAGGCCGCGCGGGGCGGCCAGGCTGCCGCTGCGCCACATGGCCGCGGTCTGCGCGGTCAGCTCCGCCTGCGCCGGCATGTTCAGAACGTCAGGCGCATACCGCGTGGCGGCTGCCCTGGCGGGCATCGCGGCTGGAGTGCACCATAAATGCCGGCCTATCATGGGTTTCCGCTAGCGGCCGCCTGCTGCAGCGCAGCACAAAGACGCAAGCGTGTAGCGGCGTCCGTCCCTACCTTGCGTGCACCGTCCGGCTCGCACAGGATGCGCAGCGCGGCCCTCTGCAGGTTCTCGCCTTCGCGGGGCAGGCTTTCCTGCCGGCCGGGCATCGGCACTACGCTCAGCGCTCGTGCGGCTGCAGGCGGGGCTGACAGGTGTAGAGCCAGCATCCGAGCGGCCGCGCGGCGCATGCAACGCTCCGCTGCCTACGCTGCCGCAGGTCTCGTTTCTCAGCAAACTATCTCAGCAGGCCTCCTCAAGCTTATGTGAGAGTAAGTGCGGGGGCACGGCAGGGCGCAGGAGACTGCTGGGCCAAGGCAGCTATGTCTGCCTTCCCTTCCTCAGTTCCAGTTTCAGCCTGTGCAGCCTGCGCAGGCCACCACTGAGCCCTGCATGCGCACAGCTCCGGCACAGCACCTTGGACGTTCAACAAATTTGCTTCATTTAAGTGAAGCCACTGCTTGCACTGCAGTTTGCAGGGAGGCCAGACACCAACGCCATGGCCTCCAACACAGCTGCAAGAGCTGCACTGCTTGCTGCCCGCCGGCCAGGCGGCCGGGCGGCACAGCTCTGAGACCCAGCAGCGCACATTGCAAGCTTCTGGTCAGGAATGCCGGGAAGGCAGCCGGCGCTGCGTCGCGCGCCCGCCGGAGTCGGCAGGGTCTGCCTGACGAGCGCGGCGCGGCAGACGCGCCTCGTGTCCAGGGCGCCGCGTGCGCAGCGGCTGCGCACTGTCGCCGGAGCTTACATTGGTGCGCCATGCATCGCTCTGTTGCTGCGCCGATGTGAGCGCTCGCCGTCTGGTTCGTCACGCTCGATGGGTGCTGTGTAGGCATTGACCTGGGAACAAGCAACAGCGTGGTCGCTGTCGTGGAGGACGGCCTGCCCCGCGTGCTGCCCGACGAGCATGGCTGCATCACGGTGCCCTCATGGGTCGCGTTCACAGAGGCGCGCGGGCCGCACCGCACCAGCTCCTGCCTCCCCTGCTGTGAGCGCGTGCCGGCGCCGGTCGCCGCGTCACAGGACCCGGGCCGCGCATGCTCCGACACCTGAATGAATAATGTATGAACAAACTTCGCAGACTGCGCTGCGCCGTGGCCCCGCGCACCGTCTCTGGCCGAGCGCCGCACGCCTGCGACGCGCGGCTTGCTCCCGAGGCAGCCGGCCCGCGCCGCGCGCTCCAGCGCCCCCACACGCGCGGCGCAGCGCGCAGGATGCAGAGGAGGTGCTGGTGGGGGCGCCCGCGCGGCGCCAGGCGGCGGCCAACCCGCACAACACGTTCTCGTCGGTGAAGCGCATCATCGGGCGCCCGTTCACGGCGGTGCGGGAGGAGCTGCGCGCGCTGCCGTACGCGGTCGTGCGCGCTTTCGATGGCAGCGCCGACCTGTGGTGCCCCGCGCAGTGCGCACCCTGTGGCGCAACCTGGCGCCGCGGGCCTGGGCGGGCAGGCTCCCCTTCACAGCACGCCTGCGTATGCGTGCATGTGCCCACCCCTGGACACAAGTCAGGAGTGTAGCTGGTGCTTAGGTCATCCTGACCTAAGCACGTGCAATACCTGGCGCCCGCCCTGGCTCAGGCATGAGGTGCATGGGCAGCACTGCGCCCCTGCTCGCCACGCGTCCGACCCTGACCCCAGCCCTCTCAGCGCGCCCCCGGCCGCGGCAGGCGCCGCGCGGTGGCGCCGGCGGAGGTCTCCGCGGAGCTGCTGCGCCACCTGGTGCGCCGCGCCGAGGCGCACCTGGGCAAGGCCGTGGACGGCGCGGTGGTCGCTGTGCCCGCGCACTTTGACGGCCCGCAGCGCGCGGCCACCGCGGAGGCCGGCCGCCTGGCCGGCCTGGCCAGCGTGCAGCTGCTGCAGGGCGCGCGCCCGGCGCGCCCGCCGCCCGCGCGACGCGCAGGGCGGCCGCACTCCGAACCCTGGCGCACCGGGCGGGTGGCCCGCTTGCAAGGGGGGGCTGCGTCGGCGTCAGGTCTTTTTACCAACTCCACGCGGAGGTCGCGCGTGCGCAGCCCAGTCCTGCGCGGCACGGGCTGGCATCGGCCAGGGTCAGGGTGTGACAGGGTCCCGCGCTGCCCCTCACGCGAGGCCGGCGCGCGGCTGCAGAGCCGGTGGCGGCCGCGCTGGCGTACGGCCTGGGCCGCACGGCCGACGAGGCGCTCATCCTGGTGTTCGATCTGGGCGGCGGCACGTTCGACTGCAGCCTGGTCGAGGCGTTCGAGGGCTGCCTGGAGGCGCGGCGCCGGCCCCCGCCCAGCGCGTTTCGCATACTGGCCGGGCCCGGACGAGCGCGGCCCGCCCAAAGGCCAGCGCAGGGGTCTTCCAGGCGGCAACGGCTCGCCTCATGCTGTGCTGCTCTCGGCTGGGAGTGCGCCATGCCTGCATCCTGCGACCCCCCTGAGGAATTCCTCAGAGCGGAGGTCTGTCTGCGGTATCCCCTACCCTACCCTACCTCACCCTCCAATCTGTGCGACCTGAGCGAGCGAGTCGCGCGCTAGGTGATCGCAGCGGGCGGCGACGCGCGGCTGGGCGGCGACGACTGGGACCGCGCGCTGCTGGCGTGGCTGGCCGGCGGGCGGCGCGGCGGCGCGCAGGCCGGCGGCGGGCCCGGCGCCGCCTTTGCGAAGGCCGCCGCGGCGGCGGCCGCGGACGCGCGGTGCGTCCCCGCGGCGGCGCCCGGCGCTCCTCGCAGTCTGCGCTTGGCGTTGCCAGCGTGGGTGGTCGTGGCGGCCCATCTGCAACCACGCTGTTGGAGCGCACATGCGCGGGGGCAACCCCGCAGGGCGCGGCCAGCGCAGGCGGCGGAGGTCGCCAAGCCGCGCCGGCGGCGCCAAGCAGTGCCTGCGGACCCAGCGTGTACCAGGGTTGCAAACAATGGTTGCCAACAAGAACTGCTGTCGCTGGTGCCTTGCGCATGTCAGGCCGTGAGCGCGCGTACGCCCAGGGGCGACCCGGCGGCCATGGCGCGCCTGGCGGAGGCGGCCGAGGCGGCCAAGCGCGCGCTGAGCGGCGCCGAGTGCGCGCCCGTGGCCCTGGCGGTCCTGGAGGGCGGGCCGGCGCTGCGCGCGGACGTCACGCGCGCAGAGTTTGAGGGCCTGACCGCGCCGCTGCGCGCGCGGCTGTGGCCGCCGCTGGAGGCGATCGGCCGGCAGGCGTTCGTGGAGTGGGCCGGCAGGCGCGGGCGCCGCTGGCAGGGCGGCATGGAACCCTGTCTCGGCGTCTGCCTGCGTGTGCCAGGGTCGGTGGCGCAAGGTCCGGAGGCCCCCACTCTTGACATGCGACCCGCTGACCGGGTCGGGGCGGCGCCGGGCCAGGCCGACGGAGTGCGCGCTCGCGGAGCAGCTCGGCCTGGTGCCGGCGCGCGCCGCGGCCGACGGCGGCGCCGTGCACGGCGGCGGCGCGAGCGCGCCGGACGCCCCGCTTGGCCGGGGCGGCGGCGGCGCCGCCAGCGGCCCTGAGCCGGACCCGAGCGGCGGCGCGAGCGCGGGCCTGGGCATGGGCGCGGGCGCGCTGGGCGCCGGCGCGCGACCGGGCGCGCGCAGCCCTGTGGGCCCCGGCGCGCGCAGCCCTGTGGGCCCCGGCGCGCTGGCGGGCGGCACGGCGCCCAGGCAACCTGGCAGGCAGGCGGACGCGGGGGACGCGCGGGGATCGGGCGCGCCGGCGGGCGGGGAGGATGTCGTGGGGGCGGGTGAACGCAGCAGCGCCGAGCCTGCCTCCAGCAGCGGCCGCAGTGGAGCACAGGAGCTTGTTGCGGCGGGCGCGCCGGACCGGTTCAGGCCCCAGCCGCGCCGCATCACGCAGGCGCGGGGCCGCTCTGCAGGCCCTACCCAGGTCGCGGCCTGCATGCGAGCATGCTTGCAAGCCGTGCTGTTATCAGCCACACTTGGCTGATACACGGCTGCGTGAACATCATTCACTCTGAGACGGAAGCACTCTGCAATGGCAGGGAGTGCTTGCCATTACAGAGTGAATGGAAAGCATGCAGCCCTGCATCAGCAAACTGTGGCTGATAAAAGGACGGCTTGCAAGCATGCTGGCATGCAGTGCTTTGCCGCCTGCAGCTGAAAACCAGGCCCTGTTTCGGCGGGCAGCTTTTTTGGACCCCGCACATGCTGCGCCTCCCGTTCTCATTACAGAGCCCCTCAGCGCTGCAAGGATGCCGAAGACTGCTTCAGGTTATTCTAGGATTCGTGTTTCTTGTCCCTCGTGAGGAAGGTCATCTGTCAGGGCACTGTATCACCTGTTTGCTTGCAGGCCTGTACTCGCTACCCTTCAGCCCCAGCGGCAGCGAGTCGCCTTGCGCGCGCCGCAGGTGGTGCTGGCGGGCGGCGCGACGCGCATGCCGGCCGTGCGGCGCATGGTGGCGGCGCTGGCGGGCGTGGCGCCGCGCGAGACTGTAAACCCTGAGGCCTGCGTTGCGCTGGGCGCCGCCATCCAGGCGGGCATGCTGGTCGGGCAGGCGCGCCCCTGCGCGCAGCTCCCCTACCCTAATAGTATCCCTAAACCAAATCTACACCCTAACCCTGCAGGCGCGCTGGTCGGGCAGGCATGTCCCTGCGCGCCCCTGGCCAGCCTCCCTGGAGCCCTGCACGGGCGCCTGAGCATGCCTGCGGTCATGGCTGTGGCTTGCCAAGAGCGCACGCCTGCCCGACAGCCAGCAGCCGAGCAGGCTGTGCCGCGCCGCCCTGGGCGGTGGCACGTGTCGGTGAAACATAGATCACTACCTCCCAGCACCCAGCCATGACGCTGCCACCTGTCATGGCCACCTTTTGTGGCCTTCCAATAAGGCGCGAATCAGCGCTGCTGCCTGATAGAGGGTAGGGTTGACAGGGTGCCCTAACGTACGCGAGCAGATCAGCGGCGTGGAGCTCGCGGACGGCGCGTACTCCATGGACCTGCACGCGCGCGCCAGCGGCTTCCCGGCCGCGCCGCCACCGCCGCGCTGAGGCGCCGGGGGCCGCGCCGGCGGCCTGATGCATCACACACGCATGCGCATGCCCGCCCGGCTCCGCAGGCGCCTGCAGGGCTCTTGCGCTGGCTGCGCTGTGGGAGTCGTTGCTGAGCGGGGGGCGCGTCCGTGCAGCAGAGAGCTGCATGGCTCAACACTGTGTGACCCGTTCGTGAGCTTTTAGGTGGTGGTGGCGGCCCATGCGCGGCCGGCGGATGCACCGCGTGGCAGTGCCATGGGCCGCCTGGTGCCGCATGTGTGAAGAGTCGCCCCTGTGCAGGAAGTGGCTCAGTTAACTGGGTTTTCTGTCTCAGCACCTGGGGTGCTGCGACACTGTGTTTCCGCGCTTCCGTCGCTGTGCGAGGTCCCCAGGAGCCTGCGTTGAGCAGCACCACGCACGTGGACCTGCTACCTTCCCAAGCCAGCCTGCAAGCAGAGAAGTCAGCTGCCCTCCGTGTAAGTACCTCACGCAGGAGCCTGTCTGTGAAATTTGACAGCACGCTAGCCTCTGCCGCTAGCCTCTGCCGGGCAGAATCAACAGTGTGTGTGATTTTGGCATGCGCGCATTGATGGCATTCCCACTGAACTTTCCAGCCTATGGCAGATGGGTTTTTGTGTAACATCGGCATGCGTTGGTAGCAGGCTGAAGCAGCAAAAAGCAGACACGCGCTCTGGCAGCACCTGATCGGACAGATGATCACAAGCAGCGGGGACTGTAACAGCGCAGACCGCAGCAGACGGGGCAGGCGCTTCGGCCTCAGCTCCGTTCCCCATGTCGGCAGGGATGGGCAGCGGCGCCGGCGGCACTTGTGGGTACCAGACCAGCCCCGTCGCGCCGGCCATGCCACAATTGGGCGTGTGCCGCGGCAGCCGCGCAGGCCCGTCCTATGCACCGGGCGGCTGCAGGGGGCGTCATGCCGCGGGCGCCGCGGCCGGGGGCGCGGGCGCGCCCGCCGCGGCGTCCCCGGCCCGCGCGGGCGGTGGCGGCGGGCCGTCCGCGACCAGGAGCAGCCCCGCCTTGCCCGCCATGTCGTAGCTGGGCGTGAATGGCGGCAGCGGCGCGGGGTCCTCGAACACGTCGTCGGGCGGCGGGCGCGTCGTATCTGCGGCCAGGCGCCAGGACGCGCCGGCCGGCGGCGGCGGCAGCGCAGCGGTCACGAAGTGGCCGTGCGGGTTGAACCCGGCGAACACGGCGCGCCCGTCGCCGGCAGCCACCGAGAACGCAAGCAGCCGCGCGTCGTGCTCGCCGCTGGCGCCGGCCCAGTCGGGCTCGCTGCCTGCGCGCGCAGCGGCGGCGCGCCCCCGTCGCCTGCGGCAGATCAGCTCACCTCGCGCCCTGCCCAGGCCCCAGTCGGTCGCCAGGCATGCTCCGCCGAGCGCTTGCCGGAGAGCAGGTGCAGGCGTGTGGTCCGTGTGCGCTCAGCAACGCGCGCTGGCCTGCTCTGTGAGGCCATGTGTAGCCCGTTGAGCGCCGGCGCGCAACAATGGCGCGCGCTCAGGCGCTGCGCCAGGCACGTGTTGAGCGCGGCGGCCGCGCCAGGCAGGTCCACGAGGGACGGCGTGCCGGGGGGCGGCACGCGCTGTGGGCTGGGGGCGGGGGCGAGCGCGCCTGGCCGCGCGCCGTGCCAGCGCAGCTCGTGCGGCGCGCCGGCCGCGGGCGCCAGCAGCGGCGCGTAGCGCGCGCGCAGGCGCAGCAGCACGCGCACGAAGCGCGCGGCGTCCGGCGCCGCCACGGCGTCCTGCGCGAACGCGGGCGCGCCCTGCGCCAGCAGCGCTGCCAGCAGCAGCGTGCGGCCCAGCGTGGCGCGCTCGCCGGCGCCCGCCTCGGCCGGCAACAGGGCGTCCACGCGCGCGGCCAGCGGCCCCTGCGCCAGGAAGGAGGCGCTGTTGAGGCCGGCGGCTGGCGGCCGCCCGGCGGCCAGGCCGCCGGGCAGGCCCGCGTCCCAGCGCGGCGCAAAAAGATCCGCGCTGCCCGTCATCCTGCGCGCGCGCCGGCGCCGTCACCGGCCCGCCCAACTCAGCTGGAGCGTGCTTCGCTTCGCTTCACTCATGTGAGGACCTGCCCGCCGCTGAACTCCCGGATGAACATATCAGAGCCTGTGTGATGATTGCTGTGTCCGGAATGTGCATGCAGACAGTTTTCAGCCGCACCGGGTCGCGAACGCGCTCGCGGCGGGCTCGGCGCGGCCGAGGCAGGCGGCCGCGTCGGCGGCAAAGCGCGTGTTGCGCTCTGCCCAGCGGCCCCAGTGTGGGAAGCCGCGCGCGCCGCGCCGCGGCAGCAGCCCGTCGTCGCCCGCCCAGGCAACCAGCTTCAGGCCGGCCAGCAGCGGGTCGGTCGCGATCTCCTCCGCCAGCGGCGGCGCGTCCAGCACGGTCCCGTCGCGGTCTGGCGCGCGCGCTCATTGATCAGCCAGCGCGCTGCCAGCATGCTGCGCCTGGCGGCGGGCGTGACGCCGCGCCCGCCAGGCGCCCGCTGGCGGCAGCCGCGTGCCATGGCGCCCAGCAAACGGCAGCACGGGTCGCCGCACACGCCTCCGCGTCCTGCCGGAAGCGCAGAAACAAGGGCCGCGCGGGTGCGGGGCCGCCCCCTGGGGCGCGCACCAAGCGCGAGCGCCTCGGCGTTCAGGAAGCAGAAGCCGTCCACGCCGTACGCGGCCGCCCAGTGCCGCAGCGCGCCCAGCACCAGGCCGCGCACGGCCGCGTGGCTGCAGTTCAGCAGCGCGCCGGCGCGGTAGTAGACCGCCGCGTCCAGGCCGCGCAGCGACGCGGGCGCGGGCGCCGCGTCGGAGCCCTCGCCCGTGAAGCCGAACTCCACCTGCGACCGCCGCGGCGCCGCGCTCGCGTCCAGCGCCAGCGAGGGCGCGGGGCCTGCCAGCAGGTTTATTTGTTACGCACATGATCTGGGTTGCTGGCTTGCCGCTGGTTTGTCGCAAAGCCACCCAGGAGTGCTTGCACCTTGTGTCAGCCTCGCGACCACTTTGCAGGTCGACACAGAGGCCAGCGTACCTCAAACTAAATTTCAGGGCTCTACTCATCTGGCAGCTCGTCTGGCAGCCCGATAAGCTACATCCGTAGTGACCGGCCTTTTAGAAAGAGACATACCGCAAGCGTACGTCAGCGGACTTGCAGGGCATCGTGCGTGGTGGGCAGGAGGTGGGCCGTCAGCACATGGGCGGGGCTGGCGTCGCTTACGCATGTTGTCTGCAGATGCCCTGACCCTAGACCTGGTTCCGCCCGCGCGCCTGCAGCAGCACCTCCAGGCCCGCCTCGTGCAGCCGCCGCACGAGCTGCCGCAGCTCGCTGCCGGCCGCGCCCGGGTCGGCGCCCACCGCCAGCGCCGGGTCGGGCGCAAAGTAGCTGACGGGCGCGCGGCCGAGCGCGCCGTCGCCCGGCGCCGCCAGCGTCACGGGCGTCAGCAGCAGCGCCGTCGCGCCCGTGGACCGGATGTGCTCCAGCCTGGCGGCACCGAGTTGGGCACGTATTTTTAAAGCTTGATACCTGTGCCAGGACCATCAGTGCCAAGTGCAGCTGTACTACAAGAGGCGCCAAGAATCGCCAGCCTGGTAGCCTGGGGCGAGCTTCCAGGCACGACTATTTAGTGCCAAACGCCGCGGGCGGGCACCCAGTGCCCGAGCAGGGTCCATGTCAGAAGGGATGCACGCCGGGCACCCACTTAGAAGCACGCCACAAGACCACTGGATTTGTCTTTGCTTATCAAGCGAACCCAACAGGCAGCACGGAGGCCTTGGCAGCAAAATGCAGCGGATGCAGCGCACCGATCAAGGACGCCGAGGAACTTGCCGTGGCGCTCGGGCGCGACGTCGTCGCCGGCCGCAAAGCTGGCCACGTCCAGCTCGAGCACGGCGGCGCCCTCCAGGTCCGCACGCGGCTGCCATGCCCGTGAACCTAAACCTAACCCTACATCCGCCCCCTCCTCCCCACCGTCCGCCAGGGGCGCCAGGCTGCCGAGCAGCGCGGGCGCGTTCACCGGCTGTGCTGGGGGCAGGCCGCCGCCCGCGCCGCCCGCGGGCGCGCGCGGCGCCGCCAGGTTGAAGCCCTCCGGCAGCGCGCGGCGCACCACCGCGTGCGCGTACGGGTCCAGCAGCACCTGGCCTGCAGCGCGCGCGCCGCCCGTCGGCGGCGCTGCCGGAGAGGGGGGCGCGCAGTGGTCGCCTGAAAGAGCCGCTTGTACCGCCCACACAGGAAGTTTGATGCTCATGGCAGGCCTCGCTCGCCCCAAGCCCAGCGTGCGCCAGGAACAAAGCCGCTGCGGTCACACCGGCCGACGTCGACGCCCGCCCGATACGCAGAGCACAGCTGATGCAAACCCTGATAAACGCCCTTGTAAACCCACCCCCATGCGTGCCGCGCGCGCACCGGGCACAAAGCGGCTGCCGCCTACCCAGCCGACGTCGGCCTCCGCGCGCCAGGCCCAGCACAGCGTGGCCGGGTCGCGCAGGCCCTCCACGCACACGTGCCACATGTCGCCAGTGCGGTTCAGCGTAGGGCACAGCGCGATCTGCGCGCCGCGTCCAGCCAGCGCACCTGAGCGCCTGCAGATCGGCCAGCCCTGTTCAGGCCCTGCGGCCCCTGCGCATGCGCACCTGTCGAGCCCGCGCGACCTGCCAGCATCTCCTGCAGGTTGGCACGTCCAGACCATGAATAGCGTCCATGCGGTCCAGGCAGGCCCGTGGGTAAGGTAGGGTTAGGCTAACCTCCAGGCAGCCCGCGACGGGCGCGTCGCCGGGCGGCAGGCGCGCCAGCACCAGCGACACCGCGCCCGCGCCGCGCGACGCCACGGCGAAGTTGATGGCAGCGGTGCCGTCCGCCGCCACCGCTGCCAGGGCCGCGCCTAGCGCAGGCGCCATGGTGCGCGCCCGATCTTTCAGCACGGCTGTCTTGTATTCAGCAGCAGCACTACGGGCCAAACTCCGCAGACATTGCATATTATCTATCACAACTATGGCAACTGTAAAGGCGCTCAGGAGAGCACTGGCAGCGCGCACAGCTTGGAAGTCCGCTCCACCGCAGACAAGCGCTGCTGGGTGCCGGTAGCGGCACCGGCAGCGCACCCAGCACGGAGGGGTCCCCGGCAGCCATGCCGATGGGCACAGCAAACGCGCCGCCGTCGCGCGCGCGCACCCGCGCGCCCCCCCCGCGCGCCAGCTCAAACGCGAGCGTTACGGGCGCCAGAGATGCCGGCACGCGCAGCGCCAGCATGCACGGACCGCCGCCTGCGGCCCAGTCTCCCTTTGGCATCGCATGCGGACCATCCTGGGGGTGAAGGGATGGCGGTGTTGGTAAGACCTTGTCTCATTGAACCCTCCCAAGTTGTTTGTGAACTTCCTCGCGCTGAGCATCACTGGCAGAATCTAATGCTTGACTGACACACAAGCAAGCGGGCAAAGAACCAGCCAATTGCTGCAAGGCACGCCAGGGGCGATGCAGGCGCCAGCGGGAAGGCAAGGGCGCGCCTGCGGGCTGCGCCAGGGGCGTGCGCCAGCCGCCCGTGGCCGCGTCGCGCGCGCTGCCGGGCGGCCGCTCAAGCGCCTCCGGAGCAAACCACTTGCTCGGAGACGTGCGGTACGTGCCCCTGCGGGCACGGTTGCATGCACGTGAGGCCTGAGCCTGTTCGGAGGGACTCCGAACGCCGCAGTCAGCTCATGACGCCTCAAATGGAGCCCAGGCCTGCAGCCCACTGGCGGCAAGCCCAGGAGGGAGTGCATACATGGGTGGTGAAAGGTAATTAAGCGGGCTTCCTGGCGTGCCAACGACTGGAGTCTGCATGCAGCCTGGCAGCACAGCGTCGAAGGCAGCAGGGCAGCACCACACCTACCAAGGGCAACCGGACCTCTTGGGCAGCGCCGGGAGAGGTCAGGCAAGGCAGGGACCGGCGCGCCAGCAGACAGACAGGCCATCGACGCCCGCGGCGGCCGCAGTCACCACCAGCCGCACATCAAAGTGCTGGCTGTACCGCGCGACGCTTGCCTCCACCTGCGCGCGCAGGACGTTGCGGCTCGAGGGCTCATGTATAGGTTAGGGTAACACCGTGCTGACACACAGGCCCTTGGCGGTGCCCCACCCCAGGCGGCAGCTCGCGCGACGTGTCAGCGTACAGCGAAGGTCTCTGCGTTCTGGGGCCGTCGCTGCTTGTGCTTGCGTGCTACAGTGCGAGCTCGCAACACTGCTATGCCGCCTGGTATTACAGTGCTTCCCATCAACCCAGCGCAACCTGTAGAGTGAACGTTGGGCGTGTGCGCTGTCGGCAAGCACCGCCGCACCAGGTCGCCGGTCGCGCTGCGTAGCGCATAGCGGTCCACCACAAGCGCGGCCGCTGCGGCCGGCGCATCTGCCACGGCGGCCGCCGCCTGAGCGCGGCACCCGAGCAGCTCTTCCCTGCGCAGGCGCCCAGCGCCGCCCTGCGGCGTCCGGGCACTTGCGCCACCGGCGGCACGTCGCCTGCTGCAGCGCGACGGGCGGCAGGCCTCGACTGAGCCCTGCTGGTGCGACAGCAGCCTCTCAGTCTTCGACGTGTAATGGATGGTGCATTGGTTGGGCACGCGCTGCTGAAAGCTTCCTCTGGCAGGTGTTACTCAGCAGAGAGGACTGGATACAGGTGTGTGGTGCAAAGCAGCTGGTTGGTGCAGGTCTTGCAGCATAGGCACGTTCCACTGACAGCTCACGTGGTGC
>JAABUV010005122.1_pt1 | contig 15131 bp, 10 predicted proteins | sample 5559971 | NCBI WGS metagenome assembly JAABUV01 (sample SAMN10711881, study PRJNA513362) | rock metagenome | isolation source: Antarctica rocks | place: Antarctica: Victoria Land, Knobhead nord | collected 2015-12-19
CTTTTATATCTTTCCTCCTTTATAATATCCTTTACCCTAATTACTAGCTCTATATAATCCTCTTTAATAGCTATCTTCTATATATCTAATTCCTTTAACTTCTTAATCCTTTTTAATACTACTACGTAGTCGTTAGATACTTTTATATATAATAGCTTTTTATTATTATCCTAGTCTTTTACGCGTTCTCTACTCGCGATTAATTTAGGATTCTAGTTATAAAGACTTAATATTACTATAGTATTATATTAGCTTATCTATCTAGTAATATATTTAGGTAATATAATTAGGATAAATATTTATTATATATTAATAACTTATCTTACTATAATATCTTAAGTATATAGAGGTAGGAGGAGTTATAAAGAAGATTTTAAGGGGTAATTCTACCTATAATTACACCTATAATTACGCGGAATATTCCGCCCGATATTACTTTACCTTATATTAAAACTTTTAAACCTTATATTCCTTCTTTTATCTATTATTATATATATTTAATAACTTTAATAATAGCTTATACTAAGTAGACTAGTAATATTATTTTATAATATATTTCTTACTCTATATACTAATAGGTAGATAGTACGAGGAGCTAATAAAACGCTAAAATTACTAGCTAGAGGGGGTAAAACCTTATAAGGTAGGGGAGTAAATAAGCTATTATATAGGAAGGGAAAGGTAATATAAATAGGTAATATATTAAAATATAATTAGCTAATCCTTTATAGTTAGTAGTACTAAAACTAATAATAAAAAGATAAAAGTATAAGGTTAACTTAGGTCTTAGAGCTTTAAGGGAGATAAGATAATACTAAAAGTCTATTAATAACCTTATCCTAAAGCTACTATTTAGTTATATTATAAGGGAGGTTATAGTAGATATTATAAGAGTTAGCGTAGATTTATATTAAATCTAAAGTTTAGCTTTAGAAGTATTATATAGAGGGATTTAAAGCTTATAAAGGAATTAATAGGGAGCTTTAGTATTATATTATTTAGCGCTTAAGGGTAGTAATAGTTTTATAGTATTAGGAGTAGAGGGTAGGTCTAGGATAGTACGGCGCTCTTAGTATTACGGCGCTCCTAGTATTATAGCGCTCCTAGTATTATAATATTTATAATAAAATAAAGAATTATATTACCTTCTTATATTACCTTTATATCTATATATAGAAATTGAATAAACTTTATAAATATACTACCTATTTATTAATTATCTTTAAAATAATAACTACTAATCTATTTATCTTAAGATATCTACTAATTCTAACTTAAAAGGATCTTTACCTCTATTAATACTTTAATTAGTATCTTCTTCCCTTTAAAGAATATCTTAGGGTTTAGTAAGAGCTTCTTTAAGGTCTAAACTTATAGTATAATTATAATACTTTAGAAGTATTACTTATTTTATAAACTCTAGTTCTAACTATATATAATCCTATAAATATACTCTTTAAGTAAGACTAAAGACTCTCTTAATACCTATAAATAATATTAGATATAAAAGGATATCCTTAGCTATTTATATTAAATTTAGATAAGTTAAAGTATTATCCCTCTAATACTTCTATATAGGAATATCCTCTAGTAGACTTTTAGAATAAAAGTATTAAATAGCTTTACTTTATAATAAAGACCTATAATTTAAATATTAAAGTAGACTTCTCCTTACTCTTATTAAAGGCTATTACTAGTTAGTATAAATTTAAATTATTACTATATTATATTACCTTATTAACGTTCTATATATCTTATATATTAGTCCTTCTAGTAACTAGTATTATCTTATAATATTTATAAAAGTAGCTAATAAATTAATTTTTATATATCTCTTTATAAGAGGTTAAAGTATTATTATTATTTAACTCCTCTTATTTATCCTAAGTTTTATATAGACTTAGTTTTATAAAAAGGTCTAGAATATTAGTAAGGTTATATATTAATCTACCTCTACCTTCTATTTTAGAATAATATTTAGTAAGTTTTACTAAGGCTACTTTATAAGTATTAATAATACTTACTCTACTAAGTATCCTACTATTATATATTATTATTTTAGTATAATTAAAATAGTTAAAAAGGGTGTTATATAATTAGAATCCTAAATATATACCTATATTTATTATCTAAGAAACTATTAAGGTAAATTAATAGATAGGATCTAATATATTTCTAAGTAGTAAGATAATTAACTACTTATATCTACTAAGGCTAATCTTATTAATTTTTAGATTAATTATATTTTTATCTACCTAAGAATTAATAAATTTACGTAGCTAATATATATAATAAAGTATTAGGTAAGTAGAATTCTAATAAATATAAATATCTTATATAAGTTTTCTAGGTCTTCTAATAGAGCTTTCTTATAGCTATTAAAAACTAAGCTTTTATTAAGGAGACAAGCTAATAGCTACTATAAGAGCGCGGATCTATTATAAATATTAGTAACTATATTACCCGTTTATATTACCTCTATTATACTATACCTTCTTAATAATAGTAGATAGACTTATACTTACTTAGATATCTTTAACTTAAGTATCGTCTAATAATACTACTATATTATCTAAGGCTTCTAAATCTAGGGCTTTAATAAAGTCTTATATTATAAGGTTAAAGATATAAGCTATATAAGGAATAGAGTTTTATAGTTTATCCTATTAGAGATCGCGCTAAGTAAGAGATTTCTCTAGTTTATCTTTTAATATTCTATTATTACTAGTATTATTAGTAATAACCCTAAAAAGTTTATCTTTAATTCTATAGATAGTTAATATCTTTATTAATTCTACTATAAGTAAATACCTAGAATAATAGATATTAAGTAGTATAAAAGCGATAAGATATTCCTAATATTAAAAATTAGTATTAACCTAGTAGACTAGTACTCTAAGATAGGCGACCTTTTAGGGACTAGACTAGGTATCTAGTATAATAGAAATATATTAGGGATACTCTAGATCTACTTTAATTTTTATATGTATTCCTTTAAAATCTAAAAAGATTATACTCTATAATTTAGTATAATAGATTAAGGTTAAATCTAGATAGGCTATTAATAATAATTACTAAAACTCTAGTTAATTAATAGTATAGAAAGACTAATTTAAGGTAAGAAAGCATTTATATAATTATTCGTTCCACTTCTCTTAAGAAAAGTTAGTAGAAAACCTAGTATTACTTTTCTTCTAATATTATCCTAAAGAATTAGTTTTATATTACTATTTTATATTACCTAAGATAACTTACCTAAGTTAAAGAAAGTTCTATTTATAATAATAGATTAAGCCGCTTCTATAAATAGTATTTACTTATCTAAGTATATTTCTTTATATTAGATATACTTAAATTACTAGTTACTATTAGGTAGTCTAGAAGCTTATTATACTTCTTATATATAATCTTTAGTAATCCTTCTACTATTAAAGCTAATTAGATGAAGTTATCCTAGATATTAGCCTATTTACCTAATATAGCTTTCTTAAATTAAAGGGGATCTTTAACTTTAGTATTAGACTTTAATTTAATACTTTTACTGATAGTAGTTTACTACTACTATACTTTAAATTAGACTTTAGAGGCTGAATTCTATTTAATATATTTATTATTCCTTACTAGTACTAATTCTAGGAATTCTTTTCTAATAGACTAAATAGTATTTCGAAGAAGCTCTTTCTTCTAATAAAAGGATTTACTTAATATACTCTAACTAACCTAACTTATAGATTAGCTAGGATAAATACTACTTAATATAGAATTAAGTATAATAAGATTATCTAATTCTAATTTAACAGCTTTACTACTAGGTTTTATAAGAGTTAATATAGTATAGACCCTATATATAAAATAAGGTAGGAGTAATATAAACTAGTAATATAAATATTTACTATACTAGGAAGAATATATAATAGATACTAGGAAGATAAAGTTAAAGTATAATAATTATTCTAAATATATATTATAAGGAGACTATTTTAGTTCCTTCTACTATTTTATTAGGGGCTTAGCGTCTTAGTAATACCTTAGTAATTTAAGTTAGATTAATTCGACTCGCTAAGGTATTAAGGCCTTAGTAAGTTAGTACTAATAGCTAGTACTAAGTATTTAAGTTAGTACTAAGACCCTAACCCGAGTATTTAGTTAGTACTAAATCTTAGTACTAAATCCCGACTTAATAGTTAGTCTAATTACATCTATATATCTTAGTACTACTTTACCTATTATACTTATACTTATACCTTCTTAGTATACTCTACTAGTAATAATAACTTATAATAAATATCTAAGTAGGTTAAAAGATATAAATTTATCTATAATATCTAATACTTTAAAAAAATATAGAAATTAGTCTATTAGTAGTAAAGATATAACTAGTTTTATAAGTTTACTTATAAAATCTAAATATCTTAGTATTACTTTACCTACTATACTTTTATCTATATTAATATACCTTACTATTTAGTAATTATAACTTATAATAAATAACTAAGTAGGTTAAAAGATATATATTTATCTATAGTATCTAATACTTTAAAAATTATAGAAATCCGTTTATATACGTGGAAGATATAACTAATTTATTAAGTTTATTAAGTTAAAATTTTGCTGTTATTCGTAGGGTCGGGGTCGGGGTCTTACAGCACGCTAATCGCATTGAACTTGCACACGCTCATTGGCAGAGAAACTGAATCGTGCACGTGCTAACGCGTTTACACGTTCACATTCTACTTTACGAATGAAATATATCTATATATACCTGTATCTTGGTAACCGCTCAGCTACGATTGGTTTCAAAGGCGTAATCCATGCTGGGAAAGACTTCTCTACATTCAACCAGACTGTAGGAATGCAGGGAATTCTCTCACTCCCCGCCACCCGTCTCAACACTCTCCCGCTCCCCTTCCTCCTGCACCGACCCTGTATCTCCACCTCCATTTCCACCCTCCTCCCCCACTGCCGCCCTCACCCTATCCCTCTCCCTCTCCCCCTCCTCCCACACCATCTCCTTCTCCAAAAACATCCCCTCCCACTCCTCCAACAGCCTCTCCGCCTCCCCCCTCAACTCCGCACTAGGCAACCCATATCGCGCAAACTTGAACATCTCCCTCGCAACGCGATAATGCGGCTCATACGCATAATACCGAAACTCACCCCCCACCATCCCATCAAAAACCGCCTTCAACTCTTTCTGCTCCGCGTCCAGACCCTCCTCGTCATTGGCTTTACTCTCGTCTTCGCTGCCGCCGTCGAGCCAGTTCCATATCCACATCGGCGGTTTGCAACCGACCCAGTCTGGCGCGAAGCAGGCTAGGTCCCAATCCACGATGCCTGTGATCTTGGGGAGTCCGTCGCCCTGGATCTCCACCATGATGTTGCGAGGATCGAGGTCGTAGTGTGTGAGGCAGTAGTATTCGCAGTCCAGACAGCCGTAGTCGTACATTTGCCTCGCGGCTTTGACGAGGCGATGCCAGATGGTCTCTTCCCACTGTGCAGCGGGATCGAGATCGGCGCCGTGGTGTTCGAGGTTTCGGTAGCGGCCGAATTGGACTTCGAAGAAGTGGAGGATGGATTGGATGTGTAGGCGGTCTTTGGGGTCTTGTGGGGATGTTAGTTCGTTGGGGCCGAGGGGTCGGGGTTTGAAGAAGGCACGCTGGGAGGCGCGGGAGGCGATGAGCTTCTCATTCTCTTGGAGGGCGTCGAAGGGGCTGACTGTGTAGCCCTCCTTGCTTTTGTTGATCTGGCCGATCCAGGGATATTGGACGAATTGCAAGCCCAATGAGATTGCTTCGCAATATTCCTCCACGAAAGCGAGTTTCTGATTGTGGGAAAGACTGGGGTAATATTGCTGCTTGGATTCCAAATCGTGTCCTGGTATCCTGCTCTGTATGCAGTAGGCACTCTTGAGTGGGTTGTTATCCGAGAAATCGTACGCTATTATCTTTGGTGTAGGGAGATTGAGGTATTCTTGTACGAATTGCAGGTTTATAACATCTTGATCTGACGGTGATGCGTCCATCCGGGGAACTCTCAGAACCATCCGAGCCTCGACATCCTCAGCCTGGCCAATGATTGTGATGCCAACGACGCTATTATAACCACCCCCTCGCATATGTTCGATAACAAACTGCTTCGGCTTGTACAAGGTCTGTGGCAAGGCCGGCTCTTGCTTCCGAAGAGCCTTCAAGAAACGTCTGTGCTTGCGCTTGGCTGAAGATTTCCGGGATCCGGCTGTCGGCGTTGACCACAACAAATGACATAGCCTCTGAACTCGACCCTCAAATTGTTCGTATGGTACACCACCATATTCATCTGAGGATTTTTGAGAAAGCGCCGAGCTATGTGAGCTCTCGGAGTGAGTAGCAAGCTTCTGGACAGAATTTGAATTATCCTTGGCTTTAGAGGACTCGATGGTGGGCGTATTTCTCAAGGGTAGCGACATGGTTCCGTCAGCGACCATACTGTCTGAACTTAGGCCGCTAGTTGTATTGATGATCTCGGGCCTTATGTTTCGCACCGTTGGCAAGTCATCCGAATCTCAGCCATATTCATGTCGATTTTCTTCGTGTGATGAGAGGAATGGAAGATGACTCTTGGTTAGGAAGAAAAGAAAGGGGGAATACTGGATGACAGACAACAAAGTCCCAAGTATGTAAGCGACGCTAAGCAGAAATTTCCGTGCTGAAGAACAAGAAGCAAACAAAGAAGGGGATAAGACCGACGGATATGGTTAGTCGCTATTCCTTGTGGGAGTACAATCTTCGAGCTAACGATTCTAGAACCTCCGTCTAAAACAACGTTATCGAACCAAAGATAGTTCAAAGGCATGTATCTGTTCTTGTTGTCAAACTATGCTCCCTTGGGATGTATTGATGCCGTGATTACCGTACCTTTTATTGACATACCCAAATAACCCTACTTGAAGCACACCTATTGTCTTCCTCCCGTTGGGCAAGCTTTGTCTCTGTCTTCGATGCATTGGCCATAAATCCGAGCTCTCTCATGTACTAACAGTATACACTTCCATTCCTACACAGTCTCACAGCCCCGATCGCCGTTCGAGGATTTCCTAAACAAAAAGCACACCCAAGAATAAACTAACTTCTCAACTTGAAACCAAGAAATGCCGACAACAAAGAGACCGCATCACTGCCCTGGCAAAAAGACCCAGCAGCTCAGGGGAAACTGCAACGTGCATGCAGGTTTCTGCAAAGCCCATCACGTACGTTGCACAGTCAAAGAGCATTACGATGTATTCTTTCTTTACACGGAAAAGTGCCCCTCATGCGATGGCGGACTGAAAGCCGACCAGAAGAAACTAAACGAACCGGCGAGAGTGGAACAACGCAGGATGGAGCAAAGGGCAGCGGTTGGCGTAACGGAAGCTTCGAGGACGAAAGGTAGGAACCCTTTGGCGGACATGCTCAAGAAGAAGTGAGTACCTTCATTCCTTTTGAAGATTAGTTATTGTTTTCGTACAGTAACGTGGAACACTGGTGCTTTCCATTATATCGCGAGAACCTCTCTTGAAAAATCAATAGAAACACTTAGCTCATGTTGCAAGTCACTGTCAGTTTTCTGTATATTTACACAACCGGCGATGTGCTCGTTCGCGCTGAGTCGTTACTGTGCTATGCAATAAGTGCACTTTGTAATCGTCTCACACGCCATCTGCCTTTTTGAACCATGCCTCACCCAGGCAAAAGGAAAGCAAAGAGGCCCGTGTGACTCGACTGTAGAGTAAAGGCTAGTCAGTCTCAGCGTACCATACAGCGTCAGTATTAGTTTGAGTCAACGAATCGGGATGGATCAGCTCGCATTAGTGTAGACCTTAAGATTATGTAAAGCACTCATCAAGTGAAATACTAGGATCAAGAGGACAGATCCTAGTCTCGAAGCGAAAGGTATAATTATCTCATGAGATTAGTATGGTATTGGCAGTGGACGAAATTGAGGATCGAACTCCGTGCTCGTACACAGTTCATTCAATACCATCAAGAGTATCCAATAAAGGCTGATGTTCTCGTATCTTCAGCCCTAACAATCCTGATAAGCTTGTCTGGAGTATGCTAGCTAACGCTGTGCTCCTACCTCTATTACATCGGCGCCCTGTGTTCCTGCTCCTATTACATCGGTACTTCCTATCACCAATCGCCCTCCGTTTCAAGACCCCAGTGTAGACGCCGCACATTTTGAGCACACAGCAAATTCTCCGGAACCATCCGTCTGCGAGCAGATATCAAATGGCACCTGGGCCTCTGCACAGACATATGCACAACACGGATCATATGGCGTAGGGCAGCCGGCAGTGCTGAGCAACTTGCCGGTGCATGTGGATGTAGAGAGAGATGTGGGGCTTGGTGCGGTAGTGATTGTAGGAGGAATTGTAGGAGTGGTCGTAAGAGTGGTCGTCGCAATCAGTGTAGAGGTTGATGTCGCCGTTGCGGTTGGAGTAGGACATTGAGAGCACGCTGCGAGCTCAGTGCGATTGCTGGGCGAGCAGACGTCGAAGGGGACTTGAGCTTCGGCGCAGATGAAGGCGCAGCAGGGATCGTAAGCCGTAGGACAAGCGGCTATGCTTCGAGGTGAACATGTAGCCGTGTTGACACTGGTGATGGTTGAAGTAGAGAATGTAGAGGAGGAGCAGGAATCCGCCGCTGCTGATGCGATACTGCTGGCTAAGACGATGAAGGTGTTGATGCTATGCATTGCGTATGGTACTGTTGCGCAAACCGAGGTTCGTAGTCGAGATTAATATAGTGTGTAGGTCGCGGTGAGGGAGAAGAGAAGTAACGGCCCATTAGGAGGGGTGCATGATCTTTATGTACGTTGAGCGGTGTTAAGCCCATTGGCCTGAGAGAAGGAAGCGATGTTACGTGCGTAAGGATGCAGATACGAGGTCCCTGTTGGATCACGCTGAGGTAAGCCAGAGGGAAACACAAAACACCGTACACTGGAGTCTAAATTCTACCATTGGTGCATCTCCATCGGCAGCTTGTCAATATGGATCATTGTTGTGTTCTGTAGGACCTGACGACGGCCGTTGCTTCCAATTGTGAGGCTCTACAACAAGCTCCGGAAAACGCACTATTCTAGTTCTAGAATAGAACAAGGCCGATCCGGATCTAGGCAAGATGAAGTTAGCCTCTTGGCGTCCTTAGAAAGGGGCCGTGCAACGACTTTGTAGCTGCAACCCTTGTCCTTCCTACATGCAGTCCCTTGCTCCAATCGTTGTGCTTACCATACACATGGGAGGATGCTGGCCATGTCCTCGTGATGAGATTGATTCCCGAATGGAACTTCGATTATCAGGTCGCAATATTGGGTGCTTATTCAACTATTTTGGTCGAATCACTCTTCCTCATACTTGGTCGCCCCTTTGACGATACTTCGCCACTGTGCATTAGTATCCTGACCAATGGCTCTGCTGTGTTGCTCGCTGGATTCGGAGGCGCTTGTGCTACCTCTCTTGCTGCGCTTCGCATTTGTGTAACGACTGTCTTCCTCTTGTTCTGTATTGTGCTAGTTACAGAGGAGGAAAAGTTCGATGGGACGTCTGCTATCCTCTGTAGTATTGCTGATATCTTTTATATTTGGTTCTTACGACATGGCCAGCGGAAAAAAGGCCGATTTGGTGACCGCATCCCATTTTCCGAGGGTTCCAAGAGTTTCGAGATCAGAAAACCGCGAGACCGTGGAGTTGCGGACAGCGCATGTTGGGATGCTGAACTCCTCAAGAATGCATTGATTTTCGAATTGGGTGATCACTTCCACGTAGAAGGGGGTATCCTACTCTTCACAGTACTTGGGACTGCTTTGACATACCGCGTCTTCGACTTCGATCTAGGTTTTGGCCTGTTCTTAACCTCCATCTCGGCCTTCTGGTCTCTCGTTCTGCTCCTTCTCATCAACGCTATGAGGATTCGCGGAAGACGAGCGAAGGCAATCCAAGGTAGATTTCTGGGCATATTAGTATTGACTCTACCTGCCAGCTACCTTTTCTTCGCACTCAATTACAGTGGTGTAGAATGGGCCAATGGGATTACATGGTGGAAACCGGCAGTTGGAACAGCGTGGTTTGTGATGTCCTCATGGTTGCTTTGACACACACTCATCTCTGCTAGGCTCTTTGCCCTCTTTGGGACTCTTCATGAACCTCTGCGTTGCTTCCTCCACGCCACCCTCTTCCCTTGTGCTGCTTGTATTCAAAGGCGGGAGACGCTAGATGTGCCCACCAGTGGCAACCATGTTCATTGTCCTTGGGAAAATTATGCCCCATTGCCTTCATTCGCTGAGGAAGAACACATACTAGAGAATCGCACAGTTTTCCTTATTAAACACCAAAGAGGTCCAGATAGAACTGATAGATTCTGGCTGAACGGCAGCCCATTCTGTCAACAAACTCCACTGCACACTGTCGTCGCATTTATCGCATACATGTCCCTATGTGTGGTGGGTGTTCAGCTGTCCGAATTTGGAAAACATAGCGGCCTTTTGCTAATCATAAACAATGTTTGCAAACTGGGAACATATTACGTGGCCATAGCGTTCGCTCTCGATGCTACCAGACATACAAAATTAAGAAGTTCTTCGGAGTCCATGGTTTTACATGAAGATGATAGACTACGTAATTGGTATACTCTCGCGAAAGCGCTAATCGCGACGGCATCTGTGCACTTTGCTATCAAAGTTGCAGCTAGGACGTGGTAGAGGATCTCATTGGTGAGAAAGTCCAATTCTCTTCGCAAGGCACTCAGTGTTGATAGTGCTCGCTGCATGTGTCGACTTGACGCCATCACTGCTGGCTGGTATCTTAATGGCTTCCAACGCGCTGGACCAAGATGATTAACACCAGCTCGGTGATTTGTTCAGCGTAAAGTTGCCTACGAAGGAGGCAATACAGTCAGATCTTAAGCTGGGCGAGGTCGACTCAGCTTTGGTTTACTCATCTTTGATGGTCAGGACGCCTTGATCGAAGCATTCTCTGTATGGGTATCTGTGTCGCGATTGTTGACTCCATCAACGGACTCTGGCACTATCAGCATAGTCTGTTGGTCCTACTGGTGTGGATCACCTTAACTGTCTTCGCCTTCACGACAAGTACTACAATACTTTTCGCGAACTTCAGAAACGCGGGTCTATCGAGCCTGGCATACTTACCGCTGCAGTTGTACTTTTCGTTGCTACTTGTAGTTATCAATCTCCTGGAACCTATCTGCAATCCACGACAGGGGCATTGAAAAGCACGATTATCACAACGGCGGAGGGTTGACTATCAAAATATCGATTTGGTACGGTCTACTCCTCTTCATCCTCATGATTGATGGCAACAGGGCCTATCGCGCAGAAAGCCCGTCTGTCACCCTTCGGTAAAGGACAATCCACCTCTTGCTGGATCGTACCTTCAGTGTTGGATGGTGAGTTTTATGTGGACACCCAACCGGAATTCTCGTCTCAGGACTTGCACAAATTCTGAGCTCGTGTGGAAATCACTGGCCACTTCCCCCAGCACCGCAGCCGCTGACTTACATATCCTTGTTGCGATCATCGACATCCACGTCAAGTCTCCGAAAGCAGAGTCCCAGGATGATTCAAATCCCGGATCTTAAATTTATACTACTCATCTCAACGTTGACAACCGCTGTGGCTATGTTGTTAGGCCGAGTCATTACATTACGCACGCGTCTGGCCGAGACTCTGTACCTGCATTGCGTTCTTCTCGCACCGGTCACTTCGGTCGCAGCCCGTTACCTATCGCAGTGGAGTGAACGTTACTAAACAGCAAGATAAGTAGGGACGCTAACAACCGTGACGCCTTCATATAGAACACTTCGTTGTCTCTGCTCTTTGTTAGAACAATACAGTGGTCCTGGAGATAGGAAATTTCAGCTCCAGCTCCCAAAATGCGCCCTCATGTCGATGACCGGTTCCGCACCAACGGAGCCGCATTGGTAAGATCTTGCTCTTCCGAAATCATGTTTGATACCGCTGTACGTTTCTCCCCAAATCTGTTGCAACTCTCCTGTTGGAATGATCGGCTGTCTGCCAACCGTATTGCTTGCCTCAGTACCTCAGACGTACCAAGCCGGGCAAGCCGGTCGCTAAGCCCCTTCGGGTTAGCGAGGCTGACTATGTAATAGGAGGGCGGTACGTCTAAGCGTAAACTTCTATAATTTTACTAGATATCCTATTTTTTAGTAACGCGCTATATAAATTTTTTACTTATCCTTTTAAACTATTAATATTATACTTTACGTGGTAATTATATTTATATTATATTTTATATATTATATAACGCGTTAGTTTCTAATACTTTTACTTATACTAAATTTAATACGCTTACTAGAAAGGTAGTCTAATATTAATAAGGATCTAGTATCTTTATTAATAATTATTAACTTATTATCTAGATAGAATTCTAATAGTTAGATAGTAGTAATAGTAATACCTTTACTCTATTTTATTTCCCTTAGCGCGTTAGATAGCTAGTTCTTAATATTAAAGCCTATTATTTAAATACCTAGTACTCTTAGTAGATATAAACGCGACCTTAAAGTACCTTCTTACTCCCTTAGTATAGCGCTAGTCCTAATATAGTTATAATAGGGTTTTAGAATAGATAAAGATCCGACGAGCTAGCTTAATTAAGAGCTTATTACTATAAGGATAAAGGATAAGTTTAGTTTTAATACGAAGGCCTAGTAAGTTAAAACGCTAGAAACCCTACTAGGGAAGGAGACGGATATTATCCTTATTACTAGGATAGGGTTTAAGAAGAGTATTATCTTCTAGGTAGTACTATTACTTTTCTTACTACTAAGGATAGTACTAGTTCTTATACTACTTAATACCTTAGAAGAGGAATAGTATAAAAAACTATAAGTAGTTAGCGGTTATAAGCTATTTATATTAAATAGGGATACTAACTTAAGCTCTAACCTTAAGATAATTTATAATAGCTACTTTACCTACGGTATATCCCCTAACCTCTTATCCCTTATATAGGTAGATAATCTTTATAGTATTTATAAGCCCTGAAATTATAATATTAAAGGCCTTTAATTAAGATATCTTAAAGTACCCTAGTTTTTCCGCGAGTTTATACCTTCTAGCTATTAACGAGGCGCACCTAGTTTCTAATTAATAAGACTTTAGACTAAGTTACTACTAGCTTAATATCCTTTAATCGCGACTTCCTAATAGTATACTTATATTAAGAGTATCTATAATACTAGATAAGATAACTCTTAGGGTTATCTAAGAATAGTATAGATTCCTAGCTAATTATCGTATTATTAAGATAGTATTAGATCGGCCTAAGATATATATATAAACTAGCCGTTTATAAGAGGCTATATCTATAATATTAGATCTCTAGTAGGTTTTATCTAAGGAGGTTTATAGTCTATATAATATACCTAAAATAATTATCTTTATAGACTCTATAAAACTAGTCTATAATATATACGTTTTATTAAAGACGTAGATAAATTAACTAGGGTATCCCCTTAGATTATACCGCTAGGTATCCCTATTCTTTACTAATATAGCTATCTTAGATAAGACTAGAGTCGCTATATATTTTAGGATACTATCTACTAAATATAAGGGACTAAGGATACTAGTCGCGATTAATATATACGGCCTTAGTATTAATAACCTAGACGTTATAAGAGTAATATAATAGCTACTTCTATTAACTATACTAAAGCTTTTCTAGTATATAAGTAGGGTAATACGTTATAGTATTAGTTAGGCGTAGTTTATCTTACTCTATCCCTCGTAGTATATTAGCCCTAAAAGCGGTAGGAAGGTAGGTATTATAAATAAGTCTGTATAAATAGATATTAATCTAGATATTATATAACTAGGAGGGACGAAAAAGGTAAAGGATACTAATTATTAGCGGGACCTACTAGCTAGCTAATAGGATTTTATTAATACCCTATTATAAGGAAACTATATATATTATATTAGGTTAGATTTCCTAGAAGATAATATCTATTATATATCTTTATTTATTAAATTAGACCCTTATTACTCGACGTGTAACCCTAACTTATAAGTAAGTACGGATTACTATATTTAATTAAAGAAGCCTCTAGCTAAGGATTTACTTTGTTAGCCGTAGATCCTTTACTAATTAAAGGAGTGGAGGGAGAAGAAAGTATATAATTAATACCCTAATTTATTCTTAGCTTAATTCCCGAGTATTATTATACTAGATAGCGTGCTAATATCCCTAGTTAACTAGGGCGAGTATATCTATAATAAGCTAACTATACGGCGGTAGGTTAGATATAAGTAGGCCTCTATTTATAAGTATTATATTAAGATTATTATAATCCTTATAAAGGCTTACGCTTTACTAAATAAAAGAGGTATTATCTTTAAGGAATAGATCTAATACTATACTATTAAGTAGAAGTAAATTTAAGACCTAGATCTAAATATTAAATAAGTAGAGTTTAAGAGTTATAGGTATAACTAGTTAATACGTATCGGCCTTAATAAGGATATAATACCTAGTAATAGAAACGGTTATAAGCGGGGAAAACTAACCGGCTCGCCGGTAAAAGAGCGTGCTATAAAAAGGGCTAGGTAGACTACCCCCTAAGTATCTCTTAGGGTATCTACGGTACCTAGTACCGTAGATACGGCGGTACCTAATCTAGCTACGTCTACCTCTAATTTTACTAATATTACGCTATCTTAGTCCTTAATAGGAGTACCACCTACTTTAATATAAGTACTAGGCGATACTATTAGGCCGGTAACCCCTCCCTATTACCGGTAGGCCTTAGAGGTATAATCTCCTAACGTTCTAATATTTTTATCGCTATTAAAGATTAGAAGGGTAAGGAAGCTTCTATCTAAGTTATTATATCTTTATATAAATATAAGTTAAAGCCGCGCCGCGCGGTTTTACTATTAATACTATATAAGGATATATTTAGACGGGGCCCTTATTATATATTAAAGTATCTTTATAAGTATAATAGGACTAGCTAGGGCCTCAGCTAGATTATATACTAGTATTTTAGCCTCTAAATTATTATTATTATTATCTCTTATATCCCCTTCTAGTATATATTATTAATTATACTTTAAGACGTTTTCCCCTAGTT
>JAABUV010005123.1_pt1 | contig 15129 bp, 20 predicted proteins | sample 5559971 | NCBI WGS metagenome assembly JAABUV01 (sample SAMN10711881, study PRJNA513362) | rock metagenome | isolation source: Antarctica rocks | place: Antarctica: Victoria Land, Knobhead nord | collected 2015-12-19
GCCTGGAGACGCTCGCGCCCTTGGGCGATACTGCGCCCGTCAGCCTGCCCATGGCGAACTGACACACGGCCCAGCCCACCCAGACGCCGGTGCTGGCGCTCCTACACCACGTGGTGGGACACGACCCACGCCTCCTTCAACGCCGAAGACTCGAGCTACCGCAAGCCGCAAGGGTTTGGCCGGTCGATGTGGTGGGGGGTGTTCGACAGCGCCTACACGCGGTGCGGCGACTATCTCGCCGGGCATGACGCGACGTATTTCGTGGCGGCGCAGCAGGCTTTGCTGCCCGTGCAGTGCGTGCGGACCAACCGTGTCGTGACGGCGTGGCGGCCGCTGGGCGCGGGTGGGGCCGGGGCCTCGGGGTATGGCGGCGTGCGCGAGCTGAGCGACGAACGGCTCATCGAGCGCTGGCCTGCCAGCATACTTATGCGCGCAGGGGGCGGGTCCGGCTCGCTTCCGGGCGAGGCGGGGGCCGGATCGTGGACGGTTCTCCTGCCGAGGCTGCCGGTGGCGCTGCGTTCGGCCGATCTGCTGCGGGACGAGACGGACCAGGGATACCTGGTGGAGGCGGCGGAGGAGTCCGAGCTTGGCTGGCGGCTGATCGTGAGGTCGGCGGCGATCTGAACCCGGGCGGCTGTGTTGCATGAGCGTGAGGAAAGGAAGGTTGAGGCCCCGCCTTCAAGCATGGGCCTCAAACTCCGCCAAAGGCTCGCCTTTGGAATCCACTTGCTAAGTCAAGCCGGTCCAGGGGCGGCTCGCCCCTGGCGGGTCTGGGCAGAGCCCAGCCTTGCTTGCTTGCGGGACAACGATCTCGTGCGTCGTTCCGCAGGCGCGATGATGCATGCTTTGTCCTGGTGTGGCTGGGCTGGCACGTGCGGCAGGGTGGCCGCACGTGTCTCGCGTCCGAGGTGTTGAATGGCCGATATTTCTGATGTGGAACAAGCCCTGGTCGTGTGTGTGTCGGGTGCCTTGTACCCGGACGGGATCGATGCGGGCAGTTCGACGGGCTCGATGTGCCGGGTGTTTCGCGGCTGGCCGGTCTCGGCCCAGCTTGCGGCGGATCTGTCACGCGGGACGGCGAACGTTTCGGTGTTCCCGCTTCCCGGGGGGCGCACCACGACGCGATGGCCGGACGAGGATGGCGCTCCGCAGGCGGCGCCGGCGCTGCAGGTCGCCGTTGCGGGGAACAGCGCGACATTCAGCGGCACCGTCAGTGCCGGGCAGCTCGCCGGAGTTCTCGTCTCCGGCAGGAGCTACGTCTACCGGACGCAGGGTGGCGATACGCTTGGCACGATGCTGGCGGGGCTGCGTGACGTCGTGCAGGCCGACCAGACGGTCCTGATCCGGGGTGCGATGATCATGCTGCCCGACGTGGCCGAGATCGTCGCGCGGACGGGCAGCGACACCATGGTGCTGCGCGAGGTGCGGCGGCAGGAGAAGCGCGTCCGCGTCTCGATCTGGAGCGGCTCGCCCGAGCAGCGCGACACCGTCTCGGCGGCCGTCGACGTGGCTCTCGCCGCCACCGACTTTCTTGTGCTCGCGGACGGGACCGTCGCACGGCTGCGGGCCGACGGCGGCACCGTTCTCGACAACCAGGAGGAGGCGGCTGGCCTCTACAGGCGTGACCTGGTCATTGTTGCGGAGTACGCAACAACAGTGACTCTCACGCAGCCTCAAATGCTGTTCGGCTATCTGTCAGCCGATTATAAAGTTATTGTGTCGTAGTGGGGTAAGTTATGAAAACTGCACTGATCGTTGTCAGGCCCTTCGGGGCCTATGCAGTCGGTGACGTGATCGCGGATGCGGACAGAGCCGAGGAGCTTCTTGCCGGCGAGCATGGTCACGACGTGGTTCGCGTGCCGTACAACCAGGAGGTCCTGTCACCCGTGTGGAACGATTTCGAGTCTGGCACTGGCGTCCGTGATGGTGAGGGCTGAGCATGCCGATCTATCAGCAAGGTAGTCTGAACACGGCGGCGCTGGTCGTTCCTGACCTCTACGTGCAGATTGTTCCGCCGCAGAACCTGGTTCTGAACGGTGTGCCGACCAACCTGATCGGAGTGGTCGGTGGGGCGTCGTGGGGGCCGGTGAACCAGCCTGTGACCGTAGGCGGGATGGCCGACTACGCCCGCAACTTCGGTCCGGTGCTGGCGCGCAAGTACGACCTCGGGACCCAGGTTGCGACCTGCGTGCAGCAGGGTGCGCAGGCGTTTCGCTGCGTCAGGGTGACGGACGGGACGGATTCCGCGGCGAACTACGCGATGGGGTTCACCGCCGGCACCTACACTGTGCTGCTGAACGCACGATACAGCGGCAGCCTGGGCAACCAGATCGGGGTCACGCTGGGAGCTGGCGCGCAGGTCGGGACTTGGCGGCTCACGCTGGCCCTGCCCGGGCTTACGCCCGAGGTGTTCGACAACCTCGCGGCGCCGACGTCCAACGCTCTGTGGGCGAACCTGGTGGCGGCGGTCAATCTCGGCAACGGGCCGTTGCGCGGTCCCTCGCAGCTTGCGGTTGCCTCGATCGGGGCGGGGGCGAGTTCGCCGCCGTCGGTGGTGGTCGGCCAGTCCCTGCAGGGGGGGACCGACGGCACGTCCGGCCTGACCTCGACGATCCTGGTGGGGCAGGACACGCTGCCGCGGCGCGGCCTGTACGTGCTGCGCGGGCAGGGGTGCAGCGTGGCTCTGTTGGCGGACGCGGACGACAGCACGCAGTGGACGGCGCAGGCGCAGTTCGGTGCGGCCGAGGGCGTCTACATGATCCTGGCCGGGCCGGTCGGGGACACGATCACCGGTGCCGTCGCCGCCAAGCAGCAGGCGGGGCTGGACAGCCCGGCTGCCAAGCTGATGTTCGGCGACTGGATCTACTGGTCCGATACCGCGAACGCGCAGATCAGGCTGGTCTCGCCGCAGGGGTTCATCGCCGGGCGGCTGGGCAATCTGTCGCCGGAGCAGTCCAGCCTGAACAAGCCGCTGTACAGCGTGATCGGCAGCCAGAGGTCGGGGGCGCCCAACAGCGGGCAGACGGCGTCCTACAGCTCGGCCGAGCTGCAGTTGCTGTTCGGGGCGGGAATCGACGTCATCAGCAATCCCCAGCCGGGGGGCGCGTATTGGGGCGCGCGGTGCGGGCACAACAGCTCCAGCAGCGCGTCGACCAACGGCGACAGCTACACCAGGATGACGAACTTCCTGGCCGCGACGCTGGCGTCCGGAATGGGGCAGTATGTCGGCCAGGTGATCAACGCCGGGCTGTTCCGCCGCATCCGCGCCACGCAGCTCAGCTTCCTGCAGACCCTGCTGGGCCAGGGCATCCTGGGAAGTACGGATGGCAACCTGCCGTTCAGCGTGGTGTGCGACATCACCAACAACCCGCAGGCCAGAACCAGCCTCGGCTACGTGCAGTGCGACGTGCAGGTCCAATACCAAGGGATCAACGAGAAGTTCATCGTGAACATGGAAGGCGGCCAGACGGTCACTGTGAACCGTCAGACGCTGCCGGCCGGCCAGGCATCGTAGGGAGCACAGGACATGGCGACGAACAGCTTCACGCTCGGCCGGAACTGCCAGGTCGTGGTGATGGGACCACAGGGACGCGTCGATCTCACGCACGTCACCTCGTTCGAGAGCAGGCAACTCACCAACCCGGTGCGCATCGCGAGGATGGACGGCACGCAGCTCGGCGTGGATGTGCCGAAGGGGTGGGAGGGCAGCTTCGAGGTCGAGCGTGGTTCCAGCTCGGTCGACGACATGATCGCGGCGTTCGAGGCGAACTACTTCGCCAGGGGTGCGATGCCGACCGGGACCCTCTACCAGTATGTCACCGAGGTGGACGGGTCCACGTCGACGTATCAGTTTGATGGCGCTGTCTTCAAGCTGACCAATGCCGGGACCTGGAAGGGAGATCAGAGCGTCAAGCAGAAACTCGAGTTCTTCGCGACCACCCGGCGGCGGGTGTAGCGCGTGGACGGACCCACGGCGCGGATCGTGGCGCAGGCCAATGCCGCGATCCAGGTCAGCGATCGCGACGGGCGGCTGCTGACGCTGCGGCGCATGGGGGCGCTGGACCGGCTGCGGCTGTTCAAGGCGATCGGGCCGGTGCTGGCGCAGAATCCGCCGTACCTGGGGATGGCAATGCTGGCGAGTTCGGTCACTGCCATCGACGACGTGCCGGTTCCGGCGCCTGCCACCGAGGCGCAGGTCGAGGCGCTGATCTCGCGGCTTGGCGATTCGGGCATTGCCGCGGCGGCGGACGGATTGCGGCCGGACGTGGAGCAGGACAGGGACGGCGGGGATTTGCCGGGAAACTGAGCCGGCACCCCGACCTGGTGGATAATCTGTACCTGGTCCGGAACGGGGTGCCGTTCGATGTCGCCTTCTCGCTCGCTCCGGACGAGCGGCTTGCCTGGGTCGTGGCCCTGGGCACGCTGGAGGGAAGGGAATTTGACTGGCATACGCGGAGTTGGGACATGCCGACATGACCGTCGCCGAGTTCGCCGCCTGGCTTGCGCAGTTGCCGTTCGAGGCGGTGCGACGCGATGCCCTGGAGCGGAGCGCGGCCGTGATGGCGGAGGCGGTGCGCGAGGCGTTGTCGCAGCCAGCCGGAGGCGGGCACGAGGCGCCCTGGCTTCGCAGCGGCGCCTTGCGCGACAGCATCGGCCATGAGGCGGATGACTGCTCGGCGGTGGTTGGGAGCAGCAGTGCGGTCGCGGTGTTCCAGGAGACTGGCACGGCCCGGGACCGCCCGCGGCCGTTCCTGGGGCCTGTCGCGGAGCAGGGCGGCGAAGAGGCGGCACGGTCCATCGGTGCGGCGGTTGCGGAGATGTTCAGGTGATCGAGGCCTACGAGATCGGCATCAAGCTGGCACTGCAGGACGGCATCTCTGACGGGATCGCCGCGATCCGGCGTGATCTGGGCTCGCTCGACCAGGCCATCGCGCAGACGGCGTTGCGGCTGGATGCGCTGCAGCGGATCGGCGCCCGGGCTCTGGCAGCCTCGCAGGGGCGGGTGGAGCAGGCGGTGTCCGGCCCGCTGCCGCGCAGGCCTGCCGCTGTCATGGTGCCGCCTCCGCCGCCGGGCGAGCCTGAGACGCTGGCGGCGCCGTCACCGGTCGAGGTGGCGCCTGTTGGCCCGACGCGTGCTTCGGTGGCGCGCGTGCCGGCCAGCGCACCTGTTCCTGCCCCGTCCGCGCTGATGCCGGCCGGGGAGGCTGGGCCTGCGTCGCAGCCGGTGTCGCCGCGCCTGGACGTTGTGATGGCTCCAACCGTCGTTCGCACTGCGATTCCCGCTGCGGAGATTGCGCAGGGAGTGATCGGCCCGAAACAGCCGGAGCGACTCCCGGTGGCACCTGTGCCGCGCGCGGTGTTGCCGGGCGAGCTTGCGGGTACTGGCCCGGGCGTCGTCAGGCAGGTGGTGCCCGAGCTGCGGGCGACCGGGTTCGTGGCACCTGCTGGCGAGCGTTTGCAGCATCGAGTGCTGCAGCCGATGGTCCCGGGCGTGGCGCCGCCGGCGCCCACGAGCCGGACGCCGGTCGCGCCGCAGGCGCCTGCTGAACCGGGGAGCAGGGCGGCGGCACGGCTTCCGCAGGTCCGGACCGGCGAGACGCGGGGGGTTGGGCTGCCGCGGCCTGCTGCCGTGCCCGATGTGGCGACGACGCGTATGTCACCTGTACCGGCGGTGACGGCAGCCCTGGCGCCGCCGGTTCCTCCGGTGGCGTCGAGGCCTGCGCCGTCCTATGCGCCGCCCGCTTCCTCGTCACGGGCCAAGGAGAGTTCGATGCGCGGCGACGTGTTTCTCGACGGCGTCCGTGTCGGACGCTGGATGTCGGAGCAGATGGCGCGCGACGCGGGTCGGCCGAACACGGGGCCGACCGGGTTCGATCCGAGGCGGAGCGCTGCCTGGCCGGGCGCGGCGGTGACGTGGTGAGTGGGACGAGGCTTGTTCTGGGGCCGGTGGCCTTCCACGATTTCGAGGTTCCGGAGCGGATCACGTTCGGCGGGACGCAGAAGCTTGCCGTGCACGAGCTGCCGGGCGGCGGCCGGGTCATCGACGTCATGGGCGCGCAGAGTGCGGATCTGGTCTGGTCGGGCGTGTTCAGCGGCGCGGACGCCTCGGAGCGGGCCCGGCTGCTGGACAGCCTGCGGCTGCTGGGGGCGCAGGTCGCGCTGACGTGGGACGTGTTCGCCTACATTGTGGTCGTCGAGCGGCTGGAGGCGGAGTACAGCAGCCCCTGGTGGATTCCCTACCATCTGACCTGCAAGGTCGTGCAGGACCCGATCGCGGATCTTGTCGGGCTGGGTGCTACGCTCGTGAGCCAGGTCGTGTCGGACATCGCGACGGCTGCCGGCTACGCCGGGCTTGCGGATGCGCAGTCTGCCGTCGCGGTGCCCGGGATGGAGGTTCAGGGCAGTGCGGCCAACGTCGCGGCGGTCGGCGCGATCTCTGCCGGGCAGCAGGGCATCGATGCGCGCCTGGGGGCTGCGGGACAGACGCTGCAGGGTGGCGATCTGGGGAGCTCCGTGTCGGCCTGCGGGACACTCGCGCAGCTCAGTGTGGCGCGCGGCTATGCGGGACGTGCAGCAGCGACCCTGTCGGACGTTGATTTCTGAGACCGGCTGCTCCGTCGCGTAGCTGGCAAGGAAGCAAGGTTGAGGCTCTGCCTCAAACTCCGCCAAAGGCTCGCCTTTGGAATCCATTACTTAAGTAAATCGGTGTCCAGAGGCCCCGTGCTTGAAGGAGGGGGCCTTTGGCGGGTCTGGGCAGAGCCCAGCCTTGCTTGCTGACAAACCGATTTCCGGGGCCGTTGACATGAGCAGGACTCCGCCAATGCTGCTGCCAGAGCCATCACGCGAGTTCCAACGGTCAGGGCGGTGTCTGGTGGATGCCGAGAAGCAGGAGATAGGCCGTGAAGACGATTGTTGTCACGGGAGGCTCGTTGTTCCAGATCGCCTCCGAGTACCTTGGCGACGCGACACAGTGGATCCGCATCGCACAGCTCAACGGGCTTGCTGATCCTGTGCTGCATGGGCTGGTGATTCTGCGCCTGCCGGAGATTGATGTGGCGGCGGGAGGCGGCATTGTTCAGCAGTAGTCTGAGGCGGCCGCAGCTTCAGGTCCAGGCCAACTCCGCAGTGCTGGGCGGCGTGCTGGAGGCGAGCGTCTCCTCCAACAGCCACTACGCAGCGGACCGCTTCAGGCTTCGGGCGGCCTTGTCCAGCGTCGGTGCAGATGTTCTGGCCACCGCCAATCTGCGGATCGAGATCCTCGTCGGCGTGGATGCGGGCCTGCAGAGCCTGATCGTCGGGCTGGCGGATCGGATCGATATCGACCCGATCCAGGGGATCGTCGAGATAGAGGGGCGCGATTTCTGCGCGGGCCTGATCGAGACCAGGATTCAGCAGACGTTCAGCAACCAGACGTCGAGCGAGATCGCGGCGGGGTTTGCGCAGGGGCACGGGCTGCTTGCGGACGTGGCGCAGACCACGACGCCGGTCGGGCGCTACTACCAGTCGCAGCACGACCAGGTGGCGCTGGACCAGTTCTGCCGGGCGACGACGCAGTGGGACCTGCTCGTCTTCCTCGCGCAGCACGAAGGGTTCGACGTCTGGGTGTCCGGCTCCACGCTGCACTTCCAGCCGGCCGCCGCCGCGGTGGTGGCGCAGACCGTCTCGCCGTCGGAGTGCACCGGTTTCCGGATGCAGCGCGCGCTGACCCTGGCGAGCGACATCGAGGTGGTGGTCAAGAGCTGGAACAGCCGGCAGCAGAGGGCCTTCATGCAGGTGGCCCGGCAGTCTGGACATCGCTCGGGCGCCGGAAGACGGACGCAGCGTTACGTCTACGTCCGTCCCAACCTGCTTCCGGATCAGGCCTTGCAGCTTGCGCAGCGCATCCTGGCCGATCTGTCGCGTCACGAGCGGGTGGTCCAGCTGACCATGCCCGGGGCGCTTGTGCTCTCGCCGCGCAGCATGGTCGCGATCGCGGGGACGGGGACGGATTTCGACCAGGTCTATCAGGTCGCCGAGATCGAGCGCGAGCTCAACGTGGAGCGGGGGTTCGTGCAGCAGGTGACGGTGAAGAACAGCACGGTCGCCAGCGGCGCCACGATACCAGCAGGGATGGCCGGATGATGGATGCCTTTTTGAACATGATGAAGGCGCAGGCCTCGGCACTCGACCAGGGCACGGGGCAGCCTCGCCTGGGGATTGTCAGCTCGGTTGATCCGTCGGGCTACACCGCGCGGGTCATGTTGCAGCCCGAGGGCGTGCTGTCCGGGTGGTTGCCGGTCCTGTCGTCGTGGATCGGGGCGGGGTGGGGGCTGGCGTGTCCGCCCTCTCCGGGCGACCAGGTGCTGGTGCTGGCGCAGGAGGGGGATGCGGAGCACGGCATCATCGCCGGTTGTCTGTGGTCCGCGACTCAGCCGCCGCCGGCGGCGCCATCCGGGGAGCTCTGGCTGGTGCACAAGTCCGGAAGCTTTCTCAAGCTCACCAACGACGGGCTGGTGTCCGGGAACGCCAAGGCCTGGGTGCTGACCGGGGATGTCCATGTCACGGGCAGCGTCGTCGTGAGCGGCGATGTCGTGGCGGGTGGCATCAGCCTGGACTCGCATCGGCATGGCGGCGTGAAGGCCGGCAGCGACGACACGCAGGGACCGGTGTAGCCATGCAGGATCTTTTCCATCTCTGGAGCGGCGACCTGTCCGCAGGGCTCGGCGGGGACCTGGCGACGGTCGGCGGACCCGAGGCAGGCCAGCAGCGGGTGCTGCGCCGGCTTCTCACCAATCCCGGCGACTATATCTGGCAGCCGGACTACGGGGCCGGGCTGGGAGGCTACGTCGGGGGGCCGGTGAGCCGGACGGTGATTGCCGCCACCATCCGGTCGCAGATGTACATGGAACCCTCGGTCGCGCATGACCCGGAACCGGTCATCGACGTGCAGACCGGGCAGAACGGTGCCGTCTACGTCCACATCCGCTATGCCGACGTCGACACGAGCAGCGGGCAGGTTCTTGCGTTCTCGGTGGGTGCGTGACGATGCAATTGCCGTTGAAGAACTTCGCCACGCTGGTCGCGGACATGTCCGCCACCGTGCAGGGTGTCGGCAGCCAGCTCATCGACGTATCCGTCGGCAGCGTGCTGCGCGCGGTCATCGAGGCCAATGCCTCGCTGGCGCTGTGGATGCAGTGGCTGATCATGCTGGTGCTGTCCCTAACGCGTGCATCCACCAGCAGCGGTACCGACCTCGATAGCTGGATGGCGGATTACGGCCTGACGCGGCTGCCCGGGGTCGCTGCGACCGGCTCGGTGACGTTCGCCAGGATCACGGCGGGCCTGCAGGCGGTCGTGCCTGCCGGGGCGACGGTGCGCACGTCCGATGGCACGATCAGTGCCGCGGTCGTCCAGGACACGACCAGGGCGGACTGGAGTGCCGTTGCAGGCGGGTATGTCATGGCGGCTGCGGCCCTGTCGGCGGACTACCCGGTGGCGGTGACGGTCTCCGGCAGTGCGGGCAACGTGCTGGCCGGGAGCCTGAGCCAGCTTTCCACCGCAATTCCCGGTGTGGACAGCGTGAGCAACGCGGCGGCTCTGCAGGGTGGCACCGATGCAGAGAGCGACCTGCTGTTCCGCAGCCGGTTCCAGTTGTACATCAACAGCCGGTCGAGGGCGACGCTGCAGGCGGTCCGGTTCGCCGTGAGCTCGGTGCAGCCCGGGCTGAAGTTCGTGGTGGAGGAAAACCAGGACGCGAACGGCCAGGCGCATGTCGGCAATTTCGTTGTGAGCGTGGATGACGGCAGCGGCGCACCGCCGGCGTCCCTGCTGTCCGCGGTGTCCGCCGCGGTGGATGCGGTCAGGCCTGTGGGGACCACGTTCGCCGTGCTGCCGCCTCAGGTGGTGTCGGCCGCGGTCGTGCTCACGTTGCAGATCCGGCCGGACAGCAATGCGGCCGCGGTATCATCGGCGGTGGCTGCGCAGATCACCGCGTGGGTTCAGGGCCTGGGTATCGGGGCCAGCCTGCCGGTGTCGCGGATCGCCGGGCTGGCCTATGCGACCGATCCTGCGGTGACGAACGTGACGCTGGTCTCGATCAATGCGGGGCCATACGATCTTGTCCCGCCGGCGAACGGTGTCGTGCGGCTGGCAACGCTGGTGGTGAACTGAGATGGTCGGCGACCGGGCCGACTTTGTCGTCCGTTTGCGGGCCGTGCTGCCGAGGGGGTGGTTCAGCGACGTCGCTCCGGTGCTCGACGGCGTGCTGTCGGGCTTCGGGGCGGCCTGGAGCGGGATTTATGGCCTGCTCCGGTTTGCGCAGGCGCAGAGCCGAATCGGCACGGCTTCGGGGGTGTTCCTGGACCTGATCGCAGAGGATTTCTTCGGGACGGCGCTCGGGCGGTTTTCCGGCGAGGCGGATACGCCGTTTCGCAGACGGATCGGGCGGGAGATCCTGCGCGAGCGTGGCACGCGGCAGTCGTTGCTGGATGCGCTGCTGGACCTGACGGGCCGGCCGGCGGTGGTGTTCGAGCCTGCGCGTCCCGCCGATACGGGCGGGTACTCGTCAGGCGCCCTCGGGTACAACATCGCCGGGGCATACGGCTCCTTGTCGTTGCCGTTCCAGTGCTTTGTTACGGCGCGTCGGCCGCTGGGGATGGGGATACCGCTGGTTGGGGGCTACAGCAGCCCTGGGCCTCCCGTCTACGCCAGCATGGGCTGGATCGGCGCCGAGGTGTCCGACTCGGACATCTTGACGACGATCGTGGACGTCATGCCAGCCGGATCAATCGCCTGGGCCAGGATACTGTAGCGGCCGGGATTGACGACCCACAAGCAAAGCTGGACTCTGCCCAGACCTGCCAAAGGCCAGGAACTTTGGAAGCCCGTTTCTTGAGTAAATCGGTTTCCAAAGGCTTGCCTTTGGCGGATGAGGCAGAGCCTCAACCTTGCTTGCTTTGTTGGAGCTTTAACAGAGCCGCTGGCATGTGCCTGATTTTGTCCAAGTATTGAACAGATCAGAATGTCGCCTGCTGTAGCGACTTTGCCTATAATAAGGATGACAGCATGGACAGACAGATTGTCTATCCCGGAAGCATTCCGCTTGATACCGATCTGCTGAACGTACAGCGGAGCACGATGATTGCGATCGGCTACCTGGCGCAGGCCACGCTGGGGGCGGGCGTGGTGGTCGACGGCCTTGCCTGCACTCCGGTCAGTCCGGCGTCACTCGCCGTGGTGATTGGGCCGGGGAGCATTACGCAGCTCAGCCCCATAGACCCGAACTCCTTCGGCTCCCTGGGGGTGGATGCGAACGATCCCGTCGTCAAGATGGGCGTCAACGTGACGGGGCTGCAGTTCGCGGTGCAGCCGCCGGCCAGCTCCGGCCAGGCGGTTAGCCATCTGATCCAGGTCGGGTTCAGCGAGCTGGATGCGGCGTCGCTGGTGTTGCCGTACTACAATGCCGCGAACCCGGCACAGCCGTTCAGCGGTGTCAACAACACCGGCGCGGCGCAGAACACCCAGCGTCTCCAGAGGGTCCTGGTGCAGGTCAAGGCCGGCATACCGGCGCCGGCCGGGGCGCAGGTCACTCCGACGGCTGATCCGGGATTTACCGCGATCTGGTCGGTCACCGTCGGCTATGGCGCGCAGCAGGTTGTCGGCTCCAGCATCGCGCAGGTGCCGGGTGCGCCCTTCGTCGCCACGAAGCTTCCGCAGATGACGCCCGGGTATCGCAACATGGCGGCGTTCGGTGCGGGCTCGTCGGGGCCGTGGGTCACGCCGAACGGGGTTCGGCTGGTAAAGCTGCGGATCTGGGGCGCGGGCGGCGCGGGCGGCGCGGGCGGCGGAGGTGCTGCCGGTGGCGGCAGCGGCGGCGGCTTCAGCGAGGCCTATGTGGGCGTGGTTCCCGGGCAGGCCTATGCGGTCACGGTGGCGAGTGGTGGCGCAGGAGCTGGTTCGGCTGGTGGGACGTCGAGCTTCGGCAATCTTGCCTCGGCGAGCGGGGGTGGAGGGGGGAGTGCGGGCACGGCCGGGGCCGGAGGGGCAGGCTCCAACCTGCCTGGCAGCGGTTTCGGGCCTGGCTTCGGGACTGCGGGTTCGTGGGGACAGTCCGGAAGCACCGTCTCGGGCTGCTGCATCGGGGGGCAGGGGGGCGGCTCGTTCGGCAATCCCGGGAGTGCGGCGGTGGTTGGCGGCAGCTCCAGCAGCCTTTCCGGGCTGCCGGGCGCAGGTCCTGGGGCCGGCGGCTCGGGGGGGATCGGCAGCGGCGGCGGTGGGGCAGGCGGTTCCGGCTTGGTCGTGGTGGAGTGGTAGAGATGACGAGGTATGCGCGGATCGAGCAGGGTAGCGTTCGTGAAGTCGTGGAGACGGCCGGGCGGATCGAGGAGCTGTACCATCCGGACCTGCTCTGGGTCGAGTTGCAGGGCAGGCCCGAGGTCGTTCCAGGATGGGTTGCTGGACCTGGCGGCTTTTCGCCGCCCAAAGCCGAGGAGGTTTTAGTGGCGCCTGTGACTGACGTGGCGGAACTGGCAAGGCGGGTGGGCGAACTTCAGGAGCAGCTCAGGGTGCCGGGTTCAGGCAGCAGCGACGTGCATCCGGGGATGGCGTAAGATGGCGACACCTGCCCAGTACATTGCCCGGCCGAGCATGGCTCGTGTCGTTCGGCTTGACGGATGCGGGCCGCAGGTGCGGGGCGTGGGTGCGGGAGGGTATGACCTTTGCTGGCCGGCGAAGGACCCATCGGACGTGCTCGACTACGTTCTCGATGCATCGCCCGCCCTGCTCGGGCTCGACGGCGACGGGATCGTTACAATGGATGTCCAGGTATCTCCGCAGCAGGCGGGAGGACTGGTCCTGAACAGCTCCGCCGTTGATGGAGATCGTGCCGTGCTGTGGCTGTCCGGCGGGCTAGCTGGCCAGATCTACATGGTTACGCTGGGTCTGGGTACGGCAAGCGGACGCTACCTTCTTCGAAGTGTCATGCTGCCGGTTCAGGCCCTGGCGCATATGGTGCCATCACCGTCGCCGTACTTGGTCGATGGCAACGGCGCGCCCCTGATTGATCAAAACGGATCTCCGATCATCAGTAAGTAAAGTTAAACAGACTGGTCGATTACAGTGTAATATTGGCTGGCAACAGTATGGAGCAAGTTTCTAGCTCGATGCTGTCCGCTTGTTTGAAGAAAGCGATTAGAGAATGTTTGTTGGTAGGTGTAGACAGTTTCTCTGAATTTTTGGATATCGGGCCAGGGTAGTCACATGACATCTTCTGAGATGAACCCGCTGTATCAGCAGATGGGTGAGTTGCTCGGCAGCATGAAGGCGTTGCATGACAAGGTTGATTTTCGACATGCACAGGCAGAAAAACAAGGCGAGGCAGTCCAGGCTGAGATGCGCAACATCAAGCATGATCAGCGGGATCTGGAGCAGAAGTTTGACGGCGCAGTGTATGTCGTCAAGAACGATGTCGATGCATTGAAGGCTGCGTCCGGAGTGACGTCACGAGCCCTGGACGAGCTGACGGCAGCAGTCAGTGCCTTGAAGAAGCCTGTCGAGGAGATCATGGCTCTTCGAGCCCGGGCAATGGGTGTGCTGCTGGCTGTCAGCACGCTTGGGAGCGTGTTCCTGTATTTTTTCAGCCCACTCTATCACTGGGCCATTGAGCACATGCCGCTCACGCCGTAGCGGCGGTTGGAAGGAGAGCCGAGCAGTAGAGGGTGTCCAGCCGGAAGTGGGTTCGGCAGTCCGGCAACAGGCAGGAAACTGTCGCGTCCATGCGCGGTCATGAACGTGGCTGATGGACGGGCATCTCGGCTGCTGACGGCGTTACATTGCCGTATCGAGTTTTGGAATGGATGTTCCTGCTGTCCGGTATCGGACAGGATCAGGCCGCCTTCATCGGCTATCCTTTGCTGCCGATGGCAGGTCAGTTCAATCGCGCACACACGACAAGGACCTGATGACATGCTTGCGGCGGGGAGACTTCCTCGACGGTTCGTGACCGCTCGCCTGCGCGGTGAGCGCCATGCGTTCGGTTGTATAGTATGCCGCCGGTGGCGCTGCATCGTGCCCCGGCCGTTTGTGGTCAGGGCCACGTGCAGATGATCTTAAACAGCAGTTTGTGCACGAGGCGGCACAACAACACAGGGCATGAGTTTTTGAATATGTCAGAGCTGGATGCGTGTCTGGAGTTTACGTTGAAGGAAGAGGGAGGGTATGTGAACGACAAGCGTGATCCTGGTGGTGCCACAAACATGGAGATTACTCTTGCAACTTACCGAAGTTGGTGCGGTAATCCGCAGGCGGAGGCGGCGGAGCTGCGTATGTTGTCGCGCTCGAAAATCACCTGTATCTACGGTTCGGATTACTGGAACCGGCTGCGGGCTGACGCATTGCCTGCTGGGCTCGACCTCCTCGTGTTTGATTTTGCGGTAACCTGTGGAACTGTGAGGTCAGCGCGAGAGCTGCAGACCGCTCTGGGATTACCGCCGGAGGAGATAGACGGTTCAGTCGGGCCAGAAACTCTGTCGAAGGCAAGGCTGGCTCACGGCAGCGACCTCATTGCTGGGCTGGCGACCCGGCAGAGCCTGTTCTATCGGGTGCTGCCTGCATTTTCGGTATTCGGCAGGGGCTGGCTGGCGCGCACGGAACGCAGACGTGTCCGTGCGCTTGCAATGGCAGGATTTGTACCGGTGGCTAAGGTAAATGTCTCACCGGTTATTGTGCCAGGATAGAGCGTGCCATGCAGGCATTGCGGTCTGATGTCGGTGGCTTTGTTGTGTAATCGATAAGGCAAGCAAGATTGAGGCTCTGCCTCAAACTTCGCCAAAGGCTGGACCTTTGGATTGCCTTCTTGAAGTAAGTCGGTCTTCATTGACCTTGAGCTTTGGCAAGGCTGGGTGGAGTCCGGTCTTGCTTGCTTATGGGTCAGTAGCCCTGGCCGCTGATCTGGAAGCCGAGCTTTACCGCTTCCAGCGGTATTCGTTCCGAGAGTTCTAACCAAAGATGGTTGCAAATCTCTGGGTGTAGCTTGCGAAGGCTGTGGGCTGTTGCAGGTGGTGCAGTAGGCGCAACGACAGGTCCACCATGGTGCTGCACCGGGAGACCACCTTGGTGCGGCGCCGGAAGCGCGCCAGGCAGTGCTGGATGTTG
>JAABUV010005126.1_pt1 | contig 15124 bp, 16 predicted proteins | sample 5559971 | NCBI WGS metagenome assembly JAABUV01 (sample SAMN10711881, study PRJNA513362) | rock metagenome | isolation source: Antarctica rocks | place: Antarctica: Victoria Land, Knobhead nord | collected 2015-12-19
CAGCCCGTACCAGGCGTTGTGTCTGGAATTGCCGTCGTACGACTTCTGGGAATTGCTTCGGTCCGATCCTGAGAAGTTGACGCAAGAACTGTCAACCTCACGAAATCGGGAATGAGACAGTCCCTGACAAAACTCCGATCCGTGTTACGCAAAGGCTTGCTGGAAGCGGGAGTTACGAATTAGTTTAGTGCCATTCAGGACACGACCCTTTTCCCTCCCCCTGTCCCATTCGATCCCGGCGCGTCGGGTTCCTCTTGTGGGCAGTGAGCAAGCCTTCGACGGAACTGCTCCCATCTCGCTACGGATCATCGGCAACGTAGGACTTTCGGATGTCTTGCCAGACCCCATCATACCGTCGCCAACTCCCATCCCAGTTGCCCAAGTCATCACCGCCGCCGCCCTCATCAATCCCATTCTCGCCCATCGAGTAGAGATCGAACTCGATCCCACTCCGACTCCCGGGGACCCGGTAGCGGATCGGGTGGCCCCACGAATCGACGAAATAGACGATGCCCGGCCCGGTGAAGCCCGAGCGATCGGCCAGCATCAATTGGACCTGCCACTGAGCGGGGTCCGGCAAGCGTCGAAGTTCCTTTTTGTACACGAAGCAAGCGCGATGCAAAATTTGGATCTTCCGCATTGTCATGCTCTTGCTATTGTGTGAATATCTGCATTTGCCGTAGATAATCCCGCCTGCGAGGGCGGACATCAGGACCACGAATGCGACCCAACTCTTGGGATGCAACCTGAACGCCCCCGTCAGTCGGCCAATCCGTGGTCGGTGATGTAACTGCGGGCATTTCTGACCTGGAACGGAGACATCCAGATGCTGGTGATTTCGCGATTGGGGTCTTCGCTGAGACCCTGCTTGAGGATGTTGTCGGGATAGAACTCGTGGTAAGTCCCGATGAACATGTGGCCGAGCTCGTGTGCTACGACGGTCCAGTTGGCTTCCGTGGAGACGAACCCCTCGCGGTCGTGCGCCGTCACTGCGGGTGAGTCCCCGCGTCGCAATCCTTGCTGGTCCGAGAGGTAACCGTTGAAGATAAGGACGCTCTTGCCGCCGAATTGGGCCCGGAAATCATCCACTGCGGTCTCGACCTCACCGCGCCCCGCGTCGTCCGAGCTCATATCGTAGTATTGCGCACTCTGGACTTCCACGACCCGGGCCACGCGGATCTTGATTCCGTACTGTTCCCAGAAGGTGCTTGCCTTCTGGATGGACGCGAGGATGGAGGCCTCGGACGGCGATTGGGTGATGCCATTGGGGTTCTTGACGCGGACGACCGTCACCGGGACGGTCAACATCGTATAGCCCCCCTTCTGCGCGCGGAGCATACCGCTGAGGGCCCAACCGATGAGTGCCGTGGCCGTCGTGCCGGACAAATAGGGATGTGCTTGGAGCAGGGCACGGAACGCACTGACCCCACGCAGGGCGATCTGGGCGCCCGCCAGGCCGATCCGGCCGACCAGGTTGAGGGCGATGCCGATGGCGGGCATCACGTCGCCGAGGCCGAAGTGGCCGGAGGGGTCGGCGATGTCGACGGGATTGGCGTCGGCGTAAGCATAGCGGTTCTGCGAGATCGGGTCGGATGTCGAGCCCTCGTAGGAATCGCGGGAAATGAACCGGCCTCCCGCCGAGTCGTAGTACCGCGCCCTCATGTAATACTGGCCGGTCGCCCTATCGAATTGCTGCCCGGAGTAGAGGAACTCGTTCGCCGTCGGCCCCATCGGAACGATGAGGTTGCCGTAGGCGTCGTAGGTGTACAAGTCGGTGACTGCGCCGGTCGAATTGGAGAGGGCGCGGGTGCTGCCGAGCTGGTCCACCGCGTAGTACGACCTCACGCTGGAGCGGTCTTGGAACAGCAGGTCCAGCCCGCGAACGTAAGTCGTCGCCCCAAGACGTTACCGGGCCGCCCTCTCCACATCAACGCTACGATCCGCCCGGATCACGGCCCAACCCACCAGGATCAGCACGACGCCAGACCCGAGGAACGCCATGTCCCAGAGCAGGTGGTTCCCGGCCTCGACGACGTGGTGGATGCCGAGGAGTTGGTGGTCAATCAGCCCCTCGATCAGGTTGAAGATGCCCCAGCCCAGCGACAGCGACCCGACGAGGGTGGGGGTCGAGAGGGGCACGTCCCGCCGCTGAACGGCACGCCAGAGGAGGGCCAGGCCCAGGGCGGTCATCGTCCAGGTGAAGGCGTGGAACAGCCCGTCCCAGAACATGTTGATCTCGATGTTCACCACGGCGGTCGCCGCATCGACGCCCGTCTTGGGGTACTTGGCGGTCAGCATGTTGTGGAGTTGGAGCATCTGGTGGAACAGGATGCCGTCCACGAACCCGCCCATGCCGATGCCCAGCATCGTCCCGGCGGCCATCAGCGGCCTGCGATTCAGCCCGTTGTCCATGACTTGTCCTCTTCGTTTTGGATCGAGGATTCATTGGCCCCGACATCGAGGGGCGTGATCTGCCCGGAGCGAGTCTTCGCCCACGGCCAGCCGAAATGGATCAAGGCCACGATGGCGAGGAACACCGAGAACGGCAGCACCGTCACGGCGATGTTGTAGCCGAAGTCGGCGTTGAAGATGCCTGCCCTCACCCGCTCCCCCGACTCTGACTCGCAGAGCGGACAGGCCCATGCCGGGGATTTCCACAACAGCAAGGCCAAGGCGAGCGACACCATCCGCCCGAAGTATCGTCGAATCATCTCCGTCGCCCCTGATGAGTTCGCCGCCGTTGCCGTCCCGTTAGTTCTACAGCCGCAGAAGTTCGAGAGCCCGGCGCGGCATCCCCTTTGAAACAAGGGGGCGCCTCAGAGGCCGGGGGAGGCTCGGCCGCCTGGACCCCGGCGGCACTCGACGCAAGTTACCACCTCCAACTGAGTTGCATCGGCGAAAAACAACTGCGGCTGTAGAATTAGCTCGAAGCTCCCTGCCTCCCCGACCCGATCGAACAGCACGAGGAGGACCGGGACGGGACTCGTGCGGCGAGGATTAATGAGTCCCGGCCTCCATAAATCACTTTCCACCGGCCCGGACCGCCCGTCCCTCGGGGGTCGGGAAGACCTGGGATCGCACGACGGAGGGCAGGTCCACGGCGACGACCCGCTCGCCCTCGGGGGCCGACAGCGGCGAGTGCCGGGCGAGGTACTGGCGCACCGCCTCGTGGGCATCCAGGCCCAGGACTCGGGGCTCCCGGACATGCGGGATGCGGCAGAGCTTGTCCGGCTCGTCCCCCTCCCGCTCGCAGGCCACCAGCGTGTACTCCCGTTCTTCCTCCAGGGGCTCGCCGCCGACCCGGATCTCTCGGACCCGGCGGCCCTCCGGGGCGTGGGCGGCGAACCGCACGGTCATCCCCGAGGGCCGGGGCACCCAGCCGCCGAACAACTTCTCCGGGTCCGAGGCGAAGACGTGCTCCAACTCCCGCTCCCAGAACGCCCTCAGTTGCCGCCCCTTGACCTTGCCGATCTTCAGCCTCGTGCTGATCGGATACCAGTCCCACAGGTCGGACTCCCGGATCGGCCCCGCTGCCGTCGGCGGGGAGAACCGGAAGCCGTTGGAGAGGCCGATCTCCGTGCCCGCCGCCTCCCGGAGGGCGTCGGAGAGCACGTCGTCCAGGCTCGTCTCCACGACGTTGTACCGCATGAGCGGGGCCTGGGTGTGGCCGATGACCTCGGCGAGCTTCGGCCTCATCGGGGCCAGGGTCTCGTCCACGACCCTCTTGACCAGCGGGTCCTCGGCGAACCGATCGGCCCGCAACTCGATCAGTTCCCACTTCCGATCGGCGACCTTTCCGCCCTTGACCGTGAAGTCCAGCCGCCCCAGGAACGAGCCGAAGCTGCCGGGCTCGACCACCCAGGTCTCGCCCCGGACGATCGGCTCGTAGGTCCGCTCGTGGGTGTCGCCCGAGAGCACCAAGTCCACCCCCTTGAGCGTCTCGGCCAGGCGGATCGACTTGGGCAGGCCGACGTGGGTCAGCAGCACCACGACATCGACCTTCTCCTTGCGGCGAAGCTCGTCGATCAGCGGCGGGAGCACCCCGGCCCCGTCGAAGGCCAGGCCCTTGCTGTAGCTCGGGGGCTGGCGTTCCGGCACGTCGGGGTCGGTGAAGCCGATCACGCCGATGCGGACCCCGCCGACCTCCTTGACGAGGTAGGGCGGGAAGACGAGCTTCTTCGACTTCGCATCCCGCAGGTTGGCGGCGATCGTCGGGTGGCGGAACTCCCCGGCCCGTTCCACCAGGACCTTCGCCCCGTAGACGACCTCCCAGTTGCCGGGGATGGCGAGTCCGAGCTTCAGGGCGTTGACGGGGGCGACGACCGCCTTCCCCTCGGTCCAGGCGGCTGCCGCCGACCCCTGGATGGTGTCCCCGGCGTCCATGAATAGCACCCTGCCGGGGCGTTCACGGCGGATCGCCTCGATCGCCGTGGCGATCCGGGCGACCCCGCCCGCCGTCGCCGTCTCGTCCTCGCCGCCGTGCCAGAAGAATTCGGCGTGCGGCTCCAGTTGGGCATGAAGGTCGGCCATGTAGACCAGCGAGATCGAGACGGGCTCGGACTCACCGGCGATGGCCGTCGGGGCGGCGACGACCGCCAGCAACAGGCCGACGGACATCGAGATGATGGTTGACTTCCGTGCGGACATCCGTCGGCCTCCTCGCTCAGTATTTGATGATCTGGTAGCCCCTGGACACCAACTCGGCCAGCGTGACGATCGAGTTGGGCACGACCTCATCGACCCCCGGTTCGAGCTTCTCCTTCGGGATGTCGAACCGCTTGAGGGCCTCGCCGCAGAGGATGATGCGGGCACCGGCCTCATTCGCCTCCTTGATGGCGGCGGACACCTGCGGGGGCTTGGCGGTGATGTCTTTCGAGAACGCCTGGACGGCCCTCCCGTAGACCAGGAGCACGGAGTCGTCGAGGAAGCCCGACTTCTTCGCCATCCCGGCGTGGCGGATCGCCATGTTCACCGACTGGAGGTCCTCCAGGCCGGTGGTGAGGACGAAGACCATCTTGCCGTGGCCCTTCGACCCCGGCTCGACCGCCGCCTCTGCCGTCGCTGCCTTCTCCTGGGGAACAGCCTCGGCCAGGGCCATCAGGCCGCCGAGGGCGACCACCAGGCCGGGCACGATCCATGCGGTTCGACGGGTCATTGACATCGGATACCCCTCCGTTGAAGTCGTTCTCGACACCCGGTCCTTCTCGACGCTCAGCCCTTCACCGTCGGCAGCCCGGCGGCGTCCCAGGCGCTCATGCCGCCGAGCACGTTGGTGACGTCCTCGTAGCCTTCCCGCTTCAGGAACGACGAGGCGATCGACGCCCGGTAGCCCGAGCCGCAGACCACCGCCACCGGCCTGTCCTTGGGAACCTCCGTCATCCGCTCCTGGAGCTTGACGCCGTGGATGTGCAATGCCCCCTCGACGTGGCCGGAGTCCCACTCCGATTCGGTCCGCGCGTCGAGCACGAACGGGCGACCGGAATCCTTCCCGAGCCTGGCGGCGAGTTCCCGGACGGAGGCCGTCTCCAGGCGGCCCAACTCGAAGCCGTGGGTCTCCCAGTCGGCCAGCCCGCCCTCCAGGTAGCCCTGCACGTCGTCGAAGCCGACCCGCAGCAGGTGCGTGACGACCTCGGGCACGTCGGCGGGGTCGTCGGGCACGATCAGGATCGGACGGTCGTACGGCAGCACCCAGCCCGCCCAGGTCGGCAGGTTGCTCCCCAGCGGGATGTTGACCGAGCCGGGGATGTGGGCGGCGGCGAACGCCTCCTTGGGCCTCACGTCCAGCACCAGGCAGTGCTCGCACACCCGCTCGTGGACCTCCTTCGCCGAGAACCGCTTCCGCCCGAGCGGCTCGGGGCCGAGGACTTTCGGGCCTTCGGAGTTGACCTTCTTCATGCGGAGGAAGTAGGGCGGGGCGATCGGCATCCCCTCCAGCAGGGTGGAGACCCACCGGGGCTCCTCCCTCGGCTGGAGAGCCCCGCTGAACCGCCTCTCGTAGCCGAGGCTGGAGGTGCTGCGGGAGCCGATCGCCTTGCCGCAGAGCGACCCGGCCCCGTGGGCGGGGTAGACCTCGGTGAAGTCCGGCAGCCCCGGCAGGACGCCGAAGACGCTGCGGTAAAGCTGGTGGGCGAGGGTCTTGCGGGCCTCGTCGCCGAGCAGGTCGGGGCGTCCAACGTCGCCGACGAAGAGGAAGTCGCCCGTGAAGACCAGCCAGGGGGTGTCCTTGCTCTGGGTGTCGTCGTACAACGCCCAGGAGACGTGCTCGGGGGTGTAGCCTGGCGTGTGGATCGCCTTCAGCCGCACGGTGCCCAGGGCGATCTCTTCGCCGTCGGCCACCACCCGGTCGGCGTACGGAGGGGTCCACACCTCCCCGCCCATGCCGGAGACGATGACCTGCACGTCGTCGCCCAGCCGGGCCTTCAACTCGGCGGACCCGCTCACGAAATCGGCGTGGACGTGGGTCTCCAGGACGTGCGTGATCCGCAGCCCCTCCCGCCTGGCGATCTCCAGGTACTCGTCCACGTCCCTGGTGGGGTCGATGACCGCACACTGCTTGGACTTCTCGTCGCCGACGATGTAGCTGTAGATCGCCAGGCCGGGCACGAACCTCTGGTGGAAGAACACGGGGACGCTCCTGCTAGGCGAGGCCCTTGAGGACGATGAAGGCGGCCACGGCGACCATCGCCGAGGCGAAGAGCTTCTGGAGTCCGGGGCCGCCCAGACGTCGGCCCGCCAGCGACCCGAGTTCCATCCCGGCGAGCCCCCCGGCCACGAACAGGCCCGTCAAGGCCATCGGCAGCGGGCGACCGGCGGCGAGACACGACGCCACGCCCGAAGCGCCGACCAGGGCGATGACCAGCAGCGAGGTGGCGACGGCCCAGTGGATGCCCATGCCGGTGACGGGCACCAGGGCCGGGACGATCACGAACCCGCCGCCGACCCCGAACAGGCCCGAGAGCACGCCCGCCGCCAGCCCGGCGACCACCAGCACGGCGAAGCACCGGGACGTGAGGGCGAGCCGCCCGTCGGGGTCACGGCGGCAGGAGGGACCTTGTTCGTCGGGCGACGTGGAGGACGGGGCACGGACCGCCCGTGTCTCCTCGGGCCTCCGTGACGCTTGCAGCCACATCCTCACGGCGACGGCGAGCATGAGGGCGGCGAAGAGGATCAGCAGCACGCCCTCGGGCACCCGTCCGCCCAGCCACGAGCCCGCCGGAGCCCCCAGCATCCCGGCGGCGGCGAAGAGCAGCCCGGTGCGGACCTCGACCTCGCCCCGTGCCAGCCGCCGCAGCCCGCCGACCAGGGCGGTCGCCCCCACGGCGGCCAGCGAGACCCCGACCGCCTCACGGGGCCGCACGGCCAGGCCGTAGACCAGCAGCGGCACGGCGAAGATCGAGCCGCCGCCGCCGGTCAGCCCCAGCGAGAAGCCAACGACGGCCCCGAAGAAGAGCCCAAGGGTGGTATTCCACCCGGAGTCCAGGCCGGGCGAGGCGGCGAATAAGAGGTAGTCCCCGATCAGCGAGGGCACGTCGCCGCCTCCGGCTCGGCCCGATTCCAGGGCATGCGGGCCAGCATCATCCCCATGCCGCAGGTGTCCGTGACGCCCGCAAAGACCAGCCCGGCCCCGACGAAGGCCGACAACCCGAGGAAGGCCGGATGGACGAACGCCCCCAGCGCCGTGCCCAGCACGACCAGCGACCCGGCGGCGATCCGCACCTGCCGCTCCAGTGACATCGACTTCGCCCCACGGACCACGGGGAGCCCGGCCTGTTCCCAGGCCAGCGTCCCGCCCTCGACGTTGACGACGCTGGAGAACCCGGCGGCGTGGAACGCCTCGCACGCCTGCCTCCCTCGGCTCCCCGAGCGGCAGATCATGTACAGCGGCTCCTCATTCGAGCCGATGCGGCCCTCCATCACGGCCCTGGGTTCGAGCCGGTCCAGGGGGACCGACCGGGCGGCCTCGGCGTGGACCTCCCGGTACTCCACCGGGGTCCGCACGTCGATCAGATCGACGGCCCGCCCCCGCCGTCGCAAGTCATCGACTTCCTTCGGCGTGATCGTCCGAACGTCCATCACCGCATCCCTCCGTTTCCGGTCGCATGACCGGGGTCCCCGGCTCACGGCTTGAAGTAGGCGAAGCCGTCCTTCTGCTGCCTGCGGACGACCTCGACGGCCCCCGAGGGGACGGTGCCGACGCCCGGCAGCAGGTCCTCCTTGCGGATCGACTTCTGCCGCATCGTGTTCTCACAGGCTACGAACTTCACGCCCTTCTTGATCAGGGCCTCGACCGACTCGGCGTGGTCTGTGCGGGCCTTCTCGACCAGGCCGATGCCCGCCCCGTGACAGACGACCTCGACCTGGGCGTCGGGGGCCTCCTTGAGGATGTTCGTCACGTTCTTCAGGCCCGCACCCTGGACGCCCGACTCGGGGACGTTGACGTGGACGACCACCTTCAGCGGGTCGCCCTCGGGCTTCCCATCCGCTCGGGCCGTCCCCAGGGCCAGGCCCGCTGCCAGCAGACCGAACAGGGTCATCCGGGTCATCGCTCATCGCCTCCACCGGGGTCCGTGGGGAGATCCTCGGGGTGAACCGGGTCTCCGGCCTGTATCGATCTCGCTGCGGCGGGGTGCGGTGACACCGCACACGATCCGCCCATTCAGGTGGGCACGCCCATCCGGGGCAGGAGCCAGCGGTTCATGACGAACCACAAGACCAGGACCCCCAGGGGCAGCAACACGTCCTTCATCGCCTTCCTCCGCATCGGGTCGCTTCCCTTCGTCAGCCGCCGTGCTACAATATTCTCGACTCTTATGACAACAATATTCCCATCTGGTTATTTAGTCAAGCCATGACCGCCCCGATCCCCGACGAGTTCCTGGACCTGATGGCCGGGAAGTTCCGCATGCTGGCGGACCCGACCCGGCTGGCGATCCTCCGCACCCTGATGGGGGGCGAGCGGAACGTCACCCAGGTCGTCGAGGAGACCCGCAGGAACCAGGCCAACGTCTCGAAGCACCTGAAGATGCTGGCCGTGGCCGGGCTGGTGGGCCGTCGCAAGGAGGGCTTGCAGGTCTTCTACAAGCTGGACGACCCGCTGGTGGAGCGATTGTGCAGGCTCGTGTGCGAGACGATCGTCGAGGAGGCCCAGGAGGAGATGGCCCGCCAGAAGAAGCTGCTCGACGGCTGGGGCGGCAAGACGAAGAAGAAGTCATGACCGCCTACGGCGGGGCGGGCACAAGCCTTGCACCCGAACTGTCTCACGGGCTCGGGTCGCCCGCCATCATCCCTCACCCTTTACCACATCCAGGAGACACGCCGATGATCCCTTCGACCGTGGCCCGAGTGCCCGAACACACCTCCGACAGCGATAACGAGGAGATCCGCCGCCGGACCCACGAGAACGTCGCCAGGGCCGCCGCCGGAGGTCCCGAGGCGATCGACCGCCGCCTGGAGGAACTCGACCGGGAGTGGGACATCGAGCGGCTCCTTGAGGCTAACGCCTCGACGCTGAGCCTGATCGGCCTGGGCCTGGGGAGGTTCGTGGACCGGCGGTTCTACCTGCTTCCGGCGGTGGTCGTCGGCTTCCTGCTCCAGCACGCCGTCCAGGGCTGGTGCCCGCCGATGCCGGTGTTCCGCCGCCTCGGCGTCCGCACCCCCTCCGAGATCGAGGAGGAGCGGTACGCCCTCAAGGCCCTGCGGGGCGACTTCCGGGGCGTCTCCGACGGGGACGGGCACGACACGGCCCTCGTGGGCAAGGCACTCCAGTCCGTCCGGCGCTGAAAGGGGGCGGGTGATGGGCGGGACGGAAATCGCAGCCGACGGCTCGGGGCTCGCACGGCGTGACCTGCTGCGGGGGGCCTTGGCCCTCCCCCTGGCCTATGCCGCCCGGAGCAGCCGGGGTGCGGCCCCCGTTGCGGGCGAGGATGACCGGCGGCAGCCGGGCCTGATCAGCCGCCAGAGGCACCCGGACAACCTGGAGTTCCCCTTCTCGACCTTGGACGCCGACCGCTTCCTGACCCCGAACGACCACTTCTACGTCCGCACCCACTTCGAGGTGCCCGACCTGGACGCCAAGACCTGGAAGTTGGGGATCGAGGGCGATGTCGAACATCCGTTCGAGATCGGCCACGACGAGTTGCGGCGGATGCCGTCACAGAACGTGACCGCCCTGCTGGAGTGCTCGGGCAACGGGCGGGTCTTCCTGGAGCCGCCCCAGGTCGGCATCCGCTGGGAACTGGGCGGCGTCAGCACCGCCGAGTGGAAGGGCGTGCCGCTCGCCGCCGTCCTGGAGCGGGCGGGCGTCAAGCCCAGCGCCGTCGAGGTGATCCTGGAAGGCTCGGACAAGGGCGAGTTCAAGGAGCCGAACCCCAAGACGCCCGGCGTCATCCCCTACGCCCGCAGCCTACCGTTGTCGAAGGCGAAGGCCCCCGAGGTCCTGCTCGCCTACGAGATGAACGGCAAGCCGCTCCCGTCCCGGCACGGACATCCCGTGCGAGCCGTGGTGGCGGGCTGGTACGGCATGGCCTCGGTGAAGTGGCTGAAGCGAATCGTCGTCACCGACCGTCCCTTCGAGGGCTACTTCCAGACCTTCATGTATTCGATCTGGGGGCGGCGACACGGCCTGCCCACGCTGGTCCCCGTGTCCGAAATCCGGGTGAAATCGCAGATCGCCCGCCCGGCCCCCTTCGAGGTGGTGCCGAAGGGGACGAAGTACCGGATGGTCGGTGCGGCGTGGGCCGGGGAGTCGGACGTGGCGAAGGTCGAGGTCAGCGACGACGGCGGCGAGACCTGGGCAACGGCGAGGTTGCTCGGCGAGCCCGTGAAGTTCGCCTGGCGGCTCTGGGAGCACGATTGGCGGACGCCGGAGCGTGTCGGCCAGCACGTCATCATGGCGAGGGCGTCCGATACACGGGGCCGGGTTCAACCGATAGGACGTGACAATGACCGCCGGGATGCCGTGATCAACCACGTCCTACCGATCGAGGTCGTTGTCCGCTGAGTGCTTATGGGCTATGGGGAGGGTATCAACTCGTACCCGGCGGCGCCTGGAACGAGGCCGGGGTGGTCAACAGGACTTTCAGTGCCGTGGCCTACAGCAGCCTCAAATCCATCGTCCCGACGGGCAAGAACCCGGAAGGTGTCGTGACCTGGGTCGATCGAGCAGCGGTCTTGAGGCGGTTTGAGGGAGACGGCATCGTCGGCCCGCAAATCGAATTGTGGCCCGAAGTGGAACGGTGGCTCGGGGATGCATGGCTGGCGTACCTGACGTTCCCTCGGCTGCGATGATCGAAGAACAGACGGGGCACACGCCGGGCGAGTCGAGCCTTGCACGCCCGGCTGGCCGACCTTCTGAGGCGGTATGATGTGAACGACTACCCCGCCAGCGATATGGTGTTCGCCATCAAGCCCCGCTGAACTCCTGACCGATGTGGCCGTTTGCCTCGAACCGCTGGGTCCGTATTGAGGCGGTCGATCACGGGGGATTCCCCGGCAGCGTGACGAACTGAACTTCGTCTCGGCCACGGATTCCGGCTAGAATGGGGACCTCGACATACGAAACGACGACCGCCCGTGGGGTGCCGCACGCCGCCCGTGCCTGGCTCCACGGGCGTTCCTGCCGCAACTTCCTGGGAGCGAACCCTTTCGATGGCCGAGCAAGGACGGGAAGATCGGTCGTCAACCGAAGGCGAGTTGTTCCGCCTGCTCGTCGAGAACGTGGTGGACTACGCCATCTTCGTCGTCGATCCCGAGGGGCTCGTCCGCACCTGGAGCCACGGGGCCGAACGCCTGCTCGGCTATACGGAGGAAGACATCCTGGGCCGGACGGCGGACGTCTTCTTCACGCCGGAGGACGTGCGAGACGACATCCCCCGGACGGAGAGGCGGGAGGCGCTCGACACGGGCCGGGGCGACGACGACCGCTGGCACGTCCGCAAGGACGGCACCCGCTTCTGGGTGAGCGGGGTGACGACGCCCCTCCGGGACGAGTCGGGCAGGCTCCGGGGCTTCGCCAAGATCATGCGGGACCGGACCGAGTGGTGGCACGCCGAGCAGGCACGACTGGAGGGCGAGGGTCGGTTCCGCACCGCCTTCGCCCACGCCTCGGTCGGCATGGCGGTGACGGACGCCGAGGGGCGGTTCCTCGATGCCAATCGGGCCTACTGCGAGATCACCGGCTACAGCCTTGAGGAACTCCTACCGAAGGATCTCGCCTCCGTCACCCACCCCGACGACCTTCCGAAGAACCTGGGGCTCATCCGGCGGATGCTCGACGGCGGCGACCCCGGCTTCGTGATCGAGAAGCGTTATGTCCGCAAGGACGGCGGCATCGTCTGGGTCAAGAACAGCGTGTCGCTCGTGCGGGACGCAGGGGGCCGCCCGCTGCGGATCGTCGCCCTTGTCGAGGACATCACGCAGCGGAAGGGGGCCGAGGCGGCGGTCGCCGAGCAGGTCCGGCTGGCCGAGTTCGGTCGTGACCTGAGCCTGGCCCTCGCCGAGGGCACCACATTGCCGGAGATGCTCGCCCGCTGCGCCGAGGCGTGCGTCCGCCACCTCGACGGGGCGTTCGCCCGGATCTGGACGGCGGACCAGGCCGGAGATGTCCTGGAACTCCGGGCGAGTGCCGGGATGTACACGCACACCGACGGCCCCCACGCCCGCATCCCGGTCGGCAAGTTCAAGATCGGCCTGATCGCCCAGGAGCGGCGGCCCCACCTGACCAACGCCGTCATCGGCGACCCACGGGTTCCCTCCCAGGACTGGGCCGTGCGGGAGGGAATGATCGGCTTCGCTGGCTACCCCCTGGTCGTGGAGGACCGGCTGGTGGGCGTCCTGGCGATGTTCGCCCGCCACTCGCTGTCCGATGCGACCCTGCGGGCGATGGCATCCGTCGCCGACGGGATCGCCGTCGGGATCGTGCGGAAGAGGGCCGAGGAGCGGTTGCAACAGAGCGAGCGGGAGCTTGCCGACTTCTTCGAGAATGCGATGGTCGGCCTGCACTGGGTCGGGCCGGATGGGACGATCCTGCGGGCGAATCGGGCCGAACTCGACCTGCTCGGTTACGCCGAGGAGGAATACGTCGGTCGCCATATCGCCGAGTTCCACGCCGACGAGGAAGTCATCTGCGACATCCTGCGTCGCTTGCAGGCGGGGGAGACCCTCTCCCATCGACCCGCCCGGCTCCGCCGCAAGGACGGCACGATCCGGGACGTGCTGATCGACTCCAGCGTGCGGTGGGAAGGCGGCGGGTTCGCCCACACCCGCTGCTTCACCCGTGACGTCACCGAGCATCGGCGGGCCGAGGAGGGACTGCGGGAGCAGACCCGCATCGCCGAGGCCCTGAACCGCATCGGCGTCCTGCTGGCCGCCGAACTCGACCTGGAGCGGCTCGTACAGGTCGTCACCGACGAGGCGACCCGGCTGACAGACGCCCGGTTCGGGGCCTTCTTCTACAACGTGCCCGACGAGAAGGGCGGGGCCTACACGCTGTACACGATCTCGGGCGTGCCCAGGGAGGCATTCTCCCGGCTCCCGATGCCGAGGGCCACGGACCTCTTCGGGCCGACCTTTCGGAACGAGGGGGTGGTGCGGCTCGACGACGTGACGCAAGACCCCCGCTTCGGCAGGAACGCCCCGCACCACGGGATGCCCGAGGGGCACCTGCCGGTGCGGAGCTACCAGGCGGTGTCCGTCGCCTCCCGCTCCGGCGAGGTGCTCGGCGGCCTGTTCTTCGGCCACCCCGAGCCCGGCGTCTTCGACGAGGCGGACGAGCGGCTGGTGGTCGGGATCGCCGCCCAGGCGGCGGTGGCGATCGACAACGCCCGGCTCTACCGGGAGTTGCGTGCGGCCAAGGAGGACGCCGATGCGGCCAACCGGGCGAAGACCCAGTTCCTCGCCGTCCTGAGCCACGAGCTACGCACTCCGCTCAACCCGATCCTGCTGGCCGCCTCCTCGATGCTGGATCGGCCCTGCGACCCCGAGGAGATCCGCCCGACCCTGGAGATGGTCCGGCAGAACGTCAACCTCCAGGCCCGGCTCATCGACGACCTGCTCGACGTGATGCGGATCGTCCAGGGGAAGATGCCGCTGCACTGGGGCGTCTCGGACTGCCACGCCCTGATCCGGCGGGCCGTCGAAATCTGCCAGAGCGAGGTCCACGGCAGGGGACATCGCCTGATCCTCGACCTGTCCGCCGGGGAGCACTGCGTCAACGCCGACTCGGCGAGGCTCCAGCAGGTGCTCTGGAACCTCGTCAAGAACGCCGTCAAGTTCACCCCCGAGGGGGGCACGATCACGGTACGCACCCGCAATGAGGACGCCCAAGGCGAGCGGATCGTCATCGAGGTCGCCGACACCGGCATCGGCATCGAGCCGGAGGTCCTGCCGACGATCTGGGACCCGTTCCAGCAGGGGGAGACGACCATCACCCGGAGGTTCGGCGGCCTGGGGTTGGGGCTGGCGATCTGCAAGGGGGTCGTGGATGCCCACGGCGGGACGCTGGAAGTCGAGAGCCCCGGCAGGGGCATGGGGACCACGTTCCGGGTGGCGTTGAAGACGATGCCCGCAACGGACGGGGGCGACTGCGATTCCAAGGAGGACAAGGCCCCGCCCTCCTCGCCCACCCCCTCCCTGAATTGCCTCCGTATCCTGCTGGTGGAGGACGAGGCGGCGACCCTGAGGCTGATGTCCCGGCTGCTGGTCGGGCTCGGGCACCGGGTCACGGCGGCGGGCACGGTCGCCGACGCCTGGGTGGCATTCGAGGGCGGCGAGTTCGACCTCATCGTCAGCGACATCGGGCTGCCCGACGGCACCGGGCTGGACCTGATGCGGAAGGTGAAATCGGTGCGGCGGGTCGTCCCGGCGATCGCCCTGACCGGGTACGGCATGGACGAGGACATCCGCCGCAGCCGGGAGGCGGGGTTCACGACCCACATGACCAAGCCGATCGACTTCACCAAGCTGGAGGCGATGATCCGGCAGGTCGCCAACTGACCGGTGTCCCGTTGTCTGTAGTCATTAGTGCGGTTTTTCGTTGAGCGTGACGGTTGATTCGGTTATCCCTCTGTTGTAAAGGAGGGCCAGCCCCGATGAACGCCTACTCGACCGACTTGCGTCAGCGGGTCGT
>JAABUV010005127.1_pt1 | contig 15122 bp, 16 predicted proteins | sample 5559971 | NCBI WGS metagenome assembly JAABUV01 (sample SAMN10711881, study PRJNA513362) | rock metagenome | isolation source: Antarctica rocks | place: Antarctica: Victoria Land, Knobhead nord | collected 2015-12-19
GGGCGTGCACATTGCGGACGTCACGCACTTCCTCGAGCCCGGCTCCGCCATGGACGACGAGGCGGCGGCCCGGTGCGCGCGCGCGTTGGGCGCTGCACGCTACGAGACCCTTCGCGTGCGCCGCGCTGCATGCGTGCCGGGGTCCGGCGGCAGGGCGGCGGCTGCGCACCAAACGCAGTAGCGCGTCGGCTTGTAAGCCACCTGCTGCGCTGCAGAGCTGTCAGTCATGTGCTATGTGGCGAGCGCTGAGCCACATTGTACACCCGGTGCAGCGACCGCGTCGCTCGCCCTGCACGGAGACACCACCCGCTCGCGCTGCGGGCCTGCGGGCCAGCACAGATTAGGAATGGAAAGGCTCTGAGCGCGCGCGCCTCTCGGCTGGCAGGGCGACGACCACCTACCTGGTGCAGCGGCGCATCGACATGCTGCCCAAGCCGCTGACGGAGGACATCTGCTCGTTGCGCGCGGGCGGCGAGCGGCTGGCCTTCTCCGTCATCTGGGAGCTCACGCCCGACGCGCAGCCCGTGGCCGTGCGCTTCACCAAGAGCGTGATCAGGCGCGTCGGCCGGGCCGCGCGCCCGTGACGTCTGTCTGCCGAACGCGGTGCTTCCAGAACTGCACACAGGGCAACATGCCGTGCTTGGCAGCACACGGCGGCTCCGTCAGGCCTTGGCATAGCATTGATAGAGTGCCTGTGAGTGGGCAGTGCAAGTGCGGCCGCTTACCCCTCGTGCGGCAAGGGTAGGGCCAAGGGTAAGGCCAAGGGTAGGGTCAAGGGTAGGGCGAAGGGTAGTGCCTTAAACTCAATCTATGGCGCAGGAGCCGAGCAGCGCTTACGTACGCGGAAGCGCAGTCGCGCCTGGACGACGCACGGCTGGGCGACGAGGTGACCCGCACGTCCCACTCCGGTTCCTGCGCTTGACTGGCTCACAGAGCATGCCCAGGCCGCACAGATGCAACTGCGCGCACGCGTGCGTTGAAGCAGACCCGACATGCCCAAACAGCACAGCCCAGGCTTGCTCAAGACGTTCTTGAAGACTTCTTCAGCAGGCTCAAAGGTTGCCATGAGCGCCTGTGTCGGCCACCTAGTTCCCTCAGTGAGGGAGTGCCTGACAGGGACTGCCACGTCCCACATGTGTAAAGTGGCAGCACCAGACGCCGTTACACTCTCTCGTTGGGAAGCATGGCCAGCCAGCTCAAGAAAACTCTAATGCTGTGCAATGACATGTTGTCCGTCTGTCCTCCAGGTGAGCGTGAGCCTGCGCGCGCTGGCGCGCGTGGCGCGCATCCTGCGCCGCCGGCGCGCGGACGCGGGCGCGCTGCAGCTCGCCTCGCCGGAGGTGCGCTTCGAGATCGACACTGAGACGCACGACCCGCTGGACGTCGGCATGTACCAGGCGCGCGCGCCATGGCCCCGTAGGGTTTCAAGCCCAGGGTTACAAACACCCCTCCGCCGCTCTGCCTCTCCTCCTCCTCCTTCTGTCAGCGAATGTCTTGCACGTGCTTACATACGGTGCGCTCTCTGGTGTCCATGGTCCTCAGCGAGACCGGGCTGTGCTGAGAGCGTGCTGACGGTCAGCATTAGCAAGCGCGCTGTGCAGCCCGCTCTGGCAGCCCTGCTGCGCGTCCTCAGAGGCTCGGCGTTCTCTATGGGGCACGGGTGTGACGAGGCGGTTGGTGGAGGGGCAGTGCTGCAGCCGTTGTGGCCAGGCACTGCCTCGCCATGTGCACAGCTGGATGGCCAAGACTCCATTTTGCTCCCTGTTGAGAGGCCCTGCTATCACTATCACTATCACTATTCGCACCAGCCCTGTCGACCCTAACCCAAGAACTCCTCCCTTGGGGCAGGTGCGCGAGGCCACCGGGTGGTGGAGGAGATGATCCTGCTGGCCAACACTGCAATGGCTCTTCGCACCACCCTGTCAAACCCTAACCATAACCCTCCCGCCCCGGGGCAGGTGCGCGAGGCCAACCAGATGGTGGAGGAGATGATGCTGCTGGCCAACACCACCGTGGCGGAGCACGTGCTGCGCGCATTCCCCACGTGCGCGCTGCTGCGCCGCCACACCACGCCGCCGCCGCGCCAGTTCGAGCCGCTGCTGCGCGCGGCCGCCGCCGCGCACGTCGACATCGACATCTCCTCGTCAAAGGCGAGTTCGTTGTTTTTAAAGCCCTGTGAAAGCGCTTTGCGAGCAACATACAGAGCTGCTGGCAGAAGGTTGCAGGGATACTTTATTCAACCCCTCAGCTTGCCTCCGCTCACGCGTCCGGGTGAACGCAGCGACCCCGCATGGGCGCAGTCGCTGGAAGCAGCAGTGCAGCCGGGGCGGCTGGTCGCCTGCAACCACCCTCCTGGCTGCGCACCGCACAGCCCAGACGGCCTGCCGCGCATCGCGGCGCGCGTGGGGGCCCGCCCGCGCGCGCGGCTGAGCCCGGGTCCGCCCCCAGCGCAGGCGCTGGCCGCGTCGCTGGACGCGGCGGTGCGGCCGGACGACCCCTACTTCAACACGCTGCTGCGCATCCTGGCCACGCGCTGCATGACGCAGGCGGCCTACTTTGGCAGCGGCGACGCCGCGCCGGCCGAGTATTCGCACTACGGCCTGGCCGCGCCGCTCTACACGCACTTCACGTCGCCCATCCGCAGGCGCGCCGCGCGCGCGCGCGCGCCGGGGCGCACCCGCCCCGCGCTGCGCATCCGCCGGCACGGCGCACAGACCGGGACCTGGCTGCGCCAGCCGACACACACCGGCCTCGTCCTGTCATGCGCATGCCGCGCCTGGCCACCCCCAACCCTGCCCTGACCGATGCGCCCGATGCCTGCGTGGCCCGCCCCAGCGAGCGTGCTCGCCGCGCGGGCCTGCTGGCCCGCGGCCTGCCGCCTCTGCAGACACGGGCTGTGCCTGGCGCCGTCCGTCGCATTCCATGGTCGAAAAGGAGTGTCGAGGGTGGCCCCGTGCCGAGTCGCTGTGCTGGCAGCGCACGTCGGGAGCCTGCACAGCGCCGGCTGCGAGCACGGGCATGGCCGTGCGCGGCTGCGCGAGGGCAGGCCGCGCCCGCATCTCTGAACCCCGAGCTCTGCCCCCCGACCGCTCAGGTACGCGGACGTGGTGGTGCACCGCCTGCTGACGGCCACGCTGCGCCTGGCGTCCGTGCCGGACGCCGCGCACGAGCGGCGGGAGCTGAAGGCGCTGGTGGACAACCTGAACGCGCGCCACCGCGGCGCTCAGGCTCGCGCGCCCCACCGCGGCTTCCCCGCGCGCTTGGCCCTCGTGTTTGTGCTGCACCTGCGGGTCATGCTTTGCCCTGTGATAAGTGGCGCAGATGTATCATATATTCTATCCTATACTGCTCGTGCTGATTGTACAGCACATGGATGCATATGCTGCCGCCAGGGTTTACCTTAAGCCTAGCGCGCAGATGGCCGGCCGCGCGAGCGTGGAGCTGCACACGCTCATCTTCTTCCGCGGCCGCGAGGCGGTGGCCGACGCGCGCATCACCAAGGCGCGCGCGCGCGCCCTGTCGGCCGCGCGCGCCCGCTGCCCATGCAAACCTGAGGTATTGTGCAGCATCGGTGCAGCCGCCCAGTTCGCCTCGCAACGTCCATTTGTGCGCTTCTGCATGCGCAGCAAGCGCTGCTGTGGCGAGTGCGCAACATGCTGTCAGGGATGCCCGTCGCTGGCACTGGGCACTGGCACTGGGCACTTCCTCGATAGGACCGCCCTTGCAGCAAGCGCTACTGAATCTGCAGGGCCGGCCCATGGTCTGTGCGGTGTCAACGCACCCGCGCGCTCGCACACAGGTGCGCGCCAACGGCGTCATCGTGTTCGTGCCGAAGTACGGCATCGAGGGCCCTGTGTACCTCACGGAGCGGCCGGGCGGCCCAGGCGCGCCCGACGCGGCGCCGGGCCGCGCGGCCGCGCCGGCGTGCGCGGGCGCCGAGCTCGTGCTGGATGAGGAGAAGCAGACTGTGTCCTCGCGCGACGGAGCCGTGCGCTTCACGGTGTTCGACATGGCGGCCGTGCGGATCACGGTCGCCGAAGCCGCGGGGCACCGGCGGCAGCTGGTGCTGGAGCTCGTGGACCGCGCGCTGCTGCCCGACTCGGAGAAGGCCGCGGCGTGAGCGGCCGCGTGAGCGGGCGCTCCGGGCGGCGCCGGCGACGGCTGCAGCGCAGCGCCCTGTGGCCCACGTGAGCTGGATGCTGGGGCCGGTGGGCCGGCCGCGCGTCGGCGGCCTGCTGCGTTTGGTTGAGAGTTGGCAAGGACACCCTGTTGCTTTCAAGGGTTGCTGGTCCTCATTAAGTGACGAGCTTCTGTGGTACAATGTGAACGCATGGCATGACGACAATGTGGTGTTCTAGGTGTGGCATCCGTTTACATGCCATCCTCTCTACATCCAGGCCTGCACCTGCGGGACGCGCACCGCAGGTTTCTGAACAGACGCCCCGGCCAGGCGTTCATCAGCTGGCGCCTGCAGCCACTGCGTGCAGCTCTGCAGGCGTGACGCGCTCGCGCCGCGAGTAGCGGAAGCGGCTGGCAAACGCGCCGGCGAGCTGCGCTGCCACCAGCTCCACCGCATCCACCCCGCCCAGCCTCCAGGGCCCGACCGCACGCCCAGCCGGCGCAACCTCCCCTACCCCATCGCCCACATGCCCGAACCCAGCATCGGCGCTCGCGCCGGGCGCGCCGCGCGCGCCGCGCGCGCCCTGCGCGTCTGACGCCCGGCCCGCCAGGGAGTTGCAGCCGGGGCTGCGCGCCGCATCGGGGCCGCCCCCCGCGCTCTCGCCGGTCCATGCCTTTGGGCCTCCGCCGCCCGGGCGCGCCGCCGCGGTGAGCTCATGCTGCAGTGAGGTGGCGACGGCGTCCGCCAGGCCGCACGCGACGATCGGCGCAAACGCGCGCAGGTCGGTGGCAACATTCAGCGCGACGCCGTGCGTGGCGACGCCGTGCGAGATGCGCACGCCGACCGCGCCCAGCTTGCGGTCGCCCACCCACACGCCGGTGCGCCCCAGCACGCGCCCCTGGCGCGCCGCGCCGCCCCGGGTCGGGCCGTGGGGGCATGCGATCGCATCGGCCGGCGGGCTGGGGTGAGGGGTGCGGGCCGGGGGGTGCGTTGGCTGCCGAAAGCGCATGTGAATGTGGATGCGTGTAGCGAATCATGACTGCATGTCTGCGCGCCCGCCGTGCAGCCTGCACGCCCGGCCCAAGGCAACCCAAGCATGCCAAGGAGGGCCCTGTACTGCCACGCCCTCCCGGAAGCAGCCAGGCGCTGCCAAGCTGAAGGTGCGCTGGTCGGCCCATAGCTTGGGGAAGGGGGAAAGTGGGGGGGACCCGGCGATGTGCGCGACGTGCGGGGTAGAGGTGTGACACAAGCGCGCGCGGCCCGACGCACCCGCGCGCAGACGCCGTAGACCCCGGCGGTGCGGACCATGGCGTCCTCCAGGCCCTCCACGTACGCACGCGCGCCCACGCCCAGCCTCCGCAGGTTGACCACAGGGTACATGACAACCTGCGCAGCAGGATAAACTAGACACACTAGACACATGGTGGTGTCGCATGTACACTTGCTGGACCAAAAAAGGGAGCGGCATGGAGTTGTGTGTCCAGGGGCGCTGCCGCCTGTCCTTGCGCACAGTGTCCGGCAGTGTGCCTCGCCCAAGCACTGCAGCTCTCAGGACGAGCGGCGGCTGCGAGCAGCAGAGCGAGTGTTGCTGCAAGGAGGGCCGAGCAGGGCGCGCGCCTGGCCAGGGCCGTGGTAGGTCACCTCGCCGCCGCGGTCGGAGCGGTGCACCTCGGCGCCCGCGGCCTGCAGCGCCTCGGGCGCCGTGCGGAAGTCCTTGCTGCTGCCGCGCTTGCCGAGGGTGTACACCGGGGCGTGCTGCCCGCACGGCCGCGCACAGCCGGGGTCAGCGGCTGCGCTCAGCAGAGTCATCGCTTGGTTCGCGCCGTTGCTGGCGGAACGGGCGCGCGCCTGCAGCAACAGCAGAGTGTCAGGAATGGCGCGCTCCTTGCACAGCTGCGCGAGCCGCTGCTGCAGGCGCAGGCCATCAAAGTATGGCACAAGATCGCCGCCAAAGCTGCAGACGCGGAGCAGGCGGCCCGCGTCGCCACCTCGCAGGACCGCAGCTGTCATGCACCAGCGTGCTTAAGCACTAGGATCGTACAGCTGTACGATCTGCAGTCTGTGCTTCTCCTTAGCAGCACCAGCAGTAGGGTAGCCTGAAAGCCCAGAAGCGAGTGTTTGAAGGTGTCGTACTCTCCTGTAGGTAGCTAGGAGGATGGCAGGCCCGCAGCGCGGTGTGCAGCTCTGGCTGCCGGGCGACCTGACAGACCCGGGCGCGCCACCCTCGCACCGCGCGACTCACGTGGGCGGCGCTGCGGCCTTCCCGGGCGAGCGGGCGCCCAGCGAGGTGGCTGACGCGGTGTGCAGGGCGTGCGGAGCGCAGCTGGCGCTCGTCCTCCAGGCACGTGCGTGACACACTCGGTGTATATTAGTGCCGACGCCGTGTTGCGTGGCAGCAGCTGCGCGGCGCTGACGGCACGCACAGCAGGCGTTCGCGCCGCTGGACGAGCGGCAGGCGTCCTCGCGTGCGCGGGAGCGCACGCTTTACGTCATGGGGTGCGTCGCAGCGGGCTGCGGCCGCGAGCCTGGCGGCTGGCGCGCTTTCCGCTGCCAGTTGCCTCTAGGGCCAGCCGCAGGGGCCCCCGCACCAGCCGCTGCGCCAGCGCTGGCAGCTGCGGGGACGCGGCATGCGCACGCTGGGGCGGATGACTGGGCCGCCGAAAGAGACTGGGGCGAGCATGCAAGTCCACCTGCGGGTCTGGCAAGCAGCCGTGAGCCCAGTATTACTGAGCCGGACGCGGCTGCCTCTGGGGGCTATGGCGCCGCTTGGGACTGCGGCAGCCATGGGCCTGGGCAGCGGCCTGGGCGAGCCGCAGGCGCGCCGGCCGGGGCGCCGGCCGAGCCCGAGGCCTCTAGCGGCGCCGACGACACGGCCTGGGGCGCCGGCGGCGACTGGGAGCCCGGCGGCCCCGCAGGCGGCGCGGACGCGTTCGACCTGGGGGACCTCGACGCGGCGCTGGCTGCCCTGGCGGAGGCGCCCCGGGGCGCCGCGCCGCCGCCCGGGGCGAAGCGCCGCGGCGTGGGCGGCGCCAGTGCGGCGCCCAGCTGCGCGGCGCCGGGGCGGCCGCCCACCCTGCCGGGCTTCTACCTGCATGCGGCGGGCGAGCCGGCGGCGGCGGCGGCCGCCGCGCTGACCGCCCGCGAGGCGGACCATGTCGCTGCGCTGCTGGCGGAGTATGAGGCCAGCGGCGCCCCCGTCCCGGTGCGGCGCCCGGCTGCGGCGCTCGGCGGGTGCAGTATGGGCCGCGAGGCTGTGCTTGCATCCTGCTGGAGCTGGCCGCTGCGTCGCACGAGTGGCAGCGCGCAACAGGGAGGAGCCACGCAGCTGTGCAACGCTGGGTGGCGCGCTGTGGCGCCCCTGGCGATGTCTGCATGCACAGGCCCCCGCTGCTGCCCAGCCCGGTGCACCGGCGCGCAGCGCAGCCGTGCGGCAGCAGGCTGTTGAGATCCGCGCCGGACGCCGTGCAGGGAGGCAAGGCGGGCGCCGGCGACCCAGCGCACAGCGGGTCCCCAGCTGATGCGTGGGCGGCGGAAGCGTACGAGCGCACAGCGCCGCCCGGAGCCGCCGCCGCCTTCCACAAGCGCGCCCCTTCTCACGCCTGTCTGTCCCCGTGCATGTCGCCGCTTTCTGAGTGCAACAAGCCCTCCTTGTGCAGGTGCCAGGCTGCAGGGGTGCCTTGCGAAGTGCCGCATGGGCCCTGCATGACGGCTCGCGTGCATGCCCCGGCCCGGCTGTGTGGTCACAGGCGCCTCAGGCGCTCGTCCCCGGCCTGCGCGCCACACTGTACGCGTCGGCGCATGCCATTTGCGACGCAGCCGCCGGGCCCCGCTCACTGCCTCAGGCAGGCGTGATGCCCCATTCTGGGACAGGCAGATGTATAAGTAGTCCAAACAAGGGCGGGACATGCGTGCTTCCGCGCTGCAGGTTCGCCAAGCGCCTGCGGCGCGCGCCGCAGCAGTGCGCGCGGCGCTGCGTGGGCGACGCGCCGCTGTGGCCGCTGCCCGAGGCGCCGGCGCCGGCGGCCTGCACGTCCTGCGGCGCGCCGCGGCGCTTCGAGCTGCAGCTGATGGCCCCGCTCTGCGCGGCCCTGGAGGAGGCCGCTGCGTGGGCGGCGGAGCTGGAGGCGACGGAGATGACTGCTAGTGAGGAAGGGCGCGGAGCGCATGCGCACAGCGGCGGCCCGGGTGGCGAGACAGGGCCGGCGTGCTGGAGCGGCAGCGCGCCGGCAGCCTGCAGTGCACCCGGCCAAACTCCGGGGCCCTGCACGCCGCCCGACTCCTGGGAGTGGCTGACCGTGGCGGTGTTCACCTGCTCGGACGACTGCCACGCTGGCGGTGATGCCGTGCTGGGATGCTGGGAGGAGGAGGTGGCGCTTGCGAATGAGTGGGAAGTGTGAGAGTGCTACTTGTCCAGTGCCTCCGTCTCTCCCAACCCTTGTAACAGCTGCCAAGACCTGTGAGATGATCTTATCAGCAAGCCTTGCGATTGGAGCAAAGTAAAGGCACTTTGCGGCTTGCGTACGAGCTGATAAATAAACACAATAACGAGTCCTGGTGAGATGAAAGTGGTAAATATGGCCCAGGGCAGCATGCTTAACAAGCAGACTGCAAGGATACTGATGCAAAGCCCAGCGCAGCAACCACTGCACAGCACAGCCTCCTCCTGGCAGCCAGCGCAGCAGCCGCTCCTCTCGAGCGCGCTGCGGAGCTCCCCGCAGCCGCAGAGCGCAGCGCGGGGACATGTATGCGGCTGCGCGGCGCTCGCAGAGGCGCCTGCCCCCGCGCCGGTGCAGGCCAAGCCGAGCTCAGCAGAGACTGCTCGGACAATCATCAGCATCATGAGCCACGGCACGTTGTCTACGCTGAGCGAGGACGGGGCGCCGCTGGGGACGTATGCAAGCTATGTGCTGGACGAGCGGGGGCTGCCGATTCTGCGACTGCGTGCTGAGGCAGTGCACACGTGCAACCTCCTGCGCAACCCGCGGTGCAGCCTGTTCGTGCAGCCCGAGGACATGCCCGCGCGGCTGCTTGCGCGGGCCACGCTCGTTGGGCGGGTGCGCGCCCTGTGCGCTCGCAAGCGCCGCGTATGCGCGCCGGTCCCAACGTACCAAAGTGCAGCTCGTTGCTGTCGTTCCGTTTGCTAGGGAGCATAACCCCTCACCCAAAAGCAAAATCGACGTTGACGGCACACAGTGACAGCGCAGAGCAGCGTTTCCGTGGACGGCCTGGAACCTGAACAGCTGCTGCAACTCGTCAGGGCGCCTGCAGTGCAGCCCCAGTCGCCAAGCCCTAGACCTGGCGCCCTAGACCCGCCGCGCGGCGCGCGCAGGTGGAGCCGCTATCCGAACCCTTGAACCCCAAACCTTAGACCCGGCGCGCCATGCGCGCAGGTGGAGCCGCTGGGCGTGGACGAGGCGGCCGAGGCGGCGGAGCGGCACGGGCAGCTGTACTTCGGCGGCGTCGCGGTGGACGCGGTGCAGGGCAGCGACCAGTACTACCGCCTGGCGCTCGACAGCTGCTTCTACGTCGCCGGCATGGGCGCCTCCTGCCGCGCGGAGAGCATCGGCGCCGGCGAGTACATGGCGCGCCCCAGGCGCCGCTGCCGCAGAGGGCCGCCGCCCCGGGCCAGAGCGCCGCCAGTGTTGTCCGAACGCTCGTGCCTGCCGCTGACAGCGGATGCTCCCGGCAACAGCGCCGCCGGTGTCGGCCGCCCGCTCGTGCCTGCCAGCAGGATATCAGGCATTGTGCTGACTGTCAGCACAGCATGCATGGCGAACTCCACCCGCTGCTGTTGCTGGCACGGACCTAGCCACTTCCGCGGCCAGCTCAGCGATGCCCTCTGTGACCTGTCATTGCTGCGCTCGCTCGGCCGCCTGTGCGCAGACAGCGGCTGTGCCTCGGGGTTTCATGCAGCCATGCTGCGAGCCAGCCAGCTCCACACAGCAGTGGTCAGCTGCTCGGGGCACGACCCCGCCTGGGTGCCCAGGCGGCACTGTCAGATGCGCCCAGGGCAGGCTCGCCCTGCGGGCACCGTCCGGCCGTCAAGAAGCACAGCTGGCCGCTCGGCGAACCTGCATGCGTTGCGCATTGAGGGAGGGCCAAGCATCGCACAACGTAAACAGATAATGTGCAGCTAGACATGCGGCGCCGCGCGCAGGCGGCGGAGCCGGACGCGCTGCGCGAGGACGCGGCCGGCCTGGTGGCCGAGCTGAACCAGGCGCGCGTGGAGGACGTGCTGCGCATCGCCGGCTTCGCGACCGGCGCCGGCATGGACCGCCTAGAGGGCGCCGAGCTGCTCTGGGTCGACCGCCTGGGCCTCTACCTGCTGGCGGCCGTGCGTGGCGAGGGCGCGCAGGCGCGCCTCCCCGGCAGCCGCAAGCAGATAGACAGATGTATTACACTACGCAGCGCCAGCAAGGCTGATGAGTGTCCAACTTTTTTATAAAGTCATGAAGGCTTATGTAGGCTCATGTAGTCTCATGTCGTGTCTAGGATGGCCAGGTTTGTGCTCGGGGTCTGGCCGGGTGTCTTGGAGCTTGCACACCTGTCCCCCCCGCGCGGGGCGGCGCGCAGGGCGCTGCACCCCTTGAAGGCTGTCCTGGAAGCGGGGGGGGGGACTTCGTGGCCTGGCTGGCAGGGTGGGTATATAGGGTATAGCCTATCCGGGGTAGGGTATAGGCTATACCCTACCCTATACCGTCCGGGGCTGGCGTCTGCTATCTATCGGCAGAGCTGGAAGGCTGTCGTGCAAGCGTGCATGCGCTGAGGGCCCCGCCCGCCAGTGCAACGCTACTCTCCTGTGGGCACTCGTGCGCGCTAGGAGAGCCGCCTGGTGCCGCCGCGCTGGCCCCCGTCGTGGCTGAGCGCCTGCGCGGCGCGCGCAGGTGGTGCGCGTGACGTTCGCGCGGGAGGTGGCGGACGAGCGCGACGCGCGCAGCACGCTGACGATGCTCGCGCAGCTGGCGTGGGAGCGCGAGCGCAACTACGTGCCGGTCATTCCGCAGATCCCCGACCCTGTCGGGACCTGAGCCGGCTGCCAGGCAGGCACAGGAGCGGCAGCGCCCTCGGCCGCCATGCCGCCACAGCGACAGCCTGTGCTGTGCCTGACATGCGGGACGTGCGTTGTCTCGTTGGCGCGGGAATTGTCAGAGTGCTGTCCTTCAGGAGGTCAGTGTTCATCCTGCGGTGTGTGTGGAGCATCACATTGGTAAGCGTGCTGTCACCTGCATCCTGCCACTGTATTACAGCCTCCCTATCATTTCTGCTCCGGCCTCAGCACGCCCGTGCAGCATGCATGCGGCGTTAGGTGCGCTCCGACCGCTGTCCCAGGGCAGACAGCGCAGGCACAGCATGCAGCACAGCTTCTTACGCTGGCAACCTGTTTGACAAGCTCAATCAAATAGTGCATCCAGATCGTGAGCCTGGTGTGCTTACATGCACCCTGCATGTACCCCGAGCAGCCTCGGGGGTACATCCTTGAGCACAGGCTGCATGAGGTCAGCCATAGAAGGGATGTACTGCTATGGATGGTAACATACCTCTTGCTGCAATCGCTCGCCTGCACGCCCCGCGCCAGTGTGCCCGTCTTGCGTCGCAGTGCTGCAGAGCGTAGCCATGCTGTTCACTTGCTGCGCATGTACCAGCCCCAACCTTGGGAGCAGCGTTTCAGAGGGTCGCTGGCGGGTTTCAAATAGCTTGGAACCAGTGCGACATCCTGTCACGAGTCCTGACAATCGGTCGGCACAGTGCTGCACTGTGTGAGGTTTTCTACGCGCTTGGTGCGCAGGACAGTGTGCAGGGCCGCTTCTGTGGGCGGAGGGCCGCGCAGCAATGCCAGGTCAGCCCGACCTGTCGCGGCAGGGAGGCACGCTGATTGTGGCGTTGTACCGCCGCTTCAACTCGAGCTCAGAGGGAAAGCGTGCGCTGACACGCCTGCTGAACGCGACGGTGCGCGTGCGTTCGCGCACGCAGCCCGGCGGAGTGACTGATTGAGGGCCTCTGTGACTCCGGCACGCTCTGCGCACAGGCAAGGGGCGCGGCGACGGGCTTCTGTCTGCGAGGAGGCCTGCACTTGACGTCGTTGCTGTTCTCGCTGCTCAATGCGGCGCGGCGGCGCCGCAAGGCGCAGATGCAGTCGCTGCGCGATATGCTGAAGGAGTCGCTGCGCTACACCGCGTTCCTGGGCAGCTTTGCGGGCGTGTACGTCGCAGTCGATGAGAGCATCGCGGCCCTGCTCGGCAAGCGGCGGTGCGCGCCGCGAACTGGTGCCTTGGCCCAGCTATTGCGCTGTTTGCTAGTGGCCATGGTTGCTGTGGCTGCTGTGTGGCCTGCTGACTCCAAGCAGCCAGCACACTCACCGACGCACTTGTTTCAGCGCAGGACGTCGCACTGGAGGGCGTTTGTGGCGGGCGCGGCGGCGGGGCCCTCCATCCTGCTCACTGGGTGCGCAGGCCTGCCATCATAATACTGCCCTGGGGTACCAGACAACTACCTATTACTTGGAACCGATGGAGCGCACCCCTGTTTTCACGGCCGTCTGACGTACGGCGGGGCAGAATTGTGTTACAGGGAGACGATGCGCATACATATGACCTGACAGCGTGCCCGGCCGACCGTACACACCTCACCAGAGCGGCGAGGGTGCTCGGTACACAGCTGCTGGAACAGCCGCTAGGAGACTCCCACTGGCCAGCGCTGAGTGCCTGCAAGCACGTTGTTCCATGGCCTCGAAACAGGGCAACACGTGTAGCCTGAGCGCGCCCGGGCTGCCGTCAGGCCCAAGGCGCGGCACCACAGCCTTGCGCTGTACGTTCTGCTGCGGGGCGTCACGCTGCTGGTGCGCTGCGGCAACAAGCCGGACGCGCCGCCGGCCGCGCGCGCGCTGCTGGCGCCCACGCGCTGGCGCCACGGCGACACCGGCCTCATGTGCCTGTGCACGGCGCAGGCGCGGCCAGCCGGGATGCCGGACACCTGCACCGGCCCACTAAAACATCATCACCTGTTGGTCAGTGTGTGAGAGCGCCGGCAGGTTGTGCGCCCACTGTCAGCAGACGTAAGGGAGGATGCGGAAGGCCTGTGTGCGTCGTGCGGGCACTCGCACTTGCTGTCTTGGCATTTGAGGCCGCGCTGACATAGCCACAGTTCCGCATCGCTGTCCACAGGCGCAGCATGTTAAGTGAGGCAGGCTGGGCTCCTGCGCGGTGACTACGGCTGCCTGACGCGTGCGCCAGCGCGCGCAGCTGGCCTACAGCTGGATCCTGAAGCCGCAGACGCTGCCGCCCTCGTTCATCCACTTCCTGGTGCGGTAAACCTTGCATGCTGACTTGCAAACCCTGCACGCTGACTGTTGCAGCCGCACCGGTCTGCACGCTCGCGCTGCAGCGGCGCTGCAGTGGCCGGCTGCGCTGTTTGTTGCGGGCGGCGCGGGCGGCGCCGGGGCTGAGCTTTTCCTGCTGCGCGGCGCAGAACCACCACGGCGGGCACGAGCTCTGGTACTACAAGGCCGCGCGGGTGCGAGGCGGCCCCTGCCGGCCCTCCGTGTCGTGTCGCCTGAGCAAACACGCTGCCTGCGCCGCGCTAAGCCCGCCAGGCGCCGACGGCCGCCCAGCTCGCCCTGCTTGCTTGTCTGCCCATTTTGCGCTGCGCCCGCTGCATGTGATTCGGCGCCCGCATCGCTCGGGGCGCGCAATGCTGCCCTGGTGCGTTGCTCCTTCGCTGGGCGCTGTGCCAGAGTCGGGCCGTGATGCGCTGACCCGTGGCGTGCAGGAGCTGGCGGACCGGCACTGGTACGGGCTGCAGCCCAAGCCGCTGGCCGCGCTGGCGGGCACGGCGCTCGAGGGCCTGGTCGCGGAGCACCCGTGCGAGTGGTGCGCCGTGCCCGCGCGCCCGCGCGCCTGGCCGGAGGGCGCAGGGTGCGCTGGGTCGCTGGGCAACCGAGCGCGGCTCACTCGCGAGGAGCGCGCGCCTGTGCGGCATGCTGATGCCTGCATGCTGTGCGCCGGCGTCGCGCCCGGGCCGCTGCAGCCAAACTGTGCAGCACGCTTGTCCGACGGCTTGAGGTGTTGCGAGGCGGGGCAGGGCGCACCCGGGCGTCGGCTGCAACGAGAACGCGCTGCGCTTCCTGCCGGCGGCCTACCTGCGCGCGCTGCCGGTCTACCTGCCGGTGTACCTGCTGTCCGGGCTGCTCGTGCACAGGTTCGCCCCCGGCTGCGACTCAGCCGGCCCAGCACGCCAGTGTGTCTAGGATACTGAACCCTGGGCAACAGCTCATCCTGACGCGCGCGCCGGCGGCGCCACGGCGCGCGCCGCCCGCAGCGCGGCCGGGCGCGCAACGGGCGCGCGCGCGCGCGCGCGCAGGCGCGCGCTGTTCGCGCCGGGCGCACTGCGGATCTGGGGCAAGGTGCTCAAAGGCGCGGCGCGCAGCAGCGCGTTCCTCGCGCTCTACTGCACGCTGTGCTGGCGCGGCGCCTGCTTCGGCTTCCAGGCGACAGGCTCGTGCGCGCCGCAGGTCATCGCCGGCAGCGCGTGGGCGGGCGCGCACCCTAGCGCAGCACTGACCCTGGCGCATGCCAGGGTCCCAGGAAGGGTTTCAGCTTGCGCGCCCGCCGTGTGTTCCAGCCCTGCCGTGGGGCCCGTCCGAGGCAGGGACACGAGGTCGATGCATGCTTTGGGCTGTGCGCTTGGCCTGCGCGCTGCGCGGGAGCAGAGAGCTCGGGTATGCCTGCAGCAGTGACAAGACGGCAAGGGGGTCAACCGCAGCACGTGACGAGTATGAGTACAGGAAGCGTGATGGAGACCCGAGTGCCGGGTTGCGCGGAGTGGCGGGCGCCCAGGGCGGGGGCCCTGGGCGCCCGCCCTGGGCCCCCACCCTCAGCTGCCATGAATGCCTGCTAACACTGCGCGGCGCGGGCAGGCGGCCTGGCGACGCTGGTGGAGAAGAAGTCGCGGCGCATGGAGCTCGCGCTCTACTGCCTGAGCCATGCGGCCATGAGCTGCGCGGCGT
>JAABUV010005128.1_pt1 | contig 15119 bp, 12 predicted proteins | sample 5559971 | NCBI WGS metagenome assembly JAABUV01 (sample SAMN10711881, study PRJNA513362) | rock metagenome | isolation source: Antarctica rocks | place: Antarctica: Victoria Land, Knobhead nord | collected 2015-12-19
CGGGGCGCTGATCCCATTCCTGGAGGCCTATGATCCCGACGCCGCAACCTCCATGGCGATCCTGCGCGGCCTGCCGGGGGCTGGGGCCGACCTGATCGAGATCGGCGTGCCCTTCACCGATCCCGCGGCGGACGGGCCGACCATCCAGCGTGCCGGGCAGCGTGCCTTGCGGGCGGGCGGGTCGATGCCGGGCACGCTGGACATGGTGCGGGAGTTCCGTCTCGAAGACGACGAGACTCCCATAGTGCTGATGGGGTACCTGAACCCGATTTTGTCCTATGGCCCCGATCAGTTCTGCAGCGATGCCATGGCTGCCGGCGTGGACGGCATCATCGTGGTGGACATGCCCGCGGAGGAGGCCGACGAGCTCGCATCGCATGTCGACGCCTCTGGGCTGGACCTGATCCGGCTGGTCGCGCCCACCACCAACGATGCGCGGCTGCCGCTGGTCCTCAAAGGGGCGGGTGGGTTCGTCTACCATGTGGCCATCGCCGGCATCACCGGCACGCTGTCGGCAGCCGCCGAGGACTTGGCGCTGGCGATCCCGCGCGTGCGCGCCCATACAAGCCTGCCCATCGCCATCGGCTTCGGCGTCCGCACGCCCGAGCAGGCGGCCCAGGCCGTGCGGGTGGCCGACGCAGCGGTGGTGGCGAGCGTATTGATCGAGACCCTCGCGGCATCGCTGGACGCAGAGGGCCGGGCACAGCCGGATACCGTGGGCCAGGTACTGGATCAGGTGCGCGGCCTGGCCAAGGCGGTGCGTGAGGCTCGGGTTAGCGTTGAGGCGCCGGCGTTCGCTTAGTTTGGCCTGGCTAGGTTTATAAGGCGGGGTAGGATGGCGTTGGCGCCGGCTTTGAGTGGCGACGCCAACTATCTCGATAAACCTGGTATTTTGATGCGCAGCTCCGATAATCCGGAATTGGCACTGCTATAGGGCGGTGTTCCGAATGGCTCGGCCAGCCTGGGCCTGTGTTTCCTGCTGACCCGACAGGGGAAGCCGTTGCCCGGCTATTTGGTCCCATGCCGCCGCGATCCATCCTCAGCCATCGCTCGACGAACCGCCTCCGCTTGTGGCACTCCGGGCCTTCCTAGCCGGTTCACCGCCGCGCGGCTGGTGCGTCCGCGTCGCTCGGCATTTGGGGACAATTTCAATGCGATGCAGGATTGCAGTCGGCATCCCAACTGTCGGATGGGCTGCTGTGCTGCGCAAGACCCTGCGCGAACTCCGGTTGCAGACGCGGCCGGCGGACGCAGTGATCGTGTGCGGCACGAAGGCTGCCGATGTCGAGGGCGCCGAGGGTGCAAGCCCCGGCGTGAGGCTGCTGGAGGCTGAGCCGGGCCTACCGAGACAGCGCAACGCGATGGTTGCGGCTGCCGGGGACATAGATGTCGTGGTGTTCTTCGATGACGACTTCTTGCCGGACCCGGCCTACCTCGCCGTCATCGAGCGCCATATGCTGGCCGATCCGCAGCCACCATGGTCAACTCACGATGACCAAAGCTCAGCAGGCCCTATGGCATCAGTAGCTGTCTCAAGTTCTGCGCGGCATGAACAAGAACCGAGGATCGCTTCACGAGGTGCCGCGGCCTTGCCACCCCTCCAAAACCCGTCAAAAGGAGGATGTTCGGCAAACCCCTTTGTGTGACATGGACGCCATCCATGTCGAACGCCAGGCCTTTCAACGCTGCATGCTGGACTGCTGCCCAGATAAGCAGGCTCGTCGCCCCGTCCATGGAGCCGCGTGTGCGGGTCGACGTGAAGCGGATGACATTGCGCGTCTTGTCACGCATCTGTCGCCATATCGCCTTTTTGGAGGCGGGAGGAAGCTCAACTGTGAAATCAACGCTGGTGGGAAGTCCAGCCGCATCGAACGCTAGCGTGTCGGTGGACTCCATCATGGAGCCTGAACGCGGCATGGGACACCTTGGGCAACTGACCGATCAAATCACGGGTTATGGCGAGCTTCTTTGACGAACGGGATAAATCGCTTTCGGTGAACTCTGCAGCCAGGGCGGGCCCAAGGACGCGCATTACCAAAGGCTGGCCAATCGCCTTCAACCCGACGAATTTTTTTGTGAGGAGACACGGCAGCCGGCCTACGACAACTCCCCCCATCGAAACCGTGGCCTCTTGGTAGACCCCGTCGCTGGTGGCCTCCATCCACTAGGGTTCATGGAATATTGTCGGAACAAGGCACCTCCTCGACGTGTGAGTGGACCGAACCAGGCTACTTCAATGGAAGCGCCATCAGCGCCTCGTCGTAATACTGCGTCCCGATTTTCAGCGCCCGCCGCTCCAAGCCATACTGGCTGAAGCCGGCACGGGTGTAGAGGCGCACAGCAGCCGTGTTGGAGGTCACAACCGTAAGCTGAACCTCCTCCACGGCGCCTCTGGCCTGCTCGGCCACGCGCGCCACCAGGGCCGCCGCCAACCCGGTTCCCCGGACTTCAGGTCGGATGTACATCCCCCACAGCACGCCCTTGTGCCTTAGCTTGGCGGTGTCCGGCACAAGGAGGCCCACCGTTCCCACAAGGGTCGAGCCGCCCAGCCAGCCGCCGAACACTGCACTGCGCTCGAGCCGCTCCGCAAACCATGCGGGAGGCCTGGCGGCTTCGTCTTCCCAAGCGGCGCCGAACGCCTCGGGATGGCCACGAAGCCCCTCCAGGCGCAGCTCGCGGTAGCTCATCGTGTCCGAGGCGTCGAGGCGGCGCAACGTGAAGGGTGGCTCCAAGCTATTTTCTGCATTCATCATCGCACCAGTCCGCATAACGGAATTGGCCCAAGGCCAGAGTCCCACGCCGGGTCAGGGCAATCGCATTTCGGCCCAGCTTCTGCCGGCCCGCCGCCTCGCAAATGGCTTCGGCGTCGTTGCGGTCGTTCTTGCCGCGCTTGACAAAGGGTTTGACGTGGTGCGGCGGCACCAACTTCACCCGGTGGCCCTGCGCGCCCAGCACCCGTGCCCAGTGATGCGAACCGCCGCACGCCTCCGGCACCACTTCCGTCGACGCCTGCTTGGCAAAGAACCCAAGCAACTCCGCCCGCTCGAGGGTGCGACGAATGACCGGCTGATCCCGCTGATCGATCGCGTGAACCGTGAAAACAGCCTTGAACGTGTCAACGGCAGTGCGCTTGATCTCGGTCATGTGGGCGGCCCCTCCGTTTGGCTATCAACGGAGCCCAAACATCTGGCACTCGATGCTGCAGGGCCGTCCACACCAACAATGACGGGTGCTCTTCGAGTGGTTTCCAGTCTGAGCTACTTTGGACTAGCGCCGGCCGAACAGGCGCTCGATCTCGGCGCGGCTGAGTTTCAGGAAGGTAGGGCGGCCGTGGCTGCACGTGGCGGCGCGCGGCGTCGTTTCCATCTGCCGCAGCATCGCGTCCATCTCGGCCTGCTGCATCCGGCGGCCGGCGCGGATGCTGCCGTGGCAGGCGAGCCGGGCCAGCACGGCGTCGAGCCGGGCCAGCAGGGCGGTGGCCTCGCCGCCCTCCGCCAGCTCGTCCGCGAGGTCGCGCAACAGCGGCGCCGGGTCCGGGGTGCCAAGGGCGGCCGGCAACGCGCGCACCAGCAGGGCGCCGGGGCCGAACCCCTCGAACTCAAGGCCGACCGACCGCAGCTCGTCGGCGTGGGCCAGCAGCCGCGCGGCGTCGGCCGGGGCGAGGTCCACCACGGCGGGCAGCAGCAGCGCTTGGCGCCGCACGCCGCCGGCCTGGTGCTGCGCCCGCAGCGCCTCGTGGGTCAGCCGCTCGTGCGCCGCGTGCTGGTCGACCAGCACGAGGCTGCCGTCGGCGGCGACCGCCAGGATATAGGTGTCCAGCACCTGCGCCACGGCGGCACCCAGCGGGTATCCGGCGGCGGCCGGCACCGCATCCGGCAGGCCACGGGCGGCAGGGGGCGCGGCGAGCGGCAGTTGCGCCTCGGCGAAGCCGGCGTAGCGCGGCCCTGGGCGGCGTCCCTGCGGCACCAAACGCAGCGGTGGGCGCGCCGAGGCGTCAAGCTGGGGTGCAGCAGCCCCGCCTGTCATTGCCCCGCAGGCCAACGCGCGAGTGATGGCGCCGATCACCAGGGACCGCACCCCGGCGGGGTCCTGGAAGCGCAGCTCGCTTTTGGCGGGGTGGACATTCACGTCCAGCGCGTCAGCCGGCAGGTCGAGGAACAGCGCCGCCACCGGGTGCCGCCCGGCGGCGATCACGTCGCGATACGCCACCCGCAACGCGGTCTTCAGCACCGAGTCCGACACCGGGCGGCCGTTCACCACCAGGCTCTGCGCCGCGCCGGTGGCCCGCGAGACTGTGGGCAGGCAGGCGAAGCCGCTGAGCCGCAGCTCGCCATGGGCCTCGTCGAGCGAAAGCACCGCCGCCGCCGCCGCGTTGCCGACCATTGGGCCGAGCAGGGCGGCGACACGGGCGGCGCGGTCCTGCGCCGGCAGGTCGAAGGCGACGCGGCCCTCGGTCTCGCAGCGGAAGGCGACATGGGGCGCAGCCAGCGCCAGGCGGCGCGCGGCGTGCTCGGCGTGCTCGGCCTCGGTGCGGGGGTGCTTCAGGAACTTGCGGCGGGCCGGGGTGGCGTAGAACAGGTCGGCGACCACGACGCGAGTGCCGGGCGCTCCCGCCGCCGGCGCCGGGCCGGTGACGACGCCGCCCTCCACCTGGATGGCATGGGCGTGCGCGGCGCCCGGCGGACGCGAAACGATGTGCAGGCGGCCGGCGGCGCCGATGCTCGGCAGCGCCTCGCCGCGGAAGCCCAAGGTGGTGATGCGCGCCAGCGCCTCGACGTTGTGCGCGTCCGCGGGCAGCTTCGAGGTGCAGTGCCGCTGGACCGCCAGGGCGAGGTCGGCCTCGCCCATGCCGCAGCCGTCGTCCTGCACCTCGATCCGCTCGGTGCCGCCGCCGGTGAGCGCCACCGCGATCCGGGTCGCGCCGGCGTCCAGCGCGTTCTCGACCAGCTCCTTGACTACGGCGGCCGGGCGCTCGATCACCTCGCCGGCGGCGATGCGATTGACCATGCCCTCGGACAGCAGCCTGACCCGCGGCGGCTCGGGGGCGTCATGATTCGGGACGGATGGCATGGCGCAGCCTAGCACAGCCGGCCCAGTGCGGCCTACACTCGGCGCGCGGCCTGCACTCGGCGCCGTCCCCGCAGATGGACCCCTCCATGCCCGACGCTGGCCTGCTCCCCATCGACCCCGGCGCACGACGCGCGATCCTTGGCGCAGTCGACAGCCTCGCGGACGACGCGACGGCCTTGCTCGCCCAACTGGTGCGGCACCGCAGCCTGCTGGGCGAGGAGGCCGGCTGCCTCGACGCCATGGCGGCGGCCTTCGCGGGCCTGGGCCTGGGCCTCGCGCCGCGCCGCGTGCCGGTCCATGTGGACCGGCTGGCCGGCATGTCCGGTTTCTCGCCGCCGCTGATGTCGTACGCCGGGCGGGACAATGTCGCGGCGGTGCATCGGCCGCGGCAGCGGCAGGGCCGGAGCCTGATGCTGCAAGGCCATGTCGACGTGGTGCCGGAGGGCGCCGCCGACTTGTGGGCCACGCCGCCGTTCGAGCCGGATATACGCGGCGGCCGGCTGTATGGCCGCGGCGCCGGCGACATGAAGGCGGGGCTGGTGTCCATCGTCATGGCCTGCGCCGCGTTGCGCCGCGCCGGATTGCAGCCGGCGGCCGAGTTGCAGCTCGCCGCCGTTATCGAGGAGGAGTGCACCGGCAACGGCGCGCTCGCGGTCATGCACGCGCTGCCGCGGCCCGACGCCTGCCTGATCCCGGAGCCTGGCCCCGGCTTTCCGGCGCTCTATGTCGCGGAGGTCGGCGTGGTCTGGGCGTGGGTGACGATCACCGGCCGCCCCGCCCACGTGCGCGACATGCAGGCCGGGGTGAACGCCATCGAGGCCGCCTACGTGCTGATGGAGCGGTTCCGCGCCTATGAGGACGCGATGAACCGCGCCGAGCGCCGCCATCCGGCGTTCGCCGGGGACAACCATCCGATCAACGTCAACTTCGGCACCCTCACGGGCGGCGAGTGGAACAGCAGCGTCGCCACCCGCGCCCGGCTTGGCGTTCGGGTCGGCGTGATGCCGGGTCATAGCTGCCACGACGTGCGGACGGAGATCGAGGCTCTTGTAGCGCAGGCGGCGGACGACCCCCGGCTGCGCGGCGCGCGGCTCGGGGTGGAGTTCAAAGGCTTCATGGCGGACGGCTGCGTGTTCCCCAGGGACCAGCCGATTGCGCAGGCCGTCACCGCGACGCACCGGGCGGTGACGGGCACGGAGCTTCGCCACTACAGCGCCACCGGGCTGACCGACGCGCGGTTCTACACCTTGTACGGCGGCACACAGGCGACCTGCTACGGCCCGGACGCCGAGAACATCCATGGCATCGACGAGAGCGTGGGCCTCGACGCCGTGCATGACGTGACCCGCGTGCTGGCGCTGACCATCGCCGGGTGGTGCGGGCTGGAGGCGGCCTAGCCTACCCGCACGTCGCAGCGGTGTTACCAGGGCAGTTCGGCCCCGCTATAGTCGAGGAACGCCGAACCCGGCGTGCCGCGCCGCGCCAGGATCACGTCGACCAGGCCCCGCACGCTGGTCTCAACGTCGAGGTCGGCGCTGTTGCCGCCCATGTCGGTGCGCACCCAACCGGGGTGCAGCGACAGCACCGTGAGCGGTCCTCCTAGTTTTTCCGGGGCCAGCTTCGCCACCATGCTGCGGGTCAATGAGTTGAGCGCCGCCTTGCTGGCGCGGTACAGCTCCATGTCGCCGCGGTCGTTGCCGGCCACGCTGCCCATGCGAGAGGTCATGAAGGCCAGCACGCCGCCGGGCACTATGCGGTCGAGCAGGATGCGCGCGGCGGCCACCGGGGCGAGGGCGTTGGTCAGGAACAGCGCGCCGACCTCGTCCGCGGTGGCCTGCCCGGCGTCCTGGTGCGCCGGCCCCGATACGCCGGCGTTGATGAACAGCAGGTCGAGCCGTGCCGCCGGGAGCGCCGCTATCGCGCCGGGATCGGTGATGTCGGCGATCGCGGCGCTGGCGCCCGCCGCCTCGACCGCCGCGCGGTCGGCCGCGGACCGGACAGTGCCGGTGACGGCCCAGCCGCGGCCCGCGAGCTCGCGCACCAAGCCGAGGCCGAGGCCGCGGGACGCGCCGATGACGAGTGCTGTTGGCATGGTGGAAGCCTCCCTGAGTTGTGCTGAGCACATAGGGGTTGCGGCGCGGCCTTGCCACGACATCTGCCAAAGACACTGATATGGGACCGGAAACCTGCGGCTGCGGCTGCGTTGGGTCGGAACCTGAACTTATTGCGTGAGGAACGTATGTCCGAATCCGCCCTGACGACCCAATCCGTCTCCGCCGCCTCGCCCCGCGTCGTGGTCATCACGGGCGCGTCGTCCGGCATCGGCCGCTGTGCCGCCGCCCTGTTCGGCAAGCACGGCTGGCGCGTGGGCCTGATCGCCCGCAGCGCCGAGAACCTGGACGCCACCCGCAAGGACGCCGCCGCCGCCGGGGGCACCGCGTCGGTCGCCGTCGCCGACGTGGCCGACAGCGCGGCGCTTGAGGCCGCTGCGGCGCATATCGAGGGCGAGCTTGGACCCATCGACGTCTGGATCAACAACGCCGGCGTCAGCGTCTACGGCAAGTTCATGGACATCGAGGAGGACGAGTTCCGCCGGGTCACCGAGACCAACTACCTCGGCACGGTGAACGGCACGCGGGTGGCGTTGCGCCGCATGCTGCCGCGCAACGCCGGCACGATCGTGCAGATCCTCTCGGCCATCAGCTACCGCGGCGTGCCGCTGCAATCGCCGTACTCCGGCAGCAAGTATGCCCTGCGCGGGTTCACCGAGGCGCTCCGGGCCGACCTCGCCAACGACAGCAGCGCGGTTCACCTGACAATGGTCCACCCCCCTGCGGTGAACACCCCGTTCTACAACCACGCGACCTCGCACATGCCGAAGCCGGTGCGCCCCCCGCCGCCGGTCTACCAGCCGGAGATCGTCGCCGACGCCATCTACCTTGCCGCCACCACGCGCCGGCGGGAAGTCAAGGTGACGGGTTCAACCCTGGGCTTCGCCGTGGCGAACAAGGTTGCGCCCGGCCTGCTGGACTACCTGTCCGGCAAGTTCGGCGTGACGGCGCAGCAGTCGGACAAGGGGGGTGACGTGGAGATTCGCGACCCGAACCTGAACGGCCCCGGCCAGCGCCCGTCCTCGACCCATGGCCCGTTCGACAGCGAGAGCCTCAACACCAGCGTGCAGATGTGGGCCAACAAGAACCGCGGCGCCGCGGTCGGCTTGGCGCTCGGAGTGGGGCTGATCGGGCTGGCGATGCTGGGCGGGTCCTCGGCGCGGGCCATGGGCGCGCGGGCTGCGGGGGTTCGGGCCGTGGGCGCACGCACCCTGGGCGCAGGGGTCCGCTTGGCGGCCAACGAGGCGCTGCGGCGCTTGTAGGAGCGGGCGTTGTGACGGGCCACACCGCGTTGGGGGCCAACCAGCGTGGCTGAGGCGGCTCCGCGCGTAACCGGGCAGCTCGAATCGTCGCTTTATGTCGCTGACCTCGACCGGTCCCGCGATCTCTACCAGCGCGTGTTCGGCTTCGAGACGCTGTTGCAGGAGGAGCGCATGGTCGGGCTCGCCGTGCCCGGCGGCAGCGTGCTGCTGCTGTTCCTCCGGGGCGGCTCGGTCGAGCCGAGCCAAATGCCAGGCGGCGTCATCCCGCCGCATGACGGCCGGGGCACGATGCACCTGTGCTTCGCCGTGCCGCTGGCAGAGCTCGGCGCGTGGGAACGGCACCTGGCCGCGCTCGGCATCTCGGTCGAAAGCCGGGTGGTCCAGAGTTTTGGCGGCACCAGCCTGTATTTCCGTGATCCCGATGGGCATTCGCTGGAGGTGGCAGGGCCTGGCCTGTGGGCCACCTACTAGGCAGTCCCTGGGAACGGCGGCAGGTCGCCGCCATGGTTTCCCTTCGCCTATTCTGGCGGCTGTCCTGGATCGCGCTGGCGTGCCTTGTTGCGGTTTGCCGGCCTGCCGCGGCGGCGGACACGCCGGACAACCCGACCGCTGGCCAAAGCTGGGCCGAGGCGCAGAGCGCGCAATGCGTTGCTGCATTGCGGGTGGCCGAAGGCCAGCATGGCACCGCGCTGGGCCTGCTGGCCGCGATTGCCAAGGCTGAGAGCGGCCGGCCGGTGCCGCCGCTGCGGGGCCTCCAGCCTTGGCCCTGGGTGGTCAACGCCGACGGGGCCGCGGTGTACTTCGAGAGCAAGCCAGCCGCCGTGACCTGGACCCGCCTGGCACTGGCCCGCGGGGTGCAGCAGACGGACGTCGGCTGCATGCAGGTGAACCTGCAATCCCATCCGCAGGCATTCCGCGACCTCGACGACGCCTTCGACCCGGCGGCCAACGCCGACTACGCTGCCCGCTTCCTGCGCAGCTTGCGCGACGAGGCCGGGTGGGACTGGACGACCGCCGTTGGCTACTACCACTCGCGGACGCCGGTCCTCGCGGCCGACTACCGGGAGCGGGTGGCGGCGATTGCCGAGGGCCGCGTGCCGGCGGCGAGCCTTGGGGTGCCGCTGTACGTGCGCGCCATCCAGCAGGGCAGCCTGCACATTTCGCTTGCCGGCGGCGGGGTGCTGCGGATCAACGTGAACCGGCAGCCGTCGCGGCGTGGGCCGCGGCGCATGACCGCGTGCCAGATCGCCGCCGTGCTCGGCCCCTACATGGCTGCGCCGGCCAGGGCGCGGTGCGGCACGGCGCGGGGGTGACGCATGAGGGGAGGGGACGCAGGGGGGATGGAGTGCACGGGGGAATGATACAGGGCAATCGCATTTGCCCTTTTCGTCATCGCCCCTTTTCGTCATTGCCCCCCTCCGTCATTGCCCTCCTCCGTCATTGTGAGGAGCGCTTGCGACGTGACAATCCAGGGCGACGCGCCAAAACATTGGTCCATGTTGCCCTGGATTGCCGCGCCGAAGCCGGCTCGCAATGACGAGTTTTTTGAGACCGGAGGCAGGCTGGGCCAAATGCGATTGCTCTGGGGGAATGATAAGTGAACGCTGGCCTTCTCCAACAGAAACCGCTAATGTCATAGCCGATTACTTGTTGCGATGGGTTGGCCCGCGCTGTCGGCGTCCCATGTTTTGTTCCGTTCATACCGTTTGAGACCTGATATGCGCACACCTGACCGCCGTTCCTTTGACAGCCCCCGCCGCGGAAGCCGTGGACGTGATCGGAACGATGATTTCCCGCCATCGCGCGGCCGAGACGAACCCTATGTTCCGCGGGATGCCTTCGTTCCCAGGGGCGGCGACCGTGCCCCTCCAGGTTTCGGTGCCCCCCGCAGCGCTGCGCCGACGGGGCCAGAGACCGGCGCTGTCGTAAAATGGTTCAACGCCGAGAAGGGTTTCGGCTTCGTCGAACTCGAGGGCGGCGGCGGTGACGCTTTCCTGCATATTAGTGTGCTGTCCCGCGCCGGGCATACGACCGTGCAGCCAGGCGCGGCACTTCGCGTGCTGGTCTCGCCGGGCCAAAAGGGGCCGCAGATCGCCGAAGTGCTGCGCGTCGACGAAGGGGCTGCGGTTCCACAGCAGTCGTCCTATGCTGCCGAACGGCCGCGGCCAGCCCCGCGTGCGCCGGTCGATGCCAGCATGGCGGTTGAACTGCATGGGACGGTGAAGTGGTTCAACGCTGAGAAGGGCTTCGGCTTCGTGATGCCCGACGGCGGCGGCAAGGACGTGTTCGTGCACATCTCCGCGCTGAATCGTGGCGGCCTAAGCGGCCTTGAGCCAAATCAGACGGTAAGGATGCAGGTGGCCGATGGCCGCCGCGGGCCGGAGGCGGTCTCGGTCGAGGCTACCTGATGCCGTGAGCGTGGCGCGGCGCGGCAGGCGCCGATCTTGGATTGCCGTCGCGCTGGGCGTCGTTTTGTTGACCGGAGCCGCTGGCCTTCCAGGGCTTGGACCACGCGAAGCCCGTACCTCCATCGATGTCGCGGCCATGCCGTGGGCGGCGGTGGCACGGGTGCAGATGCCCGGTGTCTCGCGTTGCACGGGCTTCCTTGTGGGGCCGCAGACAGTAGTGACTGCGGCGCACTGCTTATATAGCCACCGGCTCGGCCACTTCGCACCGCCCGCGTCCGTACACGTGCTGCTGGGCTACGCCGACGGCGTGTTCACACGGCATGCAGTGTCCACATCGTATCGCGTCGCAGACGGCTATGATCCGTCCACGCCTGGTGGCCAGGGGGCGGACGTGGCCGTGCTCACGCTAGCGACGGCCATCGGCAGACTCGACGAAACCCTTGCACTGGCGGAGCAGCCCACGGCCAACGGCGCACCGCTGATGCTGGGTGGCTATGGACAGGACCGGGCGGAGCGGATTGCGGCGGACCTGTCCTGCAAGTCTGTTGGCTACGTCGCCGGTGCGGATGGGCGCTTGCTGCTGCGGCACGACTGCGCGGGCACCCGCGGCACCAGCGGCGGCCCAGTGCTGGCGGCGGTGCCGGGCGGCTGGCGTGTCGCGGGTGTCCAGGTCGCAGGAAATTTGAACGATGCGGGCGGACTGGCGGTTCCGGCCGCGGCAATCCGCGCGTTGCTGGCGCGGCCATAGTGGCGTTTGTGCGTTGTGTGCCGGCTGGGCGTGCGGGAGCTTGGCAATGCCTGATCCCGCGCTGCTCCCGTTCGTCAACCTCGTGGTCCTTGACCTGACGCTGACGCACGCCTAGCCGATTTGCGTGCGACACTTGGCCGACCGAAGCGCCAACATGATCCGTATCGATCTGCCGGACAAAGCGGCCAGGGACAACGCCATTGCCTGTCACCGCTCAAACAGTTGTGTCTTTGCCCTCACTGCGGGCGCGGACAGAATTGCACGCTGGCACAGCGAGGTGGACCATGCCCGACACAGCGACCCTAACCCTGTTTTTCGGCGCAGCGCTCGTGCTCGCCGCAATGCCTGGCCCTGGCCTGTTCTACGTTGTCGGGCGCACCCTGGCTTCAGGACGCGCCGACGGTTTCGCCTCCTGCATGGGTTCCGCGCTCGGCGGCCTCGTGCATGTGTTTGCAGGTGCAGCCGGCGTTTCGGCCCTGGTCGTGGCGAGCGCCACCGCTTTCATGATCTTGAAGTTCGCAGGCGGGTTGTACCTGATTTATCTAGCCATCCAGACCTGGCGCTCGGCTGCCACCCCGGCTCTTGCTCCGGAAGGTGCCGCCAGTCCCGACGCTTGGCGTGCATTCCGTCAAGGCGTGGTCGTGGAAGCCACCAACCCCAAAATGGCGGCCTTCTTCCTCGCCATTATCCCGCAGTTCATTGATACATCTCGTGGCAGTGTCGCCGCACAGTTCGTCGTGTTCGGCCTGATCTCGGTTTCCCTCAATACCGGCATGGCGGTCCTCGTCGTTTCGGCGACCTCGGCCATGCGCGGGCGGCTGGCGGGCAAGGCGCACGTCGTGCGTCGCTTGCGCCAGGGCTCTGGTGCCATCCTCGGTGGCCTCGGTGTTTCGCTGCTGCTGACTCGCCGTCCGGCGTAGCCGCGGGCAGGCACAGGGGAAGTTTGCGCGATAAGGGCACTACCTAAACCGCCTGCCCGGCGCACCAGCCGCTCGACCATGCCCACTGGAAGTTGTAGCCGCCCAGCCAGCCTGTCACGTCCGCGGCCTCTCCGACCACGAACAGGCCCGGCACCGTGGCGGCCTCCATCGTCTTGGACGACAGCGCGCGGGTGTCCACGCCGCCCAGCGTGACCTCCGCCTTGGCATACCCCTCCGACCCCGCAGGCGTCAGCCGCCAGCCGTTCAGCACGGCAGCGAGCCCGCGCAGCGCCCGGTCGGGCAGGTCCGCCATCGGCGCTGCCGGCAGGTAGGCCGCCGCCAAAGCCTGCGCCAGGCGCGCCGGCAGCAGTTCGGCCAGCACGGTTCGGCTCTCCGCCCGCGGCCGGGAGCGCTTGCGGTCGCGCAAGATGGCGTAGGCATCGACGCCCGGCAGCATGTCCACCTGCACCGCCGCGCCCTCGCGCCAGAGCGACGATGCCTGGAGGATCGCCGGGCCGGAAAGGCCGCGGTGGGTGAACAGCATCGCCTCCTGGAAGGTTTGGCGTCCGGCGGTTGCCGCCACCGGCAGCGCCACGCCGCTCAGGGGCTGCATGAGCCCGAGCTCGCCGCCGCCAAAGGTCAACGGCACCAGGCCGGGGCGGATGTCCGTGAGCGGCAGCCCGAACTTTCGCGCCGCGTCGTGGGCGAAGCCGGTCGCGCCCATCTTCGGAATGGACAGCCCGCCGGTCGCCAGCACCAAGGCGGGCGCGGTGAAATCGCCCTGGTCCGTCTCGACCCGGAAGCAGCCGGAGTGCGACAGACCGGTGACGCGGTGGCGCAGCCGCAGGTCCACCCCGGCCGCCGCGCACTCGGCCAGCAGCATGGCGACGACGGCGCGGGCCGAGCCGTCGCAGAACAGTTGCCCCAGCGCCTTCTCGTGGAACGGGATGCGGTGCTTGCGCACCAGCGCGATGAAGTCCTGCGCGGTGTAGCGGCTCAGCGCCGAGGTGCAGAAACGGGGGTTGCCGGACAGGAAGCGGTCGGGCGCCGACCGCTCGTTGGTGAAGTTGCAGCGCCCGCCGCCGCTGATCAGGATCTTGGCGCCGGCCTGGTCCGCGTGGTCAAGCAGCAGCACCCGCCGCCCACGGCCGCCCGCGGTGGCCGCGCACATCATTCCGGCTGCACCCGCGCCCAAGATGATGGCGTCGAAGGCGCGCGTAGGGGAAGGAGGCTGCGGTGTCATAGGTGCAGCATCTGGTCGGCCTGCGCCAAGGCGGGAATAGCCGGATCGGAAAAAGCCTGGATCGGAAAAGCATCGAACTCCGCCGTCGTGCGTTGCAGCACGATGGGCGTGCAGCCCGGTGAGGACGTCTGACCATGGCCGATGCTGTTTCGAACCCGTCCCGTATGAAAACCCAGGTCCAGCCGCCGGAGTTGCCGGGCCTGCAAGCGCTGACGACGCTCGCCGTCGCCGTTGTCGTCATCGCGGCGCTGTACTTCGCCCGCGAGGTGCTGGTGCCGATCACGCTGGCGATCCTGCTGTCGTTCGTGCTGGCGCCGCTGGTTGCGCTGCTGCGCCGGACCGGCCTGCCGCGTGTCCCTTCCGTTGTCGCGGCGGTGGTGTTCGCGCTAGGCATCTTGCTGCTGCTGGGCGGCGTGATCGGCACGCAGTTGGCGAGCCTGGCCAGCGATGTCCCCCGCTACGCCGCCACGGTCGAGCGCAAGATCGACACCGTTCGCTCCTTCACCATCGGCCGGATCACGACGATGACGGGGAAGCTCGGGCGGCAGTTGGACGACGCCCCGCCGCCGGTGCCGAACTCGACGCCGGCCCAGGCCAAGCTGTCCCCCGACGCGCCCAAGCCGGTGCCGGTTGAGGTCCACCAGCCGGACTCGACCCCGTTGGAGATCGCGACCCGCGTGCTGTCGCCGATCCTGTCGCCGCTCGCCACCATGGGGATCGTGCTGCTGGTGTCGATCTTCATCCTGATGCAGCGCGAGGACCTGCGGGACCGCATGATCCGGCTGTTCGGGTCCAGCGACCTGCACCGCACCACCGGCGCGATGGACGAGGCGGCGGCCCGGCTGAGCAAGTACTTCCTCACCCAGCTCGCGCTCAATGCGGCATTCGGCGTGGTGATCGGGCTGGGCCTGCTGGTCATCGGCGTGCCGAACCCGGTGCTATGGGGCATTATCGCGGCGCTGATGCGGTTCGTGCCCTATATCGGCGCGTTCGGCTCCGCGGCCCTGCCGATCGCGATGGCCGCCGCGGTGGACCCTGGCTGGACCATGGCGCTGTCCACGGTCGCGCTGTTCCTGGTGGTCGAACTCGTGACCGGGCAGTTCATCGAGCCGCTGGTCTATGGCCACAGCACCGGGTTGTCGCCGGTGTCGGTCGTGGTCGCCGCCATCTTCTGGGCGTGGCTGTGGGGGCCGGTCGGATTGATCCTCTCCATGCCGCTGACGCTCTGCCTGGTCGTGCTCGGGCGCCACATCGACCGGCTGGAGTTCATCGACGTGCTGCTGGGCGACCAGCCGGCGCTCACTCCGGCCGAGAGCTTCTACCAGCGCATCCTGGCCGGCGACGCGGACGAGGCGCT
>JAABUV010005129.1_pt1 | contig 15117 bp, 15 predicted proteins | sample 5559971 | NCBI WGS metagenome assembly JAABUV01 (sample SAMN10711881, study PRJNA513362) | rock metagenome | isolation source: Antarctica rocks | place: Antarctica: Victoria Land, Knobhead nord | collected 2015-12-19
TTATGGATAGAAATTTGATGGTGAACAATCGTTGATGATGTTGGCAAGAGTAGAAGTCCAATGTGGGGCTTAAGCGAAGCTAGACCGAAATTGGGCTTAGGGTGGATGAGCCCTACAAGGGGAGCCTTAAAGTCAATGATGATAGTTAGCCATCCATAGTGATTGAACGTATATAAGACCAAGCGACTGGGTCCGTGTATAGAGGCTGGAATATTGACGGCAAATGGGTGATTAGATACCATATCCCATAGCAACTGCCGCTAAGCCGCTATCTCTAGAGAAGGGAAGATATCTGCTCATCGAAACTTCGAAAGTAGGAAGATGGGTTAGTAGCTTAAATGATTAGGAAGCTCGGAAAACCAGTCTTGAGTCTTCCTCATAGTCTTGGGGTTACTGTTGACGGAAACTACATATTCACCTCTAACTACTGGCACAACCTGGTGTCATCCTAAACTAGGTTCGTTGGCTGCCCGAGCAAGTCTGTTACCAATGAAAAGCAACGCAGTTTTCAGCTATTGCTGACTCAGAACTTATTGATTGTTGCGATCGTATAATAGGTTAATTACTAATTAATTTGACTAACTAAATAATAGCTATTTACACAATTTAATATATGCGCTGGGAAAGTCAATGGGAAAGTCAACGGGGAAGTTAATGAGAAAGTTAATGGGTAAACTAATGAGGTAGAAAGTCATGAAGAAAGTCATGTAGAATGTTCGATAGAGAGTCACGTAGAATGTACGATAGAGCTCATATTTGATGCTCGATAGAAATCAAATTTGATTCTTGATTGCGAAGCAATTCGAAGCTTGATAGAAAGTCATCATCGGCAGTTTGTAAAGTGGACAAAATTCGTAGGGTTTAGCTAAAGTGACATTTATCGCTTAAAGCGGGATAAAATCCGGATTTAAGCTGACCTCGTTAGGCTGCGATCTGCTTTTGCCGACAAAATCTGTGTTTGTCCATATGTCTCTGAACTGTATCTCGCTTTTGCCGGTAAAATTTGCGTTTGTTCATATGCGCTGAGCTGAATTCCGCTTTCACCACATATGTCGACAATCGCTCACCTACTCGCCCACCTACTCACCACCCTACATGCTCGCCCACCTACTCGCCCACCTACTCGCCCACCTACTCGCCCACCTACTCGCTCACCTACTCGCCCACCTACTCGCTCACCTACATGCTCAGCACCCTACTCGCTCACATACTCGCTCACTTACTCGCTCACCTTCTCGCTCTACCGAATTCCCTACCGAATTCCCTACCAAACGCCCTATCAAATACCCTACCAAACGCTCTATCAAATACCCTACCAAACTCTCTACCAAAAGTTCTACCAAATACTCTACTAAACGCGTCGGTCGGGCGCATAAAACACGTCAAACAGTGCTTCAAACAATGCTTTCTACATGGCTTCCTACCTATAGTACTCGTCACCCTAAATGCTCAGCTACCTACCTTACCTACTCGGTAATCTCCGCTTCGAGCTCTATAGGGTTGGCGCTAGAGAGTTCGAAGTTTTCACCTTCTTTCTTTCTTCGTAGTTCCTACCTTCTAGAACAACAATCAAAATACTTACATGTTCAGCTATCAACTCAGCTATCACCTCAGCTATCAACTCAGCTACAGCTCAGCTATCAACTCAGCTATCTACTCGTTCGCCTACTAGTCAGTCTACTCGCTTCAAAACATGCTTTATGCGACGTGTTCAAACACGAGTTATTCGCTTCATGATTTACTTCATGATCTACTTCATGATCTTACTTCATTCTTCATTGCTAATTAGCTCAATAGAAAGCACTCTTTATGAATCAATATCAAACTTCCTATCGAGCTTTCTATCGAACACTCTACGTGCTTCAAAATACGCGTCGATCGAGTGCATAACACGAATCAAACAGTGCTTCAAACAATGCTTTTCACTGAGCTATCTACTGAGCTACCTACTGAGCTATCATCGTCTTTCTACTGATTTTCCGACCGAACTTTCTATTGAGCTACCTACTGAGCTATCATCGTCTTTCTACTGATCTTTCGACCGAGCTTTCTATTGATCTTTCTACACATCATTCAAGAATCAACTTTGTTCTCTATCGAGCATCAAATATGACTCTATCGTACATTCTACGTGGCTTCATACCGAACATTCTACATGACTTTCTACCTCATTAACTTTCTCATTAAGTTTCTCATTAAGTTTCTCATTGACTTCTTCATTGACTTTTTCAGCGCATATATTAAACTGTGTAAATAGCTATTATTTAGATAGTCAAATTAATTATTCAACGTTGCAACTATCAATGCTACAAGTATCAGAATCATGTTTGTTGAATCAAACATCAGAATCGTGTTTGTTGAATCAAACATCAAAGACGCATACTGCGCTCATAGAAGTTCTAAAGATGTTGACGCTTTTATGAATATGCATCAGCTAAAAGTGACGCAAATCTGAAACATGAGATTAAATGAATATTTGAAATATTGATCGTTAAAAGCGCTAAAATCTGTCTCTGTCACTCTTTACAAATTGCAGATGTAGAATGATCAGTAGAATGATCAGTTGAAAGATCGATCAAAAGATCAGAAGAAAGATCAGTAGAAAGCTCAGTCGAAAGATCAGTAAAAAGCTTGATGAAAAGCTTGATGAAAAGCTCAGTAGAAAGCTCAGTAGAAAGCTCAGTAGAAAGCTCAGTTGAAAGCTTGATGAGAAGCTCAGTAGAAAGCTCAGTCGATAGCTCAGTAGAAAGCTCAGTAGAAAGTTCAGTTGAAAGCTCGATGAAAAGCTCAGTAGAAAGCTCAGTAGTAGAAAGCTCAGTAGAAAGATCAGTAGAAAGATCAGTAGAAAGATCAGTAGAAAGATCAGTAGAAAGATCAGTAGAAAGATCAGTAGAAAGATCAGTAGAAAGCTCAGCAGAAAAATCAGTAGAAAGTTTGATATCAAGTCATGAAGAGTACATTCTATTGAGTCAGTTAGCATTATTTCATACAAAATAGAAAGTAGAAACTGTTTTATGAAGAAAGAAAGAAGTGAGAAGAAGTAAATACTTTGAATTTTCTGAATTTTCTAGCATAGATCTTCAACTGAGAGCGAAGATTACTAATCACAGAGATAACAATACTGTTTTCAAGTCATGTAAAAAGCATTGTTTGAAGCATTGTTTGATGTATTTTATGCGTTCAATCGACGTATTTAATAAGCGTTTAATAGAGAATTTGATAGAGTGTTTGATAAACAGTTTGATAGAAAGTTTGATAGAGTGTTTGATAAAGAATTTGACAGAGTGTTTGGTAGAAAATTTGACAGAGAATTCAATAGAGTGTTTGGTAGAAAATTTAATAAAGCGTTTGATAGAAAGTTTGATAGAGCGTTTGATAAAGAAATTGATAGAGTGAGTAGATGAGCGAGTAGATGAGCGAGTAAATGAGCGAGTAAATGAGCGAGTAAATGAGTCAAACTTCATTGAAAATTGAATGATTAACTGTAATAGATTTAACTTTTGCAACTTTGATAAAAGAATCAATCATTTTACAGATTAAATAATTAAGATTTCAGCACGTTAGTGAAAAGAAATCAAAATTAGTCAATAGAAGTAACTGCGTTGCTAACTAGATTCATTGACTGCTCAAGCAAGTCTATTATTAATAAAAAGCAACACAGTTTTCAATCTTTGCTGACTCAGAACTGATTAAGTAGTTTCATTAACTTGTCTCAGTTTTGCCTCAGTTCTCAAACATAGTAGATAAAATCTAGTCTTATGCTACATCTTTTCAAGTAAGCGATGATGACTAAGCTTCTTTAAGTTAGTTGTCTTGCTTACTATGTAAGATTCAATTACTACATCTGAGAGCATAAATTTGAATTACAGTCAGAATTTTCTTAAATCTGAAATAATATCAAACTTTGTTATCGTCTTATTTGATGCAATAAGCTCAATGAATATTTTATTCACATTAACATAATTTAAGAATAATAACATATCAGAAACATTTATGTGACATTAAATGAACTTTTAATGATAATAGCTGCAATCATGATTCACGATGAAGAATTCAACAGTTTATCAAACATGATGATTGATTACATGCAGATAAAATTCATTGTTTTAGTAAAGTTGAGCAACAGTGATGAAAAAATAGACTTTTATCAGAAAGATCATTGCAAGATCAAGACATCATGATGACAAGATAATAAAGCATATTTATTGTTATTTCAATGTCAATCATGTCTCATAAAGATAATCATCAATAAAGTTGCATTGTATAACTTTATTGAAGAATCTAAATCTTGAACTATTTGCTCTTGAATGTTCTTGACTTACTTGATTTCTTGAATATCTTTGATGTCTGAAGTGTCTTTGACATCTGAAATGTCTTTGACGTCTTGAATGTCTTTGACGTCTGAAGTATCTTTGACGTCTTGAATATCTTTGACGTCTGAAATGTTTTTGACGTCTTGAATGTCTTTGACATCTTTCGCTTGTCAAAAGTTTTTGAAGTCTCTTTATCACTTGACTCATCGTCAAAGTTCGCATTCTTGTTCAACTGCTTTTTCTTTTGAGACTGCAAAATCGCTTTGTTTCTTAATTTGAAAGTAAATTCATTCATTAAGAATTTTTCGTGAAAAGAATGAATGAGATAGTTCTCGATGTCTTTGACTTCGCAAAGATGATGTAGTTCACGTCATCACTTGTAGTAATATTCTTCATTTTTTTTATTAGCGTAAGTTTCATTCATACTCACATATTCATCTGAAACTCATATCTTGATTGCATTACTCAGCAACATGCAAGTCATGCAAATTATGCTCGCTTGATTAAAATCAACAGATTAATTCTTATTAAGATCTTGAGAATTGAATTTCTTAATGACAAGTGATATTGTAAGATCATCAAGATGAACACAAGAGATGAAAACATCTTTGACATCTTTCAGATCAGCATTGACGTAAAGAACATAGTTCTTGAAATCATCAAATTTGACAAAGAAATGAATGACAAAGAAGATGATGAAAGAATTGTCACTGTCATACAAAGCCTAGTTTCTTATGATAAACTTCTTCTTCATCGTCTTGAAGAGAGTGCAAGAAGAATGAGTGATATGCTTGAGTTTCTTCAATTTCTTGCTGAAAGTCAACTTTTCATCATCACTGATAAAATTCTCATTCTGATGCTTCTTTGTGAAAGTCTTTGACTCGACTTTCATGTTATCATTGAGTTATCAATTGATATCAGTCAAACATATTGAATAGAGTGAGAAAAGTTGATGTCATACTGCGTTTGATACATTCATTCTTGCAACAATATTTTCTTTCACTTTGACATCATTAATAAAGTTCTCATTCTGATGCTCTTTGATGAAAGTCTTTGACTTGACTTTCATGTTGTCATCAAGCTGTCAATTGATATCAGCTAAATATATTATATTGAGCGAGAAGAATTAATGTCATACTGCGTTTGATACATTCATTCTTGCAGCAATATCTTTTTTCATTCTGATAATGAAGTTAGATTAATCAATTGTGTAGTGAATGAATATTAGATGTAAACTAGTCAAGAGCGCTGATTCTTGAAAAATTTAATTCAAGAACAGAAAAAATTTGATGAGCAAAAAGCTCAATGAAGATATGAAGTACTAAGATTGAATGTTTGATTGTTATGATCATGATGATAAATAATGAGTTGATTGTGATAAAGTGTTGAAGATTTTGATAATCTTAAAGATTGTAAACAAAACTTATTTATTTTGTTGAAGTTCTATTTCTTTCTCATTCTAAATCTCAATTCATCAGTTAAACTTAATGATTCAATTTCAACATCTTTGTTCTATTATTAATGTTTATTCTGATTGCGCTGTCTTACATTTTAACATTCTCATAATGAAGAAGAATGTCAGCTCAATTATGACAGCAATATCATCTTTTGATCAGCTGAGACTTCAGATAGACTTCTTCTGTGAGATAGATTTTAGAAAACTCATCAACAAGTGAATGTTAAATCATGAAAGTAACAAGAATTAACTTAGAAAAATCTTGAATATTTTTGAACAAGCTGAACTGCATGTAAAAAAACTGAACGATGTTGTTATGAAAGTTTGAGAAATGTTGATCGATGAAAAAATATGAAAAGCAAAGTTCAAGACAAAGAATGATGTTATTAAAATGATCAACATCTCATTTTTGAAGAACTTTCGCGCTTGCGCTTAATCAAGTCAAAATAGAAAGAAGTGTTATATTATCATCATCAAGATGAAATGAGAAATAAATGTTCAAGATTGATGATTCAAGACTTTGAATAAAAATTATTTTAACAATGTCACATTTATTGTGAAAGATTGAATCTTTGAGCTGATAAGTAATCTGATTTAAAAGATCATCATGAATCATTTGCAAAAAACTCAATTAAATCAAGACTCAATTTGATTGATTATTACAAAGAATTAAAAAGACATGCAATTACTTGATGAAAATGAGATCAAAGTATTACTTTCTTGAGCGTTGATTTCAAATCACAAGCTTGTCAGATTCAAGAATTCAAGCATTCAATTATTTAAAAAATGAGCATTCACAGTTGAAGAATTCAATCTTGACATTGAGATAGATAATATAAATGATGATGATGTTGTTATGAACTCAAAAAATGAGAATATAAGCATGCTTAATTTCAAGAAAGATGAAAGTGATATGAGTTCAGTGAAGTTTGAACATATCAATGAAGTTGACAGCGCAGATGATGAAGATGAAGAGATTGACAGCAAGATTAACATCATTATTCATTGCAAGAAGAAACATTTGAGCTGCATTTGCAAAAACATTGAGTCTAGTCTGTTAAAAAGATTAAGACGTAAGAATGCAAGAACATTCAATTTAAAGACAGAAACTTAATACATTGTGACACTTTAACGCATAATTGAATGCAACTTCAATGAAATGACTTTAAAACATATCTGTCATAAACATCTTCATGCTTTCATCAATCATTTTAATCTGCAAATGCAAAAGCTGATCTTGAATGAATTGAAAACTCATCTCAAAGCATGTTGAAATCATCGCGATGATTTAAATGTCTTCAAGACTAGCTCTGATCACATGTCATGATTTTGATTAAAATTTCGTTCACAAATTGAGAATGATCTACATGATGTTTATGCAAAGCGATCAATGAGAAAAAGCATTGTTTATCAATCAAGTGTGCATCAAGTCAAGATCATCATAAATGAGATTGAAAAGTCTGAGATCTGAGTGAATTGACAAAAGAACAAAAATCTGCTTGTACAGAAAATGTTTCTTTGATTGTGAGATGAAATTACTAGTAATGAACAACATGTAAAGAGTATTGATGACATGATAATCAAAGAATTCAATATGTATCTGCATCATCAGCGTCAAAGAAACGATCAATCAAATAAGAAATGATTGCATATCATGTTTTACTTTCTCAGTTAACAAATCATGAAACAAGACATTGAATACTGAATGCTCTATGCATGTCTAAGACTTGATAGAAACATTCAACTGATATCTTATTCATACTATGTCAAGTTTGTAACTTCTGATGATTCAACATTCTTTCGTTACATAGACATGAACATTTCTAAGTATCTCGTCGACGATCATAAGAGAAACATTATTCAGAAGTCATTATCATTAGATGATAAAAGTCTTGAGAAGTGCATCAAGATAGTCTTTGATTTTCATAAGCATATAGAAAGATGATGAGTGAAAGTGAAGACATGCAAGATAATAATCAATGATTATATGCATGATCTGAAGAAAATCTGATTGAAAGAAGATGTTGTCAAGTATGATGATTTCGTTCTTATTTTCTATCAATAAGATGAAGTTCATGTTATGAAATCAAAGATTCTTCATGAATTAACTCATAATAATGACAACATCAAATGTAGAATCATTCTTTCTTAATTTGTTGCAGTGAATCAAAATGATCAGACATTGAATAATGAGAAATTCGACAAGTGAAAGAATATCGCGCGCGCTTACGCTATTCAGAAAGTCATCAATCTTACACTCTTTAATCTGATCAATAAATTTGAACTCATTCTTTACAAATTCTCAGCGTCAACACAGCTATATTTAGACAGCTTGATCAGTCAGACGTTGATTTGTAAAATCATCTGAAATGATTTTGTTGTACAAGTTCAGACAAATGTGATGTTGAGAGTGAATCATGAATGAGCTGATCATGCTATTAACAGACATCGATTTGAAGCGCTACAAGCGTTTAGAAGAGTTTACAATATGATGAAGATGATCGAGAAATTATTTTATGAAGCAGATAGTTTTTTCAATAAATAAATAGAAATAAGTAAAATGTCATTTTTTCATAAACATTTTAACAAAGCTTTTCGTCTTTCAGATGAACTCTCTCTCTGATTGATTGAATGAATGATAAAGTCACGTCATGCTGTTTTAACTTGTTCAAATTCTTTGATCATCTTTCTCTGTTTAATAAAATGAATGATAAAGTCACGTCATGCTGTTTTAACTAGTTCAAATTCTTTGATCTTTACTACAAACATAAATCATACATTGACATTGAGAAAAAAGAAGAAAAGTGATGTCAATCTTTGTCAATGATTTTTATCATTAATGCGTTTGAAAATTGACTCATCATTACGTTAAAAGAAACGATCATAGAAAAATGAAATTTTAAAAGTAAGATCTTGAATTCAATGAACTTGTGATAGATTCACATATGTTAAATCTTGACAGAAGTTCAACATAGCAAGATTGAGAATCACTTTGATTAAAATAAGCTTTTGACTTTTGTGAATGATGATAGCAAAGATTAGAATCAGAGAAAATTGCTTATGAGAACATGTATTATCATTATTATTTCACGTAGCTGTTCTGAGAAAAATAGAAACAACATTTCAATCATTGATGAGCATGCTGATAAAATCAACATAGTCATTCATCTTCATCAAAACAACTGCAGAAAGAGTTGTAAAAGAATTGTTTGTATCATTATCTTAAATAACATCAACAACAATGTTCATTGAATCATTGATCAAGTTCTTCTCGATAAAAATATTGAACATTAGCATAACTTGAGCATCTTTGCTGAAAAGCAATGTGCAAGAGAGTTTATCAGCGTTGTTGAATAAGATCTTCTTAATCTTCTTGTCAGCGTGTTTGATGCATATCTTAATAATCGACTGATTTAATCGCTCAAGACAATTGAAATTATACTCATCAATTTCATGTCTAATGACATAAAAATGTAATGCTTCATTAAAATTGATTCAGCTTTTTAGAATCATATTTTTCTTCACATGAGTTAAAAGAAAGCTTCAATTCTCAGAACTCAGCTTGTCATCTTGCAGCTCATTCAAGATTTCATGAAACTGTTAAGATTCAGCATTTTCATCTTGTTGTTTCATGATTTGAGACAGAATAATGATCTGATCAAAAGTGAGATATGTTTGCAGATCAGTCAAAGCTTTCATGAAGAAAGACGTGACATGAGAATTATACAGTACTCAATCGCTGATCGAAGAAAGTTGATCAAAGTTGTTGCAAAAAAGAATGAAAAGATTTTCAAAGAAGACATTCAATCAAGCATGAATCTGACAAAGATGTTAATCAATGTAATAAAGAGTCTTTAAATCAATCATGAACTTCTCATTGATGATAAGAAAACAACAACAACGAAAGTGATTCTGCAAGTAAATAAGACTTTTTGACTTCAGAGACTCAAAGACACTTTGAATAAAAAGATTTAACAACTGATGAAGAGTAAAGCTTTTAATGTTAAAGACAGTTACATGATTGAAAACTATCAGCTCACAATACTGAATTGCTCATATTAATTTGTACAGCATAGTACATCAAATGACTGAAGATTAAATTAATGCAGATTGACTTTTCAATCTTGATAATATCATTCAGATGCAGAAGAAGTTGAGCATCAAAGCAATAGCAATAATGATCAATAACTTGATCAACAACATCTCGCTGCTCAACATTCAAAAGAGAAAGACTATCAATCTTTTTAAAAGTAACTGAGATGAAAGCATTCTTACAAGTTACGCAAGCAACGATCGAGTGATCTCGAATGATGATCAAAGTCGCGTCATATATAGATTGCAATCAGTCGTGATTCTTGTTCATAAATCTTTCGCTCAAATTAATAAATATTTGCATGAGACTATTGTCATGATTCAATCTGCGTCGATTCAGCAGTTCTTCATAATGAAGATTCTGATTCTGCTCAATCTCATCATGCTTTAAAGACTTGATTTTAGAGTCAATCTTAATTATCTTAAGCATGATTTTCAATGAATTGCGCAAGTGATCATGATTGATCACGCAAGCGACATAAGCAGACATTCAATTCTCATCATCATTGTTTAATAAATCATCAAGAATGACACTTTAAAAGCAGTGATGAGGTATGAGTTTGATTCTGCAGAAATTTAAATAATCAACATAAGATGATTGATTTAAATAGTAAGAAAATAAGTTAATCATCTTGAAATGATCACGTCAAAAGCGAAAGTTCTGAGTTTTGTTTATTCATGTGTATTCTTGAGTTGCAATCAGAAGAGTTAAATGTTTTTGATGAGCAAATTGCTCACAATAGTGTTTCAGAAAGATTTTAAACACAGTGATATTGTCATTCTGAAGATTCAAAGCACATTGTTGCTTCTTGATTGATCATAAATCAAGATTCTGCACAATTCATGAGAAATTTCATAGATTTTACTGAAGAAGATGATGACACATCTTTTGAGCAAATCAGTTTCACTCGACAATTAACTTGTTCATTAGCTTAATAGTAAGAAACAGTAAGAAAGTTCTGTCAGAAACTTTAAACATAATGAATTGAAGAAAACTTTTGAATGATTCAAACTTCTTTTCGATCTTGAAGTAATACTTGATCAAATAGTGCATCACTGTCGTTTGATTCATACAGAGAGAAAGATTCGTGTTAATCATTCATTTCATGATCATCGTGATATTATAACTGTTGAGCAGAGCATCATTTTGAGCGAAAAGATAAACATGATGATTTGAATTCATCTTGCAAGAAACTTCAAGCAAAGATTACTTTGATCAAGAGAAGTGAAAACGACAAGTTAGCTCATCTGTTTCTCTGATTTTACGTTGACAGTAACTTGAAGTACAGCGAGTGTGACGCTGAAAGTAATTCAACAGTTCAATCAGCTTGCGAAGTGTATTAATACACTTTGAGAAAGAATGATTGTTTAAGTGAACAGCAGTTGTTGACAGTTCATTAATGAGATTGAAGATCATGATCTGTACATTTCAGAAAGCAAAATATTGATTAAGATTTGTGACATTCAAAGCATCATTAATTTACAGAAATTCATGAATGTGATTGCTTTCACAAGACTGTCACTCATAGCAATATCAGAAATTTTGAATTTTGAATTTCTTTTTAATAACAAACTTCATAAATAGCGTCATTCTGCGTTTTAAACACTTGATAACAATGTGAAAATTCTTCTGAAGCAGTCTTCAAGCAATTTTAACTTGTTCACTTTCGCTCGCTGTCATGTAAGTTTTTTGATCAGACATGTATGCATAAAGATCATGTCACTGTAAATCAGTGACATTAAGAATAATGAATAGCAAGAAACAAGTAAGATCATAAATTATAGTCTTCAGTTTTGTTTTGACTCTGTTTCAGTATGATTGAATATTTCACACAGTCGCTGTCTTGCAAACAATCATATCAATCAGATGAAACTCTGAATTTTTGATCATTTCTTAAAGTACGTTGATATCATTCATTTTCTTTGCATTGCAACTTATGTATCATTAATTGATTTGATAAATCTGCTTTTGCAGCTGATTGTTAAATGCTCAATAGTGAAACTGAGAATGACATGCAAAGCAATTATCTTTATATCTCATTAAATGATTATGATAATTGACTAAAGAAGTTACAACGCAAAGATAAATGCTGTTAAAGAAGATGATCTCAATAGAAAAAAGAGTAGAAAAGATTATATGAGTAATGTGTAAAGAGAAATCACGCTCATTAAGAGATCGAGAACTTAAAGTGATCATGAAAAACGAAGTTTGCTTGTTAAAACTCTTTTGCAGATGATTAAATAAAGCAATGATTAAATAATCATTGAGTAATCAAAATCTTGAAAGTGATTGCTCTGATTACTTGAATCAGAAGTGATCACAGTGAGCATGATAAGCATGATGCTCATCTTGCTCATCTTGCTCAAGAATAATCAGAAAGATCATTCAGAGCAGAGATGACTTGACATGATTCTTTTATATTTATATAATGATGATTATTCTCTTAGATAGAAGCTTCATGCTTAACTCATGTAATAGTCAATACAGTTTATTGTTTTAACTATTCTCAAATTTTCAGTCTAGTGATTAGTTTGTTACTATACTAATCTTTGTTTATATTTTATGTTGTTAAAGAAATAATTGTTACACTTTAAACATCATTCTTTCACAAGATATCAGAGTATCATCTTATCATGATCATTATGTCATTCTTAGAATGAATCACATCAGCAAACATCACTGCATTCTTGAATAGCAAGTCATCAATTAAGATATCAACATCGAATCTGTATTATGAAGATAGAAATAAGCTCAACGCTTTTCTTATACAAGTGAACATCTATGTCAAAGCACATAAGAAACTAAGTTCATCTCATGACAAGATATTGTTTGCATTCTCATACTTCAAAGAAGATGTTTTCAAATGATTTAAATCATTGATAAAGAATCATTTGAAGAATAAGTCAGAAGATCAAGAAGATGAAACTAACAGAGTCTTTGAAAACTTCTCTAACTTTGAGCAAGCAATACAAAGAATGTATGAAAACATAAATGCAAAATGAATCATCGAATGACAGTTGTATGATATTAAGCAATCAGAATCAGCATTTAAGTACATTATTACTTTTCAGTCAATTGCAGCAGAGATTGAATGAAATGACTCGACTTTTACAACACAGTTCTATAAAGAACTGAAGAATGTGATAAAGAATGAAATAACTTGTATGAATAGATTTGCGACTTTGCATGCTATGATTAATAAGACAATCATGCTGAATAATCAACAGTACAAGTGAAGACTTGAAAAGAAGAACAAGATTACTTATGTCTCAATTGCATGAAGCAAGAAAAAGAAGAAGCAATCTTATTATGATTCTCAATTTATGAAGTTAAATGCAACTTGAAAGATATCAATGAATGCTCGCGATAAAACAGTTCAACAAAGCAAAGCATGTTACACATGCAAAAAGCTAGATCATTTCTTCAGAGATTATACTCAAAACAAGTATAAGAACAAGTTAAAGTTTTATGATAAATAAGACAGATTTTTCACAGCAACAAAAAATGATCAGAAAAACAAGCATCAAATGTTGTCATGAACAGCATGTTATGAAGATAACTGTTGCACTCATCTGAGTAATAAGAAAGATTCTGAATGATATTTAAAATTCTCATAAAAGAATCATTTCTACACAACAACTCATCATCAGTTAAAAGTGCATGATGAGAAAAGTGATGAAAACTCATTCACTATGATTATGAAATCAAAGATTCTCAACAGTGAAAAATATGACTTGAATAGATTGAACAGCACAGAAGAAGCTATTCATCAAGCAGTCGAGAAAGAAAATCAACTTAGTGAAATTCTATGAGCATTCATTATCGCGACAGAAGATGCTTTTAAACAAGAAGAAGATCATCTTGAAGTAAAGAAAGATTTTAGAAAGCTTACAAATCAAGTAAGTTTTATAAGCATGTACAATGAATTGTACACTCTTTTTAAACAGAAAGAGAAAGATTTTTTACAATGTATGCAACAGATCAAGAATGAAATACATCAAGTTATTTATGACGAAGTTCAAGATGAGTTGATTGCATTGTGCAAGAACATTCAATATCATGACATAGTCATGAAGAAGTTTCTCACAAAAGTCAAGTTCATTAAGCAAGAAGAATATGTACTTCTTGATGAAGATCATATATTCAAAGAATTTAAATAAATGACAAAAGTCATTAGAAAGAGATTTAATCTATGTGATTCAAAGAAGTATTCACAGAAGAAAGTCAATTCAAATTAATTTCAATACATAAAACAAGTACTTGAAGAGTAAGCTTCTAGTTCAAAAAACTAGAAGATTCTTTGATCAATAAATTATCAAAGAAGTCTAGTCAGAGATTGAAAATCAAAAGCATATTTATCTTCACAAATGATTTAACACAATTATGAGTCTGAATCAAAATCAACGATCATACAGCATGTTTATTCATTGACAGTGACTGTATGAAGAACTATATGTTCTCAGAATTTGCTAGAAAAGCGCAAATATCTTTGCAGAAGAAGAAAGAATCTTACAATTTGCAAAACTTCAATGAAACATTCATGAAGTATAATAATGAACTAATAAATCAAGAGATTCAACTCATTCATTTGAGACTTAAATGTCATTAAAAGAAGTTGCATTTAGATGTTATAAAACAGTCAAACAGCGATATAGTTCTAAACATATCATAACTTTATATAATCAATTCAATGATAGATTGAGTTAATAAGACAATTGTTTTTCTTCATATAAAAATGACATGATTGCACTTGATATTGAAGTCATCAGAGAATGTGAAAATCTTCGTAATGACAGCGAATAATATGCGCAGCAAGCTGAAGAACAGCTCAAATGCACAGATGTTATGAAGCAGAGAGATTAAAAGTAATCTCGCTATCGTTGAAATTTCTAAAAAATATCAGAAATATAAAATTCTGTTTGAGAAAGAAAGTGATTAAGAGACACTACTTAAACATCAATCATGAGATCATGAGATTAAGCTCATAAATGACAAGAAACTTATGAAACAGTTCATTTATTCATTATTGACAGAAAAGCTTGATGCTTTGCAACAATATCTGAAAAAGAACATGTGAAAAGAATTCATTAAAGAATTATAATCATTAGCAAAATATTCAATTCTGTTTATTTCAAAATTGAATGAAAGTCTAAGACTATGTGTTGATTACAAAACACTGAATAACATCATGATAAAAAACAGTTATTTGCTATCGTTTATATCTGAACTGCAAGACAGACTTCAGAAAGCACAAT
>JAABUV010005132.1_pt1 | contig 15113 bp, 22 predicted proteins | sample 5559971 | NCBI WGS metagenome assembly JAABUV01 (sample SAMN10711881, study PRJNA513362) | rock metagenome | isolation source: Antarctica rocks | place: Antarctica: Victoria Land, Knobhead nord | collected 2015-12-19
GCTCAATGGCAGAGGAGGGGGGGGGGGGGCGGTGGGGGTGGGCCGGGCTTCTGCTGCCTCCGGCTTCTGCAGCTTGTCTTGGCCTTGCTCTGCGCGTGCTGTTCTGCAGTTTGCGCGGAAATGTGTGTTGCTATCTGGCGATCACCCCCATGCGCAGATAGCGCACGCGCGTACTGTGCACGTCTTATTATCTGACAGTCTGGGGGCAAGCCCCGTACATAGGTGCAGCGCCAAGCACAGGATCGCCGTGCGCCACGCCGGATTCGCGCCTGCGGCGTGCCCTAGAATTGAGCGCAACCTGTGCGCGCAGGTGCCGGTAGGACCTGAGACGCTGGGGCGTATTATCAACGTCATTGGCGAGCCGGTGGACGAGTGCGGCCCCGTGGGTGAGCGCCCCGCTCGTGGCGCGCACACTGCTGGTGGCCGTGCGCCACGAAGCTGCGCTCAGCTCTGTGCGCACGCCTCTCGAACACACCTGCGGTGCGACAAACGGGTGGCGCGGCGCAGACGCAAAGCACTATGCGCCCATCCACCGCGAGGCGCCGCCCTTCGTGGACCAGAGCACGGAGCAGGAGATCCTGGCCACCGGCATCAAGGTGAGCGAGCCGGCGTGGGCCTGCAGCCGCGCTGCAGGCTGCTCAGTTTGCGGAACGAGCTGTCGCCCCCGGCAGACTCCAGAGCTCCTGTCCGCCCCCAGGTGGTGGACCTGCTCGCGCCCTACCAGCGCGGCGGCAAGATCGGCCTGTTCGGCGGCGCCGGCGTCGGCAAGACAGTGCTGATCATGGAGCTCATCAACAACGTCGCCAAGGGGCATGGTGCGCCCCGCGCCCGCCGCCCCCCTGGGCCAGCACGGCCCCCGCGCCGCGTGCTGCCGCAGTCAGCCACGCCGTCCCTGCACGGGCGCGGCCCACATAGGCCGGCCAGCTCCAGCGCTGCGGCTGACCGGAGCGCGCTGCAGGTGGCTTCTCGGTGTTCGCCGGCGTGGGCGAGCGCACGCGCGAGGGCAACGACCTCTACAAGGAGATGATTGAGTCGGTGCGGCGCCTGCGCTCGCTGATGCGTAGGCTGCGCCAGCTGTGGGCCACGCCTGTTTGTGCACAGGCTCGGAGGGTTTTTCGGGAGTGGACACTGGCATGTTGAGGGCCAAGCTGCCGGGCACAAGGGAGCGGGAGGCACGGAACGGCGCGCACAACATCCGGTGCCGGGAAGGCACACGCGCAGGCCTGAGCCCCGCGCGCGCGCGCGCAGGGCGTGAACAAGCTGGGCGACAAGCGCGGGGAGAGCAAGTGCGCGCTGGTGTTCGGGCAGATGAACGAGCCGCCGGGCGCGCGCGCGCGCGTGGCGCTGACCGGCCTGTCCATCGCGGAGCACTTCCGCGACTACGAGGGCCAGGACGTGCTGCTGTTCGTGGACAACATCTTCCGCTTCACGCAGGCGCGCGCCCTGCCAGCAGGGGTTCCCTGACAGGGGGCCTTCCGGTATGTGTTTAGAGGCGCTGCCAATGGCACCTCTCCCGTGCGCACGCCCGGCGGCTGCTGTGGGGCGGGGCTGCAGGCTGGCGCGCCGTGCGCGCCGGTGCGTGCCCGCGCACGCCTGCTGGGGTCGCGCCCCATGCGCTTGGCGCCGAGCGAGTGTGAAGAGGCCCGCAGGGTTTGGTTTGCACTTGCACGGGAGCGCGCGCAGGTGACCGCAGCGGCCGCACAGGACCATGCAGGGCTAGGGCGCCGGTACGGGCCGGGCCGCGCCGCAGCGACTGGCGCAGGCGCAGGCGAGCTGATACGGGGCGCGCGCGCGGCGCGCAGGCCAACTCGGAGGTGTCCGCGCTGCTGGGGCGTATCCCGTCGGCGGTGGGCTACCAGCCTACGCTGGCGACCGACCTGGGCGGCCTGCAGGAGCGCATCACGACCACCAAGAAGGGCTCCATCACCTCCGTGCAGGCGCGCGCTGGCCGCGCTGGCCGCCCGGAGCCCGGGCGGGTGGGTGTTTTTATATATGTGTATGACGACATTTGACTGTAAGTTAAAACTGGTTTCCATTGCCGGCGGTGGCGCGGGTGGCGGGGCCCTGTGCGCGAGTGTCAGGGCCGCGCTGCCGGTGGCCTCTGCTGTGCGGCAGCGCGGGGGAGTGCAGGGTCTTGCGGTAGCGGGGCTGCATTGCGTGGCAGCTCGTGTGGGCCGCCCGCGCCGGCCGGCACCTGCGTGGCACTGCATGCAACACACGAGCGTGACGGGGAGCATGTCAAGTTGAGAGTGACCGGCGTTGAGCGTGCGCCGCGGCAGGCGATCTACGTGCCGGCCGACGACCTGACAGACCCGGCGCCGGCGACCACGTTTGCGCACCTGGACGCGACGACGGTGCTGTCGCGCAGCATCGCCGAGCTGGGCATCTACCCGGCCGTGGACCCGCTGGACTCCACCAGCCGCATGCTGGACGTGCGCATCATCGGCCAGGAGCACTACGACGTCGCGCGCGGCGTGCAGCGCGTGCTGCAGGCGCGGCCGCGGGCCCTGCCCGCGGAGCGCGTCTGCCATGCCCCGCTGGCCGCTTCAATATAACTCGTGTGGAGTGTTGTCAGCGGGGAGGCACGGACCGCATGAGCTACGGTCGCGGCAGCACGCGGCGTGTGCTGTCGGGGCGCCGATCGAGCCCAAGTATGCACGCCGGCGCGCGCGGCGGCGCCGCACGGCAGGCGCAGGCGAGGGCGCTCGCGCGCCGCCAAGGCGCCTGCGCGGCGGCGGCGGGCGCCCTCGCCTGCGCCTGCCGTGCCTGCGCCTACCGTGCGCGAGGCAGGCGCCCGCGCGCGGGGTGGCCGGGCGGCGCGGCAGCTGACGGCGGGCCGCGGCGGCCGGGGCGCGCGCAGAACTACAAGAACCTGCAGGACATCATCGCCATCCTGGGCATGGACGAGCTGAGCGAGGAGGACAAGCTGACCGTGTCGCGCGCGCGCAAGATCCAGCGCTTCCTCTCGCAGCCCTTCCACGTGGCCGAGGTTTTCACCGGCTCGCCGGGTGCGCGCGCGGCCCGCGCGCCCGGCGCGTGTCTCGTCGCTGTCCTCTGGGCGGCCAGCCAGGGTCGGCGGTCGGTGCAGCCGCACCAGCTGGCAACACGTGTCTGCTTGCATGCTCGGCGCCCAGCCAGCACGACGCTCAACGAGTCAGCTGCAATGACCGAGCGCCCGGCGCGTTCCCGCCTGAGCGCCGGTCGGGCGGCGGCGTGCGCGCGCAGGCAAGTACGTCGACCTCAAGGACACGATCGCGGGCTTCAAGGGCATCATGGAGGGCGCGCACGACGACCTGCCCGAGATGGCCTTCTACATGGTGGGCGACATCACCGAGGTCAAGGACAAGGCGGACAAGATGGCCAAGGACATGGCCGAGGGCAAGTGAGCAGGGCCAAGGTTTGGGTTCTGCCTGCTGCACGTTGCCCCGCCCGCGCGCACTCGCCTAGCTAGCGGCGGCGGCGCAGCTGCGCTCGGCAAGGGGCTCGTGCAGGGCGGCGGGAGCGTAGGCAGTCAGGGTGGCACGGCGCTATGGCGTCGTGCGTGGTGTTCAGCTGAGGGCCCTGCCTGGCACAAAGCCGGGGGCCAGGGTCTGCCTCAATCCTGCCCGGTCATGTGGGCCCCTCTAGGGCGGCACACTCGCAGGCGTGCGACGTGCCTTAATAGCAGGGGGTGGGCGAGCGCGGGGGTGGCGCGGTGGAGGAGGCGAAGGAACGAGTCGCGCGTCGCGCTCTAGCGGTGGGTCAGCAGTTCTGCTGTAGCGGGCAGTAGGCCGTGGCGGCTGCAACAGCGCTAGCAAGCCCCTGGCCGCAGTAATGTGCTTTTGCAAAGCGATTCTGCGTCGTGCACAAAGAGTTCGCCATCACACCTCGCTGCTTCTCAACTTACAGAGCGCATCTACAGGCGCAGTTCGTCCGCGTCAGCAAGGTAGCGCGCAGTGCCGTAGGCCGAGCGCCGCTGGCAATGCAATCCCGGTTGCACCCAGAAAATGTTCAATAGCTGTTCATGGCGCTTGCCCAGGCAAGCTCGCGGCAGCAGCAACGGGTGAGCGCGAACACATAAAACAGGCGCAATGCCAAAACACGGGCCGCCCGCCGAGCACACTCCCAGACGGCTGAGGCGCCATGCAGCGCATCAGTCACAGAAATACCTGTCCCCGAACTCGCCAACACCTGCACTCCCGCCACCAAGTGCGGCGGTCAGTGCGGACGCAGAGCATGACTCACGGGTGAGCACGGGAGGGAGCAGAGGCAAGCACACATGCATATGATACGGAGGTAGTATAGCCGTGTGAAGCGCAGCGCTGACATCAGCAGTAATGGACGCGCGCACCCGGCACCACCTGGTACGTCTGCTCATCGATGCCCTCGTCGATCTCAGAGGTGATCACCTGCGGCGGCGCACCCGTCAGGCGAGCGCCGCGCGAGCGCCGCGCCCGTGCGCCGCGGGGTCGGGCGCGCACCGCGCTGGCGGACAGGCGCGCGCGCCTGCGCATGCGGGTCGCAGGGCGCGTGGCAGGGCCCCTGGCGGACAGCAGGGCGGCGCAGGCAGATTTCTGCACCGCGGCGCACCTTGACGCGCGGGAAGGAGCGGCAGATGCGGTGGATGCCCTCCGGCGCGGCGATGAGCGTCAGGAATAGGATGCGCCCCTCGTCCACGCCCTTCTCCAGCACGACCTGTGCGCGCCGCAGCCGCCGCTCTCCAGAGCTACCTGGCTGGTCGGGCAGGCTCGCCCGGCGCGGGGACGTGTCACACATCAGTGCACACAGCTGCTCCGTCACGCACGACACCCCCAGCGCGCGACACGCGCAGTGAGGGACCCTGCTCAAGGGCCTGAGCGCACCGACGCATGCGGGGCTGCGATCCAGGCTGAATCAGCCCGTGGCCTCCACTGTCGGCGGGGGCCTGCGCCGCATGCCCCTGCGTGCGGGGGCACCTGGATGGCGCGCGCGGCGGAGTTGCCGGTCGCCAGGATAGGGTCCAGCAGCAGCACGTGCCGCTCTGCGATGTCTGCCGGCAGCTTCTCGTAGATCAGCTCCTGCTGCACCAGCTTGTCGCCCACCCTGGGCAGCGCGCGCGCGACCACCCTGGACCAGAAAGTCGCACATCTAGGTACCATCTAGGGCACCGTCCTTTGCCCGCGTCGGCACCGGCATTCAGTACAAAGAGTCCACGGGTGTGACCCCGCTGTGTGAGCTCGCCGCCAAGCGCATGCAGTCGTGCCGCGTCCCCGCGCGGGCAGCCTGCAGGCGCGCGCCCCGCATCACAGGACCCTGCCGGGCAGGACCCTGCTCGCGCTTGCTGGCTGCCCTAACCCTAACCCTAACCATGGGCACCGCGCGCCGCGCGGCCGCGCACCGGTGCACCAGGATCTTGCCGATCTTGATGCCCTTGCAGCACGCGCGCAGCGCGTTCTCCATGGACTCGCCGCTGCGGATGATGGACACGCCGCACAGCTTCTTGGCAAAGTCGACGCCCACGTACGGGTTGCCCGTCGGCGTCACCACGCTGCGCTCCGTGAAGGGCAGGTGGCCCAGGCCCGCCTCCACCACCTGGCGGCCACGCGCGCGGGCCCCGTCGCTACCCTACGGCCCGACCCGACGGCTCTTGGCAAGATAAGAACGCAATCTGCAGGCTGTCTCTTGACGAGTCGCCGTCAGAGCACCCCCGCATGCGGCTGCTGGGAACCCAGGCTTGCGCCCGCCGCCTGCATGGCGTGTGGCGTCAGCGGCCTCCTCCCGCGCCTGGGCCGCGCCTCGAGCTGCGGCTGCAGCCGCCTGCTTCTGTGCGCTCCGTGAAACCGCTGTCACGGAGCTGCAAACGGCCCAGACACACCCAACACCCGCTGCCGCGTGCGTCAGACCTCGTCCAGGCAGGGCCCCACCGGGAGCCCCGTGGCGCGTAAAGCAGCATGCCCGAGAGGAGCGCCCCAGGCGCAGCAGGCCTGCGAGCCAGCGCTGCCCAAGAGCACCGCAGCCCGGATGCTGCGCTATTCTGCGCCGGGCCGCCGGCCGGCGCGGGGGTGGGCCGCGCCAGGCGCAGCAGCCGGTCGGCGTAGAACACAAAGTCGGCCTTGGACGTGGAGCGGTCGCGGATGATGGTGTGCATGCCGCGGATCTGGTAGTTGCTGGGGATGACCTCCAGGTTGACGTAGATGCGCCGCAGCTCCGGCTGCTGCAGCTTCATGCGGATGTGCTCCGTGATGAGATCGATCGCGACCACGTTCTCCTGCCTGCCGCCGCGGCGGCCGCCAGGGTCGGAGTGCTTTAGGGTAGAAATGCTGCAGGGCCGGCAGGCGAGTGACGTGGCACAGCGCGCGGCGCTGGTGGCAGTGGGGTGCGGCGCAGAGGGCGCCGAGCACGCTGGCGCGCCGCAATTCATCGCACGCACGCTCCTGACGTTTGTCACGCCCAAAAAGGAATGCAGCGGCATCCGCAGCGGCGCGGCTCCATGAAGCAGAGCGGCGGCGCGCGGCGAGGCGCTGGGCGCCCCGCGCGCGGCCGCCGGGCGGGGGCGGCCGGCGGCGCGCCTGCCCCAGGGGATGATGACGTCCGCGTGCTTGCGGCTGGGCGCCACAAACATGTCGAAGGCGGGCTTGACGAACTTGGTGTACTGCTCGATCACGCCCGCGATGTCGCGCCCGCGCATCGCCACGTCCCGCTGTATTCTGCGCGGCCCAGCCGGGGGCGCGCAGCTCGTGAGCGCGCGCGCCCCGCACGGGCGGGCGGCGTCTGCGGCGACCCAGCATGGGCGCGGTGCTGGTCCGCAGGCGACACGAAAGTGCGTGACAGGCTTTTGTATGGCGGCCTCGCGCGCGGGCGACGCGCCCGCTCACAAGAGCTGCGCAAGGAGAGGGTTCGGCGCCGCCGGCCAGGGCGGAAACGGCATGGCAGCACGCGCTCCCAGCACGCTTCGGGGCGTTTGCATCAAACAGCCGCCCGCGCCCCTCTCCAGGGCTCCGGCCTGCCAGCAAGCGGCACGGCGCGGCGGCAGCGGAGCTTTCGCGGCGCAGGCGCGCGCCGCGGGCGGGCGGGCTGGCGCACCGCCGGGCGAGGCGCAGGTCGTCGTCGGTGTCCACAAACACCTTCATGTTGAGGCAGCTGCGGAGCGCCTCCATGTGCAGGACCAGGATGCCCTGCGGGCAGTCGTTTCACCCGCTCATGTACTCTCACATGGTGGAGGCTGGTGTGCTGCGGTCCTCCAGCGCCGGGCTGCGCTTCCAGGGCCTGCGGGACTGCACAGCGATCCTCAGCGCGGCGGGAGGGATAGTGCTGTCGGCCGCCGAGCAGGAACCGCGTGCCCCTTATCATGTCACTATTCGTTGGTGCATGGGCCCCTGTCTTGGCTGCATCAGGTGGCAGCGGCGGTCGGGTCTGCTCACTGGCCTGGTCGCGCTCCGCAACGCCCCTTGCACAGCCCGCCTCGAGTTGACGGACGCGGCAGTTCCTAACCACTGGCTGCACGGCTGCAAGACGCCGCGCACCTCGAGGATCACGACGTCCGCCGGCTCCACGCGCCGCGTCTCGGACGAGCGCTGGTGCCGTGTGAAGTCGTAGATGGGGATCTCCACCGCGCGCATGGCCTGCGCGCCGCTGGCGCGCGGGCTGGGCCCGGAGCGCCTGAGGCCGCGCGCCGGAGCGCAGCGCGGGCGGCGCAGCAGCACAGGTGGGTGGCGGCAGGGCGCGCGCTGCCAGCACATGGCGCCGCTTCCCGGCACATGTCCCGCAGACCTGCAGGCTTCCCGCCCAGCCGGCGCCTGCTGGTGCGCGACCGTCTCATCGGCTGGCGCCGCATGCAGGGGATGGGCCGACGACGGCCTGTGAGCGGCTGTGAGCCGCGTGGGCCGCGGCGGGAGCGGCGGCGCGCCTTCAGGTTATTCAAGCAGTCCATCATCGCCTTCTCGTCAAACGCGTCTGGGTGGTCGAAGTTGTACGCTGCGCGGCCCCGACCGCCGCTCAGCGCACAACAGCCAGCGCCTGCAACAGGGAACGATGGTTGTCGCGTCGCTTCGCGCTACCGGCAGCCCAGCCTCGGGTGCGCAGGGTCGGGCACGAGGCCGGGGGAGTGCGCTAGAAGAGCACGTGTGCGGGCGGGCAGCACTGTGGGGCGGGCAGGGGTGGCTCACAGGTCACGTTTGCTATCTCGGTGTTCGTCAGGCCGCGGTAGAAGCTGTCCTGGCTGAGCATGACCACGCACTGGTCGTGCAGGCGCTGCATGATGCTGTCGCATACCGTGGTCTTGCCGGAAGCGGTGCCGCCTGCGGGACCACACTGGCTGGTGAAGCGGTTGTGCGTGGTGACAGTCTTCATGCACTGTAAGCCTCATGCAGACATGTGCAGCCTGTCAAGTGCAAGCTAGAGAGCGCTACTGTGGCTCCGCCGGGGACACAGTAGCGCCGCAACGTTTGTCGGCTTGGTTTGTGACACAAGCAGCTCCTACACTACTCCAAGCTTTGAATAGGTGAGTGCCAACACAGCGGTGTACCGAAGCGAGTATGGCAATTGAGCCTGAGCAACGCGGCCAACGCTACTCAACCCAGTAAGAGTAGGTGAGTGCGGTGAGGGAAGGCGGCTGCGCGACCTGCCACGCCGATGAAGAAAGGCTGCGTGCGGCCGCGCGTCGAGCGGCTGCGGCTGCTGCGCCCGCCCTTGCCGCCGCTCTCATTGTCGGACAGGTAGCCCGACCCGCCATTTGACAGCTGCGTCTTGACCTGCAGGTGCTGCCTCACATCCTCTGCAATTTTGCTGGTGTCCTTCGACATGTCAGGGCGCGGCGGGTCCTGGAGCCAACATCAGCCGGCCGCAGTGTGACAACAAGCAGGAACCGGCTGCGCTCTGACCAGCCAAGCGTGTCTCTGACTTCAGTTGGGTATCCTGGCTGCCGGTACCGACTCGGCGCAAAGCCCCACTACAGATCCTGCAATTTTGAATCTTCATGGTCATGCAGGTGACACAGTCATTAGCAGCACGAACACTGGCTGTCTCCATGCCAGAATGTCCCCTACATGCAACAGAGCAAGTGTACATGCACATACACTAGCAAGCAGCCCGCTGCACGACCACTGGCATAAGTATCAGGTGGGACCGACGCACTCTGTACAGCCTGGACCCAAAACAGCCTGCATGTACACAGCGCGGACACACGCCCAAACACAGTTGGGCGAGCGTTGCAGCCTATGGTAAGAGACACACGCCTAACTAATTTGGATTCAAACAAGTGCAGAGGCCTATGTTCTCTTGAACAAAGTGTAGAGGCCTGTGCACTCCTAACCCAGTCCGCACCTAAGCTGTTTAGCTGCCACCACCTACACAGGATACTCTCAGGGCGCGTTCGTTAAGGCTGATGTCGATTGCCACGCGGGACCCCGGCGCACTTGGCAAGTCCCTGGCTGCACCGGTCCTAAGCTGGCTGACTGGCCGTACATGGAGATGCGCACCGTCGCTTGAAGCGCAGGCAGGCGTCCCGCCGGTACACGGCGCTGGCCGGCGCTCACTGCGCGTGCAGCAGCGTCTGTGGCACGCGCGCGGCGGGGCGCATAGCCTTGCTGGCCGCCAGCGCGCGCGGCGTCAGACACGCCAGCGGTGCCGACAGCGACACCGCCGCCGCTGCGCGAGGCTCGCCCGGGCCCGCTGGCATGCCGGCGTGCTCGCCCGCGCCGGCCACCAGCGGGCCAGGCGTGGACGCGCTGGCAGCAGCGGCCGGCAGGTGCGCCTGCAGCGCGGCCAGCTGCTCGTACAGCGCCGCTGCGCGCGGCGGCCTGCTGCGCGCGGCACCGCGGCGGGGCTTCAGCGAGGCATTCTTAAGAGGCGCAGGGCAGGCCGCCAAGTCGTCACCGTGTGTGTCCCATAAGAAGCAGGCACCCAGCCAGCCTGGGGCAGATGTGCCAGTGCTCTGCAGCCCCCACAACTCTTGCTGTGCACACTGTGAGGCACAATGCCAGGTCGGTTTACAACCCCCCGGAAGGCCTGCTGCAGGGACATGTTCGGCTGGCTTGAGGACTTACAATACAGGGACTGTGTTGCAGCACAACCTCAAAGGGGAGCGCGCCCGGAGTCCCCGAGGACGAGAATGGGCAGCAGCATGCCAAGGCAGCTGTGCGAAGGGCTGCGCGGCCCCGCCACGGCCTGGCAACGAACAGGGCCGGCCTTCGTGAGCGCCGCCTGGGGCCGCTGAAGACAGAGAAAGTGCGGCGCAAGGCGCCACTTGCCTCTTTAACAGAGAGCCGGCCTGGCAGGGCGCGTACAGGCAGTGCAGGCAATGCAGATTACAAGATGGCAGCGGTGATGCGCACCGAGCTGCGCGGCTGCGCTAGCGCATGCAGGCAGCCTTCAGCAATGCCAGCCACCACGCCGAGCGCTACGTAGGGCATGCTCACAAATGCCATGGCTGGCGCGAACATGGTCTCCGCTGCCTGGCCGGTCCTACACGCTCGGGCGGCATGAGGCCACTGCGGCTTGACCCGTATGTGGTGCCATAAGTCCAGAAGCAGCTGCAAGCGCTCGACCTGTAGAGACACGCATGGAGTGCTGCTCGCTGGTCAGGCCAGCATGTATATACATTAATACAATATATTAGCTCTCTGCACCCTCAAGAATGACCCGGGGATTAGCCCAAGCTTGTTGCAGACATCACCATTTCAGAGTGAGACATTTTGTAGTAGCCTGGGGTGAACAGGCTACTGAACATACGGCCTGTGCGGTGAGGCGGTGCAGACTTCTTGATGCCAGCAAGCCATGATTGGCCTCGTCGTGGCAACAACTTGGCAGTCTCTCTTTGTCTGGGCAGGAAGAGCAAAAGAGCATTGTTGCATGCTGACGCAGACTGCCAAAGTGCCAGTCACAAGCCGGAAATTCTTTCAAAGCGTTCCCTCACAGATTAACCTCGCCTCACTGAGCCCACAAACAAGACTGCATGACGCCTGTGAAGGCCCTTGAGAACAATATGAACAGGACCAGGATAGCAAAAAGCATGTAACAAGTGCAACACCCTCCCCACCCATTGCTGCCTAACAAGCAAATACCATACATAAGTTCTGACCAGCCTAGCGCAGCCCCTACTGCCCCGCCTCGCAGCGCGCCTGTCTTCGGTGCCGTGCGCGCCCGCTGCGCACCGCGGTGCTCCCCTATGTCTGTCCGGCCCTGTCTGCCGCCAGCTACGTTGTGGCTGTCCAGGCCACGGCGCGAGCGCTGTGCGGCTCACTGCTGACCCTCGCTGCTATCCCGGCGCGCCGGCGCCCAAGGACCCTTGCGGGCTGTGGTAGCGCAAGCAGCCCTGGGCAGCCCATGCGCTGCCTGCGCCGCCAAGTCCACAGGAAAGAAAGCACATGCGCCCGTCCCACGGGTGACGCAAAATGCATGTACCCTGTCTCCCCTCACCACTCACGAACGGCCCACCTCCTGCCTTCCAAGGCCTGGCACCGCATGCTCCGCTGCCTGCAGACCCCAGCACAGACTGTCTGCCCTGCGCCTGCGCGCCTGTCGCCCCTGCCGCAGCCACCGTATCACCGCCAGCATGGCCACGACCACTGCAGCAACCATCGCCTTGCCATGCCCCACACCATCCGCGGCAAGCACGACCAGGCCAGCTCCCCGCAAATATATGCATCACCCTCGTATTTGCCCCAAGCCTACGAAGCCAGCTCTGCTGCATGGCATTCTTGGCTGGCTAGAGCTTCAACAATCGCCCCTTGGCTGGCGGCTGGCTTGCTGGTCTCCTCCGCGCACCCCACTCCCTCCCACATCCCCCTTTCCTCACTGAGCCCATGCAATTTATACCCCCTGTCCGCACGCGCTCACACCCGGCCCGGCATGCGACCCACAGTCGTCTGCAGACCGGGCCTCAGTTGGAGCTTGCCCAATGCATTCCTGACCTGCACATGTTCCCTCTCCAGTTGACCAGGATAGCATACCTGCCACTTGGGTGTGCGCGCCCACTTGCTTGCCTGCCCGCACCCAGCCATCCACGCTGTGGCTACTCCATCACAGTGCCGCCTGTACAGCCTCCTCTGTCCAAACCATCTCGAAAAAGCCAAAGCACACATAATACTAGCTAAAGACACCCGGCCACGCCCCGCCGCATGCAGCAGCTATGCCGCTGCCCCCATGCGCCTCTGAGGCGCAGCCTTTGCAGGCTTTGCAAACGGGCCAGCGTGCAGGAACGACTTCCTGTTGTGAGCGCCCACCCACACACACCCACCCTTACACACCATCTCCAGCCACGCCAAACACAGCGCTGCCTCCGCAGTGTTTAAGTCCAGCCCACGCTGGCTGGCGGAGGCCGGCGCGCGCGCGCGCGCGTCTGCGCTTGTCACCCGGCCGCGCCTCACAGCGCGACCTCCAGGATCTTCTCCAGCTGCACCGCGAGCTGGCGGAAGGACGGGCGCCCCGCCGGCGTCACCTCCCAGCACGCCTCCATCAGGCCGCGCCACTCCGGCTCGCACCACGCCGGCACCTGCGCGAGTAAACGACCGGTGAAACGAGCTCAACGAACACCGTGGACCACAATGCGTCCCGGTAATCCGGGTTCCTCGCATGCACCCTTTAGACTGCTCTATGATACAAACATCCTATCATTCTTGCCTTCATTCCTGGCACTGCAGACTCTCCGCCCCCTGAATGCACCCTGCACCTCCGACTCACACTCGGCGGCCCTGCAAAGGGGCCAGCAGCGCCTGCCGCGCGGCCGCGTCCCGAACCGCGCGGGGAGGGGTCGCGCGCCTCGGGCGCGAGGTTGCCGACCATGAGCCCGGCCAGGATCTGCTGCGGCGTCAGCGCCTGGAAGGGCGTCTCCAGGCACAGCATCTCCCAGAGCACCATGCCCAGCGACCACACGTCCGCCTTCTCGCTCACGCGGTCCGGGTCGCTCACCAGCTCCGGCGCCATGTACGGCAGCGTGCCTCTGCGCCCCGGCGGCCTTTGTTGGTGCACCCCAATCAACTGTTGGCTCACCTTCTAGTTGGCACACAGCGTTTCCTGGCGCCTTGCGACTCCTGGCGAAGCACGCGCTGGCACCATCCCTGCACAAGCCTCGACCAAGAGTTGCAGCCTCCAACACTGCCGGCACCTGCGCAGCGCCGCTCGGCCCCGGCGGCCCTATGGGGGGCTGGGCGGCGCACCGCAGGTCGCGCACGCCCGACACGTAGTTTTTCCACTTGTGCTTGGACAGGCCGAAGTCGGCCACCTTGACCGCCGGCACGCCCAGGCCGGCACCCGGCACGAGCGGCGCGTCCAGCAGCAGGTTGTCGGGCTTGAGGTCAAAGTGCACGATCTTCATCTCGTGCAGGTAGGCCAGGCCGTTGACGGCGTGCAGCGCGAGCTCCGCGCGCTCGCGCAGCGGCAGGAAGTGGATGCCCGAGCGCAGGAACTGCGCAAGGCTGCCGCCGCGCATGAACTCGGTCATGATGCCGATGACGGCCGGGTCCTCGCGGCCGGCGATGACCACGCCGTAGAAGCGCAGCACGTTGGGGTGGTTGAGGCTGGCCAGCATGTCCGCCTCGCGCCAGAACGACGCGCTGTGCCGCTCCACCTTGCCCGGCTGCGCGCGCGAGCAGGGCGCTCGCTCCATTGTTTGCTTTGGCTCACACGGAAGCACCTTAGCCTCACTGGCACTGCTCTGCTCCAGAGAGACTGTAGGCAAGCGCCCGGCCCACATACAAGCAGGTCGTGGTCTCGTTTGACACGCACGCCAGCTGAGCAGCCTCAATACAAAAGGTGGAGCTTGATCAACTTCACAGCGCGCAGCACGCAGCACCCAGGTTGCGCGCGCGCCTTGAGCCACTTGACGGCCACCTTGCCGAAGATGGCGCATGTGGCCAGCGACACCTCGCCGAACGCACCCTCGCCGATGCGCCCCAGCACCTTCACATCATCCTGCGCACCCCGCAAGTTGACCTCAACCCCACCACGACTTCAGGGACAAGAAAGTTCCCAGCCATCTTCCCCTACAGCACCAGTGAGGCGGTACTTCAACGGCGCTGCGCAGCTGGCTGTGAACCACACAGGTGATGCCAGTTCAGCGCCCGTGCCAGGCGCGCCGACCGGGATGGCTGGGCGCTGCCGCGCGCCTTGGGCACGCGGTGTACGTTGCAGTAAAGCGGGTTAGGGCCGCCGGACGGCACGCGGTCCGTCAGCGGGCAGCCCGACCCGCCCCGCAGCAGCTCCCCCGGCTCCAGCGACATCGCCATTGCTGGCGTGCCTGCCGCCGGGAGCATAAGCCAAGCTTAGGCCGGTCACAGTGGGTGACACCCTCGCAATACACAACAAGCAAGTGAGAGCGGATCTCTGCGCCTGAAATACACATATTTGCGGTCTCTGCCCGGCCTTACCCTACCCGTTCCATGCATGACTCACAGCACGGACAGGCCCGCAGTCCGCTGGTCACAAATGCCCAGCTGCGCTTTGCCGGCTGCCGCTCACCCCGCCCCGTCAGCCACAGCCTACCAACCAGCATACACGCATGTAACAGACAGCAACACCAGAGGAAAGACTCGACCGGCGCGCTGGGCGCGCTGGGCCACCGGCTCGCCCACACGCCCGCCAGCACGTGGCTGCTGATCAGCTCGATCCAACCGCTGCTGTATCCGCACGCAACAGCCTCCCGCACGGCGTGCACAGCGACGAGCGCAGGGCGCGCACCCGGCGGCGTGCCCAGCCGCGGACTCGCCTCCACGCCCTGCAGCGCGTGGCTGACCAGCCCCAGGCCATCCGCGGCGCCGCCACCCTCCATCCCTCCGCTGCCCTCGCCAAATACGGAGATGTGGCTCGGCAGCCGCACCCCGCCCCCGCCAGCACCCGCGCCCGCGCCCCCGACTGCGCCGCCACCCGTGCCGCCCCCGCCGCCTGCCTCGCCTCCGCTGGCAGCTGCCTGACCGCCCTCGCCGCCGCCGCCGCCGCCAAACCCGCCACCAAACTCGCTGCCATCGCCAAAGATGGATATGTGTGAAGGCAGCACGCCCGCCGCGCCCGGCCGCGGCGATGCAGCCACGCCAGTCCCGACGCTGCCCACCACTTGCAGTGCGTCCCCGCGCGGCGTGCCCGCCGGAGCTGCCAGTGACGCCTGTGCCAGCGCCGCCGATGCACCGTCCTCGAGCGCCGCATACCTGCGCGTGGCAGTGTAC
>JAABUV010005133.1_pt1 | contig 15113 bp, 13 predicted proteins | sample 5559971 | NCBI WGS metagenome assembly JAABUV01 (sample SAMN10711881, study PRJNA513362) | rock metagenome | isolation source: Antarctica rocks | place: Antarctica: Victoria Land, Knobhead nord | collected 2015-12-19
ATTAATGTAACTTGAAACAATCATGACTCATTGATTTGTTTATTATATGTTGAAAGTTTCTGTTCTTGTGCAAATCTTGATTAATTCTTCTTGCTTTGATCTTACTTCTGTTCAATTGTTTAAATCTCATCTACACTTTCTTGCTCAGATCTTGCTCATATTTTGCTCATATCTTGTTTATATCTTACTCAGATTTTGCTCAAATATCTTGCTCAAATCTATTTGTTCTGTTAACACTTGTTGACTTGAAAATCTTCTTGTTCAAATATTTTGCTCAAATCTTGCTTAAATCTTGCTCAGATCTATATACTTTGTCAACACTTGTTAACTTGAGAATCTTTTTACTCAGATATCTTGCTCAAATTTTACTTAAATATCTTACTCAGATTTTGCTCAAATATTTTGCTCAGATCTTACTTAAATATCTTGCTCAGATCTTACTTAAATATTTTACTCAAATCTTGCTCAGATCTTGCTCAGATCTTACTCAGATATTTTGCTCAAATCTTACTCAGATCTTGCTCAGATCTTGCTCAGATTTATTTGCTCTGTCAACACTTGTTGACTTGAAAATCTTCTTGCTCAAATCTGAGTCGAGCAAAATATCTGAGCAAGAAGTGTATTTTGCTTCTTGTATTCTGCTTCTTGTATCATGCTTCATACTTACGCTGTAATTATACTGATATGTGTATTCTGCTCTGAATCACTCGTAATCACTGTGTTGTCTGTATTCACAGTGTCGTGTCACTCATAGTCATGATGATCTTCTTCTCTCAAGTTGAATGATGATGATGACTACGTGTTTCTGAACTGAGTTGATCATATGTAATTTATTGACTATGACTTCTGATCTCTGACTTATGATATGATCAAGAGTAAATATGAGTTGACTTTGACTTGTGATACTTGATTGATGATATTGCACGACATGATATTGAGACATTTGCTTTAGCACTTGAAAGAATATCTCATAGCATTGCTGTTGTTTGCAGCTATTCAGATACTTCATAGCATTGCTGTTGTTTATTGCTATTTAAATACTTTCTAGCATTGCTTTTGTTTATTGCTATTTAAATACTTTCTAGCATTGCTTTTGTTTATTGCTATTTAAATATCTCACATAGCTTAAACTTGTAATATTTTTCAACTTTTGCAAAAGATAAGTGATATGCTGAAAGCTTAAACATAGATTCAGTTCATGACATTCTTGTTCTTCAGAATAAGCTTGAGAAGAATTTGATGAAAGCTTGAGATTTTCTGAGTTCTGATTCAGCGACGTCTTCTTGTTTCTGAGTCAGACTATTTTGATTCAACGCGTTACATGATCATAATTATATGTGATTAGAGTCGATGAATTGTCTATCTTAAAGAAGATTTCAAGTAATATCTTCAACTTGATTCTGATAACAAAGAGATCAACAAAACTCGATTCTGAATTTCTTCATCATATTTAAGCAAAATAGAAAAAAATGCTTCTTCATCTTAAGAAATTCTTCTTTCACAAATGAAAATAATCTTGATTGCGACTTAAGATCTTACTTGTTGAATCATTGATGTGACATATCTGTCTGAAGCTTGAACATTTCAAAGCAATCATTGTATTTATTTAGAATTTTAGCTCAAAACTCTTCTTCTTTAAAAAGAAGACATTCTTCAACTTTTGCAATTGTATTGTGAATGCAAAAATTCAAATTGTTCTTGACAGCATAGTATTTAAAGTCAAATCTTAACAGTTAAAGAATTCAGACTTGAATTCATTGTAGATTCGAGCAAACGTTTTTCATAATTTGAACGAGTGTTTCTCATTAGCTCATCATTTTCAAGAAATCAATCAAGCGAAAGAAACTGTTGAATGAAAAGATCATCAAAGCTTGAATCAATGATTTGAACTTTCACAATCTCGTCGAGTTCAAGAGATTCATCTTTCTAATATCTGTCAGATTTGATGAAAATTTTGTTCAAGACTCAACTTTGATCTTTTGTACTTTATTAATTTGAACGTTCTAGAATTGATCAAATCGTCAATCATAAATATTGTCAGCAGATTGAGTTAGCTAGTGATCTCAGTGATCACGTTCATGCAAGTTATGTCTATGCTTTCATCAACTTCTTCAACTTTGATCTTGATCACGCTGCTCTTGACATTTATCTTTTGATGTGTTACAGCTGATCTTTTCTCTTGCTTCGAGTCTGTCAAACGAGAATTGAATAAAGTAAGAATTGAAGTAAAATTTAAATTCTTCGTAACTTTGAATTGATTAATTATCTCAAGCAAATCATAGAAAGATAGATAAAGAAGTTCAGAGCAAGATTTGTTCAATCGCAGAACATTGAGTGAAAATTTCACTTGATGCTTGCTGTCTGATTTATCTCTTCTCTTCAATAATAATTTAAGTGAGTGATTTAAGAATTATAGAATCGAGACTAAATTCTTAAAGAAATGAAGTATAATTATTCAGATCTGAGAACAAAGCTTCTGTTGACAGAATAGTAAAATGTGTATATATATATATATACAAAAGAGAAGAGAAGAGCGAATGAAGTTGAAGTGAGTGAAGAGTGTATGTGTGAAAAGAAAGAAAGAGAGAAAAAGATGAAGAATGAACACAGACTTTTTATCAACAAGATGAACATTCACGAATGAATGCTTGAAAATCTTTAAGTGATGAAGATCTTATTCATGCAGACAATTTTCTATTCATTGATAATGAATTTAATTCTGTCATTTTGATGATAGAATAGACTGAAATTGAGATGTATAGATTGAGTATTTCATGAATAATATCACGTTCTTCAACTCATCTCAAGAAATATCATCAAGTTCTACGAAATATCAAGTTCTAGATTCAAGTCTCTGAAAATTAATGATTTTCTTTCTGTTTTCTTGAGCGTTAATGAATAGATTGTTTTCTTGCTGTTCTCTTTCTGTTTTCTTTCTGATTCTTTCTTATTTCTTTCTGTAGTGATCAAGAAACGATCATGAATTAGATGAGAAATGAATATCGTGAGATTGCTTGCAACATTCTCACGAGCAATTAGTAAAGAGCAAAGATCGAGATCTGAATCAATGATAAAAAAGTCGAGAGTGTTTTTCAAGTGTACATATAGATGTCATTTCAACTTGTAGATAGAGATCATGAAGACACACGTTTTACAGTATCTTTCTACAAGTACGATCATTGCATGTGTTCATTGTTTGCTTTCTCTGTTGCTTCTACAGCTTTCTATATCACATCTGTACTCTATCTCTTAGCAATGTAATTTAACAAAACATGATCTTTAATCATCATAAAATTGATCATCATCTTTGATCAACAGCTAAATCAACTTTGATAGCAGCTTGATCAGATGAAATATGAGTGCTTCATAACTTATGTTGTCATCGACTCGTTGAATTCAAATAAATGCTCGTATGCTTAGTCATTGATGAGATTCTTCTACGAGCATTGTAAATCATAGAGATAATTAATCTTGTGATGATTAAAGAAATACAACTAATCTTCAGATCTACAGCTAAATCTATAATAATAGAAGCTTAATCATTATGAATATGAGAACTAATGTTTTAAGTATTAAGCTCGACTCATCAAGTCAGTCAGAAGAAGACTGTAATCTCTTTTCAATGTATTTACTATCTACTATTTATCTCTGACAGAGTAAGAACATGCAGAGCTGTGAGCTTTGAAAGTCATTAAAGATCTTATGATTGATACGTCTTTTACAGCATGAGTTAAGCAGATCAGATCTTGATGATTTGATCTATGAAAGTATTAAATCTGAGTCAGATCTGAGCAAAATGTTGATGATTTGATTTATGAAAGTATTAAATCTGAGTCAGATTTGAGTCAAATCTGAGTAAGATGTTGATAATTTAATCTATGAAAGTATTAAATCTGAGCAAGATCTGAGTCAGATCTGAGCAAGATGTTGATGATTTGATTTATGAAAGTATTAAATCTGAGTAAGATTTGACTCTTTGAAAACGTGATTTAACTGATCAATTTTTGCGCTTCTTGCACATCTTACACTTCTCTTGACGTTTTTACTTCTTTCACTCGTCAATGATTTGCTTGTTGCTTGTCATAAAGTTCAAGTCATAAACTGTGTTATATTGATTTCAATTGATGAAATTATTGATGTAAAATCTGATGTGCATCTGATTTGCAAATACAAGATGTGCACTGCGAATTATATGCAAAAGATTTTAGAAGCGATGAGAGTCTAAAAGTCTTGAATTTTGAGATGTATTTGATGAAAAGTTCTTCACTTCATGCATGTCATGCATTGAATGTGTAACTTCTTTATTTATTTAGCGCTTTAGTTCAAATAGCATTTCTGTGTATCTTTGTGATCATTTCTTGAAATTGAATCATTGATGATCAAGCACAATGATAATAATCTGTACTTGTTTTACACATCTTTCACTGCTTTTCATTGACTCATTGTTTTGATAGTCTTTCTTTGACTTAGATTTCTGTACTCATACATTGTCTTTTCGTCATGAAATTTCTTTGCATCAGCTGAAAGTGTCATTCTTCTTGATGATAATATTTACAGATTTCTTGATCTTTTTCTCTTCACTGTATTTCTCAACAATCAAGAAGAACATGAAGAATTGCAGTTTTATTGATTGAGACTCACTGTTGAAGAAATCACAGTTGATTGATGTCGTTGAAGTCTGCATATGATTAACAACAGTCTTGCTGAAATGTAGATAATTTGCAGCTTTGCTTCTTGTTTCTAGTGCAACAGTTTTCTCTTTCACACTTAAGATGTTTGAAGTCTCGTTGACAGCTTTCTTCATGCTAAGAAACTGCAAAGCTTCGTTGTAAATGACTTTGTTTGCAATGTTCAATGTTTCTTTCTTTCTCAATATTCGCTGCATCTTTCTCAGTTTCTGACGCAGTCGATGTAATTCATTCTCGATCAGACTGTTTTTGATTCTAGAAATTCTTCGACGCTTTTGCTCTCAAGTCATTAAGCACTTGTCAAGATGTCACATAAGCAAATCGTAGTTCTTCGCTTCAAATTCACATGCAATGCATTTGCAAGATATTGAGTTCAAGTTCTTTAAGTCTCTGTGATCTTGAATACGATAAAAGCAAAGATTTAATAGTCATTGAGCAAAAACTAATGCATTGATCTCAAACATGCTTAGTCATGTATGCTTAAAAGTGTTGTGATGAAAATCTCTGTTATTGAATTACATATCTAGAAAGATCAAAATCGTTTTCATGCTGCTGCTTAAATCACATCTTGAATCGATGTCTCATTCTTTCGATCATCATTATTTACACTATTTGCATTTTCTGACATTATTGTCTCATTCTTGACTGTTTGAAAGACATTTGTTGAGAAGTCAGTTTTCTTCTTACACTTCTCTGTCACAATTCTTTTGAAATCGATTCTTGAAAAAATAACATAATAGTAAACTTTGTTAAAGTTGCTTTGTCAATGTGCATGCTTTGAAACTTGCTTTGCTAATTTGAGTTTTTGAGTAAACTTGCAGAGAATAACAAGTTCTGCATGCTGAAGATTCACGTTCTCACTCATAATATCTGCAAGATCGATGAGAATGTCTGATTAATCATTCTGCTTAAGATCTTTTGCAAAATCTCTCTCTAGCATGAAAGTGAATCAAGTTAATGCTCTCTGCTTAATCTTGTCATGAAACATTCTTGATATGCAATTAAGTGTAGAGTGTTCTTGAATAAACTATATCATGAGAATTAGTGTCTGATACGAAGAAAATGAGATGACTACTGAAAAAGAAGCACAACATCTGATATCTAAAGCAGAAAAACTCAAAGTGATGATACACTTACTCATTTCATGATCAAAGTCATTTTGAAAAAGAATGACATAATTAAAGTTGATTTGTCAATAAGTTCAGAACTCAGCAGAATCTGCATGATTGCTTGAAGCTTGAAACAATTTTGAACAAGTTCTTAATAAACGTTAATTAGAGAGAATGTTGACAGCATTTGATCAATGATTCAATTCATGCAAGCTGTTTGAACGTCATCGTTCGTGAAATGCATATCTAGTTTCTTATCATTTATGAAAAGTCATGACAAATCATTACACACTTGAAGCATTCTAGCTTTATCAATAATCTTGATAATCTTCATTTTCATAGATGTCTCGTTCTTCTTCTGAAGTCTAGAATTCTCGTCTTACTGCGTTTGTAAATGTTCAAGATCTGTCAAAGCTTGATTCTTTCACTGTTGAATTTGTGCTTGATATTGTTCAGCGTACTCTGTGAAAAATTGACATGTAGCTGTTCTTGATATCAGAGCATCTAGTTTCAACAAATAATCATCGAATCAATGACTTTCTTCATGATGATGAATTAATGCATTGAGCAAAGCTGTCATGAAGCAATTGACAGCGCTGCGCGCTTCTTGAATCGTTTGATTCAACTTATTATCTCTCTCTTTGACAATGAGCTTGATGAATTCTTTTAAACGTGTGAAATGAAGATCAAAGAGACGATGATTTGAATTATTTCATGCAGATGACGAAGCAATATTGAGAGCATCAATGATATTTGAAGAATCAATACTGATCAGCATGCTCAACATTAACACAAGTTAAAAATGTTGTGAAGATCTTTCATCTTTCATCTGTCTTAAGTCTTTTTAAGAACTCACTTGCATGTTTTTGACATTGTGACTCTCGTTGACACAAGCGAAGTCAACGTGCATAGTATTCATTACAATCTCTTTCTTTATTGTCATTTTTCTCTTCATTCATCTTTCAACATGAATGCTTGTAAATTTCTTAAAGATTTGCATGTGATAAATCTCTCAGATTGACACAATTCAAATAAAAGTACTTTCTTTCAAAGATCGTTCATAATGAGTCTCTAGCAGCGAATTTCAACTCATTGATCGTTTGAGATTAAAATTCATCAGAGTTTGAAGCTGATTCTTTACATTCATTAAAATTACATCGTTGAATGATAAGAATTTGTGTAGTGACAGAACTTTGATGTCAAGAACTTTCAAATCAACATACTTGTTGATCATTGCAAATCATTCATCAATGTTGAAAATCAACACTATAAAGATGCTGAGTTCATTGATAAATTGATTGTGATGTAGTTTGCATTCAGACTTGCATGAACATCAAGCGAATCACTTTCAATCGATTTTAGATAGTAAACAAACAGAGTCACTGAGTGCGTCTTGAAGACAATGACGTGAAATATTCAATTCTTTCTTTCATTCTTTTCAGATCTCTCTTCACTTCAGTCAAAGCTGCATGCAAAACATGATAATAGTGAGTGCTTCAATGATCTATAATTGAATAACATTAGCTACTTAAGCGACATTAAGAATGAGCGACTGTATCTTGCTCAATTTCATTTCATCTTTGATTAATTCTTCATACAAATCATCAGCATCACTGTTCATGCAAGTAATGATTAAGACTAAATGCAATTGTCAATGAAATATTGACAAGAGAAGATCAAGCAACATTCATTTGACGAAATCTTTGATGAATTTAGAAGATATGAATATCAGATGAGTCAATCAAGCTCATGATTTCTCTTTGAAATGCTCATAAAGCTGATTATTCTGAGTAGCTAGTACTTTGAAAAAAAGATGAGTTATATCATTCATGTAAAAGAGCAAAAGATTAATTGTTGATTTCAATTCTCTTCATCGTTATTTTCATCACTATCACTTCTCTTCAACTGATCACTTGAATCATTGATGAAAGAAGATGATGCTATTGCAATCATCACATCTGTCTTTATAATTGAATCTCTTGAACCATTTGCATTCATGTGCTTCAAGATGCTTATGCTTGAGACAGACTCATCATAAATGTCAGAAACTGAACTAGACTAGAAATACTATCAATATAAAAGACTGGTATTATTATTATTACTTTGATAGAATCTAGATACAAGACAATACATCAGATAATGTACAAGATGAAAGACAAAGAGCAAAAGAAAAGAACGAGAATTCAACTTTTATATACATGAATCGAGCAGAATCAAGACTAGACAGTAATTCTATTGACTTAAGATTGCAGAAGTTCATGCACACAACTGAGATAATTGAAACAGAATTGCTGAAACTAGATTAAAATGATGATGATTAAATTGATGACTTGATTCATTGAACTAGTTCAATGAATTGAGATTATTTAAAATATCAATGATTTATGTTCTAAATTAAGTTGATGATCTGACATCATGACAGTAGCTTTTCTCTTCAAGACTGAGCTTTTGCAAAATGATGAGAATAAACAAGATGAAATAAGAAAGAATTGAAGATGAAAACTGAAACGAGACAAGAATTGATGTGAATGCATTTTAATGTGATGAAGCACAGATAAGACTAGAATAGATTTGAGTCACATTTGAATCAAATTTGAGCAAGATGTCTGTAAAATGAGATGAGATGAAATGCATTTTAATGTGATGATGCACAGATGAAACTGAAACACATCTGAATCACATCTGAGTCAAATTTAAACAAGATGTCTGAGTCAAATCTAAACAAAATCTGAGTCAGATCTGAGTAAGAAAAAGATGAAATGCAGTTTAATGTGATGATGCACAGCAAAATTGAAACACATCTGAATCACATCTGAGTCAGATTTAGACAAGATCTGAGTCAGATCTGAGTAAGAAAGAGATGAAATGCAGTTTAATGTGATAATGCACAGATGAAACTAAAGTACATCTGAGTCACATCTGAATCAGATTTAAACAAGATGTTTGAAATAAATCTAGACAAGATCTAAGTCAGATTTGAGCTGAATCAAGATAATGAAGATTGAATTTAAAGTTCTTGACATTGACATTGAGATATCACACATGACAGTACATGTGATTTTTCAACGACAAAGTTGATGAGATGATATTCATTGAGTGCTTGCTCACAATTATTCAGAAGATGAAAAAACTCTCAAGTAAAAAAATGATCTTTTCAATTGATGTAATATTTGAGCAGAGATGAATTATAACATCTGTCACGCTTGAAGTTTAGTATGCTGTTTACATATCAGAATCTTTTGTCATTCTTGATGACAACGAGTTTTCAAGATTTCTGACGTTGACTTGAAAGAAAGTCACTTACAATATGATTCAAAAGAATGACATGAAAGATTGAATGAATCTTTATGAATGCTGAAAGATTTAACTCAATGATCAGAGAATTGTTCTTGAAGACATGCTTAATCTTGAAGAGATCAACGTTATGATTATTTAACTTGACAACGAGACGAGCGATGTTGAGATTGCAAGCATTCAGTCAGACTTCATCTTCGACGAAGTATTTAGAACAAGAACGATGAAAGAAATTGATATTGAATTCATAAATGATCTGAGCTATAAGCATCTCATCACGTAGATGCTCAGTTAGTTTCTTCATTTTCTTGATAAACTCTTCAACATTGATTAACTTGTTTCAAGCTTGAGATGTAAAATTCTTAAGCAGAGATTCAAAAAACTTAAAGTCTAAACGTAAGTTTTGATTCAAATTGATCAAGAAGAATGATATTAAAGTGATTGATGATGATGTGTTATTAATGATGAATTCAACTTCAGAAAGTCACTTAGCTCAGTCATCTTGCATGTAGTTGACAAAGACTTGAAAATAATGCTTCATGACAGCATTGACTCTCTCAATTTGATCATCGATCTCAGAATGATACGTCGTTGATAACTTAACGTTTATTTTCAGCATTTTACACATATGCTTTCAGACATTGAAGATGAATTGTGTATCTTGATCAGACATGAAGAATTCAAGTAAATCATGATGTTTTCAAACATGAGCATAGAAGCAGTTGATAACTTCTTCAACTTTCATAAAAGTGATGAGAACTAAATGTTTCATTTTGATAAAATGATCGACGAAGACTAAAATATATTTATATGTGATACTCATGAAGATATTGAGCGATAAAGAATTTACATAGTTCATGAAGATATCACATCAACGACGTTTGAAGATTGAAAGAGAACACAATCATTCTTGAGTTCATTGTCTAGAGAGCTTGAAACGTGTGCACATGTGACAGTTTCATACAAAGCATTGAACATATTTATAAATGTTTGATCATCAGTAGACTCAACTAATCAGTTCATAGCTTTTTGCTCTTTCTGAGTGATCATCAATGACACTATCATGAGCGAGCTGAATGATATGAAGACGTAGTTTATTTGAGTTAAGCACGTACTTTCTTTCTTGAAAGTACAGATGATTCTCGTGTTTTTCACACTCAACTAGAAAGATCTTGTTATGATGTTGTGCTTCATTGCAAAGCACTTCAATTATCTGAGCTGCAAATTTGTCATTGATTTCAACTTACTTTCACAATGTTTGAGTGAGAATGTCAGCAGAATCTTCATCAAAATTCAGAATGTCTTGATCTAGCTGAGACTTGATGTTTTCAACGTTGAATTCTTCGATTTCTAGATTCATGAGAGCTAGAATTTACAAAGATGCTGAAGTAATTGAGAATAAATGTAATTGAACTGAATTTAGAGCGATGATTTGTGACTGAAGCTTCATGACTTTGATGTTGAAGATGTTAAAGATGAGATTCTCAACAATATTAAGATCTAAAACATGAGTTTTCAGAATTGTCTGATGTTGATATTGATGTTGAGAATTGAATGTATTTCTCTCTTTAAAAAGATCTTTTGAGCGACGTGTCAAAGCATTCAACTTATCGTTGATCTTGTCGAGATGATATGTGATGTGATAGTTGAATTTAAACAGAAACTCACTTCAATGATCTTGATGATGACTCAACTGCTTAATTGACATGAAATACTTAAGATTTTTGTGATTCGTGATCATCTCAACAGAATAGATAGAGTCTTTAAGCTTTGATCATCATTTCTTGAAAGCATGAACAATGATCATAAGTTCTTTATCGTAGATCTCGTAGTTACACTCGACTGAATTATGCTTCTTCAAAAAGTAAGTGACTGAATGAAGAATTTCATTCTCATCATATTGAAAGAGAATGTCTTTGAATACATAGTTCAAAGCATTGATTTCTATCACAATCTTGTGATCTGAATTATAGTGACAAAGAATAATCTTGAAAGTGAAGACTTTCTTAAGAATGTTGAATGCAATCTGACATTTCTGAGATCAGATAAAGAGTACATCTTTTCTGATGAGATGAATGAGCGAGATAGTTATTCTACTATAATCATAGATGAATCTTTTATAAAAGTTCGCGAAATCTAGAAAACTTTGAACGTCTTTAACTTTGATCAATATGAATCAGTTGACAATGATGTTTATCTTAAAAGAGTTCATCTTGATCTCTTCAATGATGATTATCAATTCTAAATACAAGACTTAAGTGATGTGAAACTTGCATTTGATTATATTCATCTGAAGATCTGCTTCTCACAGCTTTTGCAGAATGAGCTTGACATGAATCTCATGCTCAAGTTCATTGTCAAAATAGATCAAGATGTCATTCAAATAAGTTGTATAGAACTTATTTAAATGTTTACAAAGAGTATTGTTGATATACTTCTGAAACAAGACAGACTCATTACATAGATTGAAAAGCATGACTAGATACTTGAATAATTCAAATCGAGTGCAAAAGATGATGAGAGCTTCATCTTTCTCTTTGATTCAAAGTTGATTGAACGCAGAAATGATATTCAGCTTGATAAAGATTTTAGCTCAATTCAGATGATTCAATGTTTCTGAGATCAGAGACAAAGAATATCAATTCTTGACTGTGATAGCGTTCAGATCTCGATAGTTCACGCAGAAGCAAAGTTCTTCTTCAAGTTTCTTGATGAAGAGAACAGAGATGATCGTCTGAAAGTGACTGACTCGAATGAAATCTTTGCTCAGATTCTCATTCAAATAACGACGAAGTTTTAGAATTTCATCACGACTCATGTCATACAAAGCGAAGACTGAAAATTGAGCATCTTCTTTAAGATGTATGACATGATCATGAACTCAATGTGAAGACAAGATATCAACATTCTTCTTGAAGAAGACATTTAGAAACTTGAAATATTTAAATGATAGAATTATGATTGAATCGACGTTCTTACTTTATCAATAGACTTCAAGATCTTCTTGTGTCGTGAATGCAGTTAAATGAAATTTCTTTTTCATTTGATGAAGATTCAGATGATGATTCTTATCATATGTACTGTCTTGAGAATGAGATGAGAACTGAGCAAGAGTTGAACTGTTCTTTGAATGAACAGTCAAAGTTGCATGACGCGATTTTGACTCATCAGAGTCTAGATTAAAAGACGAGATTGACTCAAGATTCAAGAAGACATCAATTTTCTTTAAAATGACGCTAAATACTTCAATGTCTTTGACATGAGCAGCATGATCAAAGCTTCGAGCTTTCAACTCAACTATGTCAAGTTGTATAAATGATCAATTGAATTGATCTGCTTGAAAGATAACAGAAGTTCTAAAGAAGAAAAAATTTTAACACTTGATTTTTGATGAGTATTTTTTTTAAATGACTTGAAAAATACAACTAGAAGCTTCTTGTTTCAGATGAAAGACAAGACTGAATGAAGTTTCTTTCTTGTGAATGAGCTGAGTATTAGTTGACTTCTTGCAAGCAAATGAAAAATTATATTGCTTCTTGTGAGCAAATGAAAAACTGAATTACTTCTTGCAAGCGAATTGAAAACTGAATTGCTTCTTGTGAGCGAACTGAAAACTGAGTTACTTCTTTCAAGTGAATGAGAAACTAGATTGCTTCTTGCAAGTGAACTGAATGTTGAATTGCTTCTTATGAGCAATCTGTAGACTGAATTGCTTCTTGTGAGCAATTCATAAACTGAGTTGCTTCTTGTGAGTGAATTGAGAGCGAGACTGAAAGAAAACTATTTTGTTAACTTCAAACGAGAAATTTTCTTCTGATTGATTAAGATCATAAATCTTGATGAGAAATGAGCAACAATGATTAAGACAGAAGAAGAAAGACAAGATGAGAATATTGTGTTCAAAATTAACATCAATGATGTGATGACGAAGTCATGACAAATTCATGATGATGAGATATTGACTTAATTCAATGACATAGAAGAATAGTCTTTCAATGTGTTCATCGAGAATCATTGTGATTTCAATGACATGAATAATGTCATTGATTAAAGCGACTTGATCATCAAATTCTTGAAGTTTGCAAGAGTGAGTTAATTGATGCAAGAAAAAATGATGTTGTTGCGCGAAGAATTTATTCATAAAAACATAAGCAAAGACTTCACTATCAATCAGAGCGAAAGCAAGAACTCTAGATTGAGCTTGATGTAGAATACAGAATACTATCATGTGACTATCTTTGAATATCAAATTGAATTCAAAGAGTTTCAAGACAGATTTAGCAGAAAACTTTCTATATAATTAAAGTGAGAGTGAAAAGATTGAGACTAGTAGACAAGATGATATGTATACAGATTTCTGAGCGCGACTTAGCTCAAAAACTAGATTTTTTTCATGAACAGCGAGACTTCTTCATTTATACTGACAACATCATTATCATAAATGTTCATGATATGCAGAGTGAAGAGCTTCTTATTTGAGCATTCTTTAACAATTTTGCTCAAATGTTGCAACTTGCAGTAGTAGCAAAGCTTTCACTTGTTGCAAATTTTCTTGATCTTAAAAATGATCAGAATCTTATCTTGAACGATGACAATGACAAAGCTTAGATTCATTGATTCATTGAAAGATGAAAGAGAGAGAGATGAAGATATTGTTGAAACAACAGTCACAAAAATGATGATCTTTGAACTCAAAGAATTACTAGTTAATGCAGAGACATTCTTGACTTTGATGAACAAGACAATAATAAAGATGAAGCAAGATTGACGATGCTTAAGCTGTTGAAACTCTTCATTGATATCAGAGAATGCTTGAATTCATTGATGAAAAATGAATGATTGAATTTCATCAAGATTTCATCAGAAGAAGATGATGACTTAAGTGAAATAATTAACATTACGCTTCAGACAGTCAATCAATGAGAAATTTTTCATCAAAGAACATTCTTTCTTTTGATAGAAGAGATTATAGTAGTCAACAAAGTTATTTATATCTTGCTTCAAAATTTCACAAAGATATAAATGAGCATCTTCTATCTTGAAAGAATTGTCGCAGCAATGATGTAATTTGTTTCATCAATCTGCAAAGATGAAAATGATACAAAGATCATTGACTTGATATTGACTCATTAAATTGTGAGTCTTCTTATCTATGATGAGTCGTGACTCGACATAGACAATTCTGACTCGATGAAAGAAATAATGATCATCGTTCATGTTTATGCGCTGTATCAGACTCTGCTTTCATGCATTCAATCGATTTTTGTTTTTCTTATACTCAGATATGTTGAGAAGCTTCTTGAATCTAGAAGCGATGATGACAGCGATAGAATTTGCAAAGAAGTGAATGATGAAGAAAGATTGATTATTCAAGATTTGTGTGATGATCTGAGTTATCATCACAAGAAACTGAGAATTTAATTCTATATAAACTGAAGAATTGAAAATGATGAACGAGAACAAGATGATAACATCATGTTGTCGAACTTGATTTTGAAGCTCTTGCATTATGTGAAAGATCTTGACTGAATTTTCAATCACACTTTAAGCGAACTTTTTGACAGCACGCTCATCATCAATCAAAAGATTGTGAGATGACTTCATTTGAGTGAAAGAATAACTAGACGAGATTTCAATGTATGAAAACGTTGCAGAAAGTGTAGATCTTTCGTAATGTCAAAGACTGAACTAGATTAAAGATACTATCAATATAAAAGACTGATATTATTATTATTACTTTGATAGAACCTAGATACAAGACAATACATCAGATAATGTATAAGATGAAAGACAAAGAGTGAAAGAAAAGAACGAGAGCTTGACTTTTATATACATGAATCGAGCAGAATCAAGACTAGACAGTAGTTTTATTGACTTAAGATTGCAAAAGTTCGCGCATATGACTGAGATGATCAAAACAGAATTGCTGAAACTAAATTAAGATGATGATGATTAGATTGATGACTTGATTCATTGAACTAGTTCAATGAATTGAGATTATTTAAGATATCAACAATTTATG
>JAABUV010005134.1_pt1 | contig 15113 bp, 18 predicted proteins | sample 5559971 | NCBI WGS metagenome assembly JAABUV01 (sample SAMN10711881, study PRJNA513362) | rock metagenome | isolation source: Antarctica rocks | place: Antarctica: Victoria Land, Knobhead nord | collected 2015-12-19
TCGAAAACGACCGAGGCAACCCCACGCTCGCTGCGCTGGACAAACTTGCCCGGGCTCTAGGCGCCCGCCTCCATGTCGCGCTCGTCGACGACGGCACCCCGACGGAACTGGTCGAGGACGACACCGGTCGTGCCGACCGCCTCGCCCGCAATCCCCGTCTCGTCCTAGAGGTGGAGCGCCTCGCGGCAAGCTACGGCATACCCGAAGAACGCATCCGCCAGTACCTGCTCGACCTCGTCCTCGCCATCGGCCGACTCAAGCAAGAGCCGCTCACCTCCAGAGACATGGACCGAACCCTTGACCTTGCCGTTCTCACCCTTCGACGAAATTGACATCGTTCGAAGCGGTGTCGGTAGTCGATCCTCATATGGGACAGGCGGTCTCAGCGGTGGCCCGTATGATCACCGGGCGGCCGAACGAGGTGCAGCTCATACCGCAGTGGTATGATTTTGGTATGTCCGTACAGATGACTATCCGAGTCGACGACGACTTGGCCGCCTTCATTGACCAGGCAGCGAAAGCCGGTGAAGGAAGCCGCGCCGACGTGATCAACCGCGTGATCAAGCGGGAGATTCGGCGGCGCGCCGCCGCGCAGGACGCACAGGTCTACGCGTCGAGCGCCGATCCCGACCTGGAGTCCGACGCATACGCGGAGTGGGCCACGCGCAATGCCAGCCAGGTGTGGTCAGAACTCGACTGATGCACCCGATCTGGCTGGCTCGACTCGACAAGACGCGCCCGGTGCTAGTGCTGACTCGCGAGGAAGTGAGGGCCGTGCGTCAGCTCGTCACGATCGCACCGATCACCAGCACGGTGCGAGGTCTGCGCAGCGAGGTGATCGTTGGGCAACGCAACGGGCTCGATCACGACTCGGTTATCAACCTGGACTCCATCACGACCGTCCCACGGGACCTGTTGGTGCGCCCTATCGGGGCGCTGTTGGAACAACAGGAGTACGAACTGACGCGAGCGTTCCACGAGGCATTCGATCTAGAAGACTGACGGGTGAGGGCGAGAATGCGATGCCCCTGCCGTTGGTCAAGATGGCGTGCTGTTGTTCATTGGTCGGCCAGCAGTGCCAGGATTCTGCGGTTGAGGTCGGCTGCTCGGCGGTCCGTCTCGTCCAGGGTGCGGTCGACTCCGCGGAGGTGTTCCTGGTCGGCGCGGCGGCGGGCGATGGCCTGTTCCCAGTCGTGAGCGGTGTAGGGGGTGGGCGCGGGGGTTATCGGCGTCGCGGGTGGCGGTGCTGGTTCGTCGGGGGTTTGCGGTTCGATGCGGTGGACGGTGCCGGGCCGGTGGTGTTGCCGCGGGCCAGGTGGGACACCGAGTGCGGGGACAGCGGCCGTGGGGTGATCGACAGGTAGCCGCGGGGGTCGATCGGCGGTAGCAGCGGCACCTCGGCGATGCCGGTGGGGAGGGGGCGGCGGCTTCGGCACAGGTGCGGCGACGATCCGTCTACCGCGGGGGCGTGGTCGATCGCCCAGGCGAGGGTGCGGGTGCTGGGTTTGGTGACGGCCAGGTGCAGGGCGCGGAGCCAGCGGACCAGGGTGTACGGCCCGCATAGCACCGGATCCTGGTCGGGGTGGAGTGTGAATCGCCAAATTATCTGGTCAAAAGGTGCCACATAATTTGGCAGACGACACCCCTCAAGGAACGTCAACGAGCCCCAGCTTTTTCGCGGGCGAACTGTGCCTTGGGTGATGCCGGGTGGATGGGGCTAGCCGAAGCCAAAAGGTAGGTCGGTCAATATGTCACGCAGGTCGTAGACGATCAGATCGGCTGAGCCTGGGTCCAATATCCTCCCGGGACGCTGAACGCCCACTGTGCGCAATCCCGCCGCAGCCGCGGCGGCCAGACCAGCGGCGCTGTCCTCGATGGCCAGACATTGCCTGGGTGGCGTTCCCAATAGTTGGGTGGCGCGCTGGTATGCCTCCGGGTCGGGCTTCGACCGGGTCACCTCGTCACCGGCGACGGTGGTGCTGAACAGGGTCTGCAGTTCGAGCAGGCGCAGGGTCGCGTTCAAGCGGCGACGTGCGCTTGACGAAGCGAGCGCCACTGGCATGCCGCGGTCGCCGAGCGCCCGTGCCAGTTCGGTGCCGTCCGGAAAAGGGTGTAGCAGCGTGGGAAGCAGTTCGAGGTAGATGGTGTCGGCTTCGGGTTGTAGTTCGGATGCCGTGGGCAGGTCTGGCATTCTGCGGGCATACCCGGCGTGGGTGTCGACGAAGCTGATGCCCACGGCGCTTGCTAATTCCTCGAGGGTGGGCCGGTAGCCGTATTTGCTCAGCAGCTTTGTCCACGTGGCTGCGATGACCGGTTCGGAGTCGGCCACGACACCGTCGCAGTCGAAAACCACTCCGGCGATCACTGACCAGGTCATCGGGTATGAATCGAAGCGCTCCCGACAGCCAGGGCGATCTTCGACAGTTCTTCAAATTTCGGTCCCTTGGTGGGGATGTCGATGTTGAAGACCTCGGCGATGACGCGGGTCCAGCCGTGAATGAAGTAGGTCCAGCCGTCGACGAGTCGGAGGTCGCGTTCCTGCGGCTGTGCCCGGGCCTGGACCAGGAAGTCGAGATCGCCCCGATAGTTGAAGTCCCAGACAATCCCGTGCTCCGGGAACCGGGCCGAGTCGGTCAATGGCGATCCGGGTCGGTCCTTGCCCAGCCCGGTGCCGTTGACCACCACTGATCCCGGTCGAAGCGTGGCCAGCTGTGCGTCGTTGGTGTCCGGTGCCGCGGCTTCGCAGTAGTTGATGGGTACGGCGAAACCGATGTGTTGGTGGACCTCCTGCATCTCGTGCAGTCGGGCGGCGCCTCGGCTGGTGACCACCACGTCGGACGGGACATCACGTCCGGCCTGTTGCTCACGATGCAGGTGCAGGGTCAACGCGAGCGCCGAGCCGCCGGCTCCCAGGAGTAGGAGCTCGCCGCCGGTGCGGGTCCAGTAGCGGTCGCTGGTGATCGCCTGCAGCGCCAGTCCGCTGGTCAATGGGTCCATCGCATGTCCCCACAGTTGACCTTCACGTTTGGAGATGCTGCTGATCTCGTCGAGCACGCTGGCGTCAGCGCCGACCCTGTCGAACATGTCGCGAGATGCCTTGAACAGGTTCAGTTTGTGGGTGGTGACGAGCGCACCGAGGGAAAGCGGGTCGCGCTTGATGAATTCGACTACCGACCGGTAATTGGCGGGGTCATCATCTAGTGGCAGATCGATGCCGCGAATCGTCGCGTCCAGCCCGAGGTGCTCGGCCCAGGCAGGGAAGACCTTCATGATCGATGATTGCCCGGTGCTGACCCCGACGAAGTATATCGTCGGGGACGTGGCCGGTGCTAGTTGCAGTGTCATGAGGTACTCCGGTTCTGCGGCGTAGATTCGGCCGCGAGCGCTACGGCTTCACGGGCCCGCGCTTCAATGTCGTCGAAGCGGTGTCCTGCGATGGCGGCGGGCCCGGCGATCCAGGACCCGCCGCAGGCGGCCACGAAGGGGCGGGCCAGGTAGACGGGCAGGTTGGCCCGGTTGATGCCGCCGGTGGGCATGAAGGAGACCTGCGGGTAGGGGCCGGCCACGGCCGATAGGAACGCCAGTCCACCGCTCTGTTCAGCCGGAAAGAATTTGAGCAGTTGCAGGCCGCGGGTGAGTCCCTGCTCGATCTCCGAGGCGGTGCTGACTCCGGGAATGATGGGAAAACCCATCTCCAGGCAGCGATCCACGATGAGTGGGTTGAAACCGGGTGCAACTACGAATGATGCACCTGCCGATATCGCAGTGTCGAGGTCGGCGATGTTCAAGATAGTGCCTGCGCCGACGAGCATGTCGGGGCACTGCTGCCGCAACGCAGCGATCGCGTCAGCGGCCGCTGGGGTGCGGAAGGTGATCTCGACGACCGGCAGGCCCCCGTCTGACAACGCCCGGCCTAGGCCGGCCGCATCCGCGGCGTGGTCGATGGCGACGACGGGGACCACGCGCAGCGCGCGAAGCGACTGTTCCAGGGAGCTGCTCTGTGTCATTTGCGGGTGTCCTTCGAAGTACGGCGCGGCAGGTCCAGGGTGTCGTTCCACGACCCATGGGGCTCATGCAAGTCTCGGACCGGCAGGCGGACTGGGGTCGACCGCCGCCTGGTACCGATCCTGCGCGACCCCCGTCGTGAGTGCGAGACGGGGGCCGCGGGTGGGAACTAGAACACGCTGTTCGCGTTGTAGTACTGGCCGACGTTGGCGCAGCTGATACCGGCGGCTGTCGTGTAGGACGTCTTCGGGAAATCCGACGTCTTCTTCGCACCGGTCGCCACGTCGATTGCCGCCTGGACAGCCGCTACCGTCGCCAGCGACGGCGAGTTCAGGCCGGTAGAGACGTACTGGCCCTTGCAGCCACCGGCTTTGATCGCGGCCAGGGCTTCCTTCTGTCCGTCGACGCCGGCAACCAGAACGTGGGTGTTGTTCTTGGCCTTGAGGACACTGAGCGCGCCGAGCGCCATCGCGTCGTTGTATCCAAAAATGACATCGATGTCGGGGTGTGCGGTCAGCATGTCCTCGGTGGCCTGCACAGCCTTGTCCTGGGCGTAGTCGGCCTCGGTGTCAGCCACGACGTCGGCAGTCACGCCGCCCGCCTTCAGTCCCTCGAGGAAGCCCTTACGCCGGGCCGGGCCGACATCGACGTCGGTCGGACCGCCGTTGAGGACGGCGACCTTGACCGTCTTGCCGCTGCCGATCCGTTTGGCCAATAACAGGCCGGAGTCGGCGCCGATTTTCTCGTTGTCGGACTGCACAGTTGTGAAGCCGACGGCGGGAATGGATGTGTCGATGAACAGCAGTGGCTTCTTCCCGGCCGCCGCGATCATCTGCTGCTTCTCGGTGCCGGCGCTGACGGCGTTGACGATGAGAGCGTCGACGCCCTGGGAGATCAAGGTGTTCACCTGGTCGATCTGGGTGACCGGATCACCGTTCGCACACTGGAAAAGGAGCGTGAAAACCTTGACTGGCGGCCAGCTGTTCGGCTTTCTTCTGCATTGCGACGTAGTAGGGCGCGTTGGCCGTGCGCTGGGCAAAGCCGATCTTGAGCGTCTTGATCGGCTTTCCCCCGGCCGGCGCGGTCACACCGGTGGCATCAGACCCGGAGGCGACCGCGCCGGAGGAACTACCGCCCGCCGAAACCGGGCTGGACGAGACACTGCTCGCCGCAACGCTGCCGGAAGAACTGGCGCTAGTTGAGCTGGCACTCGACGAGGTGCTGGTTGAACTGTTCGAGCTCGTCGCGTTCGAGGATGAACTGCATCCGGCGATTGCCAGGGTCAGGACCAGCAGCGCGGCCCCAGTCCCTGTTCTTCGTAGCTTCACGATTAGTACTCCTTCAGTCGTTTCGTTGACGGATGTCGAATTTCGGGTGGCGCGCAAGATTCGGTGCGGTACGCGGGAAGAGGGTCAGCGGCCTCCGGGGGTGGTGCGGCGCCCGGCGGTCGCCAACGTGACGGCCACCAGGATCAGGGCACCCTGTGATGCCTGTTGGAAGAAGGTCGACACGTTCAGCAGCACCAGCAGGTTGGTGATGACGCCGAAGATGATGGTCCCGACGACGGCGCCGAAAACCCCTCCGAACCCTCCATTGAGGCGAGCACCGCCGATCACCACGGCCGCGATGGCCTGCAGTTCGAAGTTCAGCCCGGCGGACGGGGTACCAACCCCCACCCGGGAGCTGAGCAGGAATCCTCCCAGGCCGACAAGCACACCGGCGAGCACGTAGACCGCCAGCAGTGTCGTCCGGACCGGCACTCCGGAGCTGTACGCGGCCGCCGGGTTGCTGCCTACCGCGTAGACGCGGCGGCCGAACACCGTGCGTCGCAACAGGAATGTCATACCGATGATGACTGCGATCCAGAAAAGGCCGATCACCGGGAATCCCAGCACATCGGCCGTGCCGGCGAAGGCGAATGACGGACTCTGGGGTGAGATCGTCGCGCCTTGCGTGTAGGCGTAAACCAGGCCGCGGGCCAGGGCGAGCATACCCAGCGTCACGATGAACGCGTCGAGCCCCCGGAATGCGACGAGGAAGCCGTTGATCAGGCCTAGTCCGCCGCCGACCACCAGGGCGACCAGGATCGCCACCCAGACGTTCGCTCCCTGGAACAAGCCGGTGGACAGAACCGCTGCCAGGCCCAGGACCGATCCCACGCTGATGTCGATGCCGCCCGAGATGACCACCAACAACTCAGCAAGGGTGACGATGCCGATGACCGACAACTGCATGACCAGGTTGCTGAGGTTGGCCCCGGTCATGAACGTGTCGCTGAGGATCGAGGCCAGAATCAGCAATCCGATCAGGATATACAGCGGGTACTGATGTTTGAGCCATTCGACGGCGGCTCGAGGGCCGGCACCGACGGTGCGGCCGTCTGGTTTCGCGGCGGTGGTCGGTGTCACGAGTCCTCGCTTCCTAACGCGGCTTTGATGAGGTCTTCGGTGCTGGCGGTTGAACTGTCGAACTCCCCGACGTCGCGGCCGTTGCGCAGCACGATGACTCTGTGAGTGAGCAGCAGGATCTCCTCGGCCTCACTTGATACGACGACGACGCTTTTTCCCCGTTCGGCAAGGTTGTAGATCAGTTGGTAGATGTTGGCTCTGGCCCCGACGTCGATTCCCTTGGTCGGCTCGTCCAGCACGACCACATCCGGGTCGGCCGCCAGCCATTTGGCAATGCACACCTTTTGCTGATTTCCACCGCTCAAGGTGCTCGTGAAAGTGGCCGCGCCGCCCTTGACCTGGAATTGGGTGATGAGGTCGCTGGCCCGATCGCGTTCTCGGCGCAGGTTCACCACCCCGCCTTTGGACAGAGCCGACAGGGTGACCAGACTAAGGTTTTCGCGGTTGTCGAAGTCACGGACGAAGCCCTCTTTGCGGCGGTCTTCGGTGACGTAGGCGAGCCCGTCCCGCAACGCGGCGCGAGGTCCTTTCGATCGGGTCGGTCTTCCGTGGAGGGTGACTCGGCCGGCGCGCATCGCTTGCTGGCCGGTGATGGCCCGCGCTACCGACGACCGCCCGCTACCGACAAGCCCGTAGATGCCGAGGATCTCGCCTGGGCCGACCTGAAAGGCGATGTCGGTCGCCGAACCGCTAGCCAGATTCGTGACCTCGAGGCCGGCCTCGGCGCCGGAGTCGGTACGCCGCCGGGCCGGGGGCCGGTTGTTCGCCTTGACCGCGGTACCAATCATCAACGCGGTGAGCTCGGCGGCGTTTGTCGACTGGGCGTCGAGTACGCCAACCAGGCTGCCGTTACGCAGGACGGCGATCCGGTCGGCGATGGCGAACACTTCTTCCATGCGGTGCGACACGAAGACCACGCAGGTGCCGGCCTTCTTCTCGGCCGCGACCATCCGCATGACATTTTCGAAATAGGCCTCGGTGGTGGAGGCCGTTGTCTCGTCCAGGATCATAATCTTGTGGTCGGTCACCCCGGCCCGGCTCAGAGCCAGCATCTGACGTTGTCCGGGTCCGAGATCACCGGCCCGTTGACGGGGCGAGAGCTGTTCCAGCCCGACTTTGGCCAGAGCCTGCGCGGTCTCGTCGTCGATGCTGGTACGTCGCGTCGACCAGGGCCGGATGTCTTTGCCCGAGCGCAGCCGGTAGAGCCACACATTCTCACCGACGGTGAAATCGTCGATGATCAGCGGCTCCTGGTGCATGAGCAATATTCCGGCACGTTCGGCATCTGCCGGGTTGGCGATGGGCTGTTGCCGGCCGGCTACCCGGATCTCGCCCGAGCTGGCCGGCTCCTGACCGGCCAGCAGCCGGGCGAAAGTCGATTTGCCGGCGCCGTTGGCCCCGCAGATGGCGAGCACCTCGCCTGGATATCCCGAAAGGTCAACACCTGCAAGGGCAATAACGCCCGGATAACTTCGAGTGACGCCCTGGGCGATGAAAACCGGTGGCCGGTTGGGATCCGTTGTCGGGTGTACAGCAGCCTCATTCACGAGAACCTCCTCCCATCAGGGGTCGTCGAATCAAATAAGTGGCCGACAGCAAAAGACGTTAAGAACGCAAACAGCCAGCTCTTGCATTCACCAGAGGCTGTAGCCACCATCGATCAGCAGCTCCGTGCCGACACAGAAGGCGGCCTCATCGCTGAGCAGATACCCGATCGCTGCTGCGATTTCGTCGGGTTCGGCAAACCGGCGCAATACGGTTCGGTCTTTCCATTCCTGATGCTGGTGCACTTTCAAAGCGTTCAGCGGGGTATTGACATAACCCGGTGCGACCGCGTTCACCCGGACACCGCGCGGACCCCACTCCACCGCCAACGACCGCACCAAGGCACTAACCCCGGCCTTCGAGGCGTTGTAGGCGCATTGGCGCTGTGGCATGTTGACGATGTGGGTTCCCGACATCGAGGAGATCACAACGATGCGGCCGTGGCCCACGTCGAGCATGCGGCGGCCGAATGCCTGGCAGCACAGGAAAACCCCACGTAGGTTCACCGAGAGCACGCGGTCAAAAGTTTCGATCGGCATTTCCTCGGCGGCGATATCATTTTCGGCGATACCCGCTCCGGCCACGAGACCATCGACCGCTCCCGCCGTCGCCGTGATAGACTCGACTGCCGCCGTGACACTGGCCGGATCGGTGACATCGGTGCGCACGAACGTCCCGGCCTGCTCGTCTGCAGGCGAAAGGTCAAGTGCGTAGACCTCTGCGCCGGCCGCAACCAGCCAGGCACACGCTGCGGCCCCGATTCCGCCGGCGGCTCCGGTGACTGCGATACGTGCACCGCGCAGACCGTTCACGAAGTGATTCCTTTCCGCACGACGATGAGCAGAGGGTCCCAAAAAACTTGTCCAAATCATATCCTGTAGGTACAGGATGTCAACCGCATGAATCCATTCATCGCCGGACAGCCCATCCGGCCGCTGGCAGCTACTGAGGTAGAACCAGCATCAGCGGCGCGGTGGCCGGGGCCCGGGTGCGGGTGAGTTCCACTTCGAATCGGCTGCGATCACCGCGGTGGTAGGCGACGAACATCTCGACCGGTCGGTCGGCTTCGCCCACGCTGATGCTGCGGAGCACCAGCACCGGTGCTCCCCGCGGGATGCCGAGCTGCCGCGCGAGGGCAGCGCCGGCCGCCGAGGCTTCAACTCCGCGGCGCCCACGCCGGAGTTCGATCCCGTATTTGCCTTCCAGCAGGGCGTAGAGGGACTGTTCGGTGAAATCCTCGAACTCCAGTCCCGGTGCCAGCTCGTGGGGGATGTGGGTCGCGGTGAGCACCCACGGCTGACCATCGACGAACCGGATCCGCTCGAGGAACAGGACTGGGGCGCCCACATCGATGTGCAGACCGGCGGCCACCGCGTCGTCGGCGGGGACCACCTCACACCGCAGCACCTGACTGACCAGGCGACCGCCGCGGGCGGCGACGTCCTCATACAGTCCGGTCAGCGACTGGACCAGTCCCTCGGCCGTTTTGGGTTGCGCGACAAAGGTTCCCCGACCTTTGATGCGGTCGATCAGGCCGGCCGTTTCCAGCTCCGACAGCGCCTGGCGGACGACGGTGCGGGACACGTCGTAGATGCGGCACAGTTCGTGATCGCTGGGAAGTCGGTCCCCGGGCTGTACCCCTGGACGTTGGATGTCGGCGATCAGGATCTGCTTGAGCTGGTGGTAGAAGGGCAGGAGACTGGTGCGATCGATGCTTGCCCTCATGTCTGGAGAGGATAACAAGTTCGCCAACAAGCTGGGTGGCGTCGACCGGCGGCGGGCCGCGTCGGTCATCGACCCGGCCGGGGAGCCAGCCGCGCCAACAGCCGCTGCGGATTGTCCCGCAGGACCGCATCAGCCAGTGCTACTCCACCCACCTCGATCAACCGGGGCACAAACCGCTGGCCCAAGTAGGCCAGGCCGGGCATGCCGCCGTAGGCCAGGTATCGGGTGCGACGAGCCACGTCGCTGCCGAGCACGATCCGCTCGCTCGCCCCGCGGGCCGCTGCCTGCACCAATGCGTCCAACACGACCGAATCCGGCCAACGTTGACTCCGAGCCGGACCGTCGTAACCGAGATAAGCCCCGAGAGATGCCAATTCGGCATGCAATCCCGGGTCGGGGTTCCGGTCGATGTGAGCCAGCACAACAGCGGACGCGTCCACGTCATGTCCATGAAGAATGTCCAACACTTCGAATGCAGCCGACCCGTGTTCCAAATGGATCATGACCGGCGCGCGGGTGTGATGGTGGGCGACGGACACCGCTTCGAGCACCCGGTGCTCGAAGGCGCTGATGGACCAGTAGCCGATGCCGGCTTTGAGCATTCCGGCGCGTACCGGTGCGCCGTGTGGACCGCGGGCGATCTCGGTCTGATCGCGGCCGTCAATGATGGGCATGCCGGTGGTGAGGTCACGCTCGAAGCGGCGGGCAAGCTCCGCAGTCGAGGCCTGCATCAGCCAGTGCGCCGGATCGTAGTGCGCCTCTCGGTGGGCTCCGGTGGTGGCCACGATGTGAAGTCCGGTGCTCGCGCTCGCCCGGGCGAGGGCGGCCGGGTCGCCGCCCAGGCCGATGGGGGTGGCATCGACCATGCTCTCGAAGCCGGAGTTCTGCAAAGATTTCGCCTCGTCGGTACTGCGGGCCTCGTCGTCGAGCTCATCACCGACTAGCAGCCGCGACGCCTGAAACAGATGCTCGTGATAGTTGACCCGTCCGAGCATGTGCGGTTCGACGTCGGCCAGCACACATCGCGCGACCAGCGCCGCCGAGGTGTGACCGTCGATCATCGGTCGACCCGCACCACGTGGTCGGGAACCCGGCCGGCCATAACGGCCAGGACCGCATCGACGGCTCCGGATCCCATGTTGTCCACCGCCTCGACGGTCTGCGCCGCGCTGTGCGGGGTGAGGATCACCTGGTCGATCAGATCATCTGCGAACAAGGGACTCTCGGACTCCCCGTGACCCGCTCCCACCTCGTCGGCGGCGTAGGCCTTCAGTCGACCATCGCGCAGCGCGCCAGCGACGGCTGTTTCGTCGACCAAGCTGGACCGCGCCGTGTTGATCAGGATCAAGCCCTTCGCCTCGGACAACCAGCCGCTGTCAACTAGCCGGTTCTCCCCCGGGGCGTGGAGGGAGACGACGTCGCAGCCGGCCAGGGCGGCCAAGTCGATGGGACTGGCGCCGGTTGCGGTGAGAACCCCGACGGGCAGGATTGGGTCGTAGGCGAAAACAGCGGCGCCCAGCGGTTGCAGGCGGGCGGCCAGGGCCTGGCCGATGCGACCGAAACCGGCGATACCCACGCGCAGGCTGCCGATCTGGCGGGCCCGATGGACGGCCCAATCCTGCTTGCGCACACCTCGGTTCCCGGAGACCACGTTGCGTAGAGCGGCGAACAGAAGGGCGAGCGCATGTTCGGCAACCGCCTCGCTGTTGGCCCCCGGGGTGTTGGTGACCAGAACACCGCGTTGCTTCGCGCCGGACAGATCGACGGCGTCAACTCCGACGCCGTAGCGGGCGATCAGTTTCAGGTGAGGTGCTGCGTCCATGTGCGCGGCCGTAACCGGCGACGTACCCGCGATCCACGCCATCGATCGGGCAAGCAGCGGCTCCAGCGCAGCCAAGTCGTGGTCGGCGGGACCGCGGACCACCTCCACACCCAGGCCTTCGAGCAGCCCGACCAGATCGACCGCCCCGCTGGAAAATGACCGGGAGGTGACTAATACGGTCGACTTGCTCGGCGGATTCATTCTGCTTCTCCGTCATACCAAGGCTCGAGGTTGCGGTAGGCGCGCAGGAAGCGCTGGTGACGCCGACGGTAGAGCCGATGCGCAACTGGGTCGGGGGCGAATTCGGCGACCACCTCCGAGAGCTGCCGAGCCACGGAAAAATCGGGTAATAAACCCACCCCCACTCCAGCGGTGACTGCAGCGCCCAAACTGTTGGCCTCTTCGACGATCGTCCTACGGCGCACCGTGGCCCCCCAGACGTTGGCCATGATCTGCAGCCACTGATCGCTAGCAGCGCCACCACCGATCGCATCCACCCGAGTGATCGCGTGGCCCTGTTCGCGAAACGCTTCAATGCAGGTGGCTAGGTTGAAAGCGACCCCTTCGAGCACCGCACGGGTCAGGTGCGCCGGGCCATGATGTCGGCCCAGACCGACAAAGGCCCCGCGGACGTCGGGGTTCCAGTAGGGCGAGCGCTCGCCCAGCAGATGCGGCAGGAAGAACAGGTCGTCCTCGCCGGTGTCGACGCCAGCGGCCAGCCCGATGAGGCGGTCGAAACGAGCAGGATCCTCAGATCCGGTGAGCAGGTCGGCAATCCAACTCAGGGACGCGCCACCGGCCTGCATCGTCGCGGTAGGAACGAATCGGCCCGGCACCACGTGGTTGAACGTCATGGTGCGCATCTCGGGCACGTCGTGCAACGGCGTGGAAGAACTTACCGATACCCAGGACGAAGAGCCGAGATACACGTAAGCGCCATCACTCTTATCGATCACGCCGGCACCAACGGCGGCCATCGGGCCGTCACCGCCGCCCATCACGACCGGGGTTCCGGCCCGCAGGCCGGTATCCCGGGCCGCCTGCGCCGTGACATCGCCCAGGACGGTCGTCGAAGCGACAATCTCCGGAAAAAGCGTCAACGGCAGCTCCGCGGCAGCCAACAGTTCCGCCGACCATGAGCTGCTCGCCTGGTCGAAGGCATTGGTGCTCGATGCGTCGGACTTGTCCGTGGCCAGGGTGCCGGTCAGCTTTAACACGACGTAGTCCTTGGCCAGACAAATTCTCGTAGTCCGAGCGAAGACGTCCGGTTCGTGATCGCGAACCCACATGATCTTGCTCAAGGAATAGGTCGGATTGATCCGATGGCCCAAAACCTGGTAGCCGGCCTCCGGACCAATACGTTGCTCAAGGCGCCGGGCCTGCGCACCGCTGCGGGTATCAGCCCAGATCAACGACGGCCGGACCGGATCGCCGGCCGCGTCCAAGAGCACAGCCCCCATCATCTGTCCGGACAGAGCAACCCCGAGGATCTGATCCGAGCTCACTCCGGGCGTTTCCAGTAGCCGCGCTGTGGCTCGGCACACCGCCCGCCACCACGCGTCGGGATCCTGCTCGACGACGCCGCGGCGCCCATAATGCGTGCCATAGGTCTCGGTGACCGCAACGATCAGCCGCCCCGAATCATCATGCAGGGACGCCTTGTTTCCGGTTGTGCCCAGGTCATGAGCCAACAACATCGCCGGCCCCGGTCAGTCCGTGGCAACCGAGAAAGGCTTCAACACAGGGCCTTCGGAACCCGCGTGGACCCGGTTCCCCATGCCGTGGTCAAGCACCCACTGATAGTCGTGCCCGGCTGATCCCGGATACACGGCCAGGAAGCGGTATTCCGAGGAACCGACATTGACACTCCGGTGTGCCCAACCGGGCGGGATATAGCCGATCACCCCTTCGACCATGTCGATCCAGGCAGCCTGCTTGCCATCGAAGAGCAACAGGCCGCCGACGCCGCCCAAGCCGAGGTAGATCTCCCCTTGCGCATCAGGGTGTTGATGACCCTTGGTCATGAAAAACTCCCCGCCAACCATCCCGGGGTAGATCGTGGTGATCGACTGGGGCAGCTCGCGACCGATCTCCGGCACGGGTGAGGACTGCACGGTATAGACGACCGGGTCGTCTGCGGCCGCCGCTTCGACCCGAAGGTCTTCTCGTGCGAACAGACCCTGCAAGTCCGACATCTTGCGGGTCAATGTCGGGCCCTGCGGGGTCACCGCACCAGTGGCGAAATCGAAGCTGATCTTCATCGGTGCGATCGGCGGTACGGCGTAGGTCGTCATCGACCATCCTTCACGGCTAGGAACGCTACGAGCCTGTACTGTCAGGATCCCATACTGACATTACGGCTTCTGAAGAGCAAGTCCCCGCCGCGTTGACTCATCAAAAGTGCGCGCGTAGGAGTGGTCGTTGACTCAGGTAGGTGTACGCGTTGGGCGCGCCTGCGGGGCCGGTTCCGGCTGGGCCGTTAGGCCCGGATGATGGGACTGACGATGGCGCAGCGGCAAGCGGTCACGAAGACGAACGCCACTCGGTATAAGCGCGCTGACAAGGCCGGGAAGGGCTTGATCCATGGATGAGTGTGCGCGGCCACGGGATGGCACCGCAACCACGCCAGGAGAGCGCTCTCGCAGGCGCTGAGGCCCAGGCTGGTGCGACCACGTGCGCCGCGGGCGCCGTCTACTGGCCAGAAGTGATTGTCGCGCTGGCGTTCTGCTGGGCGGTGCTGGGCGCCCCGACAGGGAAGCGGTTGGCTCCGATCATGGCCGAGTGGTGCCCAGGTTGCGGCGGTTCGATGGGCTGCTGATCAGCGACAACACCGAGGTGGCGTTGCTGGCGATGTCACCGGCCACGATGGACCGCCGGCTGACCGCTGACCGGGCGAAGCTGCTGGTCCGGGGCCGATCGCACACCAGGCCGGGGTCATTGTTGAAGGACTCGATCCCGATACGTACCTGGGCGGAATGGAACGACGCGGTGCCCGGGTTCGTCGAGATCGACCTGGTCGGGCACGAGGGCGGCAACGCCATCGGCGAGCACTGCTACACGCTCACGGCCACCGACATCGCGACCGGGTGGCCCGAGAACCGGTCGGTGCGGAACAAAGCTGAGAAATGGGTGTTCGACAACCGCGCCGTCAGATCACGGTTGTCACTTACCGATTAGATGGCGGGTTTTGTTCTCTAATTAAGTGGCGGGTTCTGTTCGAATTATCTGGCGGTGCCCATCACTTTGAGTCGCATCGCTGCAGGTCAGGCCCTTCAGTCCCTGTTGGAACCTCGAACAAGTGATCGGACAACCCGCCAGATAGCGTGAACAGAACCCGCCAATTTAATCCGACAAGTGGTGCGCCCAGAGGAACCGGGAGGTGACCTCGTGACGTAGCGGGGTGATTTTGGTGTTCGTGCTCGTCGTCGCTTGCCGGTGTGAGTCCGGTCCGGGTAGCGCTCTGGTGGCCCGGTAGCAGACGGGCGGTTCGGGTTGGAAACGATCCGGGTCGAAGCCCAGTGTCAAGAGCCCTGATGGGGGAGCAACTGTGCGGTCCGCAGCATCAAGGGCAAACCTGCAGCGTCGTTAGAAGCCTGCCCGTGAGGGTG
>JAABUV010005135.1_pt1 | contig 15112 bp, 16 predicted proteins | sample 5559971 | NCBI WGS metagenome assembly JAABUV01 (sample SAMN10711881, study PRJNA513362) | rock metagenome | isolation source: Antarctica rocks | place: Antarctica: Victoria Land, Knobhead nord | collected 2015-12-19
TGCTGCGTTAATCTGCAGTATCTGTTTTCATTCTCACAAGACTCAATTTTGACACCATCGGCCGTACTTTTCTGACTGCTCACGAACCATGCTAGAATATAGTACTCCGTTCTGAATGTTTTCGACAACAAAGTGGTTTGTCTTACGAAACGAAACTATAGAATTATGAAGAATAATCTTCAAAGCCCGAATTCTTATGAGTGAGAGCAAATTCGACCTGGGAGGTACATCGTATTATATTTAGTAGTATACTAAGAATGAGCTCATGTAACGAGCTAACGTTCATCGGCGTTGGCTATCTGAATCTGTGGTTGATCGTTTGAAAGCTCAAACTTACACATGGCTCAACTTTTTCAAGTTGCTGATCAGACACTCCTAGATTGTCTGTATGAGAGTGTCATTGTATGAATATCTCTTCAAGAATCTTCGAACATATTCATCTTTGAAGTATATTTCGATGTCATGTATTCATTCTGTCAGCGGGTCGTCCGATGCATTCCCGTCTGTTTGACAGACCTCTTGTACCACTGTCCAAGCTTGCGGTTGTAGGACACAGTACTCCGTACGTCGGTCAAGGAGTCATATGGTCTGTGAAGATGTCCTTGTACTTTCGTTCTCGAGTGATCCATGATAAGTAATACAGTTTCCTAATATAATAGACAAACACTTATATGAACTTAGTGAGTTGTCGCTCGAGCGGCTTGTTTTGCTAGTTGGAAGAGCAGCGATATATGGATATAATCTTGTGTTAAGATCTGCAAATGTGAAAACTAAAGTGAATACGTTGCTGGTATTGGACATATTCTAGTGAAACCGAGTTTCAAGGCTGAATCATGAACAATCGACATCATTCTCATTTGTTCCTCCTCTGACAACAACAAATTTTTGTCATAGGTATGTCATAACAAAACTCGTCTCGCTGATTCAATCTTCTTCCGGTATTTATTTCCAGACCTCTTCCCAGATTCCTATTCAGATGTCATCTAAAATCAAGCTTTCTCCTACGATTTGACCCAAGATTTCCCAGACAGCCACGGGAATTTCTTTAAAGACTGACTCTTACGTCGAAGCTACCTATGCTTGCTGCCTTCTCTTCCGCTTAGTACAACTCGAATTTTGGCAGATTTCGCAGGGACCACAGAGAAAGTTTATTCACGGTTCAGCTAATCCCTTCAGCAGCATGGGGCCCAAAATAGACCCTGATAAAATCGGGTTTATGGACCTGCCAGGAGAAATACGAAATCAAATCTACCAACTCGCTTTGTTGACCAAACACAACAACTGGATCGTTCCATACAAACCTTGCATTCCACATCGTATTCCGTTCGGTCTCCTTCTCACCAGCCGTCAGGTTTACGAAGAAACGAAAGACATCTGGTACGTGGAGAACGTTTTCGTCGAGGTTACTACGAATTGTCTGGGTCTTCCAGATCAATTTGCAGCGATGGGCCTCCCTCATATTGCCTTTTATGACCCCACGAGGCTCGGGACGCGATCGCAGGAGAAGATGACGAACCCTGACTTCAGAATCCGTCTCGCGTTTACATGCCTTCAAGCTAATCAACACATTCAATATTGGATCCCTGGGGAGAGTCTCAAAGAGTTCTGTGTCGCCCTCTGGCTCCTTGACCGCGGGCCCGGGCACACTCTAAGTGCAGGTTTCACTTGCCTAGACATGCACCTTGAATTCCTGCAAAAGACTCGTGCCCCTCGGTCTCAACAATTATCTGTGCTCGAACCGTTCCGGCAACTCGGACGAGTGTCGAAGGCTCGTATCGATGGCGAAGTCGATATAGACCTTGCCAATGAGCTTGTAACGTTGCTAACAATCAACCAATTCCGCTCGCCTGAGGAAGTAATCGAGCGAGTCATCGTTCTTCAAGACGAAGGTGACCAGGAGTTGAATATGGGCAACCCTTTCGGCAGTGCTCTCAGATATGAACAGGCTGTTGCTGCTACTGATTACTTTTATCATTGGAGGCCGATGTCTTCACTTACAGTATTCGGTTCGAGTGCTGGACGGTACGCAGGAATTTCGATTTCAGGTGCCATAGTCTTTGAGATATTCCGACTCTATAAGAAATTGACGCATGCATTTCTTAGCATGGACCTAGTGGAGCGGGCGGAGAGAGTGGCAAGAAAGTTGGTTAGTGAACGCCTAAGGTACGAACTAAGACGTTTCGGTCTGAGCGACGAAAAAGTCGCTGTCGGATACTACATCTTGGCTACGGTGTTGTATCAGAAGGGAGTCAGAACTGGCCTTCCAGATTGCTTCAAGCATGCACGTGCAGAGCTCATGACATGTCTGCAACTTCTTCCCCGGGACGCCGTGTTACGCACAGGTATAGAGGAGCTAAACTGTCACATATACAAGGTGTATATGCCAAAGACGGAAGAGGAGAAGAGTGGATGGGAAAAGTAGCATGGGCGGCCGCTCCAATGGTATTTTGAGTGTCCGTCCTTTCTAAATGCCAACAGCGAACTTGACAGGTAATGCCGACGTATCTGTAAGCAGGTGTCGACTTATAGAGTCGGTATGAAGGCTGGTGGAAATACGGAAAGGCCAGAATGACAACCTCTATCCTAAAGGCGGAATGGCGTTATGAGGTGATGTGAGGCGTTTGTGGGAGAGTCTGTTCCATACAAGTCCTGTATTCTCTTTCCGAATTAACACTGTTCTCAATGGGCTGATTTTAAGAGAGCTCGGGGCGAGTCTTAGTTCAATGCTCAGTCAGGGGGCTTGACAGCATTTTTGCCTCACAATCGGCACTGAGAGGGTCTAAACCTCTCCTCTTATTCCAAACGGGCGATAGAGCTGCCTTAACCTTCGAAAAAATCTCGCGAACCCTCAAGTATCCTGCCTTGGAAGTGACCTCTTCTTGTCTCTGCTTCTGGGTATGTTTCTCGGGGGGAGTTTGACAGTCCTGTTCCTCATGAGTATTTGTCATGTTTCCCCTTAACCTTCACATCCAGAATAGCTTCATGGTAATTGCCCTGCACCCGTGCCTTCTTCAGTCTCTTCACCTCGTCATCATCTAATTTCCTACCCACAACCTCTTCTAACTCTTTCCTGCTTATCTTTTCTCTTGCCCTTGATTCTTTATTGGCTTTCAACTTGGGTTTAAACCGTGCCTGCATACGGATACGGAGAGTGGTACTGAATGAGATCGACTCGGCATCACCGCGTACCTCGGGAGTAACTTTGTCATCATTTACTGTGAGAAACTTCTCACGTCCTGTTTGTACACTGAATGTTCCAGGTGTTTCTGGAGAGGCTATGCAGATGAAGGATTCTTCAGGTGAGATGGCTTCGTGAACTGCAGAAAGAATGCCAATATTGTCGCAGCTTAGATAGCTATTGCAACGATGTCATTAAGATGCAGCTAAATAACAACAATTACAGCATATACTAAGCAAAACTCACCGTCCATGATGTCCTTTGAAGCTGATACTGTCCGTTCCGGCAACTCTGCTTGCCACCCAGACTTGTCTAACCTCATGAGGTTCTGCAGTAGCTGGATCGCTTTCGAAGATGTTCTCGAGTTCGCTGGTAAAGACCTTGCCGTTCGCGTCACAGGAAATGCATGTTGGCTTTGCTGACGGCAGAATGAGAATGACCGGCCCAATTATGTCGGATGGCGCTTCTGCTGTAACCCAATTATTATCATCCTCTCCGGTTGCAGCTATATTTGAAACTGTAAGTGCTTTGGAAGAGCTGTCGGCGGCATCGTCATTATCTCCACTTGGAGCTTTGCGCTTTCTGGACTTCTTGTCTCCTTTGAAGGACAGTGGTTTGACCATGATCAAGGCTGGTAAAGTGTTGGTAATTGTAGAAACAGTTTTCTTCTCCTGGTTGGAATGCCACTGTGCACTGTTTACTTATATTTCTGTCGGAAGCAGACATGAGAACTACCCACCCGTGCCACCTACCTTTTAAGGTAAACGAAGTTCATCGGCACTCTCCGCGGCCCGGCCCCTAGCGTAGCCCTAATCGACAAGCAGGGTTAAGCCAAGTAACCCAGTGGGGTGTGGGCGGCTTGCAGTTCCATGACAATGCTCTGTACGAAGTACAACCAGCAAGTACTTGGCTCCAGCCGCCATGAGCCCAAAAGCTCCTAGTGAAGTAGCTCATGAGGCTGTTACAGTCAGTCTCGCAGACCTGAAAGAATGTCGGCCTTTCGGAATTCCTCCATCTCAATGCTCCGCGTCTGACAATCTTCGTAGCAGCCGTGCCCTTCGAAAGACTAGAAGAAGCATTTGGTCCATTGTCACTGGGTATCTTGATTGTCAAAGACATTGAACCAAGATTTGTTGAGCTTCGCCATAGGCTGCTTTCCTACTCCTCTTACCTTGCCAATCTACCCCCTGAAGAACTAGGTATTGAGTCCTCACCTCCTCCAAATCCTCGTCAACGTCCTTGACTTAGCTTCTTCACATACTCAGAACCCTACAGAAACTCTCACCGTCCCATCTTCGAATTACCTAACCGGCTGGTCCCATGGCAAAGAGTCTCTCAAATCCGGCGCCTACGACACACTCAAAGGTTCCTACTACATCAGTTGTGCCTTCTACCAAGATCCCACCCTGCAGAACGCCCCAGCCTCCGATTTCCCCAACTTTTCCGAATACACAGCCCCTAACGTCTGGCCAAGCGAAAGCTCTTTACCTGGGTTTCGAGAGACGTTTGAGGACCTGTGCACCCTGATTATTGATACAGCGGTGCTAGTTGCAAGAGCTTGTGATAGGTATGCGGTGGCGAACGTAGAAGGGTATAAGGACGGGTATTTAGAGCATGTGGTGAAAACGAGTATGACGACGAAAGCGAGGTTGTTACATTACTTCCCACCACAAACCTCCAACCTCGTCAAGACCCCTCCGAAGGTGGAAGTCGCCAAAGAAGAAGCGGATGACTCCTGGTGCGCGACTCATATCGATCATGGCTGCCTCACCGGCCTAACATCCGCCCTCTACGTCGACGAATCCCAACACCCCCCTCACCCTAGCCCTCCCAGCAGCAACTCCCCAAACCACCTTTCACCCCTACCATACCTTCCCCACCCCCCTTCCCCAACAACAGGCCTCTACATCCATTCCCGCACTCATACCATAACCAAAATAACCATTCCCCCATCTTGTCTTGCTTTCCAAACGGGCGAAGCGCTCCAACTGATTACGGGAGGGAAGTTCAGGGCCGTACCCCACTTTGTGAGGGTGGGCGGAGGAGCCGATGGAGGATTAAACGGGGGAAGAGTGGCGAGGAATACGCTTGCCGTATTCACGCAGCCGAATTTGGGGGAGGTGGTGGATGTGAGGGAGGGAAGGGGAGTAACATTTGCAGAGTTCAGCAAGGAGGTGGTTGGGAGGTTTGGGTGATGAGCTGAAATTTATGGTTGGAAGGCAATTAGTTCAAAGTTGTGATTCTGGGGTTTGAAATCGAAATATGCCGTGTTAATTTTTCATTAACTGTATGCATGCGCTCTAGCACTAAGGAGTTGATGAACATGCATGGGTAAAGAAAGCTCATGATTCGTGAGAGCATTAAAAGCCGGGAAATCATTTACCGATACCACCGTCGCCGCGGCAAGATGCAACTAGAATACCAAAGACCTGTATCCATGGCCCTCTTGTCTACCTAGATGAATGCCGAGCACCAACGCCTGAATTCCAGGAGCCAGTCTTGGAAAAGGAAAATTCCGAGGGTTCGAAAAGTAAGCATAAAGATGGCAGCTATGTTTTGGAGCGATCCTAGTACCAACGCCAGAAACGGGCAAAGGGGGTGAACAATCAGGTCTGAAAGGTGACAAGGGTTTTGTACGCCTACATCGCAGATCCAGCAGGCGGCGCAGGCGGAGCAGAACCTAGGACGGCGTTTGGCTGGGTAAGAGGTATGAACGGCGGCGGTGGGGGCAAGCGAGCCGCCAACGCGGCGATGTGAGGTGGTGGGTTCGAGCGGAAGATATCAGGGATCATCTGTGTATAATAACCCGGCTGTTCAGTGACAGTCTGTGCCTGGCTTGAGCTTGCTCCCGATAGATGCGAGACCTCTGGGACAGCTCCTCGCTCAGCTGCTTCCTTCAGCCACTGCTCCCAGTCGGCGTCCAGAACAGCCTCTTCGCCCCTGGCTCGTGCTTCTGTGGCGGCGATGAGTCTCTGGTTGAGCTCTACACCGACGCTTTGTTGGAGCTCGTCTTCGCTCTCTTCTCCGCCAGTTTCCCCCTCCTCTTCGGAATCCTCCATCTCCTCATCTTCGTCATCTGATAATTCCTCTACTTCACTCATTTCTTCGGGTTCCACCACCGCTTCGTTTCCACGCGGCAAGCGTGTCTTTGTGGCTGTTGGCCGTGTATGTACAGCCAACTCCACATCATCCCAAGTCGTGTCCCGGATCTTAACATTCTCATCTTTCTCATATCTCTCCCGAGCCCACCTGGTCCCTTCCCACTTGCAAAGTGTCTGAATTTCGTGGTCGGTCAGTCTCAGCTCGTCTAACGCACGAAAGAGTCTCCGATGCCATGGGAACCGACCGAGACGTGTTCGGTGAGTCGAGGTATTGTAGTCTAGACCAGGATATTGAGCCTCCAGGCAGTCAATAGGTCCATAGAAGCAAACAGTCTCCGATCGGACTTCAGGGATCAGGTTGCGAGTGACGTGAGCTTGGAAACTGGTAGGGTCTGTTGGTTTAGGGTTAGGGAAGAGTCTTGAGTAGACGAGTGGAGCGATGGCTGGTTTATGCATCTTGGGGGAAGATGCTGGAGTGTAAACGGTGTGTGCTACAAAAAGGGAGAAAGCCGGGGCGTATGCGGGAAATATTTTTTTCTTGTGCTCGGCCTTCAGTGCCTAGCTTGTGCTACTTCGAGACCTCGGGACAGAATCGTGTGTTATCAGCACGAGATGTTGGAGTTGGATTGTATTGAGCACATTTTCGGCGATACCCCGCAAACACTCTCTGTAAGACAGAAATCCAACTTTGGGGTGGTTGTGATCCAGTCGGAGGTATGGAAATAACGGAGGAGAAGCGTCTGATCGAGTTTCGATGTATTTCAACAACAGATAGGTGCCAACAATTGAAGGGTGTAATTTAAGGTATGTGACCGACCAGAGAAGAGACAAAGGTTTCTCAGACGAGTCGTCGGTAGGGTCTGGAGCCTTTGGGGTTTCGTTGGCTCGCTATTTATGGCCTTTGGGTTTCAAAAGATGCAGCCGGGATGATATTGGAGCGTGGGTGAAGGAAGCTAATTTCAGGTACCCGACGTCAGTTGAAGCTGCTAGATCAGGAGGGGAAGTTGCAGTCACATTTAGGCTGCCTCTTTTGAAGAATAGAGAGGTTCTGAAGAGAAGCTTTGCGTAAACTCAGAAAAACTGTCAGTGTGAGATGTCATGGACGAAGGTGAAGGGGGGGGGAGGAGGGTATCCGAGCTGACTTTATATTCGCCTCTACGGGAGAGTGGATGATGCATCAAAAGTATATGTAGTGAGCAGGCGAGTACTCTGGGTGGTTGTACATTAATGATTCACACCGCTGGACATGCAGTAGTAAGTAATTAGAGTCTTAAGGTAGAGTAGAGAGTACTCCGTATGTGGCGCTTTGTTCATTCTTGATTGTACGGAGTACTCTAGTCACACCGGCGGAACACTCCATCCCATGCCCGACCAGGGTCTCGTGAAGGAATCTGTTGAAAATGCTCCCGTCCATTGCGTCTGAATGGCCCAGCACAACTCCCCGCTAAGGTACATTTACGGGCAGGAAGGGCTGCTTGCATGATCACCAGACTAGATACTTGACTGGACTGGGCTGGACTGGACGATTGCACAACTATCGTATCTTCGTTATCAAAAACATTAACTGTGAGCACGACAGGTCGAATTTCCTTCTTCTTCTCTAAGCTCGTCTGTGCACAACTCCAGCCAACCCAACATTGACGACTTCCATTCTCGAAGTGTAGGTAAGGATGATGGGGCCACACTTTCAGACCTTCATAACTTATTACCTACGTTCTATTCAGTTTTATTACTCACATGCTAAGGACTGACGCTTGCAGAACAACACCGATGATGGCCGAGGGGGCCAACTGTCTTGGGAATTTCTTACATTTCCACGCTTTGAAACATGTCAGTGCTGAGGTGAAATATCAAATCTCTCTTCCATAGTTCGTTTCCAGCACAGCTTTTATTATCCCTTCCAAGATTAATCTGACGAGACGGTCACATGCTCCTTGTCTGTTTCGCACATCATCCTTAGCCCGATAAACTTTCCAGTACAAGGTCTGGGCCTGTGGTTATGTCGACATTCAAGGGGATAGTCGACGAATTTCCAGAAATAAGGATTGACTATTTCCGGACCATCGCTGGGCGGACACCGCCTCTGGCAGGTTTCTTGAGTCATGTGCACAGTGATCATTTGATAGGGCTGGAGTCCTTGAAGTCGCCTTTTGTCTACTGTTCATTGGCTACAAGGGAACTTCTACTACGCCTCGAGAAGTATCCCCATCGAATGAACTTCGCAAAAGGCATATTGGAGACAAGGAAACAACATTACAAGCATCTGAGAAACCTGCTCAAACCTATCCCGTTGAATGCCCCAACCAATATCGAGCTGCGGCCGGGAAAGACAATTCGAGTGACGTTGCTAGATGCAAACCATTGTGCTGGCGCTGTCATGTTTCTGATTGAGGGTTCTGCAACAGCAATACTGTACACCGGTGATATCCGGTCCGAACCTTGGTTTGTCAACGCGCTGATCCGCAATCCTGTCGTCATTCCGTATGCTCATGGCCACCGTAAATTAGACAAGATATATCTTGACACAACATTTGCTTCCAAAAGTGAGCCTCATCGGAATTTTCCAACGAAGGCAGACGGATTAAAAGAGCTACTCGTGCAGGTCTTGAGATATCCAGAAGAGACAGTCTTCCACTTCCATGCATGGACTCCTGGCTATGAAGAGGTGTGGATTGCTCTTGCGTCGGCCCTCAAAACTCGGATTCACGTTGATCGGTATAAAATGGAGCTCTACGGTTCTCTTACACCAACTTCCAGCGGTACAGCCCACTCATCAGAATTTCAAGTACTATGTGGTTTTAAGTACGGGAATCGAGAGCAGGCTGGTTGTCTGACTAGTGATCACACAGTCAGACTACATAGCTGCGAGCGTGGCACGAGCTGTCCTACTCTAGACAGTTCTGATGTTGTCTGGATCACGCCAATTATAGCCCGTTCAAAAGATGGGGTTACTATCCCAGAACTCGGTGCAGGTGGTGGGGAAGGAGATCTCACACAAGCTCATGAGCTTGAGCTTAGCGACCCGAAAGCCGCCCTTGAGCTAATGAGGCTGTGTCTGAGCAACATACATGACAAACAAATGCAGGAGAAGACGCTTAGTTTTCTATCATCCGCCCTCTCTTCGCATAGGAAATGCGTGTCTCTAGATGCCCTCGGTCTAGAAGACTGTGACGACTCGATCCCGTTGGAGAGGCTTACAGAGCTTCTGGCAAGACTTGCAGGCAGAGAGGAGGTTTTGCACCAGCAAGAGAGAGTTCCTGGTAACATGTTTACCGCACCAAAGACGATCAAAGCACGAAAGTTATACCAGTCTACCCAAAAGCTCCCTAGAAGTATCGTAAGGCGTGTCTGATCTGTATGAGTTCATATGCCTAACCGTGCGTATAGCAATTTCCCTACTCGCGGCATTCATCATACGATGAACTCTGCCATTTAGTAGAGGCTTTTAAGCCGGTCGATGTGTATCCTTGCACTGTTGAAGAGGAGAGGTGGACTTGGGACATGAGTATCCGCTCCCTATTTGGTCATCTATGCGCTGGTACTATTTTCTCTCATGATCAAGAGATGGGTCTTCTCAAAGGCGAAAAAGTAGCATCACGGAAAACACTGAAGAGGCGAACGGGCGAGTCTAGCTCACAAAACTATCCTGGTAATTCGACACAGGAAGAAGTGGACTCGGACCAGGAACGCGACCAAGATACCACCGTAGTTGCACCCACAGGATCTAACGGGACGAAAAATAGCACATATGCCGTCCCTGAGCCTGAAGAGCGGCCTTGGAAGCATTCTCGTACCAGCCAGGAACCCGTCAGAGGTTTATCTCAGTATCCTACGCCACAAATGACTATGTCTTCTAGCAATACTTCTTCTAAATGCCCCATTTTCAGCCAAAAGCCCGCTGATGGTCCCAGGAAGATTGATGTCTCAAGAAAATCTGCTCCATCTAATACTCTCTTGTCCAAACAGGAAAGGAACGACTTTAGGAGCTCCTTTGATGGCTGGCTGAAGACTCCGGGACCAAAGCCCAAACTGCCGACTCAAGGCGAAGCTGACCCCACATTACAGCTCACGAGCGAGTTAAATACGGCAGTGTCCACTTCGAAGAGAGGAACTAAAGGAGAATTCAAAGATCTAAGTCCTAGCACTAAGCTGTTGTCAAAGGACAAAAACATAAGAAAAGAATACCGTTGCAGGTGGGCGATGTGTAGCGAAAATTTTAACCTGCTGCCCAAACTCCGTCAGCACGTGATCCAAAATCATGATGAGCCCAAAGGCAATACTGGCCCATACATATGTCTTTGGGGCAGATGCTCAAAGCCAAAGGCGCCAATTTACCATACCAAAGAACTATGGATAAATCACCTGGAGGAATGCCACAATTTGAACGGATTGCGAATGCTACGGAAAGGACAAGAAAAGAATGACAGGAAGCCCGGGACTGATACTCGAGAGTCTCATGATCTTGCTTCCAGCCCTCCTGCAGAGGTAGCAGACGACACCCAAAATCCCCACTCAAATCGAATAAAAGATCCCGCTGGCACCCAAACCCATCCAATCTCCCTCTCCTCTCAGGACACCTCTAGCTCCACCACCGCTTCCTCTCTATGCTTTACGAATCACTTCATTGCTGATGATCAGGAAGCAACACTCGATAACGAACCCGCCCATGGATCTCAAGACTCCCACGTCTCCGTCTCCACCTCCGCCTTCGAGTCCCAACCATTCCAGGATCAGCAACATACTACAGAAGAGAATCGTAGAACAACAAACATATTCACCCAGAAGATCAAGCATAGAAAAGAAGCTTATAAAGCTGCAAAGGGGACGAGCGCGTTAGCATGGGGTGAGGTTAGTTTGGTGAGCTCGAGGGGGGGACATGGCGAGCTGGAATTGGAGTTATGATTTTTGCTGGCACGAGCTTTGGAGATGGCGAATCGAGGAATAATGACTAGGATTACTTGTTCTGCTCTAGTAAATAAAGGAATTTTTTTATAGCATCATGGCTTAAGTATACTGCATTCTTAGCCCTAGCACGTTGTTCTTCACCTTATACGATATCGAACAGTGGAAAGCATTGGCTGAGATCAAGCGGACCGACTCACGCGACACACGACATTAGACCCGAACTGACCTCGAAACCAACTGTATGGTCTTGCTGGAAGATACCTAAGAACCCTATAGCGCGTAGTGATGTAATGGCATTAACAATGACCTTCAACAACAAGCTGAAATTTCATGCTGTTGAAGCTCTTGGGTAACAATGCAGAACTCGGCTCGGAATATCCAGGAAAGGGGGAGGGAAATGGAGGTGGGATTGCACAACCTAGCATCAACCCATCTCTGACGTTGAAAGAGTGAGCTCGGGCATTGTTGCGATATATCTGACGACTAACGGCATCTATACAATGAGTAGAAGCGTACCGGCATCTGCGTTGCAACCTAGGTATTCGTCGTAAATATATCGCTGATCATCATCATTACCGTATAAGTCCTCGTAGCTCTTTAGACACCTCTGAAGCCTGCCCGTGTTCATCTTCGCTGTATTCGACGTTCCTTAATATACATAGTGTCCTTGCGTTAATGGTAGTACCGTCGCCGGCTCCGCTTTGCAAACCATTCCATCTGCCTCAACAACCTATCAAGCCAAACCCACAGTTAGCACAACCAATTCTCCAACTTTCAAATACCTTCCCACAAGAACCTTGCGGCTTCGAGGTTGCCACATCACATGAAAAGGTAAGAGAGTACTTACGTAGCTTTCAGGGTCAACCCTCATCTTCGGCATCACATCATTGAACTTCATATCCCGCTTCCCAATGTTCCTGCAGTTCTTGACCACCTCAACGCGTTTGCGTAGCTTATAAGTACCTATCGTGCCGCTATTGACAGAAGCTTGAGAGACAAAAGTAACGGAGGTGTGGGGAACGAAGGCCTAGAAAGGCCGGTTAATTGGTGAAGATGGAAGGTGAAAACCGAACTCCGAGAAAGGGGAGAGGGGAGAGCTTACACCGAACATAGGACGCATGATAATAGGTTCGACGGTGGGGATGGAGGCGTTCGGGTCTCCCTGACGGTATTGTTAGCAGCCACTACAAGAGCTGTAGAAATGGATTCTCACCATTTGCGCATAAGATATCATACCACTCTTGATCACCATATCTGGCTTTGTTCCGAAACTCGCCGGACTCCACAGCACCAGATCCGCCAGTTTCCCCACCTCCACACTCCCGAGCACGTGACTCATACCTTGCGCTATAGCGGGATTGACCGTGTACTTGCTGATATACCTCTTCACTCTAAAATTATCAGCCCCTGTGCCCGCGTCTTCTTTAAGAGTGCCCCGCTGCAACTTGTTCTTGTGGGCTGTATTCCACGTTCGAAGTATGACTTCCCCACAACGACCCATAGCCTGCGAATCTGAGGACATCATACTTATAGCACCAAGATCGTGCAAGACGTCTTCGGCTGCAATGGTCTCTGCACGAATGCGGGATTCGGCAAAGGCGACGTCTTCGGGGATATTTTTTGAGAGATGGTGACAAACCATCAGCATGTCGAGATGTTCGTCTAAAGTATTGAGGGTGAAGGGGCGGGTTGGGTTGGTACTACTCGGAAGGACGTTGCCATGTTCGACGACGGAGATGATATCAGGAGCGTGACCCCCTCCAGCGCCTTCAGTGTGGTAGGTATGAATGGCGCGATTTTTAAAAGAGGCTATTGTTTGTTCAACGAAACCGGACTCGTTGAGAGTATCGGTGTGGATGAGGCATTGGACGTCGTATTCGTCACAGACGCTTAAGCATGTGTCAACAGCTGCTGGAGTAGTTCCCCAATCCTCGTGCAGCTTCAGCCCAGCGGCACCGGCATCGCACTGCTCTTGCAGTGCTCTTGGGCTGCTATCGTTGCCCTTTCCGGTGATACCGATGTTGATAGGTAATTCATCGCAAGCTTGAAGCATTTGCTGCAAGTGAACCCTTCCAGGCGTGCAGGTGGTTGCACTGGTGCCTGTGCTTGGTCCTGTCCCGCCTCCGAGCATTGTTGTGATACCTGAAGCGATGGCCTCATACGCTTGTTGCGGACAGATGAAATGAATGTGCGTGTCCAGTCCGCCGGCGGTGATGATACTTCCCTCGCCCGCAATGACATCTGTGCAGGAACCTACAACTAATACCGCGTCGACGCCATCCATGGTGTCAGGATTGCCGGCTTTGCCAATCCCAACAATTACTCCGTTCTTAATGCCAATATCTGCCTTTACGATGCCGCTCCAGTCCACAATGAGTGCATTCGTTATTACTGTATCCAGTGATTCAGCGTCAGGTCGACCGCTGGCTTGGCCCATGCCTTCTCGAAGAGTTTTGCCACCGCCAAATTTGCATTCATCGCCGTAGACTGTGTAATCTTTCTCCACCTTTATCCATAGATCTGTCGAACCCAGCCGCACAACATCGCCAACGGTGGGCCCGAACATGCCAATGTATGCTTCGCGAGTCATAGAAAATGGCTCGATATGAACGCCGTCACCTGTGGGTTCTGGTGTATGTGCGAATCCTCCTTTTTGTAACCTTTCTTGTATCTCTTTTGCTCGGGACATGTCAACATGGCCTGGAGCTACAGTATTGCCGCCTCTTATAACTCTGTGCCCCCCCATTTCAACGAGAGTCACGGTCTTTGTATCTCCCGGCTCGAATCTTATGGACGTACCTGCAGCTATGTCTAGGAAATAGCCATATGCTCTGAGACGATCAAAGTCGAGCTGTGGGTTCGCTTCGATCAAGTGGTAATGGGAGCCGACCTAGATGTCATCTTAGAACGCTGGATAGGAGACGATGTATGCTATGTGAAACTCACCTGTATTGGTCTGTCGCCTGTGCTAGTGACTTTTAGTCGTATCCTGTTCCTCCCGTCGCGAAGCACCACTCTCTCCTCATTTACCGGCACCACAGCGCCCGGAATCTTCTGCGGTTCTAATTCTGCAGCATCCGGCAGAGGAAACTGGTCTTTAGAAGGTATAGGAAAGAAGCTGCCATACAACGCCTTTTCCAGATCGCCGTCATTGGAGCTGATTGGGTGGTGAACTGTTACGAGGTACGTGCCCGTTGGGAATGTACCTTCGATCATGAGCTCGGTCAGGGTAGACATCACTGAGGGTTGGACGTGGCGCCTGCCGAGCATGGTCTTGCCGATTGACATGAGGTCTGCGACGGAGTGATTGCCATCGCGAACGAGCTGGAAGACCTCGTTCAGCACTCGGTTCCCACGTTCTTAGCACAGTCATACTTCTTGCAGGTTGTTGGCTATCAAAGCCTACGATGCTGTTATCGGACACTTCGATAGTAAGATTGGAGATGGGAGCGTACGGTTGCTTCTGCATGGTTCAGCTTGACGCCTCTGGCAAGACGACGTTGGGCAAGCAATCCTAACTGTGAGGTAACTAGCTTATCGATCTAAGTAAGTTAGTATGTCCAATGAAAGGTTCTTGAGAGAGGAGTGTACTTCTCTAGGTACAAGATGCATAGTAGAACGTCAATAGTGACTAGTTAGATCTGAGTCAAAGGCCTAGTGTCTTGACTGTTGTACAGGTCATAGTCATATGTAAAAGCAGAAGGAAGGATGTTGGGGTTAGCAATGGGAGTTGCGGGGTCTGATTAAGGTAGGCGAGTGAACTGCGGGAAATCGAACTGCCCCTGTCCGCACGTTATTGGGTCTACCTTAGGTTTCGAAGTCAGCATGACCATCAATCGCCGAAGCCTTGAACGTTTCGGGACGGTGCATTTTTGGATAGAATTATGTCGAAAAGCCTCGATGTACCTCTGCTTCAATATGTAATGAC
>JAABUV010005137.1_pt1 | contig 15108 bp, 11 predicted proteins | sample 5559971 | NCBI WGS metagenome assembly JAABUV01 (sample SAMN10711881, study PRJNA513362) | rock metagenome | isolation source: Antarctica rocks | place: Antarctica: Victoria Land, Knobhead nord | collected 2015-12-19
AAGCCATCCAGGGCTTTCCGAGCTGGGGCTTTGAGGGCCTGGGCCGGATTTAGGACCCAATGGGCGGGAACCCATACCGGGGTCGGCTTGGTCTCGTCCCAGTAGCCGTCGAGCCATGTCGTGCTTTTGCGCTCCACCCACTCGCCTGGCACCCACTGGTAGTTGGCGCCGTCCCAGTCAAAGTGGCCGGGCTGCCAAACAACCACGACCGCGGACACTGGCGGCAGGGGGACGTCCTCGGTCTGGTACGGAGGTATTGGCGGATGGGTCGAACGGGTCGCGGCACAGCCTCCGACAGTGAGGAGGCAGAGCGCAAAAACAGCGGGAACACCCCTCATGCGAACTCCCTGCGGCGAATGGGACCAGTAGAAGCTAAATGCGTTCCATCATGGCGGTGCATTGACCTGCATGGGAGGCAGGCAGCTTCGGAACCGTTGTTGTGGGGCGTGCAGTCGTCTCGTCGTCCGGCTCCTGCATGGCGCAGGCGGACACACTCCTGCCAGGGGATGTCCATGCATGCAATGGCCACGGCTTATAACAACCTGGACATTGGTGCCATATCTGGGCCATGACAGGCCGAATTGGCGTCACGGGTCCATGGATGCGGCTTGGGCGGCATGGAAACCGTTGAGACCTGACCTCTCAATTCCGTGAGATAGGCAAGGTCGAGTAAGGTCGTATAAGGCAGGGCATTGGGGTCTGCCGCCCCAAGGCGGGTGCCGCCCTAGCACGATCAATGAAAAAGTAGACAATCCGGTGCAAACTGCCCTCGGGAAATATGAGATCCGCGCGAAGATCTCGAAGGGACCCATGAGCACCGTGTACGACGGATGGGACACGGCCATCGACCGGCGCGTCGCCATCAAAGCGGTGCCGCTGGCGCAGACTGGCCAGTCGGAGGGGTGGCAACACCTCACCCGCTTCAAGCGCGAGGCGCAGGCCGCGGGCCGCTTGCAGCATCCGAGCGTCGTGGCGATCTTCGACTACGGCGAAACCGCGGAGTCCGCCTTCATCGTCATGGAGTTCGTCGACGGGGGAACCCTGAAATCCGCTCTCGAAACAGGCACGCGCTTTTCGATCCAAGAAATCAATAGAATGATGCAAGATGTTCTGGCCGGGCTGCAATACAGCCACGACCGGGGCATAGTCCACCGCGACATCAAGCCTGCGAACATCATGCTGACCGGTGACGGGCACGCCAAGATCGCCGACTTCGGCATTGCCCGCGTTGAGCACAGCGACATCACCCAGGTTGGGATGATCATGGGCACGCCGGCCTACATGTCGCCCGAGCAGTTCAGGGGGGAGGCGATCAGCCTGGGCACGGACATCTACTCGGCCGGCGTCATCCTCTACCAGTTGCTGACCAGCGAGCGGCCGTTCGACGGCGGCCTGGCCACCATCATGCACAAGGCCCTGAGCACCGAGCCGCCAAAACCCTCCGATATTTCGCGGACCGCGCCCCGTTCGGTGGACGACGTGGTCGCCCGAGCCATGGCGAAGCAGCCTGAGCGGCGGTTCAAGGACGCGAAGGGGTTTGCCCAGGCACTCAGGGACGCCCTCGCCGTCAAGCAGGCCGAACCCGTGGTGCGGTCCATGGCCGCCCGGAGAGTCCATGGGCCGTCGAGGCGCGCAGCGGCGCCGTCATACGCATATCCTGTCGCGGGAGCGTTGCTCGTTATGCTGGCGGCGGCGGGCGGCATGGCGGGCTACAGGATGCTGGCGCCCGGCGCCGCCTCCAAGACGGCAGACGTTCAACGGCCGACACCGTCGCTCCCCGAAACGGCGGCGGCGCCCGCGTTGCCGCCGCCGGCAAAACAGGAGAGCCAGGCAGATAGTGCGGCGCCGGCAGCCAGTCCTGACCCTGCAAGGCCCGCTCCCATGCCGCAGGCGGTGCCGTCGGACCTCCCCGAGCAGCCCCCGGCGCCACGCGAGGCGCTGTCGGCACAGCCGATCTCCCCTCCGGCCGCGCCGCTGTTCTCAGCCCCGGACCCGTCAGGCCGGGACTCCGTTCCCGCCCCGTTGGCCCATCCCTTGCCCCTGGCCGTTCCGCCTCCGGGCCTGCCGAATGCACTGACGGACCCGCAGAGGTCGCCGCAGGTTCCGCATAGGGAGGGGCATAGTTCACCACTTGGCCCGCCTCCCAGGGCACCGGCCGGACCCCGGGCCGACAAGCCTCCACCGTGGAAAAGCGGGCTTGACCGCCTCCGTGAGGGGCGCCAACCCAAAGACGCGCCAGACGATCTGGACTCAACCAGACAGCCGGGGAGCGATGCCCCTGCAACGGGCCAGCGGCGCACGCCTCAGCAGGACAAGAAAGCCGAGGCCCCCGCACCAGAACGCGACAGCCCGACGCCCGCCCTGCCACCGGATGTTGCGGCTCCTCCGAAAACGATCGGTAAATACGGCCTCGATTTGCAGGGCCGGCGCGTGTTCATTCCCAATAAGTAATGTCATCGGACGCTGGGCCGTGGCTGGCTTCAGCGGCTGCCTCCGGGTCAAGGCAATGCCGGAGGCTGACCACGTTCTTGATCGCTGGGCCCTCGGCGTGCCGTCCATGGCCAAGGTGGCGCCGGCGCATGTTCATCCGTCCTGTCACGCCCACGCGACAATCGGCTTCGTGAACACAGAGCCGGCCCTGCATCCACAGTGGCAATCGCCGCGCCAGGAATTCTGATCCCAGGACAGGTGGCGGGAGTGATACAGACGTGCCGGCAGATAAGCGGCGTGGGCCGTCCCTGTCCAGGGTTCGAAGTTCCACGCCTCTGTTCATCCTAGCGGGCATGTGTTCAGATCAATCCTGGAACACATGGCATTCATTCTTCAGGAATTCGGCAGCATGGCAGCAGTAGGAATGTAATGAACGTCCGCGTCCGCAGCCGCGCACTCCTCGGCCTGACGACGCCGCTCGGGCCGGATGTCCTCGTGCCGGTCGCCTTCGACGCGCACGAGGCAATTAGCCAGCCCTACCAGATGCATCTCCGCACCGTGTCGGAACGCAGCAGCATCGCCGCCGAGAGCTGCTGTTCAAGCCCGCCTGCGTCTCGCTCCGCGGCTCCGATGGGCAGGTCGCCCGGCATTTTCAAGGCCTGGTGTCCGCCTTCGCGCCCGAGGGCGCGGCCGAGCGCGGCCTCTCGTCCTACAGCATGACGGTCGTGCCCCGCCTGTGGTTCCTGGACCAGACCAGCGACTGCCGGGTCTACCAGAACATGACCGCCGCCGACATCGTCACACGCCTGCTCGACGACGGCGGCGTCACCCGGCGGGACTTCAGGCTGTACGGCCCGCGCGCGAAACGGGAGTACGCCGCGCAGTTCAACGAGACCGACTTGCAGTTCGCCACCCGCCTCATAGAAGAAGAGGGTTGGTTCTATTGGTTCGAGCACTCGGACGACGCCCATGTCCTGGTCATCAGCGACGCGAACTCCGGCTTCACGCCGCTGGGCGGCACCGCCCTGCGCCTCGTGCCCGACGCGGCGGCGGGCGACACCTTGCAGGACTGGCGCCGGCCGGCCGCCACCACGCTCGGGCACTACAAGGTCAAGGACTACGACCCGACCGCGCCGAACAAGCGGCTCGAACACGGGCAGCCCACCACGGGCCGCACCGATGGCGCCCCATTGCGCGACGTGTTCCGCTGGCCGGCCGGCAACTTCGAGACGCAGGGCGTCGAGCGGGGCGTTCGCCATCGCATGGAGGCCGCCGAGGCGCAGGTGGCGCTCGTCGAGGGCCGCGGCCACCAGATGCAGTTCGTCCCCGGCTCGCGGTTCACCGTGCAGGCCGACGCGCTGGACAGCGGCGACTACGTGCTGCGCAGCGTCGACCACCACGCCACGGACGCCACCTGGCCGAACACCGGCGACGAGACCAGCTATGCCAACAGCTTCACCGCCTTCACGGCGGCCCAGCCCTGGCGGCAGCCGCTCACGACGGCGCGTCCGCAGATGGACGGCCTGCACGCCGCGGTCGTGCTGGGTCCGAAGGGCGGGGAGATCCATACGGACGAGCACGGCCGGGTCAAAATCCGGTTTTTCTGGGACCACCGGAAAGAAGCTGTCGCCGGCGGCTCGGTTTGGGCCAGGGTCATCCAGCCCTGGGCCGGGAACGGCTGGGGCGCGCAGTTCATCCCGCGCGTGGGCACCGAGGTCGCCGTGGCGTTCATGGACGGCGACCTCGACCGCCCGGTCGTCGTCGGCGGACTGTATAACGGCAACGACAGGCCGATCTTCTCCCCCGCCGAGAAGACCAAATCCGGTTTCCGCACGCGCTCCAGCACGCAGGGCGGGCGCGAGAACTTTTCCGAGTTCTCGTTCGACGACAAGCAGGGCAGCGAGCTGGTCCTCCTGCACGCCGAGCGCGACCTGCAACACGAGACCGAGCGCGACCACAACGCCACGGTCGGACGCAACGAGACCCTGGATATCGCGAAACAGCAAAAAGAGCAGATCGGCGATAGCCGCAGCATCGACGTGACCAACGGCGACGCGCTCACCGTCCGGACCGGCGACCTGACGATAAAGGTGAGCAGCGGGGCGGTGCTGATGGAGGCCATGCAGAGCATCACGCTGAAGGTCGGCCAGAACAGCGTCGTCATCGACCAGGCCGGCATCACGGTCAAAGGCATGATCGTCAAATTGGAGGGGGAAACGATGACGGAGGTGAAGGCGCCCATGACCACCATCAAAGGCGATGGCATGCTGACCCTCAAGGGCGGCCTCGTGTCGCTGAACTGACGCGATGCCGACGCCCCTGCCCAAGCTCGCACCGCTGTCCAAGCTCGCTCGGGCCGACCTCGCCTTCGTCCGCGCGCACATGGACCCGGCGGCGGAGGCGCTGCCGATCCTCGACGCCAGCGCCGACGCGGCCGATGCGCTGAACCGGCTGGAGGCGGCCGGCCTGCTCGTGCAGGCGGCCCGGCTCGCGGCGCACGCCATGCCGCGGCGTGAGGGTGTGTGGTGGGCCTGCATGTGCGCGGCCCACACCGCGCCGCCCGGAGTGAGCCCCGCCGACCAGGCGGCGCAGGAGGCGGCCGAGCAGTGGGTCCGCCGCCCCACCGAGGAGCACGGCCGCGCCGCGATGGCCACAGTCGAGCGCAGCAGCTACGCAAGTCCGGAGGCCTGGGCCGCGGTCGGCGCGTTCTGGAGCGGCCCCAGCATGGCGCCCGCGGGCCAGCCTGCCGTGCCGCCCGCGCCGCATCTGGCCGGGATCGCCATTGGCGGCGCGGTCGCGCTCGCCGCCGTGCGGACCGACCCGGCCCAACAAAAGGCGCGGCTGCTGCGTTTCCTGGCCTCGGCGCACGACATCGCGGGCGGCGGCTCCGGCCGGATGCCGGCGGCGGGAGCGCCCTAGGATGGGCCAACCCGCCGCACGCCTCGGCGACATGCATGCCTGTCCCATGGTCACTGGCATCGTGCCGCATGTGGGCGGCCCCGTCGCCATGGGCGCGGCCACGGTGCTCACCGGCGGCATGCCGCAGGCGCGCGTGGGCGACCCCTGCGTCTGCGCCGGGCCGCCGGACGCGATCGCGAAAGGCTCGGCGACCGTTCTGGTGGGCGGCATGCCCGCCGCGCGCATGGGCGATCTCACCGCTCATGGAGGCATCATAATGGTTGGCCTGCCGACCGTGCTGATCGGCGGGTGAGCGGTGGACCCGCTCGTAAGCCTTCGCACGAGCCTGTTGCTGCGCATCCTGCGCTGCCCCGACTACGCCGCCCCCGAGAGCCGCCGGGTGCCGGGCGGCGCGCTCAGCATTGGCCGTGGCCCCGGCGTGGACTGGGTGCTGGCCGACCCGGACCGCCATCTGTCGAAACTGCACTGCACTGTCGCCGAGGGCCGCTCCGGCTGGGAGATCGTGGACGAGAGCACCAACGGGACGTTCCTGAACCAAAGCGCCGACCCGATCGGGCCGACCCCGCATCCGGTGCAGGCCGGCGACCGGCTGCGGCTTGGCAGCTACGAGATCGAAATCCGCGAGGAGGCGGCGCCGAGCTATGTGGGTCCTAGGTCCTGGTCTCCAGAGGACCAATCGTTCCCAGGCGAGCCCGCTCGTAAACCTTCGCACGAGCCCGCTCGTAAGCCTTCGCACGAAGCCGCGAAGTCACCAGACTTCTCCATGCTGGCTGAAGATTTTGGCGCCGACTTCGCCGGGCCAACGCAGCCGAACAACGCGCCGGGCATCGACGATCCGTTTCCCCCGCCCCGCGCCGGCCTCGACCTGCCGCCAGATTGGCGTCCGGTCCTAGGCGAGCCGGCCGACCCGCTGCCGCCATCCGCGCCGCCTCCCACCGCCTTGCCGGCCCATGCGCCCCAGGGCTCGTGCGAAGACTTACGAGCGGGTCCGAACCCGTTCGTCACACCGGCCGCACGCGCCGACCCGGCGCCGGATGCGCCACCCTTGGCGCCTGGCGAGGACCGGTTGCTGGTCGCCTTCCTGTGCGGCGCCGGCATGCCGAAGCTGCGGCCGGAGGCGCCGGAGGCGGCCATGGAGGCGCTCGGCGCCGCGTTCCGCGCCATGGTCGCCGGGCTGCGCGCCACCATGATCGCCCGCGCCGACGTGAAATCCAGCTTCCGCATCGAGCAGACCCGCATCCAGCGCCGCGGCAACAACCCGCTGAAGTTCGCAGCCGACGACGACGACGCCCTGTTGGGGCTGCTGGACCCGGTGCGGCGCGGCGTCGAGCCGCGCGTGGCGATCAGCGAGGCGCTGCGGGACCTGCGCCTGCACGAACTCGCCAGCGTGACGGCCATGCAGGCGGCGGCGCACGCGTTGGTGCAGTCGCTGGCGCCGGCCGCGGTGGACGCTGCCCTGCCGCACCGCCCGGTCGACCGCTGGCCCAGAGGACGCCGCGCCCGGCTATGGAGCGCCGCCGTTGCGCACCACGCCCGCATCGAGGCGGCGCTGGCCGACGATTTCGACAGCGCGTTCGGCCGCGCCTTCGCCCGCGCCTACGAGGAGGCGATGGCCGAGCTGAAAGAGCGGGCGCCATGAGCTGGTCCAACCGGGTCATCTGGCAGGAGGGCATGTTTCTCCGCACGCAGCACTTCCAGCAGCAGGACCGCTGGGCGGAGGCGCTGGTCCGCAGCCGCACGACGGCGCTGCGCCCGTTCGGCTGGGGGCTGTCGGAGTTGCAGGTCAGCCGGGACCTGCTCGCCCAGGGCCGGTTCGCCGTCGCCCAGGCGAGCGGCTGCTTCCAGGACGGCACGCCGTTCAGCATCCCCGGCGAGGCGGACCACCCCACGCCGCTGGACTTGCCGGACAACACCCGCAATGTCCTGGTCTACTTGGCGATGCCCATACAGCAGGCCGGAGCGCCGGAGGTGGCCGACGCCGCGACCGAGGCGCGCTACGCCACGCGGGCCTTCGACGCCTACGACACCCATTCGGCAGCGCCGGAGCCTGCCCCCCTGCAAGTCGGCCGGCTGCGCATGCGCTACCTGTTGGAGACGGACGACCGCGCCGGGTATTTGTGCATCGGCCTGGCGCGCATCGCCGAGGTCTCGGCCGACCGCCGCGTCTCGCTTGAGGCCGGCTGGATACCGCCGGCGCTGGCCTGCGTCGCCTCGCCGGTGCTGGCCGGGATGCTGAACGAGGTCGTCGGCATGATCGGCACCCGCGGCAACGCGCTCGCGGCACGGCTGAGCGCGCCGGGCGCCGCCGGGGTCTCCTCCTACGTCGACTTCCTGCTGTTGCAGACGATCAACGGGTGGCAGGGATTGTTCGCCCATTGGGCCGACGGCGCTGCGGTGCATCCGGAGCAGCTCTACTCGGCGTTCGTGCAGCTTGCCGGGCAACTGGCGACCTTCACCGACGCGACCGGCCGCCGCCCTGGGACATATCCCGGCTACCGTTATGAGGACTTGCAGCGCAGCTTCGCGCCCGTCGTCGCCGACATCGGCCGCTGCCTCTCGACGGATTGGGAGAACAGCGCGATCCCGATCCCGCTGATCGACCAGAAGTACGGCGTGCGGGTCGGCCGCATCACCGACCGCAAAATCCTGCGCTCGGCATCGTTCGTGCTGACGGCGCAGGCGGACATGCGGGCGCAGGACTTCCGGCGGCTGTTCCCGTCGCAGGTCAAGATCGGCGCGTTCGAGCACCTGCGCGAGCTGGTCACGGTGGCGATGCCGGGCATCGAGATCCGCCCGCTGCCGGTCGCGCCGCGCTCGCTGCCGTTCCACAACGGTTCGCACTACTTCGAGCTGGACCGCGCCAGCCCGCACTGGCCGCAGATGCAGGCGAGCGCCGCATTCGGCATCCATGTCTCCGGGGACTTTCCCGGCCTGCAACTGGAACTCTGGGCAATACGCGGATGAGCGACAACCCGTTCGCCGAGCATGGGGACGATGACCACACGGTCATACGCCCGATGCCCGGCGGACGCCGGTTGCCGCCCGCTCCCGTCGCCGCTCCCGCACCGCCACGAGAGGCTGAGAGCTCTGGTGAACTGCCCGCCACGCCTGCCGCCGCCGCGACGCCCCTGCTCGCGCTCATGGCCCGCCTGCGCGACACGCCGCGCGGCCCCGACCCGACTGTGCTGCGCGAGCGGGCGATCGAGGCGCTGGGCCGCTTCGGCACCGAGGCGCGGGCCGCCGGCGTCGCGGCGGAGCTGATCCGGCCCGCCCACTACGCGCTGTGCGCCAGCCTGGACGACATCGTGCTCGCCACGCCCTGGGGGCAGCAGGGCGCCTGGTCGACCGGCTCGCTCGTCAGCACCTTCCACCAGGAGGTGCGCAGCGGGGAGCAGTTCTTCACCACGCTCGCGAAGCTGCGCGAGACGCCCGGCACCGCCCTGCCGGCATTGGAGCTGATGTATCTCTGCCTGAGCCTCGGCTTCCAGGGGCGCTACCGGCTCGCCCCGCGCGGCGCGTCGGAGCTGGACCGGCTGCGCGAGGACCTTTATGCCTGCATCGCCCGCCAGCGCCCGGCCGCCGAGCTGGAGCTGTCGCCGCATTGGCACGGCGTCGCCGCGCCCTACCGTCCGGCCCGCGCGGCCGTGCCGATCTGGGTGCTGGCCTGCGCCGCGCTGGCCATCGTGGGCGGCACCTATCTGCTGCTGGCCGCCCGCGTCAACCCGAGCGGCGACGACGTGCTGGCCCGGTCGTTCTCTGCGCCGCCGCAGCGCTTTCCCAACATCGTCCGGGCCGCGCCAAGCGTTGCGGCCGGGGCCGCGCCAAGCGTTGCGGCCGGGGCCGCGCCAAGCGTTGCGGCCGGGGCCGCGCCAAGCGTTGCGGCCGGGGCCGCGGCTGCATCTCGCCCCGTTCTGCCCCCCAGCCTGCGCCCCGGTCAGGCTCCGATGCCTGCCCTCACGCCCGCCCCACCCGCGCCCGAACGGCTGCGCACCTTCTTGCAGCCTGAGATCGACCAGGGCCTCGTCACCGTGCTGGGGACGGCGCAGGCGCCGCTGGTCCGCGTCCATGGCAGCGGCATGTTCCAGGCGGGCAGCGACCGCTTGGAGCCGCGCTTCCTGCCAGTGCTGGCCCGCATCGGCGAGGCGCTGCGCAGCGAGGCCGGGCAGGTCACCATCATCGGCCACACCGACGCGCTGCCGATCCGCACCGCGCGCTTCCCGTCCAACTGGCACCTGTCGAGCGCGCGGGCCGAGGCGGCGCGCGAGGTGGTCGCCCGCGCAATAGGGACGGGAGCGCCCGTCCGCAGTGCCGGCCGCGGCGAGGCCGAGCCGGTCGCCACCAACGCCACCACCGAGGGCCGCGACGAGAACCGCCGGATCGAGGTCCAGTTGCTCCGGGCCGCGCCAAGCGTTGCGGCCGGGGCCGCGCAGTGATGCGCATGACCCGCGTCCTGGGCTCCCGCTGGCTGTGGTCCGGTGTCGGGGCGCTGCTCATTGCCGTGCTGGTTTGGCTGTTTGGCCCGCTGCTCGCGGCGTTGGAGGGCGCGTGGCCGCGGCTGGCGGTCGTGCTGGCGGCGGCGCTGCTTTGGGCCGGCGGCAACCTTTTGCTTGACCTGCGCGCCCGGCGCCGCGACGCAGCGCTCGCCGCCGGCGTCGCGCCGGACGCCGCCGCCAGCGCCATGGCCGAGGAGGCCAGCGAACTCCAAGGCAAGCTGCGCCAGGCGCTCGACCTGCTGCGCCAGGCGAGCGGCACCCGCGGCTACCTCTATGAGCAGCCGTGGTACGTCATCATCGGGCCGCCCGGCGCCGGCAAGACGACGGCCCTGCTCAACGCCGGGCTGCACTTCCCGCTCGCCGACGCGCTCGGCGGCCCCGCGGTGGGCGGCGCCGGCGGCACCCGCCTGTGCGACTGGTGGTTCACCGACCAGGCGGTGCTGATCGACACCGCCGGCCGCTACACCACGCAGGACAGCGACGCCGCCGTCGACCGCGCCGGGTGGGAGGCGTTCCTCGACCTGCTGCGCCGCGCCCGGCCGCGGCAGCCGCTGAACGGCGTCATCGTGGCGCTGGCCATCCCCGACCTGATGGCCGACGAGGCCGTGGCGCGGGACCATGCCCGCGCCGTCCGCACCCGCATCAGGGAGCTGAACCAGCGCCTGGGCGTGCGGCTGCCGGTCTATGCCCTGTTCACCAAAGCGGACCGGCTGGCCGGGTTCACCGAGTTCTTCGAGGACCTGGACCGCGAACGCCGCGAGCAGGTCTGGGGCACGACGTTCCCGCTGCCGGCACAGGGCGCGGCCGACGAGCCCGCTCGTAAGCCTTCGCACGAGCCGGCCAAGGCATTCGGCGCGGAGTGGAAGCTGCTGGTGCAGCGGCTCGACGAGCGCCTGCTGTCCCGCCTGCAAGCCGAGCGCAGCCGCGAGCGGCGGGCGCTCTGCGCCGGCTTTCCGGTGCAGGCCGCGAGCCTCGCCGAGCCGCTTGGGCGCTTTCTGGCCGACGCCTTCGGGGGCAGCCGGCTCGACCCGGCCCCGCTGCTGCGCGGCGCGTATCTCACCTCCGGCATGCAGGAGGGCACGCCGCTTGACCGCTTGGCCGGCACGCTTGCCCGCAGCTTCGGCGTGGACCGCGCGCAACTGGCGAGCCTGCGGCCCCAGGCCGGGTGCAGCTACTTCCTGGGCCGGCTGCTGCGCGAGGTGATTTTTGGCGAGGCAATGCTGGTCGCGGCCAACCCGGAGCGCCGCCGCCGGGCACGCCTGCTCTACGCTGGCGCCGCCGCCGCCTGCGTGCTCGTGGCCCTGGGCGGGAGCGGCATCCTGCTGGCTGCGGGGAGCCAGGGCGCTGCCGGGACGGACCGCGCGGCGGTGGCCCTGGCGGCCTATGAGCGCGACGCCGGGGCCGCCCGTCTCGACAGCGTGGCCAACGGCGACCTATCGGTGGTCGCGCCGCTGCTCGACCAGGCGCGTGCCCTGCCGTTCGGGCCGGACGACCCGGCCAGGGCCGGCTTCGTGCCGGGCCTCAACCAAACGGCGAAGCTGCGCACTGGAGCGGAGGCCACATACCGCCATGCCCTCGAACGCATCCTGCTGCCCCGGCTGCTTTGGCAACTGGAGTCGGAGATGCGCAGAGACGTCGCACAGCCGCGGGAATTATACGAAGAAGCGCATGCCTACCTCATGCTGGGCGCCGCCGGGCCGCTGCGCCAGGGAACTTTGCGGGACTGGATGCAGGCCGACTGGCGACGCACCTATCCCGGAGCGGCCAACGCACCGCTGCGGGACGCCCTGGCCCGCCACTTCGACGCCCTCCAATCGGGTCCGTTGCCCGCCGTGGAGCTTGATACGGCGCTGATCGCAGACTCGCGCCGCGCTCTTAGCCGGATGTCGCTGGCCGAACGGGTCTATGCCACCGCCCAGGGCGCGGCCCCGCGGCAGCCGGATTGGGTTCCCGCCGACGCGCTCGGACCCGGCAGCACCTCGCTGTTCACCCGGTTGAGCGGACGGCCTTTGACCGAGGGCATTCCGGGCTGGCTGACGCCGGCCGGCCTGCACCGGGGCCTGCTGCCGACCTTGCCGTTGGCGCTGAGGGATGCGGCGCAGGACTCTTGGGTGCTCGGCGCGAGTGGGGAGGCCAGGCCGGACCAGGCCGGGCTTGGACGCCTCGAAGGCGAGGTGATGCGGCTCTATGAGAACGATTACATCCGCGCCTGGGACGCCATGCTGGCCGACCTGCAACTACAGCCGCCGGGCACCGGGGAGCAGGCCAAGCGCGACCTTTATTTGCTCGGCTCGCCACAATCGCCGCTGCGCGACCTGCTGGTGTCGATCGCGCGCCAGCTTCGGGCGTCGGAGCCGCCATCGGCGCCGGCGGCCAACGCCGCGGTTCCGGCCGATGCGCCGGGGCGCGCCATTGACCTGCACTACCGGGGACTGCAAGCCGTCCTCGGGGACGGCAAAGGCCCGGCGCCGCTGGACAGCATCCTGCGGCTCGTTGCCGACCTGCAAAGCCAGCTTATCCGCGCCATGACGCCGGGGGCCGCGCCGGCCCCGCTCGCCGAGCACAACGCCGCCGCGTCGCTGCGCGCCGAGGCCGAGCGGCAGCCAGAGCCGTTGCGCCGTTGGCTCGTGGCGTTGGGGCAGACCGGGTCCGCCCTGCGCGGTGGCGGCCTGCGGCAACAGGCGGTGGCGAGCTTCAACGCAAGTGGCGGGCCGGGGCCGATGTGCCGGCTGCTCGCTTCCCGCTTTCCGTTCGTCCCGGCCAGTCCAGCCGACGCGCCGCTTGAGGATTTTTCCCAGTTGTTCGGCGCGGGCGGGCGGTTGGACCAATGGTTCAACCAGGTCCGGGGCTTTGTGGACACGTCCGGCCCAATCTGGCGGCCACAGGGGCAGGACGGCACGGCCCCGCCGCTCTCGGCCAGCGATGTCGCGGCGCTGCAACGGGCGCAACAGGTGCGGGACATGCTGTTCGCCGGCGGCGCGCGCCCGCAGGCGGTGTTCGATCTTACGCCGATTTCGGCTGATCCCAGCACGAAACAGGCCACGCTCGATCTCGATGGGACGATGATCAGCTACGCCGGCAGTGCGGTCCGCAGCACGCGCTTGACCTGGCCGGGGCCGACGGGGATGGCCAACGCGCGCCTCGCGTTCGACCCGCCGCCTGCGAGCGGGCCGGCGTCGATCGAGGCGCATGGGGCGTGGGCGTTGTTCCGGCTGTTGCGGCAGGCGCAGGTGACGCGGGCTGGGCCAGGCGAGGTCTACCGCGTGGCGTTCCAGCTTGGGGACCGCAGCGTGGCCTATGAGCTGCGCGCGGCTTCGGCCCAGAACCCGTTTGCACCCCGCCCCTCCGGCTTTGGGGCATTGCAGGGGTTCATATGCCCGGCGCCATGACAGCGACCGCCCTGGGGTTTTTCGGCAAGCTGCCGGCGCGCGGTGATTTTGTCCGCTCCGGCCTTCCCGGAAGCTTCGTGCGCCCTTGGGACGATTGGCTGCAAGAAGCGTTGCCTGTCTCCCGCGCAATGTTGGGCGGCTGTTGGGGCGAGAGCTGGCGGGTCGCCCCGTTCTGGCGCCTGTCGCTGCCCGCGGGGGTCTGCGGCCCGGACCCGGTGGTCGGCGTGGCTTGTCCTAGCGTCGACAGCGTTGGGCGCGAGTTCCCTTTGTTGCTGGCTGCCCTGCTGCCCGGCGTGGCGCACGGCCCCGTCGAGGATTGGCTCACGGTTTGCGAACACATGGCGCTTGACGCCGTGCAGAACGACGTTTCACCGGATGTTTTGGCGGACGCCTTGGCGCAGTTGGGGCTGCCTGCCGCCGCCGGCCCGGCCGAGGGCGGATGGTGGACCGAGGGCGGCCCCTACGTCGCGCCATCCTGCCGCGCCGCTATTTTGCCCGATGGCGCCGGGCTGGCGGCCATGCTGCGAGATGTGGCCATGCTGCGAGATGTAGAATGACATTGCAGAGCTGGGCGGCGACGCATCAGGGCGGGCGCCGCACCAACCAGGACCGCTACATCAGCCGGCCGGAGATCGGGTTGTGGGCGGTGGCGGACGGCGCGGGGGGACATGAGGCGGGGGAGGTCGCGGCGACGCTTGTGGTTGAGGCGCTTGCGGCGATCCCGGTGGGGCTGGAGCCTACGCCTCTGCTTGCCGCGGTTTGCGGGGCGATCGACGCGGCGCATGCGGGGACGCAGGTCGAGGCGGCCTCCCGCGGCGGCATGGTCGCAAGCACTGTGGTGGTGCTGCTGGCCCAGGCTGGGTTTTGGGCCTGCGTTTGGGCGGGGGACAGCCGGGCCTATCTGCTGCGCGACGGCACGCTGTGCCAGGTCACGCGCGACCACTCGCTGGTGCAGGAGCTTGTGGACATCGGCACTCTGTCGCCCGAGGCGGCCGAGGGCCATCCGCATGCGAACGTCATCACGCGGGCTGTGGGGGCGGGGGACGCTGCCTTGGAGTTGGACAAGGTTAGCGACGTGCTGCTGCTGGGGGACCGGTTCCTGCTTTGCAGCGATGGACTGACGAAGTGCCTTTCGGTGGAGGAGATCGCTACGCTGCTTGGTGCGCCTGGAGGCGTGCCGCCGACGGAACTGCTGCTGACGGCGGCGCTGGCTCGGGGTGCTAAGGATAATGTGACGGTGTTGGCGGTTTTTGGGGATGAGTAGCGCGCCGATCAATCAATGCCTTGTGATTGCTGCGACGCTTGCTGACTTCGCAATGGTCCGGTATTATGTAGCAGTCACACCTAACCAGCTAAACATCCCCTTTTCGTGCTAAGCGCAGCAAAAGTTCGGGGACTGTAATGCCCTCGGCCTCAGCGCGGGCCTTCATGCGGTCGTGCAATCAACATCGGAACCCCGCCAAACCATGTCCGTCCGGCGTAGCGGCTCCATCGCTATATGTTCGTAAGTCTCAGGGAACGCCCAAAAACATTTCCGGCAGATATTCGGGTCACGTATCCTGTAGTTTTCGCACGCTTCGCAAGCCCATGACTTTGACCGCTGGCTGGATTTGTCCAACGGCATAAGTTCTTCAATTCGCCAATCTGGGTTTTCAGGATCGCCCAGCACCCGGAAGGGAATGCGATGGTCGGCGGTCAGGGCAGTGCGTGGCATGGTTGCCCCAGTCAGCCAGTCAACGCATCCGTAGTGAGCTAGCCTGAATAATTCACGAGGGTTGGCGGGCATGGTACAAGCCGTTGATCCAGCGTAGAATATGGTTCTCGAGGCCAATTCTACGGATCCGGAGCGCCATGCCCGCCAAAGTTGAGCTTATCCC
>JAABUV010005138.1_pt1 | contig 15102 bp, 11 predicted proteins | sample 5559971 | NCBI WGS metagenome assembly JAABUV01 (sample SAMN10711881, study PRJNA513362) | rock metagenome | isolation source: Antarctica rocks | place: Antarctica: Victoria Land, Knobhead nord | collected 2015-12-19
TGGGTCGTAGCCCTCGGGGATCTTGGCGTCGATCCCGTAGAGGGGGTTGTTGAAGGGCTTCACGTACGGGGACGAGAGGGAGGTGGCGTGCTCGGCCGCGAGAGCGGCCACGGCCTTGGCGTGGGTCGTCGCGGGGACCCGGGCCGATGAGGGGAGGACCCGGGGCTCCAACAGCTCGACTTCGAGCCGATCCGACCAGCGATTCCTGGGGCCCCGGCCAGACCGGTCGAGGCGGAGACGCGATCGTTTCATGGGAGGCTCGCCCGGGCCGGTTCGCGCCGGGGCCGGGGAGCACCCGGCCCACCGGATGGCGACGACATCGACATCCTGTGCCGGTTCTATCGGACCGATCGATCGCCCGGATTGAGCCTAACTGCTGGCGCTCCGGTACGACTGGAGCGCGTGGCGGAAGAATCGGCGGCTGAGGTAGAGCAGCACGGCCGTCGCCGCCAGCGTGAACCCGACCATCGGGGGGTTGAGCGACCGGACCATCGCGTTGGCCGGGACGTTGGCGACCAGGAGGATCGGCAGGATGAAGGTGAAGAGAAACCCCAGCGGCTCGGCACTCGAGCCCGAGAAGATCTCCTTGGGATATCGCGCCAGGCTGGAGAAGAGCCACCACATTTCCATCAGGCTCTGGTTCCGGACCATCCAGACCGACATCGAGGTCAGGATCAGCATGAAGCTGTAGGCGATCGCCGTCCCGCAGGCGAAGGTCGCCACGAATGCTGCCAGCCGGACCGGGTCGAACTCCCAGTGGAGCCGGACCAGCGCGAACCCCATCACGCCGAAGCCCATCAGGACGTTCGGGGCCGTGGCCCAGTCGACCCGCCGGCAGGTGATCAGGAATTGCTCGTCGATCGGCCTGAGCAGGAGGAAGTCAAGGTCACCGGTCCGGACCAGCTCGGCGAAGTCGTTGCAGTTCTCCAGGAAAAGCGTCTCGATCAGCCCATTCAAGGCGAAGAAGCAGCCGACGAAGAACAGATACTGGTCCTTGGGCCAGGTGGCCACGGTGTTGGTCCGGGCGAAGATCGTCTCGTAGAACGCCAGGAGGATCGCGAGCCAGATCACCTCGACGGCCACCTTGACCAGGAAATTCCCCCGGAACGCCAGCTCGCGGGCCAGCGTGTACCGGGCCAGGCTCCCCAACAGCCCGAGATATCTGCCGACGCTTCTCATGGGCCGATCAACCCCCGTAGGCGCTATAACGCCGGAGACCCAGGCGGTAGAGGCCCCGCGCCAGGAGGACGAAGAACAGGGCCCAGGCCGCCTCGCCCATCAGGCCCCAGGCCAGGTCGACCCCCTTCACCTTGCCCAGGAAGACCACCGATGGGAAATAGGCCATGTACTGGAACGGCAAAGCCTTGAGAATCGAGGACCAGGGCCGGGGCAAAAGGTCCAGCGGGAGCATCTGACCGGAGATGAAGAAGTTCAGGGTCATCACGATGTAGAGGACCGAGGTTACCTCCAGGAACCAGAATCCCACCATCCCCACGCACGCCTCGAAGAAGAAGCCAACCAGGAACGCCAGGACCAGCGAGAGCAGGTAGGCCGCGAACGTCGGGGCGTCCGGGAAGTGGTGGAAGTAGCCCCGGCAGAGGAAGAACAAGAGCCCATAGGGCAAGGCCGAGGTGACGATGTATGCCACCTTGTGCGCGACCCGGTACGACACGAGATAGCCGATCAGGTCGAGCGGCTGGACCAGGTACCGCTTCAAGGTCCCCTCGCGGATGTCGCGGGCGATCCCGGCGGCGAGGTTGGGCATGCTCGAAAACATCCGGCTGATGTGGACCAGCAGGAGGTAGGCGATCATCTCGTCGTAGTCGAATCCGGCCAGGCTGGTCTGGCCCGACCCGGCGTAGACCGACCGCCAGAGCAAGATCGTGGTGACCATCGGCAGGAACCGGAGGACCGTCCCGAGCAGGAAATCGCCCCGGTAGGCCATCCGCTCGACCAGCGAGGCGCGGAAGATCTTGGAATACTTCCGGCCCGTGGCCAGCGGGCCCCGGCGGCCCCGAGGCTCTCCGAAGGCGTCAGGCGGCGTCATGGGTGGCCTTCCCCTCCTCGAAGACCCGGGCGATGGTCTGCTCCAGCGGCGGGTCGGTCACGCTCACGTCGTCGACGGCGTGCTTATCGAGGATCGCGGCCAGGACCCCGGCCACCTCGGAGCGGTCGACCTTCAGGTCGGCTGTCGGCCCCTCGCGGCCGGTGACCTCGCCGTAGCGGTCGATGTCCTCGGGGATCCCCCCGGCGAACTGGAGCCGGACCAGTTTGGCCCGCCCGAACCGGTCGGCGATCCCCGAGAGCGGGCCGTCGTAGACGAGCATCCCGTGGGTGATGACCAGGACCCGGTCGCAGAGGGCCTCCACGTCCCGCATGTAGTGGCTGGTCAGGAGCATCGTCACGCCCCGGCGGTCGTGGTAATCGCGGAGGCACTTCTGGATCGTCACCTGGGCCACCACGTCCAGGCCGATCGTTGGCTCGTCGAGCAGCAAGAGCCGAGGCTGGTGGAGCAACGCGGCGATCAGCTCCATCTTCATCCGTTCGCCCAGCGAAAGCTCGCGGACGGCCTGGCGGGTGAGCTTTTCCACGCCGAGCAATTCGGTCAGCTCGCCCAGAGTCTTCCGGAACTCGGCCGCGGGGAGCGAGTAGATCTCGCGGTGGAGCTGGAAGCTGTCGGCGGCCGGAAGGTCCCACCAGAGCTGGTTCTTCTGGCCCATGACCAGCGAGAACTGGCGACGGTACGAATCCTCGCGCTTCCAGGGGACGAACCCCAGGACCTCCGCCGATCCGGAGGTCGGGTAAACCAGCCCCGAGAGCATCTTGAGCGTGGTCGTTTTGCCCGCCCCGTTGGGCCCGAGGAACGCGACCATCTCGCCCGGCTCGACCGAGAAGCTGACCCCGCCGACCGCCTTCACCTCCTTGTACTCCCGGTGGTACAGGCCCCGGAGGGCTCCCAGGAGCCCTTCCTGCTTCTGGAATACGCGATAGGTCTTGGTCAGGCCCTCGGCCCGGATGATCGGCATGGCGTCCTTTGGAGGGAACTAGAACTGGGAATCCGGCGTGATGCCTTCCGATGGCGTCCAGACTGACGAAATCTCGGATTCCGGCGACGGGAGAAGCCAAGCGTCTCCGACGAATTTGCCCCGAGCGACGCACGTCTTTCCTATATAGAAGGTCCGCCAGGCACGACAGGCTTTCCGATCGACCCGGGCGTTCCGTTCAGTACGAGTTGTAGACCTGCGTCCGCCCGGACTTCATCTGGGTGGCCATCGTGTGGGCGTGGTAATGCTGGGCGATCTTGACCATGTAGGTGAACAGCATCCCCGGGTTCCGCCGGTGCTTCAGGTAGCGCCAGGTCCGGCGACGATATTCCTTCCGGAGGTGGGCCTCGGGAATCATGGTCATGAACCGGAAGAACAGGCCGGCGGCCTGGACCAGCCAGATCGACTCCATCTTGAGCCGCTGCAAGGGGTGCTTCTTCCAGTATCTGGCCCGGCTGGCGCCGATGTCGAAGTTGCCCTTGATCCAGAGGTCTTCGAGCCGGCCGAAGTAAGCCTCGGGCGTGTAGAGCTCGTTCATCACCTTGACGTAGCCGTCGCGAAGCTCCTCGCGGCTGATCTTCAAGGGGATCACGTTGGTCCCGAATTCGGGCTGGTCCGACGGGTCGAGCCGCCCCTCGGCCGCGAGCCGGGCGTGCAGGGGAGTCTTGGCGATGGCGTGGAGCATCCCCGACATCGAGTTGGTGATCCGGGCCTGGCGGACGAACTCGATCTGGGCGTCGAAGATCGTCTCGTCGTCGTTGTCGAAGCCCATGATCATCCCGCACCAGACCTCGATCCCGGCGTCCTGGATCCGGTGGACCTTCTCCAGCAAGGTCCCGCCCGCCCGGACGTTCTGGAACTTCTTGGTCTCGCGGAGCGACGCCTCATTCGGGCTCTCGATCCCGACGAAGGTGGCGATGATGTTGGCGTCGAGCATCATCTGCATCAGCTCGGAGTCGTCGGCCAGGTCGATCGACGCCTCGGTGAAGAAGGTAATCGGGTAGCCGTGCCGCTCCTGCCAGGCCGTGACCTCGCGAAGGACCACCTTGATCGCCTTCTTGTTGCCGATCAGGTTGTCGTCGACGATGAAGACGATTCGCATCTTCTGCGCCCAGAGCGCGTCGATCTCGGCCAGAACCTGCTCGGTCGTCTTCAACCGGGGCCGCCGGCCGAATGTCACGATGATGTCGCAGAACTCGCACTGGAAGGGGCACCCGCGCGAGAACTGGAGGCTCCCGAAAGCATAGTGTTGCATCTTGAGCAGGTCGAACCGGGGGGTTGGCAGCTTGGTCATGTCCGACTTCTCGGGCTGCTCGTAGCGGTACTGGTGGAGCCGGTGCTTCCACTCCCCCAGGAACCGGGGCCAGGTCTCCTCGGCCTCGCCGATGAAGATCACGTCCGCCAGACCCTCGAAATAATCTTCCTGGACCGTGACCAGCGGGCCGCCGACGACCGTGAAGGCTCCCCGACGTTTTAATTCGGCCAGGATCTCCTTCATCCGGAACCGCTGGACGCTCATCCCGGTCACGCCGACGATGTCGGCCCGGGCGCATCGCTCGAAGTTGATCGCCTCGACGTTCTCGTCCATCAAGGTGACGGTGTGCCCCTCGGGCGTGAGGGCGGCCAGAAGCGGGAGGCAGGCGACCGGCAGATTCGCCCGCTTCCCCAGGAACGGGAGCGCGTGCTCCATCCCCCAGTACGAGACCTCGAATCTCGGGTTGATCAGGACGATGTCGGCCATGCCCGGACGTTCTCCTGCGAGCGAGGGCGAGCCGGACCCGGCGACCCGGCCCCGGCGGAGGGTCCATCATACGGCTGGAGGCCGGTCGATTCCTAGTCGGATGGCCCAGCCCCGTCGGCTCGGGGCCCGGCCCGAGACTTCCGCCGCCGCCCCCTCGATTTCCGGGCGGATCCGGCGTAGTCTCGTATCCATCAGGCCACCATCGTCCGCGACCCCCGGAACGGATCGTTCGCCGATGACGACCACGATCCGAGAGACCGTCTCCCCCGGAGCCGTCCCGGATGGGGGGCGGATCCCCGGGTTCGAGCCGCACCCCTGGCTGGCCGGGCCGCACCTCCAGACGATCCTCGCCCGCTTCTGGCCCTGGCCGAGGCGTCCGCTCCCCTCGACCTACGCCGAGGTCGAAGCGGGAGACGGTGACCGCCTGAGCGTCCTGGAGTCGATCCCCGAGGGCTGGTCGCCCGGCGGACCCTCGGCGCTCCTGATCCACGGCCTGGCCGGCTGCGCCCGGTCCCCCTACGTCGTCCGGGTCGGCTCCCGGCTGGCGAGCCTGGGAGTCCGGGTGGTCCGGATGAATCTCCGGGGGGCGGGCTCGGGATTCGGGCTGGCCCGGTCGTTCTATCACGGCGGGAGGTCCGAGGACCTCCGGGCCGTCGCCGCCTGGATCGCCCGGAGGGCGCCGGGCTCGCCGATCGCGCTGGTCGGCTTCTCGCTCGGGGCGAACCTCGCCCTGAAGCTGGCCGGGGAATCGGCCGAACGACCCGTCGAGGGATTGGATTGCGTGGTCGCCGCCAACCCCCCGCTCGACCTGGATGCCTGCTGCTGGCGGATCCAGGAGCCCCGGAACCGGATCTACGATCGCTCCTTTCTCCGGACCCTCCGCGCCGAGGTCGCGCGGCTCCATGCCGCCTTCCCGGACCTGGACCTCGTCGACGTCGCGGCGGCCCGGAGCCTCCTCCAGTTCGACGAGCTATACACGGCCCCGCTGAACGGCTTCGGGAGCGCCGCCGACTATTATGCACGGTCCAGCGCCGGCCCCCTGATCCCCCGGATCGAGGTCCCAGGCTTAGTGATCCACGCCGAGGACGACCCCTTCGTCCCGCCCGGGCCCTTCTGGTCGATCGAGTTTCCTCCGAGTTTGGCACTGGAAATGATTCCCCAGGGGGGTCACTTGGGTTACTTGAGCCGCAAACCGTGGTGGGGCGACCGACGATGGCTCGACGCCCGGATCACCGCCTGGTTGGTATCGCGTTGGGAACTGGGCGCCACGACCGGGACCAGGCCGCTCGGCCATGACCCGGACCGTGGTGAAGCCCCGAGGAGGCCGGAATCTCATGTCCGACAACACTTTCAATAAATACCGAGCCGCCATCCAGGTTCTCCAGCGGGGTCGCGACGTCCTGGTCGAAGCCCTGGCCGAGGAGATCATCGCGCAGGAGGACGACTTGATCGAAGGCGGATTCCTCTTCAACGAATTCCTGGAAGCCCAGGGGACCCGGATCCACTTCCTCGGCCTCCTGGTCTCACAGCTCGAACAGTCGGCCGACACGCTCGACGAGCTTGCCATCGAGGAGCCGCCGCCCGAGGCCAAGGCCCCCAGGAAGCGCCGGAGCCGCTCCAAGAAGCTGGCCCAGCAGACCACCGAGAGCAAACCCGACGACGTCTGATCGGCCACCGATCAGGGGCCGGCGGCTTCCGCGACGGCCGGCCGGGGCGGTCGCCCCAGGTTCGTCGGCGGGAGAGGCTCGGGCCTCCTGGCTTCCGACGGCCGGAACCGGCAGAGCAGGAAGACCAGGAGCGCCGCGTTGATCGCGCAGGGGACGAGGAAGACCGGCCCGAACCGCCCGGGGAACGGCCCCATCACCGCCAAAAGGACCGTCCCCGCCCCGAAGCTGAGGCTCAGGAACCGCTGGGTCGGCATCAGGCGGTCGACGAGCTGACCGGCCCCCAGCGGGATCGCGAACGAGGCCATCGCCATCGTCCCGAAGATCCAACCCCGGCCCCGCTCCGAGATCCCCAGGTCGACCAGGTGGAGCGAGAGGACCGGCCAGAAGGCCCCCTGGACCGAATAGACCAGCGCCATCATCCCCGCCAGCCGCGCCTTGACCCGATCTTCGGCGTCCATCCGGCCCCCGCTCGCGTCCCTCGTCGTCTCCCGGCCCGATTCTAGCGTGGAACGGATGACGGCCCGAAGGCCAGTCGCAACGGATCGGGCCCGGATCCGACATCCTCCCCGGTGTTTCCCCGATCCCGGCCCGGCTTTCGCCTCGGTTCCCCCGGGGATATCATCAGCGTCGACGGACCATGAGTTCTTTCGTCGAGCCCAGGAGCCCGCCCCCGATGACGAACCCGACCCCCGCCCGGCGTCCTCGTCGATGGTGGAAGGCCCTATTGGCCGCCTCGGTTCTGGCCCTCGTCGGGACCATCGGGCTCCCCTGGCTGGTCGGCTCCGACCCCGGCCGGTCCAGGGTGGCCGACCGGATCAACCGGGCCCTGGCCCCGGGCCGGCTGGAATTCCGGTCGCTCCGGGTCTCCTGGTTCGGCCCGACCCGGCTCGGCGACTTCACGCTGTTCGACCCCAAGGGGGTCAAGGTCGCCTCGGGCCCCTCGGGATCGCTCGACCGGACCCTCGGCCAGTGGATCCTCGGGGCCCCGGGGACGATCACCCTGACTCTCGACGCCGCGACGTTCGACATCGAGCGGTCCGACGACGGTTCGATCAACCTCGTCCAGGCCCTCCGGTCGGTGATCGCCAGCCCCGACCCGAAACGCGACCTCGTGGTCAAGGTCGTCGGCGGATCGCTCCGCTACCGCGACCCGTTCCTGGCCGAGCCCTCGACCGCCGACGAGCTCGAGCTCGACCTCCGGGTCCGCCCGGCCCCCGACCCCCTGAGCTGGAAGCTCCGGCTCGCTCGGGGCGATTCGGCCCTGGAGGTTCACGGCGACTATGACCATTACCTCTCCCGGGGCGGGCCGACGAAGGCCGCTGAACTCCAGGTCTCCGTGCTCGGCAAACGCTGGCCGTTCGTGGCCAGGACGGCGGGCGTCGACGCCTCGGGCCGGCTCGACGGCTCGCTCGACTTCCTCCGGAGACGCGGGCAATGGAAGCTGACCGGCGACGCCCGGCTCCTCGGCTTCCAGGCCCGCGGCGGCCCCCTGAACGGCGACAGCCTGGCCTTCGACCGCCTCGGGGCCGACTGGGACCTCGCCGAAGGGGACGAGGGCTGGTCGATCCGCCGGCTCGCCCTGACCAGCCCCGTCGGCGACCTCAAGGCCGAGGGCCATCTGAGCGGCACCTCCGGCCACCACAAGCAGCGGATCGAGGGGCGGGTCGACCTGGCCGCGCTGGCCCGCCGGCTCCCGCACGCCCTCCACCTCCGCGACGGCCTGACCGTCGACCGGGGGACGGCCCGACTGAGCGTGGACGTCGAATCGGTGGGGAGTTACGCCACCTTCGACGTCGAGGCCCGGGTCGCCGACCTCGCCGCCCGCGACCGTGACAGGGCCCTCTCGCTCCGCGACCCGGCGACCTTCACCGCCCACGTCCTCCGCGACGGCGAGGTCTGGAGCCTGGAGCGGCTCGCGGTCAAGACCGCCTTCCTCGAAGCCTCGGCCAGCGGACGGATCGCCGATGGCGTCGCCCTGGAAGCCCGAATCAACCTGGACGACCTCCGTCGTCAGCTCGGCGACTGGGTGGAACTCGGCAAGGTCGAACTGGCCGGCTCGGCGAAGGTCTCGGGGACCTACCGATTCCGCCCGGCGGGCAGCGCGAAGAATGCGGCGGAGAAACACGCGGATTCCCAGGTGGAGGCGTCGCGTCGCCCGACCGACCCGACGATCCCTTCCCCCGTCTACCAGAACGACCTCAAGGCGAGCTTTCGCGACCTCCGCGTTCCGGGGGTCGCCGCCTGGTTCCTCCCCGGCAATAAAGAATGGCTGTCGGTGACCGTGGACGGGCCGGCCGAGGCGTCGGGTTGGCCCCGGGGCTGGGACCGGGTCGACGCCTGGATCGGGCTCGACACCGCACGGGTCCGCGCCCAGCTCCAATCCAAAGGGCGGAGCATTGGCATGGCGCTTGATACGAGCGATCGCTGGCCGACGGCGACCAATCCCGAGCAGTACGCCTCCGCGAGCTTGGCCGGCGACTGGACGCCCGAAGGCCGGGTTCTGACGATCGACCGTCTCAACCTGGATGTGATCCGGCCGGTCGGCAAGCGGCCCGATTCCCGGCTCCAGGCGGTCGCCCGGGGCCGGCTCGACCTGTCCAGCGGCGAACTGGTCCTCGACGCGGCCCCAGGGAATCCGGTGGCAGGGACCGCCCCACGCCCCGACCGGATCCTCGACTCCGGGCTGGAAGTCCCCGGCGCAGCCCCGGCGGTTTCGCCGGGCCAGATCGTCCTGGGCCCCGACGGGATCCGGGTTTACGGGATCGGCAAGGGGCTCCCGGCCCTCCGCGCCGAGGGGAGTCTCGTGGGCAACTCGGCGGACCTCGACGCCCTTCTGGCCGAGGTCGGCGGTCGGCAGGCCCTGGGGCTCTCGGGCCGGTGGTCCGCCCTGGCGACCGCCCGGGGGGACGCCGACGGGGTCCAGGTCGCCGGCAAGCTCGGGCTCGACGAAGCCCCGGGCCCGGGACCGAAGCCGGCCCGGCCGACCGCGATGGCCGTCCGGGCGCATTACGCCTCGGCCGGCGACCGGATCGACCTGTCCGAGTTCACCGTCTCGACTGCCTTCGGGACGCTCGACGCCTCGGGGCGGCTCGACGACCCCTCCGGCCGCCGGATGATCGACCTCAAGGGGACGCTGGCGCCCGACTTCGGGACGATCACCGCCCGGCTCGCCGACCGGGTCGAGCCGGGGGCGAAGGTCGAGGGGAGGCCCCGGGCTTTCCGGGCCTCGGGATCCCTGGCGGGCGAATCCTCCGGCGACCGGCTCCGGGGGCTCGACGCCGAGGTCGGCTTCGATCTGACCGAGGCCGACGTCTACGGGATGCGGTTCGGCCCGTCGCCGGTGGTCCTCCGGGCCAAGGACGGCCGGCTCAGCTTCGACCCGATCAGCACCACGCTCAACGAGGGGCACGTCCGGCTCGAACCCGAAATCGACCTCGGGGCCCCGGGCGGCCCGGTCCTCCGGCTGGCCAAGAACTCGGCGATCCGCGAGGCCGAGATCAACGACGAGGTGTCCCGCCGGGTCCTGGCTTACGTCGCGCCAATCCTCGACCAGGCGACCCGGGCCCGGGGCCTGGTGAGCGTCGACCTCGACCACGCCGAATTCCCGATTGGCCCCGGGCGAGCCCGCCAGGTGAAGCTGGAAGGGGCCGTGGTCTTCGAGGACGTCGAGTTCGCCCCCGGCCCGCTCGCCAACGACCTCCTCGGGGCGATCGGCCGCCGGGACGCCAGCCTCAAGCTCGACCGGCCCGTCACCCTGACCATCGCCGAGGGCCGGGTCAACCAGCGCGGCCTGGCCGTCCCGATCGGCGACCTGACCCGGATCGAGCTGGCCGGCTGGGTCGACTTCGACCGGAACCTCGCCCTGACGGCCACCGTACCCGTGACCCCCGCGATGCTCGGCAACAACCCGCTCCTGTCCGACATCGCCGCCGGGTCCCAGGTCCGGCTCCCGATCGGCGGGACGCTCGACCGGCCGAGGATCGATCAGGACGCCTTCACCGCCAATCTCCAGGATCTGGGCAAATCACTGCTCACCCGAGGGGCGACCCGGGGCGCGATGGAACTCCTGATGCGGCTCGGCCGGCCCCGGGATCCCGACGCCCCGCCACCCCCGCCCCGGATGACGCCCCAGGAGCGGAGGAACCTCCGGCAGGAAAAGAAGGCCATCCGCCGGGGCGAAATTCCCCCGCCGCCCCCCGGAAATTCCGGTCGATGAGCGAGTCTCCCGAGAAGACACGCCGGGGTCGGCTGATGGTGGAAGCAATCCCCGATCCGACCCATCCTCATCCCTGACCCATCAACAATCCCCCGATCGACGGTCGAAGCGACCAATCCCCCTGGGTTGGATCGCCATTTGCCCTCCAGAGTCCCGGCCGCCGTGGCGGACGCCGCGACCTCGCCCGATCGCGACCCGGCCGGCCCTCGGATCGCAACGTCCGGACGGGGCCTTATCCGCGGCCCCGTCGGGCATCTTCGCGAGGAGCACCCCGATGACGATGATTCCCTGCTGGGCCCGCCCCGCCTTGATCCTGGTCGCCCTCGGGCTGCCGGGCGTCCTGGGCTGCAATGACCTGAACTCCTCCCGCGACGATCGGACCGGCCGAGGGGCAGGCGACCAGCTCCCCAACACCGGCTCCGGGGCCCAGGGCACGAACGCCACCACCGGCGAGATCACCACCGGAGGTCCCGGCTCCAAGGTCGTCGGCAAGAACATCACCTCAACCGAGGGGGCCCCGAGCGGAAGCACCCCCTACGGCGGCGACGGAGCCGGCGCCGCGCCCCCGGTCACCCCGGCCAAGGGGGCTCCAGCCTCGGGCGATTCCAACTCCGGGCAGACCATCGGCAAGGATCAGGGCCCCGGCGCCGACGCCAGCACCGGCTCGGCCAAGCCCAGTGGCGGGGCCAGTGGCCCGGGGACCGGCACGCCCCCTCGCTGAGGCCCCCGACCACCCGACCCGCCTCGCAGAGATGAGCCGGTCGCGGCGGGATCAGCCGATCTCCGCCGCCGCCGGCTCCTTGGTCGCCGTCCGATCCAGGAGGACGGCCACGGTCATATCGCCCGAGATGTTGGAGGTGGTCCGACAGCGGTCGAGGAACCAGTCGATCGTCAGGAGGAAGGGGATCTGCTCGGCCGGCAAGGCGACGGCGGCGAAGATCAGTGGGAGCGTGACGAATCCCCCCGATGGGATGCACCCCGCGCCGATGCTGGCCACGACCGTGGTCAGGACGATCACGATTTGGTCCATGAACGTCATGTCGCGGCCCAACGCCTGGGCCATGAACAGGACCACGGCCGCCTGGTAGAGCGCCGTCCCGTCGTTGTTGAAGTTGGTCCCCACGCAGGCGGCGAGCTGGCTCGACTGCCGCGAGACGCCCAGCCGGCCCTGGAGCGCCTTCAGCGTGACCGGCATCGTCGCCCCGGTGCTCGCCGTGCTGAACGAGGTGGCCATCACGTTGGCCGCCCCCCGGAGGAACCGGACCGGCGACATCCGCGCGAAGACCGCGAGCTGGATCAGATACCAGGTCACCTGGCAGGCCAGCCCGCCCAGGACGACCCCGATGAACCAAATCAGCGACTTGAAGATGTCCAGGCCGCTCCGCATGATGTTCGCCGCCACCACGCCAAAAACCGCCAGCGGGACCAGCGCGACCACCCAGAGCAAGACCCGCATCAGCAGCTCGAATCCAACCGTCACCAGGTCGATCACCACCTGATGCGACGTCTCCCCCCGGGCCCGCTGCTCGTCGCGGATCCGGGCCAGGCCGATCCCCAGCGCCAGGGTGACGATCACCAGTTGCGCCAGGTGGTTCTTGGCAAATGAGTCGCCGATACTCTCGGGGACCAGCTCGTAAAGGAGCTTCGTCAGCCCCTTCGGCTCCGGCTTGGCCCCGGGAAGCGGCTCTGCGACCGTCGTCGCGGGGACCTCCGACAGCCGGGCCCCGACGCCGGGATGGACCGCGTTGGAGAGCCCCAGGCCGATCGTGATCGCCACGATCGTGTTCACAAGATAGTAGAACATCATCCGACCGCCCTGCCGGCCCCGGATGTCGTTGGTGACGATCGCGCTGAGGATCGCCAGGACGACGAGCGGCGTGGCCAGAGCCTTCAGGGCCCGGATGATCAGGTTGGGCAGGAGGTCGAGCTGCTCCGCGACATCCACCCCGCCGACGAACTTCGGCAAATACAGGCCGACCGGCACGGCCAGGGCCGCCGCACCGATCACCCAGACGTAAAGCGGGATCCCGCCGGGCCGGCTCTCCGGATCGTCGGCGATGGTCGAAGTGTCTTGATCCGCCTGAGCCATCGGTGCTCCCGTCGCTGTTTGGCCCCGGGGAGGGAGCACGGACCTGACCGGACCAGAACCGAGGCCGTTCTCGGCTTGCCCGGCGATCTTAACGCCTGGCCGGAGCCCCGGCAACGAGGTGACCTCGGCCGGTCATCAGTTCCCCCCGGCCTTGATCTTGGCCACGAAGTCGGTCCAGAGTTTCCCCTCGTCGACCGAGGTCACCCAGTCGATCGTCCCCCGGGGGTTGTCGAGGTCGAAGGTCAGGTCATCCCGGAGGCGGGGCCGGGGGCGGGTTTCGGCCCTGGCCAACCCCAGGAGGTAGGCCACGGTCACCTCGTCCCAGATCGGCCAGACGATCGGCGAGCCGGTGTCGGCCTGCGCGAGCTTGGCGTTCTGGCCGATCCAGAGGTCGAAGCGGGCCAGGAGTTCCTTGGCCGGGTCGGGAAGCTGGGCGAGCAGGGTATGGGCCCGATCCGGGGTCATCCGGAGGGCCCGGCGGGTGATCTCCGCGTCCCCGATGACGATCGGGACCCGGGAGTCAAGCAGGACCCGCCAGGCGATCGGGTCGTTCTTGACGTTCCAGGGATCGCCCCCCCGGGGATAGCCCTCGAAGGCCATGGCGACGAGCTGGACGCGGTCGGCCCAGGACGGGTCGGTCAGGAGGGCCGAGGCGACGTCGGTGGCCGAGCCGATCACGATCACCACGAGCCGGGAGTCGGGCGACCGGCCGCGAGCCTGCTCGAGCAGGAAGTCGACGCCCGGATTGGCCAGCGGCTTGCCCGGATCGGGCAGGGCCTTGCTCGAACCGACCAGGACGCCCGGCCGGGCCCGCGCCGGGAACTTGGCGATCAGCTCGCGGGCGAATCGCGCCGAGGTCTCCGCGGCCGGCGGGGCGAGGTTGGGGGCGTGGGTCGTGACGACCCCCCGGAGGTCGAACTCGGGCGAGAGCGCGAGGTGGGCCAGGGCCCACTGGTCGTCGGTCTCGGCTCCGATGTCGGTCGTCAGGACGACCGCCCTCCGATCGGCGGGACCGAAGCCCAGGACCCCGGCCGCCAGAACGATCGCGATCGACGTGTTCATCGCCCATCCCCGGAGAAATGGCTCATCGCCCGCCCCAGACCTCGATCATAACCGGCGCGGGCCCGGGTTGCGCGAGGATCGCCCTCCGACTCCCGGATCGGGTGTCCCCGGGGGATCCGGGTGGGCCGCGTTCCCCGGCTTGGCCCCGCCCCGGCCCCCGCGTATGATGGGCGGCTCACCCGTTCACCATCGGACCCCAAGGCGTTGCAATGACCCCCGGCCGGACATCGCTGGAAGCACTCATCGCCGGCTGCGGCTTGACCCTGGAAAGCGAGCAGATCGACCAGATCTGGGCCTATCACCGGATGCTCCGATCCGCCAACGCCGAACTGAACCTCACGCGGATCCACAACTTCGAGAACATGGTGCTCAAGCACTATGTCGATAGCCTCCTGGTCCTGAACCACGTCGAGCTTCCCTCGCCGCTGATCGACATGGGCTCCGGGCCGGGCCTGCCGGGGATCCCCTTGAAGATCGCCCGGCCGGGCGTCTCGATGATCCTGGCCGAGCCTCGGGGAGCCCGGGCCGAGTTCCTCGAAGGGGTCTGCGCCCGGCTCAAGCTGGCCGACATCGAGGTCTTCGCCGGCAAGGTCGGCCCGAAGTTCCCCAAGCGGGTCCAGGGCATCATCACCCGGGCGGTCGGCTCGATCCCCGAGACGCTCGACCGCGTGGCCGCCTGCCTGGAGCCCGGCGGCCGGATGATCTTCATGAAGGGGCCCGACTGCGACGCCGAGATCGCCGAGGCCCGGACCTCCCACGTCTCGACCTTCCGCCTCGTCCTGGACCGGGCCTACTCGATCCCCAACACCCCCCACGACCGCCGGCTCGTCGTCTACGAACGGCTCGAAGGCGAGGCGGCAAACCCTTTGACTCGATCAGCTTATGGCGGATCGATCCGCGAGGTGGCCAGCGAGTCGAACCCCTCCTACCGGCTGGCCCTCGACCTTCTCACCGGCAAGGGGATCCGGAAGCATGGGATGGCCCTCTTATCCGGGCCCCGGGTGGTCGCCGAGGTTCTCGGACGCTTCCCCGACCGGGTCGAAGCCTGGCTGACCGACTCCCAGGGCCCCGCCCCACCCGAGTCCGACGCCCTCCCGACCTGGCTCCGCCTGGCCGATCCCCTGTTCCGGGCCCTCGATAGCGCGGGGACCCGATCCCCTCTGATCCAGGTCCGGGTTCCCCAGATCCCCCCGTTCTCCGCCGGGGCCCCCTGGCCGGCTGGCTGCACCCTGTTCATCCCGTTCCAGGATCCCGAGAATGTCGGGGCCGTGATCCGGTCGGCC
>JAABUV010005140.1_pt1 | contig 15100 bp, 13 predicted proteins | sample 5559971 | NCBI WGS metagenome assembly JAABUV01 (sample SAMN10711881, study PRJNA513362) | rock metagenome | isolation source: Antarctica rocks | place: Antarctica: Victoria Land, Knobhead nord | collected 2015-12-19
TCTGCCTCAGATGCCACCAATCCAGGAGCATCATGGTGGCTGGTACCGGCGCCACCAGCGTCCGCAAGAAGGCGCGGATCCAGCGGGCGCCATCGGCGAGCAGCAGCAGGGAGCACCCTGGACCGACACGGTAGGCGCGAAAAAGCCTTGTGATCTCAACCTGTAGACAACGATCACCCTGGGGGTGTACGCCCAAACCCCAGAAATTTCCGTCAGGCCCTCCCGCCGCCTGACCTTTCCAGAGAAGAGCCGATAGACGGAAAGTTTGGGGCGTCTCCCTGAGCAGATAGCCTGAGACGAGGTCCGCAGAGGCCATCATGCCACCCCTCAAAACCGCAATGTTCCCGTGTGGAAGAGTGCGCTCGCCCTAGCACGCCCCATGGTGAGCCAGCGTACAGTGATCGAGTGGGTTAGCGTGCCCGAGGCATGCTGGTACTGACCTCCCTGTGGCTACGTGGGCTCTGCGCCTACCCACTGCTGCATGTGATCTCTCGTGGACAGAAATTTCTGGGGTTTGGGCGTACACCCCCATCACGCGCCAGTACAGCGGCAGTGGGCACACCGAGAAGTTCCATGATCTGCTGGTGGCCCGCCGGCAGAAAGGTCAGGGGCGCCACTGGTCGCAGGAAACGAGCGACGCGCTGGCCGCTCTGCGCACGCTGTTGCTCAACGACGGCTGGGCGCGCTATTGGCAGGAGCGGCAGGTCTTACCCTTACTTGCCAGTTGACCCGGCACTTATGCGCGCTAACCAATCCGACGGCTGCGCAGTTCCTCGATCAGAGCGGTCACCAGAGCGAGGCCGTTGTCCGTGCTCAGGGCGGTCGGCAGGAGCCACGTGGCCAATTCTCGGTAGACGTGAGCGTCGAACGGTCGGGAGCCGAAGGTCTGTTGGAGCAGGAGCAGGTGTTCCCGCCGTGTGGTCGCGCGGTCCGTCGCGTCGTCGGCCATGAGGGCAGGGTCCAGATGCAGTTGGGTGGCAACAAAGGCGAGAAGCGTGGGGGGCACGTGCTCCTCGGCATGGAGGGGACGGCCTGGGTAGCGCAGATAGCACAGCTGGACGCTGAACCCCAGCTGCTTGTGGGGGCGGCGCCGCTGAGCGATCACGCTCAGGTCCTCCGCAGTGAGGGTGTGGTAGCGGACCATGTCGCGTTCGCTCAGTTCAGGCGGCGCGGTGAAGGGAATGCGCTGGGCGGGAGAGAGGACGGCGCGTGTGGGCATGAGGCACTCCAGCGGGGCGCTACACAGGATGCTGAGGGGCCGAGAGCGTGAGTTAGCCGCCCAACCGGGCGAGTTGCTCTTTCACTTGCTCACGGCTGGCCTGCGTGTAGCGGGCGGTGGTGCTAATAGCGGGCGTCCCCCTGGTGGTGATATGGCCCAGGTAGTACGCTACCTCCTCCAGGCTCCAGCCGGCGGTGCGGGCGCGGTGGGCGAAGTCGTGCCGTAGATCGTGAAAGGTGACGTCGTGGATATAGGCCCACTCCTCTCTGGTGGCCAGCGCTTTCACACTGCGGAACCAGTGGTGGATGCCTGCTTCCGTCAAACGCGGAGCCCGTTGGGAGGTGAAGACATAGGGGCTCTCCGGGTCACGGCCACCATGGTGGCAGGGTTTCGCGCCACATGCAGGTCCTGCGTATCTAGACCGAGATGGGTTCTCTTGAGTGTCTCAATCTAGATGCGCACTGGAGCAGAGTGGGCAGAGACCCTGTTCGTACAGGGCCATGATGGCGGCGCGCCGCCGCAAGACCCTGGTCCTCTGCCGGCGCTGCCACCACCTTCTGCACGCGGGGACACTCCCTGATCGACGAAACTTCCAGTCGGGGTAAGTGGAGAGCCGTGTGCGCTGACAAGGCGCATGCACGGTTCGGAGGGAGGGTGACGGTCAACCCGGTTACGGGTGGCCGCTCCCTACCCTACACCTGCACCACGTCAGCCGCTTTCACGGCAGATAGGCCCTGGAGAGCTGGGTGCAGTGACAAGCTGCACGCCCAGTTCGGAGAGGGCTGGTTGGAAAAGGAGCGCGCACGTGCTACCTCGCTAGCCAGCTACTCTACTTGCACGTCCGGTTCGAAAGGGGAGGGGGCAGCGGCAACGCTGTTCCCTTACCCAACCGATGGAAAAGGGTCGAGAGATACCTCGCCAGCGGCCTACTCTACCCAGCATACGCGTGATCACGGCAGCCGGGTAATATCTCGCCGCCCCACTGCACCCTTGAACCATGTGCTATCCTGTCATGGGCAGGAGTGAAGATCAAGGAGGACCTGACATCATGCCGCAGCCGTCCTTTTACTGGGGTGTGGGCCTTGAGAACTGCTGGATGGCCGAGCATGATGAACCAAATCGCTCGCCCAAGCGGCTGCTCGACGTCTTCCTACAGATGCAGCACTATGCCGTGTGGCGCGAGGACCTGGACAAGGCCGCTGACCTGGGTGTGACCGCCATCCGCTATAGTGTGCCCTGGTATAAGGCCAATCCCCGGCGGGGCGTCTATGACTGGGCCTGGATCACTGAGGCACTGGACTACATCGTCAATCACCTGAACATTGTGCCGGTCGTCGATCTCATCCACTATGGCACCCCGCTGTGGATGGACAATGGCGTCCTCAATCATGCCTATCCTGAGCACATCGCTGACTATGCCGCCGCCTTCGCACGGCAGTTTCGCGGCCTAGTCACACACTACACGCCGCATAACGAACCCCAGGTCGGCGCCACCTATTCCGGCCTCACAGCCTACTGGCCACCCTATCTCACAGGGATTGATGGCTGGCTGCGCGTTGGGCGCAACATTGCCACGGGCATGGTCTTGACCACAGAGGCGCTGCGCACTGAGTTATCCGACGCCGTGGTGATCTCGGCCGATTGCCTGGCCAGTCCGCACCCCGATCAGGTCCAGGCGCAACTTGGCGGGTTCGTGCCGGAGGAGGTGCGTGCCGACTTCGCATACCAGGTTCGCACGTTTCCAGCGTCGCTAGCCTATGGCGCGGTATCCCCCTCCGGTCCCTTTGCCGCGATGCTCCGCGATGCCGGCATGCCCGAGCCTGAGCTTGCCTGGTTCACCACACATGCGCAGGCTCCTGACATAGTTGGCCACAACTTCTATCCTGCGTGCTTTGAGAACACAACAGGGCTCGATCACGGCAGGCTGAAGGCAGCGACCGATGAGTTAGAAGCACGCTTGCAGCAGGCCGCCCTATTCTTCCACCGCCCGACTTATCTGACTGAGACCAGTGCCGGCCATACCGACGAGCAGAAACGCGCCTGGATGCACGCCGCTCACGAAGCCATCACCCGGCTGCGCGCTAGGGGCATACAGGTGGTCGGGATGAACTGGTGGCCCCTCTTCGAGACGCTGCAATGGGACTATCGCGATACCACGAGGACCGTTGCCGAGTCGATCCGTCCTGGCGGCTGGAACAATGGACTGTATCTGATCGAGGAGCAATTCGACGGCACGCTGGCCCGCGTACCCACCGGTGCTGTCGCTGCGTACCGAGACCTCATCGCTGCGGCCAGCACCCGCTAGGCAATCAGAGGGCCTGTTGCCAGCGCCATGCTCAGGGTCTCTGCCCACTCTGCTCCAGTGCGCATCTAGATTGAGACACTCAAGAGAACCCATCTCGGTCTAGATACGCAGGACCTGCATGTGGCGCGAAACCCTGATGCTCCCTCTCCGACGGGACGGGGGGAGACGGACGCCAGCGACGGCCTGCGCCCACCCGTCGCGCGATACGCCGCAGTCGCGTTCCTGCACCGCAGTCAGACGCAGCCCGGATGCGGCGCCCCTGCTATGCCCCCTACCGCGCCTCGCATTCCAGCAGCGACACACCCGGCAGGGGCAACTCGAACGATACCGTGATGTCCTCCAGGGCGGGATCGACCACCCGCTCCGGCGCGCACATCTCCAGGCCCGCGCGCGCGCGGATGGCCGCCCGTTGCCCGGGCCCCGGGTCTTGCGACCGGCCCGCCGCGACCCAGGCGCTGTAGCTGTTGCTGCGCGTGTGGTCGATGCGGTAGTGGCGCAGCCGCAGCGGTCGGCCCTCCTGGGGCAGGTGGCGCAGCGCGACGGTGACCGAGGCCGCCCCCTGTCGATATTGATCGTCGCAGTGGTGCCAGACCAGGATCGCGACGCGGCCCCGCCCGTCCGTCGCCGCCAGCGCGTCGATCTCGGGCCGCTCGTCGGCCCCGTCCGGCTCCGCGCGCGCGCCGCCGCGGTCCACCTCCACGTGCAGTCGTTGGTCGGGCAGACGCGCCAGCATGCGGTAGGCGTTGAGCAGCGGCGTGGCGATGTCGGCGGCGGTGAACAGGCTGCGTGTCCCCTTGAAATAGCGGTCGCCCTCGAAGTACCAGGACCACGTCGTGGCCGCGTGGACACGGGCCAGGCCTAGCCCGTCGAGGTCCAGTAGCTTCTTCATCAACTGGATCTGGAAGACGGGGTAGTACGCCGTGTTGCGATAGCCGAAGTTGGCGTTGTCGTAGATGCCCCAGTGCGCCGGCACCGAGGCATCGCACTCGTCGACGAGCACCGGCAGGTCGCGGAATCGGACATGGCGCGCTATGGCGGTCAGGTTGCCGCGGATCTCCGTGAGCATCTTGCGGGTGCTCGGCGATGCCCGTTCAGCTGTGGCGGCCCCCGCCGGCCCGCTCGGGCCGTACGTGCGCCAGGGATGGAACGCCGCTCCCTTCGTGTGGAAGGAGACAAAGTCGAGCCGCGTGCCCTGACCGCCCGTCGCCGCGTTGCGACCGGTGGCACAGTGGTCGAGGAACCGCTCCAGGAAGGGGACACCCGGGCCGGTCGTGGCCGGCCCGCCCACCCGAGCCTCGGGTAGGACGCCTGTCACCGCGGCGACCGTGACGTCGTAGAGCCGGCAGTACTCCTCCACGGTGCCCTGCCAGTAGCCGATGTCGGGCTCGTTCCACACCTCCCAGTACCAGGACCGGACCACGTCGCAGCCATAGCGATCGCTGTAGCGCCGCACCGTGGCGGCGACCAGATCGTGCCAGCGCCGCAGGTCGCGGGGCGGCCACGCCCACAGCCCCGCTTCATATGCGCTGTACACCGACGGCATGGGCGTGAGCGCGAGTGCGGCCGACCCGGGGACCAGCGCCTTCGGGCAGAAGCCCAGTTCGACGATGGGCCGGCACCCATGGTGGACCCAGGCGTCGAAGACCGGGTCGATCACCGACCAGTCGTAGACGGGTTGGCCCGTGGCATCTTCGTGATAGACGTTGCCGCTGCTCCAGTGGGGCAATCCCCGTCCTGTCCCACTCGTATACAGGTTATGGGCACGGACGGTGTACGGCACCTCCATGACGGTGTGCATGGTGGCGAGATTACGCCGGCCGCGCGGGGTGGCCGTCCAGTTCAGCTCGTCGTAGCCAAAGCTGGCCCAGATGCGGCGCAGAGGCCCGGACCAGTGCCGGCAATCCACCACCACCCGTGCCGTGTCCGTGGTCGCTCCCATCGCTCTGGTGCTCCTTATCGTGGCGCCGTCGCGCCAGACCGCCGTGCGGCGGTGGCGTCGATCTGGTTGGGGCGCGCCGGGCGCCGTCGGGGGCACATCGACCGGGCCGCCGCTGCGCTCCGCCTCGTAAATTGCCCGGATTACGGCGAGCGAGGGGAGCGCATCCTCGCCGGTGATAACTGGCGCGCGCCCCTGCCGCACGGCGTGGACCATGTCCTGGATCTGCAGGAAGTGGCCGACCGCCGTGCCCTCCCCCGCGCCGGGCAGGGCCAACTCCTCGGGCGTGGGCTCACCCTGCGCGCTGCCCTCGAGCTGCCAGCGGGCAATCCGATAGTCCTCCAGCACGATCGTGCCCCGCTCCCCGTGCAACTCGATGCGGTCGCCCTGGTCGGGGTAGACCGAGGTGGTCTGCTCGATCACCCCCAACGCGCCCGAGGCGTACTCACAGACGGCGATCGTGGTGTCGTCGGCCTCGATGTGCCGGTGGCGCAGGTGGCGCGCGTAGCCCTGCACCCGCATGATCGGGCCTGCGATCCACAGCATCAGGTCGACGCCATGGACACCCTGATTGATCAACGCGGCGCCGCCTTCCCCGTTCCAGGTGCCGCGCCAGCCCGAGTCGCTGTAATAGGAGGCAGGCCGCCACGCCTTAAAGGCCATGTCGGCCACCAGCAACCGGCCGAGGTCGCCGCGATGGACGGCGTCGCGGGCATGCCGGGCGCCGAAGACGAAACGGCGGTTGAAGATGCTGGCGAGCTTGACGCCGTGCCGACCGCAGATGGCGATCAGCTCGTGGGCGCGCTCCAGGTCCAGCTCGATCGGCTTCTCCACGATGACATGCTTGCCGGCTTCGGCCGCGGCGCGGCCGACCTCCAGGTGCAGGGCGGTGGGCAGGCAGATGCTGACCACGTCCACGTCCGCGCGCCGCACGACAGCCTGGTAGTCGGCGATCCACGTCGCACCGTATGTCTCGGCGAGCGGCCGCCCCCGCTCTTCGCGCAGGTCGCAGACGACCGTGAGCGCGGCGCCCTGGGCCTGGTGGATGAAACGCGCATGGGTGGGGCCCACCAGCCCCGCCCCGATCACGGCGAAGCGCACCGCCCTGTCCATGGCTCGCACCTCCTCTTGTCCTACTCCACCGGCATCACGCGCGGCGCCAGGGCGTTCCACCCCAGTTCGGCAGTGCTGGCACACCGCAGCACCGCGCGCAGGCCGAGCCACATCCCATCCATGCTCCGCTTGGCCGCGCGAGCGTCCCCGGCGGCCGTGGCCTCGGCCAGCGCCTCCACCTGGAGATCGAGCGTCTCGGCGTGGGCCTGCGCCAGCGCGGCCAGCCGTCGCACCTCGCCGGCGTAGCGTCTGGCCACCTCGGTGGTCGCCGCATCTGGGCTGGGGGCGGCGTCGCCCTGGCCGCGCCAGCTACCGTACCGCGGCGGCAGCTCCGCGCCGGCGCCGGCGTAAAACGTGTGGGTGGGCTCGACGTGCGGCGCCACGCTCAGGTACACCACGCACGGTGCCGCGCCAACGGCGTGGAGGGTGCGCATGCGCCGGGGCGCGACGTAGATGAGCTGGCCGGGGCCGCAGGTGACCCGCTCATCCTCCACGAGGAATTCGCAGTGTCCCTCCAGCACCAGGAAGATCTCGCCACCCAGGTCGTGGCTGTGCAGACCGCCGGCCTGCCCGGGCTCCATCCGCAGGAACCGCGCGCGGATCTCCGGATGCACCTCAAGGTTCTCGATGTCATGCTGGTAGTCGTAGACGCGGATCGGCATAGAATGCTCCTTTCTCCAGGTCTCCAGGTCTCCAGGATGAGTCTACAATGAGTCCCCCGCGTCGGCGGACGGGGGCAGCTCGGAGGGCACCCACAGGGCCGCCACATCCTCCCCCCGCTCGTCGCGCGCCTTCAGGTCGCGCAGGAAGTCCACGAACCCGACGGACGGAGTCCAGCCGAGGACACGCGCGGCCTCCGACAGATCGTGCTGCTCCACCCGCTCGGGTAGGAGGATGCTGTATTTCCGCAACAGGTCGCGCGCCCCTGGCACCCGCTCGTCGCACCAGTCGGGTCCTAGCGTGCGGAAGTCCGCCACCACAGGGGCGGGCATCCCGTGGGCAGTATGCACGATCGTCGTAAAGAGATCGAAACGGCGGTCGATCACCGCGCGCAACGCGGCGACCGTCGCCGCCGCGACATCCCGGCGGTCGACCCCGTTGCGGAGCAGGCCCGCGCCGAAGTCCAGGTAGGGACGCGGGACGAACGCGTGGTAGCGCAGTACGGCCACGGACGTCCCGGTCATCTGCTGGAAGGCGCGGCACAACTCCTCACCGATTACCTTGGTGACGGAGTACACGCTGCCCCAGCCGTAGGCCATGGACGACGCGAAGACCAGGGCCCCGACCCCCAGTTCCCGGCACGCCTCCAGCACATTGAACGTGCCGTCGACGTTGACGGCGAAGATGGTGGCGTCGCTCACCGGCGGCTGATGCCCCGAGTGCCAGGCCGCCAGGTGGATCACGGCGTCCATGTCCTCCACGGCGCACCGCACGTCGCCCGGTGTCCGGGTGTCACAGCGGACAAAGTCCCCCAGGCCGCGATCCTCCTGCGCGGGCGGCGCGATATCCGCCAGGCGCACCTCGTATCCTGCCGCGACCAGATCCCGGCACACCACCTGGCCGGCGACGCCGCAGGCGCCCGTCACCACCACCCTCATCGACGCTTTCTCCTCTCACATACGCATGCCTGTCGGGACGCCGCACCGGGCCTCCACGCGGATGTTCCCCACCCACCCCCACCCCAACAGGAGGAGGGCGAGCGCGGCGCCCAGGATGCGCGCGGCCTGCGCGTCGGTCACGGGCCGCCTGTCCCAGATGCGGTGACCGCGAATCTCCATGGCCCCGAAGCCCAGGATGGTGGCCTCATAGCCTGCCCGACCCAGCATTCGTCGTTCCATCATCGCACACTCCGCGTCTTCAATGAACCCCGCTCCCGATAGATGAGCGGTTTGGCACATAGGTCTTCGCGTCTCGCCCGCCCTGTCCTGCGCTCGCTCGACCATACCTAGCCTCGTCGCGGGCGGACCGGGCGCCGCGCGGTGGTCAAGTTCGCCGCCGTCCCCGGACCATCCGGCGTTGGTCGTACAAGCCGCGTGCCGCGCAGCCCTCACGATGCGCCCGTCGCGCTCTCCATCGCGGCGGCGAAGGACGTCACGCCGCGTCTACGTATGTGCCACATTCAACAGGCCAGCCCGGACCGGCTGACCGAAGTTGGGCGTGCCGTCCCTGTTCCACGAGAAGGGCTGCGCCCGCGTCGTCCGGCCATCGTAGGTGAACGCGTCCGTGTCCTTGGCGTGGTAGACCATCCAGCTCTGTTTTCCGTCGGGCGCGGTCGTGAACGAGGCCCGCCCCGGTCCGAAGACTCCGTTGGCGCGGCTGTAGGTGAAAACGGGTCCGGCCTTGCGCCACGACCGGCTGTCCAGTGGGTCGCCGCGGCCGTCGTACATCAGCCGTCCCAGGCAGTAGGTGTAGTCCCCCGTGTCGCTGCCCGAGTAGATCACGAAGGTCTTGCCCTGGTGGTAGAGCGGCTCCGGCCCCTCCGCCACGGGATAGGCCGACTGGCCGGAGCCGCCGCCTATCTCCCACGGCTGGTCGGGGTAGATAAGCTGCCTCTCGGCGCCGACCTGCGTCACAGGGTCGCGCAGCGCCGCGATGTAGGTGACGTTGGCGCCGACCTCTTCGACGTACATGACGTAGAGCTTGCCGTTCAGCCGCAGAATAGAAGGATCGATGGTGGTGGTAGCGGACGTACCGCCCAACTGTCCCTTGAAGGTGTAGGGGCCGAGCGGGTCGGCGGCCGTGCTCTCCAACACGTAGATGCGGTGGCCCTGGTTCGTGTTGTCGGGCGACGCGGTGAAGTAGAGGAACCAGTGGGGCGCGCCGCGATAGGGCAGCAGGAACAGGGACGGCGACCAGACCTGCTGAGCGGGCTGGCCGGGGCCGGGCGTCCACACCGTCGTCGGCGCCGAGTCGCGGATCTTGCCCAGCGTGGGGGCGTGCCAGACGTCGAGCGAGCCGCCCGTGAAGGTGCCGGTCAGGTAGTAGCTGCCCCTGTAGCGGGTCACGAAGGGATCGGCGGCCGGCGTGACGGGGTTGTGGACGGCGCCCATCGACGACAGCGGCGCGGCCGCGGAGCCGCCACGCGCGCCCGGCGTGGTCAGGGGCATGCTGCCGTAGCGGATCTCGCAGCCGCCGGCGTCCAGGCTCGTGGCCGCCACCATGGCGAGGCTAGAGCCCGTGGCCGAGGGCAGGAGCGCGGAGCTATAATTGGCACAGTCCGGCTTCCCCTCCACCGGAATGCGGGTCGGGGCGGCCACGAGGGACCACGGGCCCGTCCCGTCCTGCTTGTTCACGAAGAGGACGCGCCCACTCTCGGGCGCGGGGGAGCCATCGCTCTTGAGCACCTCTTTGGACACCAGCAGCAACTCGCCGTGCGGACCGCCGGCCGGAGCCCAGGCTAGATAGGGGGTGTGGTTGGGGTAGCGGCCGTCCGCCGTCTGAACCCGGGGGCCCAGATCCGACGCCTTGCCCCAGTCGTCGCCGTCCGGCGATGTCTTGACGTGGGCCTCACAGTTCGTGGGGCTGCACACCTCGAAGCTCATGATGTAGCGGCCGGTGGGGAGCCGCGCCAGGATCGCCATGCCCGGCCGCGACGTGCCGTCAGCGACCGCGATGTCCACGTGCTCGGGGCCCCAGGTCCGCCCCCCGTCCGTCGAGACGACGTGCCCCAGGAACTGGCTGTACTCGGGCCGGCGTTCGTCGGAGAAGTAGCAGACGAGATGGCCGGCGCGGTCGAGCCCGAAAGACGGCTCCCAGAGCCCGCCGGCGCCGCGCGCGCAGGAGCTGAGATGCGTCCACGTGCGCCCGTGGTCGCCGCTGCGGAAGACCGTGAGCTCGTGGCCTGTCGTGTTCGCGGCCCCTTCGGATGTGCCCAGCAGAAGTGTCCCCGCAGGCGTGGCACCGAGCGCGCGCGGCGTTTCATAGATGGTGGCGCAGCACGTCCGGCCGCCGTAGGCCGTGTCCGCGACGGTGGAGAAAGGCGTCCACGACGCCCCGTTGTCGGTGCTGCGGTAGATGAGCACGCTGTCGTGGCCGTCCGCGTAGATGCCGAACGAGGCCACCAGCGTGCCATTGGCGCGCCCGCCGTGCGCCAGCCGGATGACGCGCGGATACCCCGAGAACTGCGCCGGGTCGTCGGGGCTGTAGATAACGCCGCCCCGGTGTGCCGCGGCGTGACGGGCAGCGCCAGTGTGCCGGGCGGCGACGGCCGGAGCGAACACGCTCAGACTGAGGCACAGGCACGCGGCGAGAAGCCCATGGCCAGCCCGCCCCGTCGTCACGCGAACGAAACCTGCGATCATGCGAGACATCTGGGTGCTCATTTGGTATCGTCGAGTCCAGCTGGGATGGCTGTATAGCGGTGCATCATCATGTAGAATGGCTGCGACAGGTGAGGAGAAAGGGCACTAGAGGGCGCTTTGGGCCCGTTTCTGAGCGGTTTAGAACCCTACGCGCCAACCTCACCGCGGTGCTTTGGGCTCGTTAGAGGATAAGGTCCCGTTTTCGAAGCAGCCATCAAGGCGAGAGCTGCCTGCTACGTCGGGAAGTTATCTCTTGACGGCACCTTGGCATGATTATACATCACTTACTACACTTAGACAAGGTTCAAAGGCGCTTGAAAGACATTTGGAGATAGCAGCGGACAGGGATGTGCGCAGGGTCGGAGCGGGGGGACAAGGCGTCGCTGGCGGGGGCTGCCCGCCTCGCTGTTGAGCTGGGCGCCCCCGTGCTGGGTGGGGGCACGTCCCTGCTCGATACCGACCGCGGCGTTGTGATCACACTGCTGCAACAGTACGGTCTCCGCTTCGGGATTGAGAATCATCCCGGCGTCCTAACGCCCCCTGAGATCCTGGCCAAGATCGGCGCCGACGGCCACGGTGTTATCGCCGCAACCGTCGACACGGGCTGGTATGGTACGGCGAACGCTGATGCGCCGGCGGCGATTACGCAGCTCGCTAGCCATATCGTCCATGTGCATCTCAAGGATGTGGTGTCTCCAGGCGCCCACGAGACCTGCCGCTTTGGCCAGGGCTGCGTAGGCATTGAACAGTGTGTGCGGGCACTTCAAGCAATCGGCTACGAGGGGGCCATTAGCGTTGAGCACGAACCCGCCAGCTTCGATCCGACACAAGATTGCATGGCCAACGTGCAGATGCTAGCGTCGTGGCTGGAGTCAGCCGAGTCATGAGAGGGCGTCTTGTTAGCTCAGGTTGCCCGTGTCATCTGTCGGGTGCTACTGGGCTCTGGGCCATTCGTGATGATGGGGCGCCTCATCGTAGAACGGCGTTCAGGGCTGGAGCCTGATTGAGGTCCGGTTCAGCAGGCGTGAGACCTTTGTCCCAGCCGCATTGGCGTGGGGAAAGAGCCGGGAACCGCTCTCAGCAGGGTGATGTGGGTGCGAACAGCGTCAACGACACTGGCGCGGAGTGCCCATAGCGTGGCCTGTGCTGGCTGGTTCCCTCATCCGCGCTCACACGCTGTGGAGAGAGCCTGGGACAAACCCCGGGACACAGGATCTCTGCGCGCTCTGATCACGCTGCCTCTTGGGGGTGGTCGGGGTGCCTGTGAGCCAGCGGATGAGATAACCAGCCAGCACAGCTGCAGTGTGGGTGCCTGACCCTCGACGCGTGTGCCCGCGCCTTTCAGGAGGAACGGTGATGCTGCTCACCCTGTTTGGGGCCGGGGCGGTGAGTTTCATGCTGCTCTCCTACGCGCTCGAAGACCGCGCGGCCACATGGGTGCTGGTCTTTGCCCTCGCCTGCGCCGCTTCCGCGCTCTATGGGTGGCTGGCGGGGACGTGGCCGTTCGGGGTCGTCGAGGGGCGTCTGGGCACTCGTCGCCGTCCGCCGCTGGTGGCAGCGGAGGCGCGCCTGTGAGCACTGAGTTCGCCGCCGATCATGAATCGGCCGCGCCGTCCGAGCACGCCGAAGAATGAAGAGAAGATCCCTGCTAACTGACGCGGCTCTGCTCAAGCGCGGACTCTTTCTTGAATATGCCACCCTCGGCTGGAATGTTGTGGGCGTCGTCATTGTCGGGCTGGCCGCCCTCGCTGCCCACTCCGTGGCCCTGGCCGGCTTCGGGCTCGATTCGCTGATCGAAATCTTCGCCTCCGTTATCGTCGTGTGGCACCTCACGGGCATCAATCAGCAGCGGGAGCGGCAGGCTCTGCATCTTATCGGTGGAGCCTTCTTCGCCCTCGCCCTGTATATCCTGGCGCAGACCGCCTACACGCTCATCACCCGCGGGCACCCTGCCCCGTCCGGCGGCGGCATCGTGTGGCTCGCGGCGACCCTGATGGCCATGCTGCTGCTGGCATCCGGTAAGCGGAGGACGGGGCGCGCGTTGGGCAACCAGGTGCTGCTGACCGAGGCCCGCGTCACCCTCATCGACGCCGCCCTGGCCGCCGCCGTGCTCGTGGGCTTGGTGCTGAATGCCGTCCTCGGATGGTGGTGGGCTGATCCCCTTGCTGGCCTGGTCATCGTCTATTACGGCATCAAGGAAGGGCGGGCCGCGTGGCAGGGCGAGGAGTAGCCTGGTACGGCACCTGTGCGGCGGGCAGAGGTCAGCACTGGGAAGAGAGAGCATGACAAGAATGAGGAGACTTGCTGAGTATGGCGCGTTTGATCGTCGACTCCTCCCCCTGACCCTCGCCCTCGGCCTGGATACGTTGGCCCTCTCCATCACATGAGGGCTGGCGCTCCTTCTCCCGCCACCCGAGTGTTCGGCACCGAACATCCCAGCCACACGTTAGACTGCCCGCTTGACCTCCTCCCGATCTCGGAGGAGGGGCTGAGGCACGACGCTGCCTATCTCGCTCGGTTCGCTCACCGAATCGCGCTTCTTTCTGTCCTGACACGGGGTCTTGCCGTCTGCCCGCGCGGCGCAGGGCTACCTCAGCGTCGGTTCCCTGCCTCGCGATCCTCTGCCTCAATGGTCGCCATCTCCGTGGACAGGGGGAGATGGGTCAGGCCACGCCGTCGCCCCGTGAGCACCAGACGGGTGGCCGTGCTGCCGCCAACCACGGCCAGGGGGCCGCCAACCAGTGCTACCACGAGATAGAGCCCCGCGACGAGCGGGTGTCCAGCCTGGACGAGCAGGACCGATCCGGTCATGAACGTGCTCCAGGTTGTGAAGCCGCCCAGCACTCCCACGGCCACCGCAAGGCGGGTGCGGGACCCCAGGATGTGCGCCTCATCGGCCAGCACGAACACGCTGCCCAGGCCCCCACTGCCCAGCAGATTGATCACCAGGATGGCCAGGGGCAGAGGGGCGGCCCACGTGGTGGGCACCGCAAGGCCCACGAGGTAACGCAGGCTGGCCCCGCCCCCGCCGCCGACGAAGACGAGCAGCGTGCGCAGGAGGACAGCCCGCCGGTCGTTCATGCAGGGCTCCCGCCCGGCCACACGAGTGCGGCCAGACCCAGGCCCAGCGCCGCGCCGCCCAGACCAACCACTGTGCCGCCCAGCCAGACCACCAGGGCCTGCCGCGCGCTGCCGTCGCGGGCCAGCAGCACGGTCTCCAGTGCCGCTGTGCTAAACGTGGTGTAGCCTCCCAGCACGCCCGTGCCCAGCAGCAGCAGCCCCAGGCCGCTCCCGGAACGCAGGAGCGGTGCTCCCAGGGCGAGGCCCAGGAGGACACTGCCCGTGGTGTTGATGCCACAGGTGGCCAGAGGAAAGGGTCCCCCATAGCGGCGCGCCACCATCCGGCTGATCCCGTAGCGACAGCAGGCGCCCGCGCCGCCGCCCACGAACACCGCCCCCAGGGCGAGAAGAGTCGGTCCCGCCATGCGCTACGTGTCCCCTCTGTCCGCCGGCAGGATCGTGTGCCCGCGGTACACCCTGCGATCAATCACATCTGCCAGGACCACGTCTGCCTCTGGGAACTCACGCATCACCGCATCCTCTCCTGTTCGTCGGTGCGCCCCTGCCCACAGGCACCGACGACAGCGGGGCCACTGACGAGACGCACGGGGCACATAGAGAAGGATACACAGGCTGACAACCCTGCTACAATCGAGAGAGCCCACGCAGTGCTGGGGCACGGTCCTGACGAGACGCAGCCGTGATACGGCGGGCATCTCCCTGGAGGAGAGTGCCACGACGGAGGAGAGGTGACCGGTGGAGAGTGCGTTTGATGTCCGTCTTCTTCCCCTTATCTTCTCGCTCGGACTGGATACGTTGGCCCTCTCCATCGCGTTAGGGTTGGCGCCCCTCCCGCCACGCACGCGCCTGCGCTTGGCCCTCACTTTCGCGGCCGCTGAAGGTCTCATGCCCGCTGTGGGCCTGCTGATCGGGCGTCCCCTCGGTGCGGCCGTTGGGGGAGGGGCCGTGTACATCGCCGGCGCGCTGCTCATCGCCACCGGCCTCTGGCTGCTCCGTGAGGCCCTGGAAGAGGACGATGACGACGATGATGCGGGCGGCGAACGCGGCAAAATCCTCAGCGCAGCCTCCGCGCACGGCCTGCCGCTGGTGGGCATAGCGCTCTCGATCAGCCTTGATGAACTGGCGATGGGCTTCTCCTTCGGCGT
>JAABUV010005141.1_pt1 | contig 15098 bp, 16 predicted proteins | sample 5559971 | NCBI WGS metagenome assembly JAABUV01 (sample SAMN10711881, study PRJNA513362) | rock metagenome | isolation source: Antarctica rocks | place: Antarctica: Victoria Land, Knobhead nord | collected 2015-12-19
TATGGTCACCGCCGGATTTCTCGATGTCCCGGACGATGACCGACACCGTCGTAATGCCGTTACGCTTGCTCAAACGATTCGTGGAGACTCTCTCGCTTGCAGCTTGAGATGCGGAAAGTCGAGCTTACGACTGCGGTCCTGCGCCACGACACACCGCGCGTGAAACAGCTCCTTGAGGCAGGTGCCGATCCCAACGCGCCGTTGCGCCTGACGCTGCAAAGCATACCGAAGGACGGCAGCGCCATCTCCAAGGACACCCTCGACGACGTGAAGGGCATCGTGAACAACCTTCCCCCGGGCGCCGACATCAACGCGCCGCTTCGCGGCGTCAAGGGTGCTCCCACCGCGCTCGACTTTGCCGTCAGGAACCTCACGGGCGGGAACGGAGCTCTCGACCTCATTAAAACGCTCGCCAATGACGGCCGCGCCGACCTCGCCAAGGCCGACGGGAACGGCAAGGCACCGCTGGACATCACTAAGGGTCCAAGGTTGGGGTCCAATAAGCAAGCCTACGACGACGTGGAGAAGTATCTCCACGGCAAGGTGGACGGCGAACTGCGGCGGGCGGTGTTCGACGGCAACGAAGGTCGCATCAAGGAGTTGGTGCGGGCGGGCGCGGACGGGGCGGCGGAGGTCAACGCCGACCCATCAAAGGCCGGCGGCGTCACGTTGCTGGCGATCGCCGCCGCCGCGGACAAGCCCAAAATAGTGCGGGAACTGCTCGACGGCGTCGCCCACGACAAGCAGGCGGCGCTGGTCAACAAGAAGGACGCTAGCGGCAACACCGCCCTGCACGCGGCGGCATTCAGCGGCAGCAACACGTCGGCCAAAATCCTCAAGGCGGCGGGCGGCGACGACAAGATCGCCAACGACGAAGGGCAGGTTCCCAACGACATCGGTGGCCTGCAGAAGCGGTTCCTCCCCCTGGTGGCGGCCGGTGCCTATGCCATCGCTGCCACCAGCGCCTCGGCGGCGTATCTCTGGTGGACGAGCTCCAAAGGGTCGGGCGATCCTGCCCCAAAAACGTTCGATTTAGAGGCGCCCGGCGCCACTAGCGCCAAGGAGCTGCCGCTGCTCACGGAGGCGCTGCTGAACGGCAACCAGGACGACGCGACGTGGCGGCTTACCAAGGGCGCCGACCCGAAAAGCGAGTTCGCGCCGGGCATCAGCGACCTGACCTACGCCGTAAGCGCGGGCCAGGCGGACACCGTCAAGGCGATTTTGGATCATGTCCCGGAGGCCGAACGCAAGGCGTTCATCAACGCGCAGGGCGTCGATGGGCTGACGGCGCTGCACGCCGCCGGCTATGCTGGCCGGCAGGACATCTACGACATGCTCAAGGCGGCCGGTGGCGACGAGACCATCAAGGACACGCATGGCTGGACGGCGAAGGAGGCCTTGGCCGGGCAGCCAAGCGGCCTGGAAGCCCGCGGCAACCCCGCCGACTTCACCTACGACCCCAGGCTCCGGGGCGGGGCCAACGGGCAGAACCGCGCCACGCTGGCGGCCTTCCTTCGAGCACGGTTGAACGCCGTGCTCCACCAAGGGCGGCGTCCAGACGCGATCCTGCCCAACCCGCCCCAGCCTCCTCGCGCGGGAAGCGACCTATCGACGCAGATCAGGTCCTTGGGCGACCAGCTCCAGCAGGCGCTGAGCGCCACGCCTGCCCTCCGCGGCGTGAACTTGCCCATCACTTACGGCGCCAACAACGGATCGCCTTACGTCACGATCGGCCATGTCACCATCGGCGCGGTGCCCGCCAACACGACGGCCAGCGCAGGCTTGCGCAATGGGGGCCGAAGCGCCGCTCCCCTTGAGGATCAGCAGACCTTCATCCGAAACCAGCTCCAGGACATGCTGACGATGGCGGACACCACTCCGGGCAGCGATGCGCTCAGGCAGCTGTTCGGGCCGCCTCCCGCCGGCAGCGTGCCCAGCGGCTGGAACAACGTCTATATCCTCCAGTCAGCGATCTTTTCGGGCACGGCTGGCGAAAATGCTCCTCAGGCATCTCTGCGCGGAAGGGATGCATACATAAGGGTCCCTGACAGGCAACAGCCCGAGGTGCCTGGCAACCCTTCATGGGGGCGGAATTTCCCAACCGACGTTTCTTTGTTCCATGAAATACTCCACGCAATCGATTTCAGACAGACACCGGCTGACAGGTCCCGAATCAACGGTGTGCCCATAGCGGAGGCAAGGACGACGGGCCTCGGCCAGTTTGCGAGCGATCCGCTGACCGAGAACGCCTATCGCGCGGCCCGGAACCTTCCCCGCCGCACCTACTACAGCAATCCCAATGAGCTGCAGCGCAGCGGCTTCCTCAACCAGCGCACGACTTGGGGCGACCCGAAGGCCCCCTGGAACCAGCGCCAGAACAGGGAATTGTAACGCCGGGGAACAATGGCGGAGCGAGCGGCACATCAAGGTGACGGTTTCCCAGCTTGGCGCACAGGTCCGCCCGTTGGCGCCCGGAGCCGGGCGGTTCCGGATCGCAGCGCACGCACCAAGCGTCTCGCCGACCTTCAGGTTATGGCAGCGCATGGTCTCGTGGTGCTTTCCCGCGTCGACCGGGAACATCTGCGCCAACACCTCGGCGGCCGTCCGGTAGGTCAGGATGGCGCAGAGATGCGCCTGCAGCCGGTCCAGCTCCGGCGTCGATCGGCAATGCGGTGGCCAGCCAGCGATGGTCCCGGTAATCCTTCACCCGGCAAACACCGCCACAGTGCGAGCAATCCGGCCGTCGAACGGCGTGCTCCCTGGCCTGCGCGGCGACGATCTCCCGTTGAACGTCCGCCAGCAACCGCTTCGCTTCGACCAGGGTCAAACCCAAATCGGTCAGAGAAAAGACGCGAAACACCCAACTTACCTTCGCACCCCAATCTTGCGGCAGTCCCGCCGCCATCCCCGTGGGGATCGGCAAGAAGGTCTCGGTCACGAGCGTCGCCATGAAGATTTTCATGCCGCCTTGTCCTGGGCCGGACGCGCCCCCGGCCGCCCCGGCGCCAGTGCGGCGGCGTCCACGCCCCAGTCCGCACTTGCCCGGTATGCCTGCACTGAACCGCGCTGGGTTTGTTGGAGGCTTCAACCCTTGAGAGGATGGAGCGATGAGCAAGCCAGCGACGAACAGGTTTTTCCCCGCGGCGCGGTCTTGGGCGGTCCGCATGGTGTTTGATCACCAAGCTGAACACCCGTCGCAGTGGGCGGCGATCAACTCGATTGCGGGCAAGATTCGGCTGCACGGGCGAGACGCTGCGGAGCTGGGTGCGGCAAGGCGAGCGGGATCAGGGCCTGCGCGGCGGCCCCACGACGGAGGATGGCGCCCGGATCAAGGCGCTCGAACGCGAGAACTGCGAGTTGCGCCGAGCCAACTAGATCCTGCGCAAGGCGTCGGCGTATTTTGCCCAGGCGGAGCTCGACCGCCCACTGAAGCGATGCTCGCGTTCATCGACGATCAGCATAGGGCATACGGGGTCGAGCCGATCTGCAAGGTGCTGCCGATCGCCCCGTCGACCTACCACGCCCACGCGGCCCGGCGTGCCGACCCAGCCAAACTGTCGCTGAGGTCCAAGCGCGACCTGGTGCTGACCGGCGACATCCAACGCGTGTTCGACGCGAACTTCGGTGTCGACGGCGTGCGCAAGGTGTGGCGGCAGCTCGGGCGGGAGGGAAAACGTGGCCCGGTGCACAATGGCCCGCCTGATGCGCAGGATGGCGCGGACGGGTTCGTTTTGCTCGATGCCTTCGCCGTACGACCCGGAGATGCACGACAGCACCAAGCGGCAGATGGAGTGGTCGGGCGACAAGGTGCATCTGATCGAAACCTGCGACGAGGACACGCCGCAGCTCATCACCCACGCCACAACCTGCCCCGCGATGCAGCCGGACGGGGCGAGCCCGGCCGGAACCCACAAAAGCCTGGCCGACCAGGCTCTGCTGCCCGCCGAGCGCTTCGTGGACTCGGCCTACGTCGATGCGGCGCTGCTGGTGGGCAGCCGGCGCAACCACGGCATCTCGCTCGAAGGGCTGGTCCGGGGCATGGCGAAGCGGCGGACTGAGGCGGAGCAAGCCTACGAGCAGCGCCACTTCAGCATCGACTGGGAGCGCGAGCAGGTCACCTGCCCGCAGGGCAGCACGTCGGTGACTTGGCGCGCTGTTTGGACGACGTCGGCGCCCCCCGCATCTCTGCCGTGTTCAGCCGCACTGACTGCGGCGCCTGCGCTGCCCGGCCGCTGTGCACGCCGGCATCGAGGGCACGCTGTCGCAGGGCGTGCGCGCGTTCGGCATGCGCCGGAGCCGCTGCATTGGGTGGGCCAGGACCGGACTGCAGCAGGCCTGCACGGCCGCCGCCATGAACGTGTCCCGCATCGTGAACTGGCTGGAGCAAAACCCGCGCGCCAAAACCCGCGTCACCCGCTTCGCAGCACTGGCCCAAGCCACCCGATTTCGCCGACAGTGTCTCACCTACATCGCAACCTGGCAGGGCTTCGTCTACGTCGCCTTCGTCGTCGACGCCTATGCCCGCCGCATCGTGGGCTGGCGCGTGAGCCGCACGGCCCCTATGCCGCCTTCGTCCTGGACGCCCTGGAACAGGCCTTGGCTGATCGCCGTCCCCCAGGGTGGCGGCTTGGTCCACCACAGCGACCACGGGGCTCAATACGTCAGTATTCGCTACACTGAACGTTTAGCTGAGGCGGGGATCGAGCCCTCCGTCGGCAGCGTCGGCGACAGCTACGACAATGCTTTGGCCGAGAGCGTCAACGGCCTCTACAAGACCTAAGGTCATCCGCAAACGAGGACCCTGGCGCTCGCTGGACGCTGTCGAGTTCGCGACCCTTGAAATGGGTCGAGTGGTTCAACCGCCGCCCGCTCGAGCCCATCGGGAACATCCCTCCCGCCGAAGCCGAAGCGCGCTCCTAAGATCAGATCGAGACCATCGCCATGGCGGCGTGACTCAATGAAACCAGCCTCCGACAAACCCAGCGCGGTTCAGTATGGATACAACAAGCGCGCTCGGGCTAAGGCTCAACCGCATGCTGGAGCTAGGATGCCCTACCTGCATCCGCATCGCATGAGCTCAGACGGGGTTGGCGTCAGTGCACTCGCATCCCGGATCCGTGCACTACGCTAGCACCAGCCCCCACTGAAGCACGTCGAGGTGCCGTTCCCCGCTTTCGGGATGGCGACGGACCATCATGGCCGGCTGCGTCGGCACCACGTCCCGGTTCGGCGGGTGGTTGAACCAGCGCGTTGGCCGTGCGGATTGCTTCGGGAAGCAGGCAGCTGGCATAGCCGCCGCACATACGGGACAGGCTATCCTTTAGCGACCTTCGCGTCGTGCTTGGCGACCCGCGCGGCTTCCTCGCTCGCCTGTTCTGCCTTTCGGCTGGCGACTTCCTCGGCATGATGGCGGTAGAGATCGACCGCTTGCACCGCGTGCCGGTTGGCGATGGTGTCGATTTCGCCCGCCGACGTGGCGAGGCTTTGCGCCTTCTCGAAGTTGCCGGATGCACATTGGTGCGCCGCATCGCGGTGCATTTGGGCGGCTAGCTCCAGATGATGGGCTGCCTGCGCGTGGTGGTCAGCGGCGCTCGCCTTGATGTCGTCCATGTCGTAGGCCCCTCAGATTGGCCGCCGCCTGGGCAGCGTGTGGGACATCGGTGTCACACGGATACCCTTGCCGGGAAAGACCCCCCTCACCTTCGGGCAACTACTTTCCAGCACGCTCGAACCGGGACGAGAAGGCGCGCAGATGGCAGCTTGAGCGATGGCCGCATAGTTCGGTGCCCCGGACGCGATCCGGCGCGTCAAGCGTTGTTGCATGGACCCGGCCGGTGGCGCGGCAGGCTAGGCCGACGCAGGAGGTTCGTCCCTGTGATCCTCAGATGCTCACCTTGCCGTTCAAGCTGAACCGAGACCGCCGGCACCACATCCCGAAGCAGAAGCACAGGGTCACGAACTCGGCCGCGTATGATGCTGCTCTGCGTCAGCGAGGCAGCCTGACGGTTTGGTTTGCGGACAAGGCAGTCGCAGCCTGGAAGGCCGAGCCACGCACAACCCGCGGCGGGCACCCTCCGCAGCCCTGTGGGCGGCCTCCAGGCAGGAAACCCAGCCAACGCCGGACCCGGCCCAAACGGGAGTGGAACACATCTGGGGGCTGGCGGTTGGCGTGTCGCGGTGCACGCTTCCTGCTTCCATGCGAGGAGCGACCGATGACGGCGGCGAAGTGGACGGTTTGGGTTGAGGTGGAGCAGCCCGATGGGATGAGCGAGCGGCATGAGGTCGGGACCATCCAGCGCAGCCTGTCGCCGTCCGGACCGGACGACCTCGGCCTTCGTCTCGCTGAGGCCAAGACCCTCCTGCACCGGCTGCAGCTGCGCCTCGTGCAAGAGCAAGTCGACCAGGCCAGCGCCCTCGACCGGGCCTGCGCCGGTTGCAGCTTGAACGCCCCACGCACGACCACCGACGTCGCGTAGTCGACACTCTGTTCGGGCAGGTTGCCGTCCGGCAACCGCGCTGGCGCCCCTGCTCCTGCCAGCAAGGCAAGGCGGCCCGATCTCCTAGGGACGCTGGCGGCCGCAGCCACGCATCTACGCTGTTGGGCGCTCGTGCGACGCCGGAGCTGGTTCGGGTTCAGGCAGAGCTCGGCGCCCGGCTCTCGTTCCGCGAGGCGGCCCGCGTCATAGGCTTGCTGTTCCCGGCAAGCACCACGGCCAACCACACGAGCGTGCGGCGTCGGCTGGCCAGGACGGCCGACCGCCTGCAAGCGCGCGATGACGCCAGCCCGCACCGTATGAGCCTTGCCCGGGGCAGCCCAATGGTCGTCACGCTCGACGGCGCCCATGTTCGGGCCGTGCCTGGCTACCAGGCCCGGCACTTCGAGGTGACGATCGGGCGCGTCGAGGCCGAGGGGCGACCGGCACGGCACTTCGCCGTCGCGCCGAATGTGCCGGCGAGCCGGCCGGGCACGATCGGCAACGCGCTGCGAGCGCAGGGTTGGCTGCCCGGGCGCGAGGTGGTTGTCCTGAGTGACGGCGACCCTGCGCTGGTCGGCGCCGTGCAGTCAGCAACGCGCGAGGCTGTGGCCCACATCCTCGATTGGTTCCACATCTCCATGAGGGTGCGCCATGTCGAGCAGTCCCTCGCCGGCCTGCTCGGGTCAAACCTGGAGCAACAAGGCACTGTTTCAATACGCCTAGTTCGACGTGGAGCGCCTGCGGCACCTGATCTGGAACGGCTACGGCGACGAGGCGCGACGGGCGCTTCCCAACATCGGGCAGATGGCCGAGAACGCGGTCTGGCTCAACGGCCAGCAAGGGCGCGGCCGCATCAAGCGTTTTGCCCAGCTCGTAAGGGAGCTGGAGACGTATCTGGACCTGAACGCCCATGCTTTAGCCGACTACGGCCGGCGCCAGCGGGCGGGATTGCCGATCGCGACCTCCTGCGCAGAGTCAGCTGCGAACAGCTTGGTGAACGCGCGCATGAACAAGCGCCGGCAAATGCGCTGGTCGCCGCGTGGTGCCCATCGCGTCCTGCAGGTTCGAGCCGCCGTGATCGACAGACGGCTCTCGGCAGGTCAGATGCGCCTTGCAGCCTGACGGACACCATCACTCCCCAGCTCTGTTCCGCTCCCGAGCGCGGCCACGATGCTGTCCGTGACCCGCTGATAGATGTCGCCTCGGCTCTCCGCCTCGGTCTGGTTGGTGGTGGTCTCTCCCATCGCTCTTTTCCCTTTCGCTGCGAAGCAGCGCCCTTGGGGCGCCTGCTTCCGGGGCCGCGTGAGCGGTGGGGATGGAGGGGAAAAGCGGCTTCGCAGGGACCCGGCTGCACGGAGCCGGAGCGCAGCGCAGGGGGAGGAAGCTGGGTGGAAACCGCTTTGGGGAGAGAAGGGGCAAAGCTCCTCGGCCTCCTCTCTGCCGCGTCTGCGGCGATCACCCGCGTCAGCGGGCGTCACCCGGTAGGGCCGAGACGCACAGCGCCTTGAGGCGCGGAGCGCGCGGCCCACTTGGGAGACGCCAAGTAGACCTGGCAATCATGATAATGTCCTTTATCATGGGTGACAACACTGCGGCTGTGCTTATAGATAGGCGCTTATCACCTTATGTAGGTAAGCACCTAAGCGTCCACTAGGAGCTCGTCATGCCGGACGACACCACCCGCTGGACCGTGTCGGTCTCCAAAGACACCGACATCGCCGTGCGCAGCTTTCTCGCTCAACGCGGCATGAAGAAAGGCGACTTGTCGAAATTCATCGAGGACGCCGTGAAATGGCGCGTGCTCGAACAGACCATGGCCGAAGCTCGCGGCAAGTTTTCCGACCTGGCGCCCGAGACGCTAGACGAGCTGATTGATGAGGCCGTGGCGGCTACCCGCCAGGCCCACGCCGGCAAGGCCGGCTGAGGCGTGCGGCTGGTCATCGACACCGATATCCTGATCAGCGCCTTGCTTGCCGGTAACTCGCTCCCAGCGCATCTGATCGTGCTGTGGCGCGAGGGCCGGTTCGACCTGCTGACCTCCGTCGAGCAGCTCGACGAGCTGATGCGGGTGACGCGCTATCCGAAATTCGCGAGCGTCTGGCCCCTGCCTTTGCCGGTCGCCTTATCAATGAAATTCGCGACCTTGCCGTCCTACTCACCGAGCTGCCGCCGGCCGTCACCGCCTCGCCGGACCCGCATGACAATTATCTGTTGGCTACGGCAGCCTTAGGGTTAGGGTCTGCCGATTTTTTGGTAACTGGCGACAAGCGCGACCTGCTGGCGCTCAAACTTTTTGGGGGCACTAAGATCATCGCCGTCCGCGACTTTCTGGTCCTGCACCGGAGGATGCCATGAACGATCAGCTTCCTGCTGTCATCAGTCCCAACTTCCCTGCCCCGCTAGATGACCGTCACCTGGTCCCGGCCCTCATCGCAGATCTGGGCGAGCAGGCAAGCTGGCGTTATGTCGAGTTCTTCACCGCCAACATTCGCAACGTCCACACGCGGCGGGCCTATACACGCGCTGTCTGCCGCGTTCTGGCCTGGGCCGAAGCACGCGGGCTGGCACTGGCGCAAATAAGGCCGCACGACGTGGGCAGTTACGTCGAGGCGCTGCAAGCCGGAGCCGCCGCACCGAGCGTGAAGCAGCAGCTCGCCGCCATCCGCATGCTGTTCGATTGGTTGGTGGTCGGTCAGGTGATGCCGAGCAATCCCGCCTCCTCCGTCCGTAGGGCTGCGCAGCAAGCCGTGGGACGAGTTCGCCGCTCCGGGCGCACCGGCGCTGGATTTCGTGTTCACCGTCTGCGACCAGGCTGCGGGCGAGGCCTGCCCGCCTGGCCCGGGCAGCCGGTCACGGTGCATTGGGGCCTGCCCGACCCGGCCGCGGAGCAAGGCAGCGACGCGCAACGCATGCTGGCCTTCCGCGAGGCGTTCCAGGCTCTGGAGCGGCGCATCCGGCTGTTCGTCAGCCTGCCGTTTGCCGGGCTGGACCGCATGGCGCTGACCTGCCGCGTCGAGGAGATCGGCCGCGTGCGCCCCGACAACGCCGAGGGGATCGCGGCGTGACCATCACCATCTGGCACAACCCAGCCTGCGGCACCTCGCGCAACACGCTGGGCCTAATCCGCAACTCCGGTGAGGAGCCCGTGGTGGTGGACTATCTCCGCACGCCGCCCACCCGCGACGAGCTGGCAGAAGCAATCTGCGCCGCTGGCCTGTCCGTGCGTGAGGCGCTGCGCCGCAAGGGCACGCCCTACGACGATCTCGGCCTGGATGATCCCGCCCTGTCCGACGACGCGCTGCTCGATGCCATGCTGGCACGCCCGATTCTGATCAACCGTCCGTTCGTGTTCACGGAGCGTGGCGTGCGACTATGCCGTCCGTCCGAACTCGTGCTGGACATCCTGCCCCCGCAACGGGGCGCGTTCATCAAGGAAGACGGCGAACCGGTGACGGACGCCGACGGGCGACGTGCGACGAGGAGAGAAGCCGCATGAGCGCCACAGGGCCGGCTGCGATTGCGGTTGTGGCGTCCCGCCCGGCGATGAGCGTCTTCGAGCGGTTCCTGACCGTGTGGGTGCTGCTGTGCATCGTCGCCGGCATCCTGCTCGGCCAGCTTGCACCGGGGGTGTTCCACGCGATCGGCAGCGCGACGGTGGCGCAGGTGAACCTGCCCGTCGCAGCCCTGATCTGGCTGATGATCGTGCCCATGCTGCTCAAGATCGACCTGGGCAGCTTGCGCCAGGTCGGCGCGCACTGGCGCGGCATCCTCGCCACCGTGGGGGTGAACTGGCTGGTCAAGCCGTTCAGCATGGCGCTGCTCGGCTGGCTGTTCATTGGCACCCTGTTCCGGCCGTGGCTGCCGGCCGGCCAGTTGGACAGCTACATCGCCGGGTTGATCCTGCTGGCAGCAGCGCCGTGCACCGCCATGGTGTTCGTCTGGTCCAACTTGCTCGACGGCGAGCCGAACTTCACGCTCAGCCAAGTGGCGCTGAACGACCTCATCATGGTGGTCGCCTTCGCGCCGATCGTCGCCCTGCTGCTCGGGCTGTCCAGCATCACCGTGCCCTGGGACACGCTGCTGCTTTCCGTCGTGCTCTACATCGTCGTGCCGGTCCTCGCAGCGCAGCTCTGGCGTGCGGCGCTGCTGCGCTCGCGCGGGGAGCCGGCGCTCAAGCGCATGTTGTCGGCATTGGGGCCGGTGTCGCTCTGCGCCCTGTTGCTGACGCTCGTGCTGCTGTTCGGCCTGCAAGGCGAGCAGATCGTGCGCCAGCCCGTGGTCATCCTGCTGCTGGCCGTGCCGATCCTGATCCAGGTCTACTTCAACGCCGGCCTGGCCTACTGGCTCAACCGCCGGCTCGGCTCGGCGTGGTGCGTGGCCGGGCCGTCGGCGCTGATCGGCGCCAGCAACTTCTTCGAGCTGGCGGTCGCCGCCGCCATCGCCCTGTTCGGCTTCCAGTCCGGGGCGGCGCTTGCCACCGTGGTCGGCGTGCTGGTCGAGGTGCCGGTCATGCTCTCGGTCGTTCACATCGTCCGGGCAAGCCGAGGCTGGTACGAGCGGGGTATAGCCTGATGGTGGGCGTGGACACTGCCGCCCCGGCCTTGCATTCGGTCCTGCTGGCAACAAGCGATTGGCCGCGCCTGCACGCAGCCCTGAACGCGGCTGGGTTGCCCAGCAGCGACCTGCTCTTGCCTGGCCGGCGCTTCTTTCGCTTGGGACTGGAGGGCGAGGCGGCCTGCTACGGCGGGCTGGAGGGCGACGGGCCGGAAATGCTGCTGCGTTCCGTCGTGGTGCCCTCGTCCGCACGGGGTCGCGGCGTTGGGCGAGTGATCGTGCAGGCACTGAAAGCCGAAGCGGTCCGGCTCGGCGCCGTCCGGCTGCACCTGCTGACCACGACGGCCGCCGCCTTTTCCCAGGGCCTTGACTACCGTTCCGCTGAGCGCGTCGCAGCACCGCCGGCCATCGCTGCTACGGCGCAGTTCACATCCCTCTGCCCAGGCAGCGCCGCCTACTTGGTAAAGCGTATCGGGCCGGGCGCGACGGAGGAGGCGTGATGGACATGGGACACGGACCAGCCTCCACGCCGGACGACGCCATGCCGGCGCTACGGCGCGAACTGCTGGCGCCACCTGACCTGGCGCGGCTGGAGCCGGCACGACGGGCGGACCATCCGCCGCGCATCCTGCTGCTGTATGGGTCCTTGCGCGAGCGGTCCTACTCGCGCCTGCTGATCGAGGAGGCGGCCCGGCTGTTGCAGGTGCTCGGCGCCGAAACACGCATCTTCGACCCGCGCGAGCTGCCGGTCGTGGGCAGCGTCGGCCCGGACCACCGCAAGGTGCAGGAGCTGCGCGCGCTCTCGCTGTGGTCCGAGGGCCAGGTCTGGTGCAGCCCGGAGATGCACGGCGCCATCACGGGCGTGTTCAAGAACCAGATCGACTGGCTGCCGCTGGAGCTAGGCGGCGTGCGCCCGACCCAGGGCCGCACGCTCGCGGTCATGCAGGTCAGCGGCGGATCGCAGAGCTTCAACGCCGTGAACACCTTGCGCCTGCTCGGGCGCTGGATGCGCATGGTCACCATCCCGAACCAGTCGAGCATCCCCAAAGCCTATGAGCAGTTCGACGACGCCGGGCGGCTACGGCCGGGGCCGCTGTATGACCGCGTGGTGGACGTGACGGAGGAGCTGGTGCGCTTCACCTGGCTCACGCGCGACCGGGCGGACACCTTGGTGGACCGCTATAGCGAGCGCGCTGCCCGGATCGAGTTACCGGCCGGGCTGTGACAGCCCTGGCAGGACGGCGAAGCACTGTCGTTCTGGCGCTCGGCACGACGCAGACGCTGGCCTGGGCGTCGAGCTACTACCTGCCTGCGATCCTTGCCGACCCGATCGCGCGCGAGCTGGGGATCCCTGGAACGGCGGTATTTGCGGCTTTCTCGGCGGCGCTGCTGCTCTCGGCTGCCCTCGGCCCCGCGGTGGGTCGGGCCATCGACCGCCGCGGCGGGCGGGGCGTACTCTGCCTGTCCAACCTGGTGTTCGCCGCCGGCCTGGCGTCATTGGCCGCCGCACACGGGCCGGTGCTGCTGACGGCAGCCTGGCTGGTGCTGGGCGCAGGCATGGCGCTCGGCCTTTACGACAGCGCATTTGCAACTTTGGCCGGGCTGTATGGACACGATGCGCGCGGCGCCATCACCGGCATCACCCTGATCGCCGGCTTTGCCAGCACGGTCGGCTGGCCGCTCACGGCGTTCCTTGACGAAGCCGTGGGCTGGCGGGACGCCTGCCTGGCCTGGGCCGGACTGCACCTGCTGGTCGGCCTGCCGCTCAACCGCTTCCTCGTTCCGCCTGCCGCGCCACCTCCGCCCGAGGACGCCGCGGCAGCGACAATGCGAGGGGACGCGGCGTCGCGAGGCGCCATGGCGCTGCTGGCCTTCGTGTTCGCTGCGACGTGGGTGGTCAGCACCGGGATGGCCGCGCACCTGCCGCGGCTGCTGCAGGCTGCGGGCGCGAGCGCGTCGGGCGCCATCGCCGCAGCCGCCCTGGTGGGGCCGGCGCAGGTTGCCGCGCGCCTGGTCGAGTTTGGCCTGATGCGCAGGGCGCACCCGCTCGCCTTGGCCCGGATCGCGACGGTGCTGCACCCGGCCGGCGCCGTGGCGCTGGTGCTGTTCGGCGGCCCGGCGGCCGCGGTGTTCACCGTGCTGCACGGGGCGGGCAACGGATTGCTGACTATCGCCAAAGGCACCCTGCCGCTCGCCCTGTTCGGCCCGGCCGGCTACGGGTTGCGGACGGGAGTGCTGTCAGTGCCGGCGCGCGTGGCGCAGGCTGGAGCGCCGTTGCTGTTCGGGCTGCTGCTCGACAGGGTGGGCCTGGGCGTGCTGCTGGTGTCCTCGGGGCTGGGTCTCGCCTCGACAGCGGCACTGCTGGCGCTGCAGGCGCCAGGCACCTCCGTGCGCGGGTCCGCCTCCGGCCTCCTACATGGTCGAGACTGACTGCGCGTTCGTGATGCCGCGCACTGACCAGCAGATACGGGCGTCAAACCCATCGGCGTAAGCGAAAGCACCGCAAGGCCGGCCGGCGACGCCCACGACCGCTGGACGCTGCGCGCCGCCGACCGCGCGCTGCTCGGCAACAAGACCGGCGCCACGCGCCTGGGCTTTGCCGTGCTGCTCAAGCTGTTCCAGGCCAAGGGTCGTTTCCCACGCCGTCCGGAGGACGTGCCCGCTGCCGCGGTCGAGGTCATCGCGGGCCAGGTCGGCGTGCTCGCGGCAGCGTGGCAGGGCTACGACTGGCGTGGCAGAACCATCGAGTATCACCGTGCCCAGATCCGTGCGGCGCTTGGGTTCCGCGAAGCCACGCTGGCCGCCGCACGTGAACGCTTCCGGTCGCAGCACCTGGAGCCGCCATCGCCCGAACGCCTGGAGCGGCTGGTGCGCTCCGTCCTGCGCCGGCACGAGGACGTATTCTGCGCCGCCCTGCTCGCACGCCTGCCACCCGAAACGATTGCCGGGCTCGACGCCTTGCTGCGCCCGCCCGACCCCGGTGAAGCGGGCGGCAACGACGATGAACCCGACCCGGCGCCACCCCTGCTCGCCCTGCGGTCCGGCACCGGCCAGGCCAGCTTGCAGAGCGTGGGCGAGGAGGCCGCCAAGCTGACCCGCATCCGCTCCGTCAACCTGCCTGCCGGCCTGTTCGACGGCGTGCCGTCCCGGATGCTGCTGGCCTACCGCCGCCGGGTCGGGGCCGAGGAGCTGCATGAACTCCGACGGCATCCTGACCCGATCCGGATGACGCTGCTCGCCGCCTTCTGCCACGTGCGCGGGCGCGAGATCGCCGACGCGCTAACCGAGCTGCTGATCTCATCAATCGGGACGGCCTGCGCGAGGCCATCGCCGCAGTCGTGAACGCGACGCTGCGCGCCCGCCATCCCGGCATCTGGGGCGAGGGCACGACGGCGTGCGCCGCCGACAGCAAGCAGTTCGGCGCCTGGGACCAGAACCTCATGACCGAATGGCACTCCCGCTACGGCGGGCGCGGCGTCATGATCTACTGGCACGTCGAGCGGCGCAGCACCTGCATCTACTCGCAGCTGAAGACCTGCTCGTCGTCGGAGGCCGCCGCGATGATTGAGGGCGTGCTGCGCCACTGCACCGACATGGAGGTGGACCGGACCTATGTCGATTCTCACGGGCAGTCGGAGGTGGCGTTCGCCTTCTGCCACGTCCTTGGCTTCCAGCTGCTGCCGCGGCTGAAAGGCATCCATCGCCAGCGGCTCTATCGTCCAACCACCGGGGCATCAGACGCCTACCCGGCCTTGCAGGCGGTGCTCACGCCGCCGATCGACTGGGCACTGATCGAGCAGCAGTACGACCAGATCATCCGCTACGCCACTGCACTCCGGCTCGACACCGCAGCAGCGGCTGACATCCTGCGCCGCTTCACCCGCGGCAACGTGCAGCACCCGACCTACAAGGCCCTGGTGGAGCTTGGGAAAGCTCTCCGCACGTCCTTCGTGTGTCGTTACCTGAACAGCTTAGAGCTCCGTCGCGAGATCCATGAGGGCCTTAACGTGGTCGAGAACTGGAACTCGGCCAACGACTTCATCCTCTACGGCCGCGGCGGCGAGATCG